>Ga0210398_10006867_pt1 | contig 10394 bp, 12 predicted proteins | sample IncBWC4OmetaG_FD_161047 | JGI IMG/M metagenome (GOLD analysis project Ga0210398, IMG submission 161047) | Forest soil microbial communities from Barre Woods Harvard Forest LTER site, Petersham, Massachusetts, United States - Inc-BW-C-4-O | ecosystem: Environmental > Terrestrial > Soil >...
CCTTGCGACCAAGACCGATCTGGCTGAGTTGCGCAGCGAACTCGCCCAGTTCGAGCTGCGGCTGATCAAGTGGGTGATCGGCGTCGGGGTCGCCGCCGTCCTCGCCCTCACCGGCGTCGTGTGGAGCGCGACGCAGGTGCTGCTGCACGCGCATCCGGAGCGCCGGGCCTGCTGAGTTCAGCCCTGCGGCAGCAGCTTGTCGATTTCGCCGGTGATGCGGCGATCGGTCGGGGCCACCTGTGAGGGCCAGGTCCCGGCCAATTCGCCATCGGGCGCCACCAGGTATTTGTGAAAGTTCCAGCGCGGGGCTCCGGCCTCGCCGAGCGTGTCGGCGATCCAGCGATAGAACGGATGGGCTTGGGCGCCGACCACCCGGCATTTCTGCGCCAGCGGAAAATCGACCGCATAATTGGTCTCGCAGAAGCCCTTGATCTCGGCTGCGGTCCCCGGCTCCTGCTGGCCGAAATCGTTGGACGGCACGCCGAGCACGACGAGGCCGCGCTCGCGGTAGCGCTGCCACAAGGCTTCGAGGTCGCGGTATTGCTGGGTATATCCGCAGAACGAGGCGGTGTTGACGACCAGCACCGGCCGGCCGCGCCAGGTGTCGAGCGGCAGCTTCTCGCCGTCGATCGAAACAAAATCGAACCGGTGGGCGTTTTCAGTATCGGGCATCGGCAATCTCCGTGCAGCAGGTTGGCACCCGGATCGCAATCTTGTCGCCAGCATAGCGCGACCGGGCCGCAGATCGCCGCGCGATTTCGCATTGCCCGCCGCCGGCCATTCCCGGAGAGTGACTCCGGCTGCGCACAGGACTGCCGCAGATGCTTTTGCTGTTTTTGTTGAAAGGCATCGTGGTCGGCGTGGTGATCGCCGTGCCGGTCGGCCCGGTCGGCATCCTGTGCCTGCGCCGGACGATATTCGACGGCCGGCTCGCGGGCCTGGTTTCGGGGTATGGCGCGGCCACTGCCGATGCGCTGTTCGGGGCCATCGCCGCCTTTGGCCTCACCTTCGTCTCCCACTGGCTGCTCGACTACGAAGACTGGCTGCGCGCGGCCGGCGGCATTTACCTTTTCTATTCGGGCGGGTCGGCGTTGCTGTCCAAGCCGCAGGACAAGATGGCCGAGCAATCCGATCCGGACAGCCTGATGCGCGATTTTGCCTCGGCCTTTGCCCTGACCATCACCAATCCGGTGACGATCCTCGTTTTTCTCGCCATCTTCGCCGCTCTCGGCCTCAGCGGCGGCCACGACTCGCTGCTGCGCGCGGCGGCCCTGGTGCTGGGCGTGTGGAGCGGCTCATTCATGTGGTGGCTCGGGCTGAGCCTTGGCATCGGATTGTTTCGCCGCGCGATCGAGCCGCGCCATCTCGCCTGGATCAGCCGCGGCTCGGGCATCATTCTGTTCGCGACCGGGGCAGCATTGCTGGCCACGGTCGTGCTAAAGCATCTGGGCTGACCGCCAACATCAAGGTGGTGTCGTGGTTTACCTACCCCCGGCTTTCACCGAAACCCGCCCCGAGGTGCTGATCGCGCATGTCGAGCGCCATGATTTCGGCCTTCTGATCAGTAACGGCCCGACCGGTCTGGTGGCCAGCCACATCCCGTTCCTCGTCGAGCGCGCTGGCGACGGGCTGCACCTCCATGGCCATCTCGCCCGCCCCAACCCGCAGGTCTCGGACCTTGCCGCGCCGGGCCGCACCGAGGCCGGCGAGGTGCTGGCCATCTTCAGCGGGCCGCACGCCTATATCTCGCCCGGCTGGTATGGGAGCGGCCCGGCGGTGCCGACCTGGAATTATGTCGACGTCCATGCCTATGGGAGCCTGCGCCTGGTCGAGGACGGCGAATGGCTGCGGCGGCTGCTGCGCCGGTTGTCGGACCGGCACGAAGCGCGCAGCCCCGAGCCCTGGCGGATGCAGGATCTGCCCGAAGCGTATATGAGCGGAATGCTCAGGGGGATCATCGGGCTCGACATCGCCGTCACCCGGCTCGAAGGCAAATACAAGCTGAGTCAGAACCGGCCGGCGGCCGACCGCCCGCGTATCGCCGACGCGCTCGAGGCGCAGGGCGACGCCGATGCCGTCGCGGTCGCCCGGCTGATGCGCGATCGCGAGCCCGGCGGCGGCTGAGCGGGCTCGGTCAGAGGCGGGCTCAGTCTGGCTCGGCGCGGGCGAGCGCCTCGACCGCCTCGACATCGGCGCAGGCGAGCACCCGCTCGGCCACCCGCCGCGGGAAGCCGGCACGGGCAAAGGCGCCGAGTTCGCGCGCCGGGTCGGCCGCGGCCCGGCGATAGGGACCGAGCCGGCGGCGGCGGGCAAAGGCGCAGGCAGCGGCGAGATCGGGATCGTCGGTCTCGGCGCGCAGGCTCTGCACCGCCTCGGCGGCGAGCGAGCTCTCGACCCCCTTGGCCGCCAGCCGGGCGCGGATCCGGGCGCCCGACTCGCCGCGACGATGCAGGGATTGCACGCGGGCCGCGGCATAGGCGGCGTCGTCGAGCAGGCCCGAACCGCGGTAGCGCTCGACCAGCGCATCGACTAGCGTCGCGGTCTGTTCGCTCGCCTCCGGCACCGGCAACCCGCGACGCCGCGCACGGCGCAGCAACACCCGCCGCAAATTCTCGGCCGAACTGGCGTAGCGCCCGAGATAAGCGAGCGCCCAGGCGTCGAGCAGGGCCGGACCGATTTCGCCCTCGTTCGGCGTTGTCGCCCGGCCATGGGTTCGCGACCGCATTTGACCTATGTGCTATGGTTCGGTTCTGGGCGCCAGGCGGCCCGACGATCCAAGCCGAGGCACTGCGCAGATGGCGTTGGCGTTCGACACATTAGGCTATGCGAAAAGGCTTCGCGACGCCGGAGTGCCACAGGATCAGGCCGAAGCCCATGCCGAGGCAGCGCGGGAGTTCATCATGGTCGAGCTGGTAACCAAAAACGATCTGCTCGCCACCACTCGAGCCCTTCAGGCGGAGATCAGAAACGTCGAAGCCAAACTGGAGAATTTGGGCCTGCGGCTGACGGTGCGCGTCGGCATCATGCCGGCCGCCGGGCTCACCCCGCTCGGTGCGGTCCTCAAGCTGCGCTGAACGCCGCAGGCTCGGCGACCCGGAGCCGATGAAGGAATATGGCGACCAAGGGGAGGACACAGCCGATGCCGACGGGCTATGCCGAAACCTATCGCCGGTCGCTCGAGCGGCCCGAGGAGTTCTGGGCCGAGGACGCCGAGGCGATCGATTGGGAGCGCCGCTGGGACCAAGTGCTCGATTGCAGCCGGCCACCGTTTTCCCGCTGGTTTCCCGGCGCCCGGCTCAACACCTGCTGGAACGCGCTCGACCGCCATGTCGCCGCCGGAAACGGCGAGCGCACGGCATTGATCTGGGACAGCCCGGTCAGCGGCGAGGTCATGCGTTTCACCTATCGCCGGTTGCGCGACGAGGTGGCGCTGCTCGCCGGCGTTCTCGCCGGGCTCGGCGTCGGCAAGGGCGACCGGGTCTTGATCTACATGCCGATGGTGCCGCAGGCGGCGATGGCGATGCTGGCCTGCGCCCGTATCGGCGCCATCCATTCTGTGGTGTTTGGCGGGTTCGCCGCGCATGAGCTGGCGACCCGGATCGACGCCGCCCGGCCGCGCGCGATCCTGGCAGCCTCGTGCGGGATCGAGGTCGAACGCATCATCCCCTACAAGCCATTGCTCGACGCCGCAATCGCCGAGGCGAAGTCAAAGCCCGAGCATTGCCTCGTGCTGCAGCGGCCGATGTGCCGGGCCGATCTCGTCGCCGGCCACGGCCATGCCCAAACGCGCGAGCATGATTGGGACGAGCTTGCCGCCGCCGCGCGGCCCACGGATTGCGTCCCGGTGCTGGCGACCGACCCGCTCTACATCCTCTATACCTCGGGCACCACCGGCATTCCAAAGGGTGTGGTGCGCGACAATGGCGGCCACGCGGTGGCCCTGCGCTGGTCGTTGCCGAACATCTACGGCGTCGCACCGGACGAGGTGTTCTGGACGGCGTCCGATGTCGGCTGGGTGGTCGGCCACTCCTATATCGTCTACGCGCCGCTGCTGCTCGGCTGCACCACGGTCATGTACGAGGGCAAGCCGGTCGGCACCCCCGACGCCGGCGCTTTCTGGCGGGTGATCGGGCAGCACGGGGTCCGCGTGTTCTTTACCGCGCCGACCGCATTCCGCGCGATCAAGCGCGAGGACCCTGACGGGCAATTGATCCGCCGGCACGATCTGGGGAAGTTCCGCGCGCTGTTTCTGGCCGGCGAGCGCGCCGACCCGCCGACCGTCGCCTGGGCCGAACAGCATCTCGGCGTCGCCGTTATCGACCATTGGTGGCAGACCGAGACCGGCTGGCCGATCGCCGCCAACTGCCTTGGCATCGAGCGGCTGCCGGTCAAGCACGGCTCGGCGACGCGCGCGGTGCCCGGCTGGGACGTGCGCGTGCTGGACGCCGAACACGAGGGCGAGGCGCGCGATTTGGCGGCGGGCCAGATCGGCGCGCTGGCGGTCAAATTGCCATTGCCGCCAGGGGCGTTGCCGACCCTGTGGCAGGCCGACGAGCATTTCGTGCGCACCTATCTGTCGGCGTTTCCCGGCTTTTATCAGACCGCGGATGCCGGGTTCATCGACGCCGACGGCTATATCCACGTGATGACCCGCACCGACGACATCATCAACGTCGCCGGCCATCGGCTGTCGACCGGCGGCATCGAGGAGGTGCTGGCGTCCCATCCCGATGTCGCCGAATGCGCGGTGATCGGGGTTGCCGACGCGCTCAAGGGCCAGGTCCCGCTCGGCCTCTTGGTGGTGAAAGCGGGCGCCGCGCGGGCGCCCGCGGAAATCGAGCGCGAAGCCGTGGCCCTGGTGCGCCAGCGCATCGGCCCGGTCGCGAGCTTGCGCACGGCGCTGGTCGTCGCCGGCCTGCCGAAGACCCGCTCGGGCAAGATCCTGCGCGGCACGATGCGCAAGATCGCCGACGGCGAGGACTACCCGATGCCGGCGACGATTGACGACCCGGCGGTGCTCGGCGAGATCCGGGATGCTCTCGGGCGCGCCGGATATGCGCGGCGCGGCGCCGCCTGAACCTACGCGGTCGGCCTAGGCCGCTCGGCCTCCTCGCTGCCGACGGCCTCGGGGTCGAGCGGCATTTTGGCGCGAGCGCGCCCGACCGCGTCTTCGAGCTCTTCGAGCGTGCACAGGCCGAGCCCGACCGGGTGGCGCGGCTTGATGTTTGTGCTGTTCCAATGGGTGCGGTCACGCACCGCGGCGATCGTCGGCTTGGTGGTGCCGATCAGCTTGGAGATCTGGCCGTCGGTCAATTCCGGATAAGTCTTGAGCACGAAGGCGATCGCGTCGGGCTTGTCCTGGCGCTTGGCGATCGGCGTATAGCGCGGCCCGCGGTGCCGCACCCCTTGCGGCGGCGTCGCTTGCGGCGACAGCGCCAGCCGCGCATTGGTGTCGGCCTGGCAGCGCGCAATCTCGGCCGCGGTGGTCTGGCCGTTGGCCACCGGATCGAGGCCCTGGATCTGGTTTGCGACCTCGCCATCGGCGATCGCCTGAACCTCGAGCGGATGAAGCGCGCAGAAATCGGCGATCTGCTCGAAGGTGAGAGAGGTGTTCTCGACCAGCCATACGGCGGTCGCCTTTGGCATCAACGGAGCTGGCATGATGGATCCCGGTTTCGGCAGCGCGCCGCCGCCACAGAAACAGCGGGCAGGCGAGCGCAAAATTGTCGATCACTATATAGTCTCGCCGCCGACCGAGGGAAGACAGCGGGAAGTTGAAGATCGATGGACGAATTAGAGATCGAACCGCGCCGCAAGCCGGCGGCGCCGAGGGATCTGAGCCTGTTGGGGATCGCCGAGCTCGAAGCTTATATTGCCGAGCTCGAGGTCGAAATCGCCCGCGTGCGGATCGAGATCAGAGCGAAGCTCGGGCAACGCCAGGGTGCTGAAGCATTGTTCAAGCGCTGACCCCACGGCCAAAGCCTGGCCCGAGGCTCGGCGCCGCGTTGACATTGCCTGTCGCGATGGCGACATGGCGCGGATCAGCCACGGAGGTTGGAAGATGGCGAAGATGCGCGCGGTCGAGGTGCGGCAACCGGGCGGGCCGCTGGAGCTGGTCGAGCGAGACATCCCGAACCCTAGTTCGGGCACGGTTCGGGTCAAGGTCGAGGCCTGCGGGGTATGTCACAGCGATAGCTTCGTCAAGGACGGCCTGATGCCAGGCATCCAATATCCGCGGGTTCCCGGGCACGAGGTGATCGGGCGCGTCGATGCGGTGGGCGCGAATGTTCGCGGCTGGAGCACAGGGCACCGGGTCGGGATCGGTTGGCATGGCGGCAATTGTGGGTCCTGTGACGCCTGTCGCCGCGGTGACGCGTTCGCCTGTCAGACCGAAACGCTGGTCACCGGAATCACGTCGGACGGCGGTTATGCCGACTATATGATCGCCCCGGCCGAAGCGCTGGCCCGGGTGCCGGACGAATTATCGGCGGTCGAGGCGGCCCCGCTGATGTGCGCCGGCATCACCACCTTTAACGCCTTGCGCAACAGCGGCGCGCGACCGGGCGAGGTCGTCGCCGTGCTCGGTCTCGGCGGCCTCGGCCATCTCGGGATCCAGTTTGCCGCGAAACTCGGCTTAAACACGGTCGCGATCGCCCGCGGCGCGGACAAGGAGCCGCTCGCCCGACAGCTTGGCGCCCATCACTATATCGACAACGCTGCCGAAGACCCGGCGGCCGCGCTGCAACGGCTCGGCGGCGCCAAGGCTATCCTCGCAACCGCGACCAGCGCCGAGGCGATGAACTCGGTGCAAGGCGGGCTCGCAGTCAATGGCGCGCTGATGGTGATCGGCGCCGTCGATAAGCTCGCGGTGGATGCGTTGTGGCTGCTCAGCGGCAGACGTTCGATCAAAGGCTGGTATTGCGGCACCTCGATCGATTCCCAAGAGACGCTGGCGTTCAGCGCCTTCAACGGGGTGCGCTCGATGAACGAGATTTTTCCGCTGGAGCGCGCCGCCGAAGCCTACGAGCGGATGATGAGCGGCGGCGCCCGGTTTCGCGTCGTGCTGACCACCGGGAATTAAGGCGGCCCGCCGCAGCGCTCATCTTCAGGGAGAGGATCACGCCTATGTCCGGCCATCCCGCGCGGCTTTACGACGAGGATTTCGTCCGCTGGGCGGAAGAGCAGGCGGCTGCACTCCGCCAAGCCTCCGGCCACGGCGCGAACCTGCCGCTCGACTGGGAGAACCTCGCCGAGGAGATCGACAGCTTGGGCCGTTCGCAAAGAAACGAACTCGGCAGCCGGCTCGCCACGATCATCGAGCACCTGATCAAATTGGAAAATTCGTCGGCCGGGGATCCTCGCGCCGGCTGGATGGACACGATCGATCGCGAGCGTTCCGACGTCGAGCGTCTGCTGCGGCAGAGCCCGAGTCTCAGGGGCGAGGTCAGCCGGATGGTCTTAGCGGAAACGGCCCGGGCCGTGCGCTTGGCGAGCCGCAGCCTTCTTCGCCACAACGAGACAGCTGCCGCGGCGGTGGTGCGGCTCAGAGGCGCGAGCTACACCGAGGAGCAGGTGCTCGGCGATTGGTTTCCGGGTGACGCCTCTCGCCCCGACTCGCCCCCCGAGAACGGGTTGGGCGAATAAGGAGGAGCAATCATGTCCGGGGCCGCCGCGCGGCTATACGAGGAGGATTTCGTCCGCTGGACCGAAGCGCAGGCGGCTGCCTTGCGCGAAGCCGGCGCTCAGGCCACGAACCTGCCGCTCGACTGGGAGAACCTCGCCGAGGAGATCGACAGCTTGGGCCGAGCGCCGAGACGTGAGTTGCGCAGCCGCCTCGCCGTGATCATCGAGCACCTGATCAAGCTCGAAGCTTCGCTGGCCGCCGATCCGCGGCGCGGATCGACGGGAACCGTCGGGCGGGAACGATCGGAAATTGAAATCTTGCTCGATGACAACCCAAGCCTCAGCCGCGAGGTGGCGGGCATGGTCGCACTAGGAACGCCTCGGGTGATACGGCATATGACCCAGACTCTCAGCCGTCACGGTGAGGCGACCCCCGATGTGATCGGCAAAATCGCGACCGCCAACTACACCGAGGATCAGGTGCTGGGCGACTGGTTCCCCGGCGACGCCCCTCAGAGGGCACCCTCACCCACCCACCCCTGACGGCACCCCTACCATGATGGGCCGGGTCCCCCCTCTCCCGCCGTGGCGGGAGAGGGTGCCGCGCGCAGCAAGGCGGGTGAGGGAGGTCCTTACCCGAGGTGCTTCTTGAAAAATGCGGTGACCGGCTCGAACGAGGCGCTGGTCGAGCGCTTTTCGTTGTCGATGTAGACGATCTCGATGTCGCCGCCGGCGTTGCGGTAGTTGGAGATGAACCGCTCGGGCTCGTTGCCGGGGAAGCTCGAATCGTCGTCGTGGTAGTCGTGGACCATGTCGGGCCGGCCCTGGACCCAGAGCGCCGGCGGCATCTGCACCTTTTCGCCGCGCTCGAGGATCAGCATCGGGTTGCCCTCGGCCATCGCCGCCTCGGTCTTCCAGTAGCGGTCGTGCTTTTCCTTCATGCCGATCGAATAGGCCGGCGGGTTCGGGGTCTTGGCCGCCTTCTGCGCGTTGCGATAGCGCGACAAGGGGTTGATGACCGGCCACGACATCGCCACCGCGCGTACGCTCGCATCGATCGCGGGCGAGCCCGCCGGCAGCGGCGCCGACGCATAGCGGGAGTCATTGGGACGCATTGCCGCCAGCATCGCCAAATGGCCGCCGCTCGACTGACCGGCGCTGCCGACCCGGTTGGGATCGACCTTGAGCTCGCGGGCGTGCGCCTTCAGCCAGCGGATCGCATAGTTGATGTCGACGAGCGAGGTCGGATAGCCGTCGGCGTTGTGGCGGAATTCGAGCGAGGCGACGACAAATCCGGCTTTCGCCAGGGCTTCGTCGAGACCCTGGGTCCCGCTCAGATCACCGCTGGTCCAGGCGCCGCCGTGGAGGTCGACCACCGCCGGGAATGGCCCCTCGCCCTTGGGCTTGTAGAGACGTGCCACCAGCCTCTTGTCGCCGTGGCGCAGATACTCGACATCTTCGATGGTGATTTCATAATTTGGCATTGTCACTCCCTCCCGGAGCTGCATGCTGTCGCGGCGCATCGGCGATCGTTCCCGAGCCCCGAAGCCGGTGCCGGCCAGCCTACTCGCTCTCGGCGCTAGGGGAAAGACGGCAGGCCGCAACCGACCGCAGCGAGGGCTGGCGATGGCGCGTGAAGAGGCCGCAATCCTGGTGGCAGACCCCGCCCGGGTGCGCGATCCGGTGTGCGGCATGATGGTCGATCCGGCGGCCTCGCCGCATCGCGCCGTTCATGCCGGAGATACCTACCATTTCTGCAGCAGAAGCTGCCGCGAGCGGTTCATCGCCGACCCGACGCATTACCTGACGCCGGTCCCCGCCGCCACGGCGTCGTCGCCGGCCGCGGCAGTAGGCACGCAGTGGACCTGCCCGATGCACCCCGAAATCGTGCGCGACGGACCCGGCAGCTGCCCGATCTGCGGCATGGCGCTGGAGCCGATGACGCCCTCGGCCGGGGACGCGGCCAACCCCGAACTGCGCGACATGACGCGCCGGTTCTGGGTCGGGGTGGCGCTGTCGCTGCCGCTGCTCGCCTTGGCGATGGGCCGGGATCTCGCGCCGGCGGCCTTCGCCGCGCTGATTGCGCCGCGCCCCGCGGTGTGGCTCGAGCTCGCCCTCGCGACGCCAGTGGTGCTGTGGTGCGGTGCGCCGTTTTTCCAGCGCGGCTGGGCCTCGCTGGTCAACCGCCGGCTCAACATGTTCACCCTGATCGCGCTCGGCACCGGCATCGCCTACGCCTACAGCCTGGTCGCCGCACTGCTGCCGGGCATATTTCCGCCGTCGTTCCGCATGCCGGACGGAACCGTTCCGGTCTATTTCGAGCCGGCGGCGGTCATCGTCACCCTGGTCTTGCTCGGCCAGGTGCTCGAATTGCGCGCCCGCGCCCAGACCGGCGGCGCGATCCGCGCGCTTCTCGATCTCGCGCCCAAGACCGCCCGCCTGGTGCGCGAGGATGGCGGCGAAACCGAGATCGCACTCGATCGGGTGGTTCCCGGCAACCGGTTGCGGGTGCGGCCCGGCGAGAAGGTGCCGGTCGATGGCGTCGTGCTCGAAGGATCGAGCGCGGTCGATGAATCGATGCTGACCGGCGAGCCGATGCCGGTCGAAAAGGCGGCGGGCGATCAGGTCACCGGGGCCACCCTCAACACCACCGGCAGCTTTATCATGCGCGCCGAGCGGGTCGGCAGCGAGACCTTGCTCGCCCGCATTGTGCAGATGGTCGCCGAGGCGCAGCGCTCGCGCGCCCCGATCCAGGCGCTGGCCGACACCGT
>Ga0210398_10006868_pt1 | contig 10393 bp, 8 predicted proteins | sample IncBWC4OmetaG_FD_161047 | JGI IMG/M metagenome (GOLD analysis project Ga0210398, IMG submission 161047) | Forest soil microbial communities from Barre Woods Harvard Forest LTER site, Petersham, Massachusetts, United States - Inc-BW-C-4-O | ecosystem: Environmental > Terrestrial > Soil >...
GCGGATTTCGTCAGTGCTGTGAATATCAGAGAGGCGGGACTCGCCTCGCTAGCCTGCTCGTGGTCTTCGGGTGAGGTAAGCCCGTCGTGGCAGGAACCCACCGAAGGTATCCTCGCTTTGGCGTGGAACCAGTAGGAATCCCATCCCTTTAGGGATGGGAGGATCTCAAAAGACAAAAGCCGACGTGGTGAAGCTCATGCAGCAGGCGGCAGCGGATGGAGCGGACCTGATTCAACAGCAGGGCGACGCCGGGCTGGACAGAATTACGAAATATGCGTGGGGGAACAGGCTAGTCCACAATTCCTACACTTGCATGTTCGCCATCGAGCAGAGCGGCGAGCACTACGGGCAGCTGGTGGTCCACGATCGCGCGAACAACCTGGTGCCGCCGGACTCGCGTCGGTAGGCTACGCGCTTATCCCGCTGTGCTGACAGGAGTTTCGCCGCTCACAAATGGACATCGCCGCGAAAAGGGAATAGCATGCGCGCTGGACGATTGGCCCACTGTGTCCCGGAGACGGACAGGGATGAGGCAACGAGCGAAAACAGACGAAATCATTCGAGCGGCGTTGGACTCTTTTCAAATTGAATTGCCTTCTTGGGGCTTCGCGAACACTGGAACACGATTCGGCAAGTTTCTGCAGCCGGCCGCAGCTGCAACCATCGAGGAAAAATTCAGCGATGCTGCGGAACTACATCGCCTGACAGGTGTTTGTCCAACGATTGCTTTGCACGTTTTGTGGGACTTGCCGGACGGGATGCCGGGCGTTGCAAATATCAAGGCGTTGTCCGAAAAGTTCCGCGTGCGGCCAGGCTCCATCAACCCAAATTTGTTTCAGGACCAACTCTACAAGCATGGTTCGGTAGGAAGTCCGGATGCCACGGCGCGGGTCGCGGCGATCACCCACCTGCTGGAAAGCGCGGACATTGCCAAGCAGCTAGGCTGCCGCGACATCTCCCTGTGGTTTGCAGATGGTTCCAACTACCCGGGAACGGCGAATATACGTCAGCGCCGAAACTGGTTTGAAGCGAGCCTCGCGACGCTTCACGGGCGCCTCGCTCCCGGTCAGCGCATGCTCGTCGAATATAAACCGTTCGAGCCGGCGTTTTATCACACAGATATTGCCGATTGGGGTATGGCGCTATTGCTCGCGAAAAAAGCAGGACCGCAGGCCAAGGTGCTGGTGGACACCGGGCACCATTACCAGGGTCAAAATATCGAGCAAATCGTCGCGTGGCTGCTGGCTGACGACATGCTCGGCGGCTTCCACTTCAATGACCGCCGCTACGCAGACGACGACTTGACACTTGGCTCCATCGACCCCTATCAGATATTCAGAATCTTCCATGAGATTCTCTATTTTGAGTGGGAGACCGGCAAACGCGCGGACGTTGCCTACATGATCGACCAGAGCCACAATTTGAAAGGCAAGATCGAGGCGATGATTCAGACGGTAACCACCGCGCAAGAGTTGTACGCCAAGGCCGCGATCGTAGATCACGAAAATCTGGCCACAGCTCAGGCGAAATGTGCGCTGGTGGACGCGGAGGTCTGCCTCAAGGAAGCCTTCTCAACCGATGTCAGGCCTGCGATTCGCGCATGGGCCAGCTCGCACGGATTGCCGGAGGATCCCCTGAGCGCATTTCGGCAAAGCGGATATCTCGAACGCATCACCCAAGAACGTAGCAAGCGAGCCGCGGCTTCGGTATCCAGTTACGCCTAGGCCCGCGTGACCTCGGGTTCTCTCCTGAAGAATATGTCAGCAAACTCTGGCGCGTCCACATACCTCGCTTTCGACCTGGGCGCCGAGAGCGGGCGGGCCATCCTGGGACGACTCGAATCCGGGCGCTTGTCCATCGAAGAAATTGGCCGATTCCGAAACGAGCCGGTCGTCTCGAACGGCGGGTTGCATTGGGATGTGCCGCGTTTGTGGCTGGACATGAGGACGATCCTGCGCTCTGTCGGCTCCCGCGGACTCGACCGCCTGGATGGAATTGGCGTCGACACCTGGGGCGTGGATTACGCTCTTCTGGGCAAGAGTGGCGCGCTGCTCGAAAATCCATTTCATTACCGAGACCACAGGACCGACGGGGTGATGCAACGCGCGCTACAAATACTGACGCCGGAGATGGCTTATGGTGTCACGGGTATCCAATTTCTGCCCTTCAATACGTTGTACCAACTGTATGCCACCCAACTGCTAACCCCGCTCATGTTGGAAATGGCCGAGCATTTTGTGACCGTCCCGGACTTATTCAATTTCTGGTTGACAGGAAAGATCGTCTCGGAACACACCAACGCGTCCACCACGCAATTCCTTGACGTGCACACGAGAAAATGGTCCGTGGAGATTCTCGACAAGTTGGGAATCCCCACACGCATGCTTCCGCCACTTGTGGAGGCAGGCACGATCGTGGGAAGCCTTCTTCCAGACTTGGCCGCGGGCATCGATGCGCTCTCGGGCACCTCCGTGATTGCTCCTGCCTGCCACGACACAGGATCCGCATTTGCCGCAGTGCCTTCCGGTAAAAACGTGGCGCTGATTAGCTCGGGAACTTGGTCGCTGCTAGGCACGGAACTGAGCAGCGCGATCGTTTCGGACCAAGCCCGCCGTTTGAATTTCACAAACGAAGGCGGCGTTGGCGGAACCGTGCGCCTGCTCAAAAACATCTGCGGATTGTGGCTACTGGAGCGCTGCCGCAAAGACTGGCATAGCGAGGGAAAACCCCACCAATACGAAGAGTTGCTCGCCGAAGCTGCCGCCGAGCCGCCGCTTCGGCACTTGATCGATCCGGATGACACCTCATTCGTTCTGCCACAGGACATGCCGCAGGCGATCGCGGCGTTCTGTCAAAAGAGCGGCCAATCGGAACCCTTCGGCCCGGGCCCGGTAACACGCACCATCTTAGAGAGCCTGGCGCTGAAATACCGCCAGGTGCTGGAATCGCTCGAGAGCCTGGTGGGAAGGAAGTTTCAGGAGATCCGCGTTGTCGGAGGAGGCTCGCGAAACGACCTGCTCAACCAGTTCACGGCAGACGCCACCGGTCGGCGCGTGCTTGCAGGACCGGTCGAAGCCACCGCGCTGGGGAACCTAGTCATGCAGATGCTCGCGACGCGGGCCGTGGCTTCACTCAATGAAGCGCGAGAAATTATCGCGACTTGTTTCCCCGCCAGACTCTTTGAACCAAAGAATACGGATCGCTGGGAAGAAGCATACCAGCGCTTTCGCGCGCTGACGGCCAACTCCGCCGGCTGACCGCCGATTCCATTTAGCGGAGAAAAGCCTCGGGGAGTCCGCCGTCGACCGGAATGATGTGACCGCTGGTGCAACGCGCCTGTGGCCCGGCCAGGAACAAAATAGCCCGAGCGCAATCCGCAGGCTCGACTGGCTGATGCGTCAGTGTGCGTTGTGCATAGAAGCCCGCAAGCAGGGATCGCAATTCGTCATCCGACTGCTCATCGCGGAACGCAATTCCGTATTTCTCGAGCGACGCCAACACCCGATCGCGCGGAAACATCGTCGAGCCTTGCACTACTGCTGCGGGGCTGATGCCGTTCACGCGCACTCGGGGTGCAAGAGAAACCGCGAGCTCGCGTATCAGGTGACTCACTGCTGCTTTACTGACGTCGTACGCTTCGCTGCCGCGCTTAGAAACCACGGCGTTAGCCGAACTGGTGAAAACCAGAGAGCCAGGCAGCTCCTGCTTGGCAAAAATCGCGGCGGCTTCGTCCGCCAGTACGTAATTGGCGGTGACATTTAGGTCGAGGGTGCTGTGCCACTGCTCGTCCGAGATTCGGCCGTCAGGAGACGACGGAAACGAGGCGGCGGTGTTGATAAGACAATCGAAGGCGCCGAATGCGGCAACTACAGCATGCAATCCGCGGCGAATGGATTCGCGGTCGCGAATATCGAGCGTCAATGCCAATACAGTTTCCTTGCTGCTGAATGCCGCGGCTTCGGTTGCGACACTTTGTGCGGTTTCGAGATTGCGATCGGCAACCACGACATGCGCGCCGCGCTGCGCAGCTTGTATCGCGGTTTCACGGCCAATGCCGCTGCCACCTCCGACAATGACCAGGACTTGGCGGCTGAACTCCTTCTCCGGCGGCTGACGGCGCAGTTTAGCTTCTTCGAGCGCCCAGTATTCAATGCGAAACGCTTCCGATGGGGGCAGCGCAACATAATTGTGCTTCACCGTAAACGCGGAGTGCGGAGCCGCCGGTCCCGCCTGGGGCACGCTAGCGGGTGCGTTTCTGTCATCGAGCGCCGTAGCTCCCTCCATGACGTGAATGGCGTTGACGTAGAATTCTCCGGTGATACGCGCTTCCGTCTTGCTTTTGCCGAAGCTGAACATTCCCACGCCTGGCACGAGCACCACGGTAGGGTTCGGATCGCGAATCGCCGGGGAATCCGCGGCTGCGTGCTTTCCGTAATAAAGCCGGTAGTCTTCGCGATAGGTCTTGATGGCCGACTCGCAAGCGGCGCGAAACTCACTAACGTCACCTGCCGGATTCCAATCCACAAATAGCGGACTAATCTTGGTGCGGATGAAATGGTCGGGACAACTCGTTCCCATATGGGCCAACTCGGCCGCCCAATTCGAATTGACAAACTGCAAGACTTCCGGGAAGCCGGTGTAGTTCCCGATGAAGCGCTTCTGGCTGGAAACCATTCCCCGAATGACCGGAAAGAGTTGGCTGAGGAGACCTTCGCGGTCCTGGCGCGTGACATGGCGCTGGCCGCCAAAAGCGGGACTGCTCGTTCGCTTGGCATGACCAAGCACGAACTGACCGATGTGATCGATGATCGTAATTGTATTGAGATAGCATTCGCGTTGTGTGTCGCCCCACGTGAAAAGTCCGTGCCCCCCGAGCACGATGCCATCGCAATCGGGGTGTTCCTTCACTGCATTTTCCATCATCAGGCCCAGCTCAAACCCAGGACGCTGCCATGGAACCCACGCGAGGTGGTGATTAAATTGCCGATTAAACTCTTCGAGGCGCTTGAGACCATTGGCTGTAGCGGCCATGGCAATGCCCCAGTCGGGATGGAGATGATCCACATGCCGAAACGGCAGAAAGGCGTGCAAAGACGTATCGATAGAGGCGGCCACGTTGTTCTTGCCGAAGGCGCAGAGCGGATAGAGCTCCACCATTTCGTCTTCGTGGGCCACGCCGCGATAGCGGCTCTTGAGGCTAACGAGCTTCTCGAGAAAAAGAGCGGCAAAGCCGCCGCGCTGGATGCTTCCGAGGTCGCCGCCGCTTCCTTTTACCCACAAGACTTCCGTGGCAGCGCCGCTGACGGGATCGCTCTCGACAATCTTGGAGCTGGTGTTTCCCCCGCCAAAATTTGTTATGCGTAAGTCTCGGCCCAAGAGATTCGAGCGATACCGGAGCAATTCCGGCTCGTCAAATTTCGCAGCCACCTCCGCATCCCAAAGATCTTTCAAATAGGTCAGTTCGGGCACCGCGGGCCCAGACGCCCCCATGAACTCCTCCCATGTGGAAAAGCAATCAGCCGAGCGAACCCGATTCGAAGGCAATAAAAACCCAGTTATCTTACACGACGTAACCGTCGCTAGCGAAGAGCCTGCGCTTAGAAGCATCGCGAAAATATTGCCTCGCTGAACTCGCTTCGAGTATCATCCGGCGGAGGTCGAGGTTTCCGAACCTCCTGCCAGCGGTAGCCTTCACATGCCCTCACCCGCATTGCTGGAGATCAACGCCATCTGGAAATACTACGGCGGCACGGCGGCGCTGCGGGATGTTTCCGCAACTCTTCAAACGGGACAGATTCTCGCCCTTATGGGACACAACGGGGCAGGAAAGTCGACGCTCGTGAAAATTCTCGCAGGCTCCGCACGGCAAGATTCCGGCGAGATCAGGGTGGAAGGAAAAGTGCTTCCGGGCGGAGTGCGCGACGCGCGCAGCGCCGGAATTGCCGTGATTTATCAGGACCTGAGTCTATTTCCAAAGCTTACGGTGGCGGAAAATATCTCTGGAGAGCCAACCGGTCGTCTCCGTTATTCGTTTCGCGCTGCGAAACGAGCCGCTAGGGCGAGTCTGGAGCGTGTCGAGCGGAATTCGCCGCTTCTCGCGTGTCTCGATTGCAACGTGGAACAACTACCGCTTGCCATGCGACAGCGCGTGGCCATCGCTCGTGCGCTCAGCTATGATTCGCGAATTCTCATTCTGGATGAGCCCACGGCGGCCCTTTCTTTCGAAGACACTGATCACTTGCTCGCGTATCTGCGCAAACTCGCTGGCGGCGGCGTCGGCGTGCTTTTTGTCAGCCACCGGCTTTCCGATGTGCGGCGGATCGCCGACCGTTACTTGATTCTGCGCGATGGAGCGGTTGCGCTTTCCGCAACGCCAGCGGAAGTAAGCGGGAACGCGCTGGCACGTGCCATGTTTGGCGAAGCCAAGGAGAATGCTGCTATCAACGCTACTCGTGTTGCCGGCCAAACCCAGAGTGGCGCACCGCAAGACGTGCTCACGGTGCGGAATGGGACTCGCCAAGGAGAATTCAGCAACGTCTCCGTGGCGCTGCGCGCAGGTGAGATTGCCGTGCTTACGGGGTTAACGGGATCCGGCCGCACCGAGTTTGCCGAGGCGCTCGTGGGATTGCGGCGTTTTGAGCGCGGCGACCTGCAAATTTCCGGCAAACCGCTGAGGCTCTCTGGCCCCCGGAGCGCGATGCGGAAGGGGCTGGTCTATGTGCCGGAAGACCGGCTGCGCTCGGGGCTTTTTGCGCGGCGCAGCGCGGGGGAAAACCTCGTGGGCGCCACTGAACATCTACGGGCGCGATGGGGTTTTTTGGGTAAAGAAATCGAGAGAGCAGCCGCGGCGATCTCTGATTTTGGCATACGCTGCCAAGGACCGGATTCGACACTGGAAACTCTCAGCGGTGGAAATCAACAGAAGGTGCTGCTGGCGCGCTGGCACATGGCCGGGGCGCACGTTTTGGTCCTTGACGAGCCCACTGCAGGCGTGGACATAAGCGCCAAAGCAGAAATTCACAAGCGACTACGCCAGTGGGCCGCCGCCGGAGCGGCTCTGCTGGTGATCAGCTCAGAGACGGACGAAGTGCTTGATTTGGCCGACCGCATTTTTGTTTTTCATGCGGGCACTCTGGTTTTAGATTGCGCACGTAGAGAAATTAACCGCGAACAGTTGATGGCCGCCATGCTGCACGGCGCCCCCCAGGCAGAACAGGTGCTCGCGCCGCCTGGTGGCGAAACGTGACCTCACCCGGCAGCTTGGTGCGGTTCGGCAAGGGCTTTTATCGCCACGAAATGAAATTGGCTGCCCTTCTGCTCGTGCTGGGAATGGCACTCGCCGTTGCCGCTCCGAGATTTTTTTCGTTTGCAAACTTGGCGCTCCTGGCTAGAAGCATGGGCGTATTGCTGATTGTTTCCGTGGGCATGCTAAACGTCATTTTGTCCGGAGGAATCGACGTTTCCGCCGGCGCCATTTTGGCGGTGGTAAGCGTTGTGCTGGTGCGCCTCGGAAATCATGGATTGTCGGCGTCCACGGTGCTGCCGCTGGGTTTACTGACCGGCGCGGGGCTCGGAGCGGTGAACGCCGCTTTGATTGCCGAATTGCGAATTCCTCCGATCGTCGCCACGCTTGGCACCGCCGGCTTGTTTCGCGGCTTGCTCCTGGAGTGGACCCAGGGAGAATGGGAAAGTTCTATCCCGGCATGGCTAAACGCCGTCGGAAGCCCGCGGTGGGGCGGCCTGGATGCTTCCGTATTGGCCGCGGCGCTGTTGATGCTCGCTGCAGCCGGTATCCTTCATCGCACGCAGATCGGGCGATCGCTTTTCAGGTTCGGGGATTCACCGGTCGCCGCGGAGCGCACGGGAATTTCCCCGCGGCAACCGATTTACTTAGCGTATGTCTCACTCGGCCTATTGACGGCCATCGGCGCAGTGTTCTATGCCGCGCAACTCGGTGCCGTCCAGGGCAATGCTGCAAATGGCTACGAACTCACGGTCATCGCCGCCGTCGTTCTTGGCGGCGCGGATATACTGGGAGGACGCGGCAGCTTGCTGGGCACGTTCCTGGGCGTCCTGCTGCTCTGTTCGCTCGAACAAGCACTGGTGCTTTTGCACGTCGCCACCTTCTGGCAAAACATCGCTACCGGCGCAGTTGTGCTTCTCGGCGTGATCCTCAGCACTACCGAGCGACTCCACCGAAAACTTCTGCTTCAGCAGAGTCCTTCCGCATGAATTCATCCTCATTGGCGACGGTCGACAAATTCGGGAACGCCACGCCGAGATTCAACAAGCGAATGATGGGGCTGCGCCAATCAGAAAATCTGCAGCCCGGTATTGTTATGCTTTTGGTGTTATTTTTCTCGATTTACGCCGGCTATCGCAGTGGCGATTTTTGGTCGGCGCTGAATTGGCAGCTTCTCGCACAGCCGCTCGCCGAAGCAGGGCTTGTATCCCTCGGAATGATGTTCGTCATCGCCAGCGGAGCGATCGATCTTTCGGCTGGCGCGATCATCGGCGTTGCGGCCGTGACGGCGGGCGTCGCCGCGCATCACAACCTCCCCGTCCCGGCAATCGAGGCGGCCGCGCTCGCCGCAGGTCTGCTCTGCGGCGCTTTCAACGGAATCCTGATCGGCGTCTTTCGCCTTTCGTCCATCCTGGTCACGCTCGGCAGCATGATTCTCTTTAGCGGTATTGCTTTGGCCATCAGCGACGGAAACAGCTTCGCGGGTTTCCCTGACGGTTTGCTGTGGTGGAATGACGCGGCACTACTGGGCATTCCGTTGGGATTCCTTTTGTTCCTGGCAACCGCCGCGGTTGCCGCAGTGCTTCTGCGCTACACGTTGTGGGGACACTACGTCATCGCAGTTGGCTCGAACCGCGTAGCGGCGAGATATTCCGGCTACCCGGTAGCTCTCACGGTGTTTGGCGTTTTCACTTTCCAGGGCCTACTCTGTGGAATGACCGGCATACTGCTGGTGGCCCGTCTTGCGAGTGCTCGCGCCGACCTGGGCCAGGGTTTGATGTTAATGGCTATCGCCGCAGTGGTCCTCGGCGGCGCGCCAATTGCAGGCGGGTCGGCTTCCGTGATCGCGACGCTCGCAGGCGTTGCCGCGTTTTACATTGTTCAAGACGGTTTGCTGCTTCTTGACGTTCCGCCTTTTGTTCAGCGCGCCCTTACCTCGGTCTTGCTTCTGGTGGCGGTTGCTGTCGGGAATCTTTTGCGGGGGAACAGGCGATGAAAAACCGTTCCTGCCGCTCCTTCGGAAGCTTGGCGCTGGCCGCGCTTCTGCTGGCAACAGGCTGTTCGCGGCTGCCGCGAAACTCCAAAACGCTTTTCGTGATGGTGCCGAAACTGGTTGGCATCCCTTACTTCAACTCCGCGCGGGACGGAGCTTCCGAGGAGGCCCGCCGACTTGGCCTTCATTTTTTCTACACCGGCCCCACCGCAGCGGACGCAAGTCTGCAGGTGGACGTGATCGCAGGTTTGTTAGCAAGGCATCCGGCCGTACTCGCCGTCTCCTGCGATGACGCCAACGCCCTTGCTCCCGTGCTGCGCCGCGCCCGTCGCTACGGCATTCCGGTGCTGACTTGGGATGCCGACGCGCAACCGGACGCTCGTGACTGGTTTGTCAGCCAGGTGGAAGACGAAACTCTGGGCCGTCACGTCATGGACGTTTTGGCCGAGCAACTAGGCGGCCGAGGACAATATGCCATCATCACCGGTTCGCTGACAGCTTCCAATTTGAATGCGTGGCTCTACTGGATGAAAAAACAACAGCAGGAAAAATACCCCGACATGCAATTGGTTGCGGTCGTTGCCGGCAACGACGATCAGCAGCAAGCTTTTCTCGAAGCGCAAAGTTTGTTGCAAGCTTATCCGGGTTTGCGGGGACTTATCGGCAACAGTTCCGCCGCACCGCCAGCTATCGCGCGGGCCATCGAGCAAGCCGGACTCGCAGGCACAATTGCCATCGCGGGACTCTCCACGCCAAATCTCATGCGGCACTACATCGAAAACAAAACGGTGAAGACAATAACGCTGTGGGATCCCGGCAAACTTGGCCGGCTGACTGCCGCCGTGGGAGCAATGATGCTCCGTCATGAAACTCCTCGCGAGGGCATGGACGTTCCCGGCGTAGGACAGATACGCGTGTTCCCGGAGACGCGCAAAATAGTTATGGGTTCGCCGCTGGATTTCACGCGAGAAAACATCGGCCAGTACTGGTTTTAAGTGCGACTCCAGCGCCAAGTCAGACCATGCCGAGCCGTTCGGCACAGGACCGCAATATTTCCGGTTCCCACGATGGCCGCTCTGGACTCTTGGGATGAGTCCGCATCGTGGGAATTCGCCCGGTCAAATGAAGAAAAGCGGCTGCCGAATGCTTGTACGCGG
>Ga0210398_10006869_pt1 | contig 10392 bp, 9 predicted proteins | sample IncBWC4OmetaG_FD_161047 | JGI IMG/M metagenome (GOLD analysis project Ga0210398, IMG submission 161047) | Forest soil microbial communities from Barre Woods Harvard Forest LTER site, Petersham, Massachusetts, United States - Inc-BW-C-4-O | ecosystem: Environmental > Terrestrial > Soil >...
TCTTGGTACAAAGTTCGTGGTAAGCCGCGCCAGGGGATCGTTCACGCTGCACAAAGACGTAACCAGGCCCGCGGTATTTCTTGCTGGCGGCATTGGAATAGCTCCTATTCGAAGCATTCTGCAATATGCCGCTCAGGAACGTTGGGGGCACCAACTATATTTGTTCTACTCCAATCGAGCCACTGATGGCGCGGCTTTCCTGGAAGAGTTGGAGAGTCTCGGCGCACAGAATCGCAATTTCATCTTCGTTCCGACCGTCACTGGACAAAGAACGCTGGCTTGGCCGTATGAGAAAGGCCACATCAACCATGAAATGCTGAAGCGTTATTTGGTAGGGCTCAAGGGACCTGTTTACTACATCGCAGGGCCTTCGGGAATGGTCACCGCCATGACCAGTCTGCTCAACGGCGCCGGTGTAAGCGAAGACGATATAAAGACTGAAGAGTTTGGCGACTACAAGTCATACGAAAGCGCTGCGCAGGCAGCTCAGCCAACAGCCGACCACCACTCAGACTTCCGGTTATAAGTTGACAGTTACGTCGCAGTAACCTCGGTTTCACAGCGGACGAAGTTGAGTCTTCACAAACACACGCATATTGCACTCTTCTAGGCTGTGCAATAGTTGGCGTGTTAGCTGACTTGTATTCTTCACGTCTTGCCCAAAAACTTATTTGTCCCCACAAAAAAGCCCTGATCGCGGAATTATCCAGCGACTTCTCCGGTCTTACATCTTGAAGACACGAGAATGTCTTGACATCTAAATACGAAGGAACAAGGAGATCGCACATGAGTTCGGCTCGCTATTTGAAAGTGGTTTCGAAGTTAGGCCTCGCCGCGCTGGCACTGGGTATTGTGGCTAGTGGTGGAAATGCGGCAACTGCCTACCAGGGCAAGTTCACCTTGCCATTTGAAGTGTACTGGGCAGGTTCCACTCTACCCGCTGGCGACTACACCTTTGAGCTGGGATCGCAGAGTTCGCCTTATACGCTTTACATTCACGGCCAAAAATCCAATGCCATTATCCGGGCTACTTCAGCCGACACTGGAGTTGTCGCAAGCAGTGCGCAATTGGATCTGGTGGACATCGGGGATGTGCATACCATCAAGAACTTCGAAGCGCCGGAACTGGGAGTTACTTTCAGCTACTACACTCCTAAAGAGAAGCATATGGCGCCCAAGGAAGTACGTCACAAGGGCCTGTCACAAACGGAACCCGCAACACAGGTAAGCCAAAACAAAATGTCTATCGCGGTTCAATCCTCAGGTCGCTGAGAAAACGCCATGCCAGCTACTGCAAACGCCAGGTGCAGGAATACAACAGCGCAATCGCTGGCGCCGCACACTATACCAAAGCGGCGCAGCTTCAACGGGAGCACGCGTTCCGCGGCGGAACCGGCCTCGAGGAAGTCTGCGCCGATCATTTCTGGCACAGACAAAAACAAGTTGACTGAAGCAGAAATTATCAAACGCGCCCAGAATGGCGATCACGCCATGTTCGAACAGCTGTACCGGCTGCATAGCCGGCGTGTGTATGCCGTTTGCGTGCGCATGGTAAAAGATTCCGTCGAGGCTGAAGATCTCACGCAAGAGGCGTTCATGCTCTTGTACCGCAAGATTCACACGTTTCGGGGCGAATCGGCTTTCTCCACGTGGCTGCACCGCTTAGCCGTCAACCGCGTGTTGATGTGCTTGCGCAGGAAGTCACTTCCTGCGGTGTCACTTGATGAGCCACTGGATGCGAACGAACTCAGCGGTCCGCCGGCCATCGACCTTGGTTGCCGCGACTCACTTCTGGAAGGAGCGCTGGACCGCATCAATCTGGAGCGTTGCATCAAGCGCTTGCCGACCGGCTATCGCACCATATTTGTTCTACATGACGTGCAGGGGTATAAGCATCAGGAGATTGCAGACATCCTGGGACGCTCGGTGGGTGATTCGAAATCCCAGTTACACAAAGCACGCGCACAATTGCGCGACTTTCTCCATGAGTTTCAGCGCGCCAAGGCACGCGATGGCCGCTTAGCTGCCAAAGCTTCACCGCGAGAGGTGCGTGGGCTTGCTGGCGATCTTTGCAGTAAGGTGCGTCAGGAATGCCTGCTGCACGCGGCTGAGGGACCGGCCGTTTAAGGTAACCGCGCCGATTGCCCGCGTGGCGCGATCGTCGGCGAGCGGAACGAACTGGCAGCCATTTCGTTTTTCGAGCGCCATGGCCGGAATGATCGATACACCCAGTCCGGCGCATACCATGCTGAGTATGCTGCTGAATTGTCCGCTTTCAAAAATGATCTTCGGTTGTACCCGCGCTCGCTTACACGCCGCCACCGCCGTTTCGCGGAAACAATGCCCATCGCGTAACAATAGAAAAGGTTCGTCATGCAGCTCTCCGAGCGTGATGCTTCGCCGCTTGGCCAGCGCGTGCTGCCTGGGAAGCGCGGCGTAAAGTTTTTCCTCGATCAACGGAAATGTCTGAAACTCGTGCCCACGGGTCTGCAGCGGCACAGCCACGACTGCTACATCCATGGCCCCGCTTCGCATTCTCTCCAGCAATAACGGCGTGATCTCTTCTACAACGGTTACCCGCGCTTGCGGATATCTCCGGGAAAATGTAGCCAGCAACGGAGGCAGAAAGTACGGCGCGATGGTGGGGATCACGCCCACACACACTGAGCCGGTGATCGATGTGCTGCTTTCCGCGACAGCGCTGCGCGCTGCTTCCAGGTCAGATAACAATGCCCTGGCGCGCGGAAGAAACGCCCGACCGAGTTCCGTAAGGCGAACGGTGCGCCCGATGCGATCAAAAAGCTGGGCTCCCAGCTCCTCTTCCAGTTTGTGAATTTGTTGCGAAAGCGAAGGCTGCGACACGTGTGTTAGACGTGCCGCGCGGCTGAAGCCGCCACTGTCCGCGATGGCGCAAAAGTATCGCAGTTGGTGAAATTCCACTTTACAGTCCTATAGGTAATACCTATCCATTCTATGTGAACAATGTATTGGATGTATAGATCGCCACGGCCTACTATGCAGGCGGAAGGAGAAACAATGTCAGAAAACAAAAGAATGACCACCGACGCAGGACGCCCGGTAGGCGACAATCAGAATTCCTTGTCTGTGGGGCCGCGTGGCCCAGTAGTGTTCGAAGATTTTTTATTGTTCGAGAAAATGGCTCACTTCAACCGTGAACGCATTCCCGAGCGCGTCGTGCACGCCAAAGGTTCGGGGGCTTACGGACACTTTGTCTGCACCAATCCGTTGACGCAATACACCACTGCCAAACTTTTTTCCAGCGCCGGAAAGAAAACCCCGACGTTTCTGAGATTCTCGACCGTAGGCGGCGAGAAAGGCTCAGCGGACACCGAAAGAGATCCTCGCGGATTTGCCCTGAAGTTTTATACCGAAGAAGGGAATTGGGACCTGGTGGGAAACAATACACCGGTCTTCTTCATCCGCGACCCGCTGAAATTTGGCGATTTCATCCACACCCAGAAGCGCGACCCGCAAACCAATCTCAAGTCTCCCACGATGATGTGGGATTTCTGGTCGTTGTCTCCTGAATCGCTTCATCAGGTGACCATCCTGTTCTCCGATCGCGGCACTCCCGATGGTTACCGGCACATGGACGGCTTCAGCAGCCATACGTTTAGCTTGATCAACGCGAAGAATGAATTGTTTTACGTGAAATGGCACTTCAAGACCAAGCAGGGCATCAAGAATTTTACCCGCGAAGGCGCCGATGATATGCGCGGGCAGGATCCGGACTACGCGCAGCGCGATCTTTTCGAAGCTATCAAAAATGGTGAGTTCCCGAAGTGGCGCGTGGGCGTGCAGGTTATGCCCGAAAAAGATGCCGACACTTACCGCGTCAATCCGTTCGACCTCACAAAAGTGTGGCCGCACGGAGATTATCCGCTGATCGAAGTGGGTGAACTGGTTCTTGACCGCAACCCAGAAAATTATTTCGCGGAAGTGGAGCAAGCAGCGTTTGATCCCAAGAATATTGTGCCCGGCATGGGCTATTCAGCGGACAAAATGCTGCAGGCGCGCTTGATTTCTTACCCCGACGCGCATCGCTATCGCCTGGGTGTCAATTACGATTCGCTCCCGGTCAATAAGCCGCAATGTCCATTTCATACCTACAATCGTGACGGCGCCATGCGCTTCGACGGGAATTCTGGCGCATCCGTGAACTACGAACCGAACAGTTTCGGCGGCCCCACTCAGGACCCGGCATTCCGGGAGCGTCCTAGGCCTGTCAGCGGGACTGTTGACCGGCACAATCACCGCCTGGACGCTGACTACTACACGCAACCGGGCAATCTGTTCCGCCTCATGAAGCCTGATGCTCGCGAACGGTTGATCGGTAATATCGCGGCGAGTCTGAAAAACGCCCCGCGGCGAATTCAGGAGCTGCAGGTGCAGCACTTCTTTCAGGCGGATCCTGCGTATGGCGCTGGCGTAGCAAATGCGTTGGGCCTGAGCACGGCAAAAGCGAACAGCGCCGAAGATAAGTTTGTGGCGGCTGATTAACAAAACGAAAAACTGAACACAAGCAGTTCACAGGTTGGCGCCTCATCTCAAATTACTGGGTGAGGCGCCGCTCTATTTCGGGACAATCAAAAAACTAGACTCTTAGGCAGCGTGGAAGGGATACGCACCGGTACGCCCTGTCCTCCGTGCATAAGTCCCTCCGGCGTCGTGGCAATTTGATTTGTGGCGGCTGAGTAACTTATATTTCCATTGCTTTGGAAATATGAAGACATCAGACGCTATCGATTCGCTCGCTGCACTGGCGCAAGCCACGCGCCTCGACATTTTTCGTTTGCTGGTCAGACACGCCCCCCAAGGCCTTCCGGCAGGGACGATAGCCCGCCGACGTCGCTTACCCGGTCCAACACTGTCGTTTCATCTGAATGTCCTGGCGGCGACAGGCCTGGTGCGGGCGCAAAAAAACGGACGGTCGATCTCTTACTTTGCTGACTTGGCGGTGGTGAACCGCCTCACCGAGTTTCTTACGGAAAATTGCTGTGGTGGACGAGGCGGGTGCGAGCCGGTGGCGAAGAAGATCCCATCCCGAAGATGACAACTCCCATGCCACGGCACTACAACGTTTTGTTTTTATGCACTGGAAATTCGGCGCGCTCCATCATGGCGGAGGCCATTATGCATCGCAAAGGTGCGCCAAACTTCACGGCGTATAGTGCCGGGAGCCAGCCGAAAGGCGCAATACATCCCGGCGCGCTCCGGCAACTGGAACTTGCCAAACTTCCGACTGCGGAGTTGCGCAGCAAGCCATGGGAAGAATTAGCGCGACCCACAGCGCCACGTATGGATTTCGTTTTCACCGTTTGTGATAACGCCGCCAAGGAAGTCTGTCCCATTGGGCCTGGTCAGCCCATGACCGCGCACTGGGGCATCCGAGACCCTGCAGCCGCCGGGGGCACCCCGGAACAAATCGAGAAAGCATTTCGTGAAGCGTTCTTTATGCTCGACAGAAGAATCAGCATTCTGCTTTGCCTCCCGCTCGCCAGTCTCGACACCCTGGCCATAAAGAAAGAAATCGACTGCATCGGTCAAGAATGAATAAATCACTCCCGCGCCGGGCCGTTGCGGAATTCACCGGAACGCTTTTTCTTGTAGCTACGGTGGTCGGTTCGGGGGTGATGGCAGAGCGTCTCGCAAACGGCAAAGTAGCCCTGGCACTGCTTGCAAACACCACGGCCACAGGCGCGGTTCTGGTAGCGCTCATTTTCACGTTTGGCGGAATTTCCGGCGCGCATTTCAATTCTGTCGTTACGGTCATGGATGCCCTGGAGCGCGGTTTGCCGTGGCGAGAAACGCCTCACTACATCGCTTCGCAATTACTTGGCGGGATAACCGGAACGGTCGTCGCACATTTGATGTTTGGACTCCCGCCGACTTCTTTTTCGCATCACACACGCAGTAGCGGCTCGCAGGTTTTTAGCGAATCTGTGGCAACGTTCGGCCTGATGTCCGTAATTTGGGGTTGCTCGCGTTTAAGGTCCAACGCCGTTCCATTCGCGGTCGGCGCGTACATCACCGCCGCTTATTGGTTTACGGCTTCCACGTCGTTCGCGAACCCGGCTGTCACGATCGCGCGGTCTCTTAGCGACACCTTCGCTGGAATTCAGCCAATCGATGTGCCGGGGTTTATAGGCGCGCAATTTCTGGGCGCCTTTGTGGCGACGCTGTTTTTCCGCTGGCTCGTACCCAATCTTCAAGCTGGAGCCAAGGAAATTATTTTGCCTCGACAATCAGAATAGCCTGTAACGAGACCCTCTAATCGTTCGGGGTAGGAACCGGCGTGGGATACCTCTACAGCTATCGTTTCTGATGTAAACGCCCTACCGCCGAAGCCCTCCGGTATGCAGTAAACTAAGAACTGCAGGACAGCGGTTTCAGGGACCCACCAATTATGAGATTGGCGTCCCCGGATAATTGTCAGGAGAAACTTGTGGACGGTGCTGTAAGTCAGGATGTGCAGGTTAAGCCGGAGCTGGTGGATTTCCAGACCGAACCGTCGCGCTACAAGCACTGGCGTATGTCGTTTGATGGGCCAGTGGCTACATTGACGATGGATGTAAGCGAAGATGGCGGGATACGGCCGGGCTACAAGCTGAAACTAAATTCCTATGATTTGGGCGTAGACATTGAGCTGCACGACGCGCTGCAGCGGATTAGGTTCGAGCACCCCGAGATTCGTGCGGTGATGATTACCAGCGCCAAGCCACGCGTTTTTTGTTCTGGCGCGAACATTTATATGCTGGGGCAATCGCCGCATGCGTGGAAAGTAAATTTCTGCAAGTTCACCAACGAGACGCGCAACGGAATCGAAGACTCGAGCCGGCATTCGGGTCTGAAATTTCTGGCGGCTCTGAATGGCACGACAGCCGGAGGCGGTTACGAATTGGCGCTGGCCTGCGATGAAATTGTGTTGGTGGACGATCGCTCCTCAGCGGTCAGTTTGCCGGAAGTACCTCTGCTGGGCGTGTTGCCGGGTACCGGCGGATTAACGCGGGTGACGGACAAACGGCGAGTGCGTCGGGACTTGGCTGACGTTTTTTGCACTACTTCGGATGGAATTCGCGGTCAGCGGGCCAAGGACTGGGGATTGGTGGATGAGGTGGTCAAGACCCAGCAGTTTGGGGAGCACGTGAAAAAGCGCGCAGCGGAGTTGGCGCAAGGGAGTGACCGCCCGGCGGATGCTAAAGGTGTTGTTCTTTCGCCTTTGAAACGGACGATCGATGAAGATGGGTTGCACTACGAGATCGTCGACGCGGTCGTCGATCGCAGCAGCCGAACAGTCACGATTACTGTGAAGGCTCCCGAGCGGGTTTCGTCGCAAACCGTCGAAGGGGTCACCGAACTCGGGGCCGAGTGGTGGCCGCTTAAAATGGCGCGCGAACTGGATGATGCGATTTTGAGTCTGCGCACTAACGAGTTGGAGCTAGGGCTTTGGATATTGAAAACCAGCGGCGATGCAAAAGCAATGCTGGCCATGGATGAATTCATTTTAAAAAATGCGCAGAACTGGTTTGTGCGCGAAGTTCTAGGAATGATGCGGCGGACGTTCGCGAGACTGGATGTGACTTCGCGGTCGATGTACGCGGTGATTGAGCCGCGTTCGTGTTTTGTGGGTACGTTGCTGGAGTTGGCGATGGCGGCGGACCGTGTGTACATGCTGGACACGCAGGAGGGTGAAGAGCGCGCGACGGTCATGTTGTCGGAGATTAACTTTGCGCCGTTGCCGATGGTTAATCACCTTTCGCGCTTAGAAGCGCGTTTCTATCAGGATGAAGGGCGCATCCAACAATTGCGCGCTCATGTCGGCAAGCAACTTGCGCCCGCTGAAGCAATGGAAGCCGGCCTGGTCACGTCCGCACCTGATGATCTGGACTGGCAGGATGAGTTGCGTACCGCGATCGAGTCGCGCGTGGCGCTTTCGCCGGATGCATTGACGGGGCTGGAAGCAAATTTGCGATTTGGTTTGCCGGAGACGATGGAAACACGCGTTTTTGGAAGACTGTCGGCGTGGCAGAACTGGATTTTTATCAGGCCGAACGCGGTGGGGTCGAGCGGAGCCTTGAAAGTGTACGGCAGCGGTTCGCCGGTGAAATTCAACTGGGAAAAAGTTTAGGGCAGTTTAGTGATACGGAGAGAGCAGCAATGATCGACTATACGGAAAAAATTCCCAATAACGTGGACCTGGGGCGTGACCGGGTGTTGCAGCGCGCGCTGGAACACTGGCAACCGGCGTATATGAGCTGGTGGTACGACGCGGGCCCGACGGAGAGCCACAATTACGAAGTGTATTTGCGCACGGCGATAACCGTGGAACCGGATGGCTGGGCGAAATTTGGTTATGTGCGCATGCCGGAATATCGCTGGGGGATTTTTTTGCAGCCGCGGAGTGCCGAGCGCGCGGTAAATTTTGGAACGCACAAAGGCGACCCCGCGTGGCAGGAAGTTCCGGGGGAATACCGGTCGACGCTGCGGCGCGTAATCGTGACCCAGGGTGACACTGAACCTGCTTCCGTGGAGCAGCAGCGCATGCTGGGGATGTGCTGTCCTTCGTTGTATGACTTGCGAAATATTTTTCAGGTGAACGTGGAGGAAGGGCGGCACTTGTGGGCGATGGTGTATTTGTTGCATCGCTATTTTGGCCGCGATGGCCGTGAAGAGGCCGAGGCGCTGCTGGAGCGGCGGTCGGGGGACGTTGATAATCCGCGGATACTTGGGGCTTTTAATGAGCCCACGCCCGACTGGTTGGCATTTTACATGTTTACGTTTTTTACCGATCGTGACGGCAAATTTCAATTGAGTGCTCTTGCGGAATCGGGATTCGATCCCCTCGCGCGTACTTGCCGGTTTATGCTGACCGAGGAAGCGCACCACATGTTTGTGGGCGAAACCGGAGTGAGCCGTATTCTGCAACGCACCTGTGAAGTGATGCGCGAGCACAAAGTGGAAACTCCTGGCGATGTGCGCGCTCTAGGAGTGATCGACCTGCAAACGATGCAAAAATATTTGAATTTTCATTACAGCGTGACCATCGATTTGTTTGGGTCAGACGCGTCTTCGAATGCGGCAACGTATTACACCACGGGATTGAAGGGCCGCTACGACGAAACCAAGATCGAAGACGATCACGTGCTGGCCGATGAGGTTTATCCGGTGTTCGAGGTGGTGGGGAACAAGATCGTGGAGAAAAAAGTGCCCGCTTTGACCGCGTTGAACGAGCGGTTGCGTGACGATTACATTCATGAGATTCAAGCGGGAGTGGATCGCTGGAACCGGGTGATTGAGAATGCGGGCATTTCGTTTCGTCTGCGGTTGCCGCATAAGGGTTTTCACCGGGCGATTGGAAATTTCGCTGGGCACTTTATCAGTCCCGACGGCGAAGTTTTGACCAAAGAGGCCTGGCACAATCACCAGCGGGATTGGTTGCCAGCGCCTGAGGATCATGCGTTTGTGCAATCGTTGATGACCGGGCGTGTCGTGGAACCGGGGAAATTTGCGAATTGGATTGCACCGCCGATCCGCGGGATTAATGGGCAGCCGTTGAATTTTGAATATGTGCGGTTTAATTAGCAACCTTCGGAAACTAGATTGCAAAAAAAGGCCGCTCGAATGGTTCGGGCGGCCCGACTTGCTAAAAAATATTATTTGAATGGCTAGCTGGATTTTCTTGGAACTTTGGCGCCTTTCTTGCGTGCCTCGGAGAGACCGATGGCGATGGCTTGCTTGCGGCTCTTCACCGTGCCACCTTTCCCGCCTTTCCCGGATTTCAGGGTGCCGCGCTTCTCACGGTGCATAGCACTCTTGACACTCTTCCCGGCGGCTTTGCCGTACTTGCGGCCACCGGATCTGCTTCGCGAACTGGCTGCCATTTCCCCCTCCTACTATTTAGGATGTGGGCTCGGGGTGGGTTGAGTGTAGCGCAGCGAGAAAATAATCGTTTCAGCAGAATCGTGGAGAGCGGATACGGAGTTGTTGTAGTTCCAGGATCAGGGTCGTACGCGAAATCGTAAGGTACCAATCAGCGGATCGGGCGTTCCCGACGAGAAATCGACCCTCGGAAGAATTACTGAATTCCGCGTAGCGGGACCGGTCGTATTTCTTGATAGTGCGCCGGCCCCGACGTGATCGGCACCTAATGCAAATCTACTATTGACCCTTTGGCGGTTCGCGTGGGATTGTACCGGAACCGACGTAAGTTAAGTGTTTTCTGTTTGAAGGGGACTGTTCATGGCGGTGTCCGCTCCGAGCCTCACGAGTAGTCACGCGCATGTTGCCGGTGACTCGATCTACGATAAGTTGAATTCCAAGTGGCATAAACCGGCGCTACTGGTGTTCATGGCTATCGTCTTGGGGCACTGG
>Ga0210398_10006870_pt1 | contig 10391 bp, 6 predicted proteins | sample IncBWC4OmetaG_FD_161047 | JGI IMG/M metagenome (GOLD analysis project Ga0210398, IMG submission 161047) | Forest soil microbial communities from Barre Woods Harvard Forest LTER site, Petersham, Massachusetts, United States - Inc-BW-C-4-O | ecosystem: Environmental > Terrestrial > Soil >...
CACGACGAAGCTCGCCAGACCGAGCTCACCTGCCGTCTCGCCGGTCATCGGAAGCGAGAGCATCGCGTAGAGCACCGCACGTGAGCGGCCGATCCGTTCCGCCATCCGCTGCACGCCGCCCGCCATGGGCATGTTCCCCAGAGAGACCTCGATCTGACGGAGAATCGCGTCCCGTGCCGCCACGATGAAATCGCACGACAGTGCCAGCTCGACACCTCCGCCGAACACGCGGCCGCGAACGGCCGCGACGGTCGGCACCTGCAGCGCCTCAAGCGCGCGAAAGCTCTGGTTGTACTCCGTCATGAGGAGGCGGAACGCGGCGGGGGTCAGGCTTGGCAGCACGGCCGGGTCGCCGCCGCCGCAGAAGTTCGGGCCTTCGGCACGGACGAGGACCGCACGGAGATCCTCAGACGTCGCACTGACGACCGCGTCTCGCAGCTCCTGGTAGAACTCCACGTTGAGGAGGTTGTGCGGCGGATTGCACAGGATAATGTGCCCTACCGCGCCGGACTTCTCATACCTGACAGACGGCATCGTCCTCTCCTTTTCTCTGCGCGGGGGCGGTGTCGCTGTGCTGGCCCGTGACCGGGGCGCACCGTCGGCGGGCACAAGCTGTGGTCTGAGCGCGCTCCCCTGGACCGGATGGAGGCCCTGAGGCTCTGCACCCAAGGCAGTGCCTGATTCTCCCAGGACGAGAAGCGCAAAGGGCGCGCTTACTCCAGGCGCGAGCCGCGCTAGCTGCGCGCCGCAACGAGCGCGCTGACGATGTCGGACCTGCCTGCCGGCCCGGTGATCGTCAACGTCGTGAAGTTGCCAAAAGATCCGGCGGCGCCCTGCCCGAATAGCCGTGCGCGGCCAGCTGCGCCGCGGTCGGAGGCGTCCCCTACGGGTATCGAGACACTTAGATCTGGTGCTTCTGGGTGCTGAAACGGGAACGCGTCCAGGAGCGAGAATAGCCCGTGCCCAAAACGCACAGAGTCGAGTTGATCGGCGACCAGCTCCCCGTCGCCAACCGAGGTATAGATGCCGGTGAACGGGACTCCCTGTTTGTCGAGCGGAATCCCGATCTTCTCTACATGCGCGATCAGTTGATGATCAAGGAAGTAGTCGACCCAAGCCTCTCCATCGCGGCGAGTGAGCGCGATGTCAAGGTGATGCCACTGGTCAGCGGGCACCGGGACCTCTCGGATGATCTGCGTGTACATCTTGCTGAGACCGACCTCGGTGGCGGCGCCGCAATCCGGGTTGCCGACGTTCCCGGTGACAACCGTCGGCAGCCGTTCGATCAGTGCGAAGGCCGTGTCAGATGCGATGAACCAGTCGAACACTTGGCCCGTGCAGAAGTCGAGCATGTTCATCACGACGCCAGCCTGCTGTCCCTGCAACCGTCGGGCCGTGTACTCCGGCCGCGCCGGCCGCTTGGCGGGGTCAAGCCAAGATCCGGACGGCCCGTAGACACCGAGCTGGGTCAGCCCGGGCACCGTACCGGGAGTCGAGGCTTTGACGTCCGCCGACAGGACGAGCGTTCCGTCGAGGGGCACCGGAAAGGTGCGCGTTGAGACGGCCAGATACTTCCGATGATCATCGACGCCGACGTCGGATCCCGTCTGGAACGGGACCGCGCTCACGCGGAGGCGCGCGCCGCTGAAGCTGCGCGCATCCTCCACAGCCATCTCTCCCAAACCGTTCGGTGTCATCCACTTCTCGTTGTAATCCGTCAGCGAGTAGCCGGCCTTGCCGAAGTCGTCATATACCTGCAAGCTCATTCCTGCTCCACTTCCCCCGGCCTTCAAACAGGGCTACGGGGTCACCCCTGGCACCCGCGCGGATCCTCACAACGATCAACGGTGGCCGACGGGCAGGTGAGAGGTCATCACCAGATCTCGGTGATCCGCGGGCGAGCGTGAGGCCGATCGCCACCAGCGCCCACCCGGCGCGGTGCCTGACCGAGCGGTGGCCCCGGCGGCGGGGCACATGGGGGCCGTGCCGGCGCGCTGACCTGCGCAGTTCACTCTTGCGCTGGCCGGCGAGTAGTTCGATCATGTACGGGTGCATCGTGTTCACCTATTGAGTGCGGTTGCTGCGGGATGAGCCGGTCAGCTGGGAACGGGCGAGCGCCTTGGCCCGGACCACATCTGGGTCTCGCGGGTCGGGCGGAAGGTCCTCGGGCCAGGGTTGCTCGCGCCGGATCCTCGGCCTGTCGATGCGGATGCGCTTCACTGTCATCTCCTCGGTCAGTCGCCATGTCTGGGGGTCCGTTAACCAGGAATCCCGGCCGTCTTCGGCAACTGTTCTGCGAGGACGGTATGAGCAGGCGTCGCTCAGGGCGTCACCCGAAGGTGGACCTGCTAGGTGGAATCTTCCGCGGCGGAGCTCTGCACGAAGGTGCACCGGTTCGGAGACGGCCGCCGTGCTAGGGGATCAGGGCCGAGTTCTCGTGCTCGGGCGACAGCCTCGGTGCGGTTGGCTGGGCCGAGCTCGCCGAGGACGTGGCTGACGTGCTTTTGACCGTGTCGAGGGCGACCGCGAGTTTCCCCGGCGAAGGCCTGGTTCGGCGTGCCTGCGGCCAGCATCCCCAGCACCTCCAGCTCGCGGCCGGTCAGCTGCTCGGCCAGGCCTGCTGGCCTGCGTAGGCGGTGCCGGGTGGCGAGCGGGGTGGCTGGCTCGCACCCGTTCCGGCCCTGCGGGTGCGCTCGGCGCCTGCCTGCCGGTGTCGTGGCGGTCGGCTCCGGGGACGGGCTCAGCGGCCCGCCGCCTCCGCGCCGCTGAGCCGCGCGTTGATGCTGACCAGTGCGACAACTGCACCGGCTGCGAAGATGATGGCGCCGGCGAGGAGGCCGGCGACGTAGCCGTCGGTCAGCGCGGTCGTGATGGTGTGGCCGGGCAGGTGGGTTCTGGTTACGATCGAGGCGATGGCGGCCAGTGCGGCCACGCCGAGCGCGTTGCCGGTCTGCACGCTGGTGTTGAGTAGGCCGGCCGCGACTCCGCTGTCGCGTGGTTCGACGGCTCGCATGCCGACGGCCGTGCAGCTGATGAAGGTCAGCCCGGCGCCGGTTCCGAAGGCCAGCATGGCCGGGACCATCACCGCCCAGTAGTTCGAGGTGGGGGTCAGCTCGGCCACGTACCACGCGAGCCCGCCGGCGCTCAGGGTCATCCCGGCCGCGATGACGGCCCGGGCGGGCAGCGCGCCGAGCAGCCGTGGCACGAGCCCGCCGGCGGCCAGGAAGCCGGCCACGACGGGCAGGTAGGCCAGTCCGGTGTGCACCGGCGAGTAACCCCGCACTATCTGCATGTAAAGCGTGAGGAGGTAGAACATGGCGAGCATGCCCGTGCCCAGCAGCAGCAGCACCGCGTTCGCGCCGGCCCGGTTGCGGTCGCGCACCACCCGGGACGGCAGCATCGGTGCCCGGCTGGCGCGCTCGATGAGCAGGAACGCGGCTAGCAGCACGGCCCCGGCCGTGAAGCAGGCGAGAGTGCCCGCGTCGGTCCAGCCGTTGGTGTTGCCGCGGGTGAGGGCGTAGATGAGCGAGCCGATGCCCAGCGTCGCGGTGACCGCGCCCGGTATGTCGAGCCTGCCGTGCTCGCTGTCGCCCGGGACGAGCACGCTGGTGCCGATCAGCACCCCGACGGCGATGGGGACGTTGATGAACAGCACCCAGCGCCAGCTCAGGTATTCGGTGAGCGTGCCGCCGAGCAGCAGGCCGACCACGGAGCCGAGGCCAGCCATGGCGCCGTAGACGCCGAGTGCCCTGGTCCTGGCCGGCCCGGCCGGGAAGGTGGTGGCCAGCAGGGACAGCGCGCCGGGCGCGGCGAGCGCAGCGCCGCATCCCTGGACGATCCGGGCGGCGACCAGCGCCGTGGCGTCCGGGGCGAACCCGCCGGCCATCGAGGCCAGGGCGAACACGATGATCCCGATGCGGAACACGCGCAGGCGGCCGAACAGGTCCCCGGCCCGTCCGCCGGCCAGCAGCAGCCCGCCGAACGCGAGGGCGTAGAAGCTGGCCACCCAGTTCAGGTGGGGTGTGGCTATGTGCAGTGACCGCTGCATGCTCGGCAGCGCGATGTTCACGATCGTGTCGTCGAGTACCAGCATGAGCTGCGCGGTGGCGATGACCAGCAGCGCAAGGCCGAGTCTGCGGCCGGCGGCGGGGGGCGCCGCGACCTGAGAGCTGGTTTCTGCCCGGTCATGGACTGACATGGTTGTCTCCTTGATCCTTCCGGGCCGTTTGGAGGGCCGGTTCGCCGGCGGCGTTCCAGATGTCCAGTCCGGCGTATTTAGGCCCCCACTGCTCGCGGTAGGCGGTCAGCAGCGGCGGGGGGAACTTGCTGATGATCGCGTTCATGGTCTGCGGGGTTGCGCCGTTGAGCAGCCAGGGCATGTACACCGGCGCGTCTCCGCTGAGCCGCTCGCCGTGGACCTGGGCGAAGTGCTGCCACTCCTGCGGGGTCAGCGAGGCGTCGATCAGGGGCAGCCCGTCGGATTCCTCATGGGCTAGGTGTGCGGTCAGCTTCGTCACCAGCTCGTCGGTGATGTCGCCGAACCGCTGGTAGCCGTAGTCCGGGTCGGCCGCAGCCGCGTCGATGGCCGTCAGCAGCGGCTCGATGACGGCGTGCTCGGCCTCCAGCGCGTCCGCCAGGGCGAGCCGGTCGGGTTGTCCGGCCACGCGGGCGCGCAACGCCGGCCACAGGATGTCGTCTTCAGTCTGGTGGTGGACCAGCAGGAACTTCTTGAACAGCTCCCACCCCAGCGCGGCGTGCAGCAGCGTGCCGGGGCTGTCATCGCGCTGGCCCGCGATCCGGGTGACCTGCACGAGTTCCCGGCGCAGCGCGCCGTGCATCGCGAGCATCATGCTCATGTCGAGCTTGTAATCCATGGTTCCTCCGTGATCCGGGCCTGAGCAGACGCCTCGGCAGGCTGGCTGAGCTGAGCGTCTCGGTATGTCCTGTCTCAAAAATGACACTCAGTCTTATTTAATGTCAAGTCTTAAAAGAATCTCAGTGTGTTTTGGCTCCGGGTTCCGCCATCGAGTAGGATGACGGGCATGACCACCCACCCGGCCGGGGGCCGCTCCCTGCCGCTGCGCGAGCGCAAGAAGCTGCGGACCCGCCGCGCGCTGGCCGACGCGGCACTGCGGATGTTCACCGAGAACGGCTTCGACGCGATCACGCTGGAGGAGCTCGCCGAGGAGGCCGAGGTCTCCAGGAGCACCTTCTTCCGCTTCTTCCCGGCCAAGGAGGCTGCGGCGATCGAGGCCGAGGCCGAGCTGTGGACGGCCTACCTGGCCGCGCTCGCCGACCGCGAGTTGTCCGGTGCCATTCTCAGCGAGCTGCACCAGACGCTGACCGAGGCGGTGACCGGTCTCGACCCCGGCTGGGACGACCGCTTCGTCGCCACCCGCCGCCTGATAGCAGCCGAGTCACCCCTGCTCAGATACATCGAGCACTACCGCGCCGGGATCAGGGGCCAGGTGGTCGCCTGCCTCGCGGACAAGCTCCGGCTAGACCCCGAAGACCTCCGGCTGCGCGTCCTGGCCGAACTCGCCACCACCGCCTTCAGCCTCGCCGGCCGCCAGTGGGTCCATGACGGCGGGCGGGGCGGCCGCAAAGCGCTCCTCCAACGCCACCAGGACGCGGTCAAGGCCATCCCCGCCAGCCTGGACCTCTCCGCGCCCGCGTAACTGCCCGCCCAACCCAGCCCAGACCGCCAGCACGAGCCAAGGAGACGGAAACCGGCGCCAACCTTGCCGGCCGTCATCGTGGACCTGCAGAACGCCCAGATCAGAAGGGACCCTGCCCCTCATCGGCGTCGAAGCGACGCCCGCGCGGATCGGCGGTTCGCGCGCATGTGTGGCCCGGGGGAAACGCTGGTCTCAGTGGCCGCCACCCTTGCCGACCTTGCCCAGATGACGGGCCAGGGGACCGCTACTCGTCTGTTGTAGGCCGACGGGCGGCGGCCAGGCTGGCGAACTCTGCGATGAGCGGGGACCGGCGTGACGACGGCCAGGCCAGGCATGTCTCCGCGGGCGGGATGTCGCCGATGCGGACGTGGAAGACGCCCGGTTGCTGGTAGTAGCTTGCGGCCGACTGCGGGAGCACGACGATCCCGCGCCCGGCGGCGACGCGCTCAAGCTTCTCCTCCATGGCATGGGTGATCCGCAGCGGCGGGACGTGGCTGCGACCGCGCCATTCGGTCGCGGTGGCGCGCCACTCCGGGACGATGTCGGGGTGCTGCAGGAGGTGCTCGTCGGCCAGGTCGGCGAGGCTGATCGTCTCCTTGCCGGCCAGCCGGTGCCCGGCGGGCAGGACGGCGACGTTCGGCTCGCGCAGCAGGGTCCGCAACTGGAGGCCGTGCCGGTCGACCGGGAGCCGCACATAGCTGACGTCGGCGCGGCCATCGTGCAGGACGGCGGCCTGGTCGGCTCGGCTGGTCCGCAGCACCTCGACGGTGAGCTCGGGATGGGCGTCGCCGAAGGCGCGGACCGGCCCGGTGACGATCAGGCCTGGCATGAACGCGACCGTGAACTGCCCCGCCTTGCGCGCGGCCTGGGCGACCCGGCGGCGCAGCGCCTCCGCCGCGGCGAGCAGTGGCTCTGCCTCAAGCGCGAGCTGCGTACCGGCCGGGGTGAGCTGTGCGCCGTTACGGTCCCTGACGAACAGCACGGCCCCCAGCTCGGACTCCAGCGCCCGTATCTGCCTGGAGAGCACTGGCTGGGCGATGTGCAGCTCCTGCGCGGCGCGGCTGAAGTTCCGCTGGCGCGCCACGGCCGCGAAGTACCGCAGCTTACGCAGGTCGACGTCCATCCCGCCGCCTCCCCGCCCGCCATCTCATGCCTGCAGCATACCCTCCGGGTATGGGGTACGACGAGATAGGTATTAGATATTCACAGGCGACAAGAGCATTATCGAACTGGAGGACAAGCGAGAAAGAGCTGACCGGATTCCAGGTGTTCGAGACCGCGGCTCCGGTTAAATCGGCCGGGCGGCGATCGCGGCACTGCGCCCGGCGGTCATGAGGGCACCGCGGTCGTCGGCAGCGAGTAGGCGGCCCAGGCGGTGGCCGATGGTAAGCCTAGCCAGCCGGCCTGACGCGCCTGTCCCGGTCCCGGCCGCCGTCACCGTCCCGGCCGTGCAGGCCGGCTAGATCGAGGAGACACTGTCATGAGAACTCTCGTGGTAGGAGCCGGGACGACCGGCGGCTTCTTCGGCGCGCGGCTCGCCCAGGCCGGGCATGACTGCTTGCTGGCTAGGCTGGTGCGGTGTCCTGCGCGCTGACACTCCTCCCTTGGAGGCGTCGATGGAGATGGCCGGGAAGCTCACGCCGGGTCGGCAGTCAGGTCACATCAGCGCTGGTCCCACTGTCCGTGATCAAGTGGCCAGGATCGGTAACCGGTCGTCAGGTCTCCCGCATACCCGGCTGGGCGGCCGGGCCGCGGCGTCCTCGTGTTGTCTTGCCGGCATCGTCGCCATAGCCGGCTGGGGTGCTGTGGATGCGTAGTACCGGGCCGAAGGGCGAGGATTCCCATCGGCGGGGCCGCGTGAGCGGGCTGATGAACCGGCGCGGTGAATGCGCGGTGCTGGATCAGCTCGTCAACGCGGTGCGGGCGGGTGGGAGCCGCGTGCTGGTGGTGCGCGGTGAGGCGGGAGTGGGCAAGTCGGTGTTGCTTGACTACCTTGCCGGGGGGGCGTCGGACTGCCGGGTAATGCGGGCGACCGGCGTGGAGTCGGAGATGGAGCTGGCGTTCGCCGGGCTGCACCAGCTCCTTTCACCGGTGCTGGACCTCCTCGACCAGCTGCCGGTACCGCAGCGGGAGGCGCTGCGGACCGCGTTCGGCCTCAGCGCGGGCCCGGCACCGGACCGGTTCCTGGTGGGCCTGGCGGTGCTGGGCCTGTTGTCGGAGGCTGCCGCTGACCGGCCGCTGCTCTGCGTGGTGGATGACGAGCAGTGGCTGGACCGGGCGTCGGTGCAGGCACTGGGCTTCGTGGCGCGGCGGCTGGCGGCCGAGCCGGTCGGCCTGGTGTTCGCGGCCCGGATGGCGGGTGCGGAGCTGGCCGGGCTGCCGGAGCTGGCGGTGGAGGGGCTGGGCGAGGAGGACGCGCGGGCGCTGCTGGATTCGGCGCTCACCGGACCGCTGGATGCGCGGGTCCGGGACCAGATTGTGGCCGAGACGAGAGGGAATCCTCTGGCGTTGCTGGAGTTGCCGCGGGGGCTGGCGCTGGGGGAACTGGCGGGCGGGTTCGGGCTGCCGGGGGCGGTGTCGTTGCCTGGGCGGATCGAGGACAGTTTCGGCCGGCAGCTGGAAGGCCTGCCGGAGCAGACCCGGCTGCTGCTGGCGCTGGCGGCGGCGGATCCCTCGGGTGACCCGCTGCTGGTATGGCGGGCGGCGGGACGGCTGGGAATCCCAGGCGCGGCGGGCGCGCCGAGGCTGGCGGAGTTCGGCGCGGGGGTGCGGTTCCGGCATCCGCTGGCGCGGTCGGCGGCCTACCGGTCGGTGTCGGTACAGCGGAGACAGGAAATACACCGCGCCCTGGCGGAGGCCACCGATCCGGCCGCTGATCCCGACCGGCGGGCCTGGCACCGGGCGCAGGCCGCGGCAGGCCCGGATGAGGAGGTCGCCGCGGAGCTGGAGCGGTCCGCGGGACGAGCGCAGAGCCGCGGGGGGCTGGCCGCGGCGGCCGCGTTCTTGGAGCGGGCGGCGCTGCTGACCCCCGCGCCAGGACGCCGGGCGGAACGGCTGCTGACCGCAGCCAGGGCCAAGCGGGACGCCGGCGAGCTGGATACGGCGCTGAGGCTGCTGGTCGCGGCTGAGGCCGGGCCGCTGGTCCCGCTGCAGACCGCAGAAGCGGAGAGCCTGCGCGGGCAGATCGCGTCTTACCAGGGCCGGGACAGCGACGCGGCACGGCTGCTGCTGCGCGCGGCCCGGTTTTTCGAGCCGCTCGACGTCGCCCTGGCCCGCGAGACGTACCTCGAGGCGATCTGGGCAGCGATGTTCGCCGGTGACCCCGGCCGCGAGAGGGAGGCGGCCGAGGCTGCACGCGCCGCGCCGCCTGCCCCGGACCCGCCGCGCGCGGTGGACGTCGTGCTCGACGCGCTCGCGCTGTGGTTCACCGAGGGACACGCAGCCGCCGCGCCGACGCTGACCCGCGCGCTTGGCCTGCTTGTCAGCCTGGACGCCGGCGTCGGCGAAGCCCGCCGCTCGCTGTGGTCCGCCGGCGGCAGAGCCAGCGCTATCGTCGCCATGGAGCTGTGGGACTTCGAGTCCTGGCATGCCCTGGCCTCCCGCCAGGTTCAGATCGCCCGCGATATGGGCGCCCTCGCCCAATTGCAGTTCGCGCTCGCCCGCCTCGGCCTGTATCACGTGCTCGCCGGCCAGCTGGCCGAGGCGGCGCAGCTGATCGAAGAAGAGCGCCTGATCGCGTACGCGACCGGCAACCCGCCGATTGGGGGGTATGCCGCGATGACCCTCGCGGCCTGGGAAGGCCGGGAGCAGGAGCCCTCCGAGTTGATCGGAGCCACCGTGCCGGGGGCGACCGGACGCGGAGCGGGCAGGCTGGCCGGCGTCGCGGCGTACGCGAGCGCGGTGCTGGGCAACGGCCTGGGCCGGTATGACAGCGCACGGGACGCCGCCCGCGAGGTATTCCAGCGTGAAGAGCTGGGGCTCGGCCACGTGGTTGTCGCGGAGCTGGCCGAGGCGGCGGCCAGGACTGGTGTGCTGGATTGGCTGTCCGAACGCACCCGAGTGACCCCGACCGAGTGGGCGCTGGGGATCGAGGCCCGCATCCGCGCCCTGCTCAGCGACGGCGAGGCCGCCGACGGGTTCTACCGGGAGTCGGTCGAGCGGCTAGGCCGGACCCGGATCCGCGCCGAACTGGCCCGCTCCCGCCTGCTGTACGGGGAATGGCTGCGCCGGCAGGGCCGCCGCATGGACGCGCGGGAGCAGCTGCGCACCGCCCACCAGATGCTGGAGGAGATGGGCATGGCGGCATTCGCCGAACGGGCCCGCCGCGAGCTGCGGGCTACCGGCGAGACCGCCCGCAAGCGCACCGCCCCGGCCACCCGCACCGCGGCAGCCAGTGCGGCGCTGACCGCCCAGGAGGCCCAGGTCGCCCGGCTGGCCCGGGACGGGCTGTCCAACCCCGAGATCGGCGCCCGGCTGTTCATCAGCCCGCGCACCGCCCAATACCACCTCAGCAGCGTCTTTACCAAGCTCGGCATCAGCTCCCGCAGCCAGCTCGACCGGGTCCTGCCCGCCGACCCGGACACCGCCGGGCCGCGCTAGCGGCGCCGCCAGCTGGCCTGGGCTCGGTCCCCAGTCGGCCAAACCTCGCCCGCGGTCACTAGGACTCCTGCCCATCGGCTGGGAGCCAGCCATCTGGGGGTGCTGGAGTTTGGT
>Ga0210398_10006871_pt1 | contig 10390 bp, 14 predicted proteins | sample IncBWC4OmetaG_FD_161047 | JGI IMG/M metagenome (GOLD analysis project Ga0210398, IMG submission 161047) | Forest soil microbial communities from Barre Woods Harvard Forest LTER site, Petersham, Massachusetts, United States - Inc-BW-C-4-O | ecosystem: Environmental > Terrestrial > Soil >...
CATCGCCACCCGCTACGAAAAGCACGCCGCAAACTTTCTCGCCATGCTCAAACTCGCCGCAGCACAGCTCTGGCTACGCCATAATGAGTCCGTGACCTAGGCCGGCGGTGAGCTGAGTCGGATAACCGGCTTTACGGAAAACACCCCTTTACGGCTCGTCCGCCGCGCCTGGACAAAACCGAACCCCGCAGCCCTTTTTCCTTGGCGGCGGCCTTTGGTAGCACTACTGCGCACTAGTTGGAGCCCTGCGTAACAACAGAAACTTCCGTTCCACCCAGTTCGCTGCGACCGCACGGTGAGCGAGCGCGCGCCTTTCAACCAAGTGCCAGGACAGCACAGCACACCCAAGGGTTATTGGTAGCGACGTGATAATCACACCTAAAGGCGAAATTCCCCTACACAGCGCCGCCGCGATCTGCTCACAGGGAAAAGCATAGATGTACATTCCATACGAATAATCGCCAATGAGGTTATAGACTCGCAATGGCCCGACCGGCAAAAACCCCAGGTAAAAAATCAAATAACACCAGAACACTACAAAACTCTCCTGAAACCAGGCCGTGCCGTAGGTCAACACGGCAACACTACCCGCACCTACGCATACCAGCCAGTTTAATCGCAAGAAGCTGCGGAACTGGTAAAACGTCATTCCCACAACGAATGGTAATGTTAACTGGTGAAATCTCACAAGAACAAAAGATAGCCCCGCTAGATCGTGGCTGTACAAGGTGATCGGCTTTAGTGTCAGATAGCCGAGTGCGTAGACGCCCAAGAACGCGCTAAAGCGCCACTTTCGCCTCGTCAGCCCCAACACCCCAACCGCTACTACCATGCCATAACAAACCACCTCATAAAACAATGACCACAAGGAACCGTTAATAGTATCTGGGAAAGGATTGTCACGAAAAACCCCAGGCAAATCATATTGCAGCCACTTCAAGCTAATATTATGAGGTAAATACAATAACGTTGCACGATTACAAAAATAATCACTCTGCGCCATGGCCGTAAATGTTGGACCTAGCACCAGAAGCGTGAGCATTAGAACCACTATTAAGCCCGGATAAATGCGGAGAATACGCGCCACACAGAAGCTGATCAGACTATTCCTGTGATCAAAGCTTTGTAAAATAAAGAATCCCGAAATAGCGAAAAATGTGATGACCGAAAGTGTTCCGAGATTCATCTTAAGTAGGGACTCCAAAGGTTCTACCGTCCCCTCACCTAAAGAAATAGGGTAAGCATGAGAAACCAGAACTGCACTTGCAGCGATCATGCGAAGGAGATTGAAATTATTATTGCTCTCACTTCCAAATGCGGTCAATTTTATCATGCTGACCTATCAACGAATTGTTTTTTCCTGGCGATATTACCCGCCGACTCGTTTTAAAAACGCTATCCTCCAACTCCCCCGCCCCCCGAGCGGCTTTTGAAGAGGGTTTGCATTATAGCACCTTCATGGTCCTTCTGCATCTTACACCAATTTTCCGTTATCTATTCCTTTAGGGCTCAAGACAAGGTGCCTCCGATCCCCTTCCCTGACGAGATCATCAATTGCCACGACAGAATAGCAGGACGAGGCTATGCGTCGTGATAACATTCCATCGCCACATGCCAATTCGACGATAATACCTCGCCGCGCCAGTTTCTCTACTAGCCCAATTGTCACTGGACTAGGTCCAATGCAAAAGAAGAGCCGCCGCGACGAAATAAAGAATTCCACGCCCACCGGCGCCCAGGGTAGCCAAGGCGTCGGGGAATCCCGTGTATGACAGTTGCGATCAGATTACGGCTCATGCGCGCCCCCCTCTGGGGGCCAGATTTGGCAGGGTTTGTCCCCAGACTGAAATCCTATCCTCCCGCTCCCCGCTACATCTTGCGTCTTATGTGTCGGCCAAGGGCAACCCCCGAAGACGTATAAGCGCCATTATGGAAAATACTAGAAGCACAGCAGAAATATTCGTTGCTGAGCTATACTTTTGCATTCCTCGGAAGGCCTAGGTCACGGACTCATTATGGCGTAGCCAGAGCTGTGCTGCGGCGAGTTTGAGCATGGCGAGAAAGTTTGCGGCGTGCTTTTCGTAGCGGGTGGCGATGCGACGGAAGTGCTTGACGCGGTTGAAGAACCGCTCGATGCGATTGCGCGCCCGGTAGAGCACTGGGCTGAAGCAGGGTTTCCAGCGTGGGTGGGCCATCGGCGGGATATTGGGCGCTGCACCAGCGGTTTCGATCTGTCGGCGCAACCAGTCGGCGTCATAGGCCTTGTCGGCCAGCACGATGGTGCCCTCGCGAAGGTGCCCGAGCAGACGCGCGGCGACTGGGCAGTCGCCCGCCTGACCTGTCAGGACGAGTTCCAGCGGCAGCCCGTTGGCGTCGACGAGCGCGTGGACCTTTGTCGTCAGGCCGCCCCGCGAGCGGCCCATACAGCGATCCGGGTGGTTTTTTTTGAGTTTGCTGCATGCTGATGCACGCGTACCAAGGTGCTGTCGATCATCTGCACCTTGCCGTCGTAAGCGGTTGTGACGGCGGCCAGAACGCGGTCCCATACCCCCGCTCTTCGCCATCGTACAAAGCGGTTGTAGCAGGTGGTCGAAGGACCGAACTCCTTCGGCAGAGCAATACGCGCCTGTCGTCCACCCGCGGCACCCCGCGCGGCTTATTCGGCAGCAGCGGTCCGATCACGCCCCCACTCGAAATCACTCAGCTCGTAACCCCGCATCATCAAGCTCCCGAGTTGGGAAGCTTGAATCACATCTCCCCCTCTGGGGAATCCCATTTATGAGTTCATGACCTAGTCATCTTTGACCATAACGCCAACTCTGGGCGCTGGACGTAACCGCTGAACGACAGCCGCACGGCACGCAGCCGCAGTGGGAAATTAACGATCATTTACAACTGATACCTTCTGATCGTACAATCGCGAGGGTTGGACTGGCGGTGCAGTCATTCCCATTCGATCGAAATCGGTGAGTGCACGTCGCCAACCACTAAAAGGCCATTCCCGGGCCAAACGCCGTTCTTCGCGGTGCGACATACCAAGTGGCCTCATCTCCTGTAGGGCAATTTAAGTGGAAGCCGCCTCTAGCGTCAAAGAGGACAATGCAGATGGCGACATTTAACATTTACAAGCACCCGGAAGACGACAACCTCGAAGTAGTAAAACAAGGATTCTCGGTCTCCGTAGTCTTAATGAATATGTTATTGCTGGGATGGGTCTGGGCATTCAATAATCGTACACCTCGATTGGCGTGGCGTCTCCTTGCGCTCTCTGCAATCAGTTATCTCGCGTTCGTATTTGTGAGATCAGAAATGATCCTCGCGTTCTGGACGATGTTCAGTCTTGGACTGGGTGGACTTGCTAACAAGCAAATAGAATATTCGCTGAAACGGCGTGGCTACAGGCTACTTAAGCGCGACGTGGATGCTGCGACCCATGACCTAGCTGTCGGCTTGGCGACTAAGACATTTGCGCTCGGTTAGAAGAACGCCCGACCCGACAGGCCGCCGCTGGTAGCTACATCGGCCAAGACAGCGCACAGCACGCTCGGCCCGATGCCCTCAGGCGCAGCGCCTGGTCGCGCTCAATTCGCCAAATTGGCGCCGCGATGTCGCTGGTACTGTTTTTTGTAAAATCACATTTTTAATTTGTCGTGTTGACTCGGGCTGAGCTCCCTTTACCCCGGGGCCAATTTGCCTGCGGTTGCGACGGCAACGGCCGCTCAGCACTTTCAGATATTCGATCGCGGTTGCTCAGCCAATGCTACCGGTTAGAGCGAAACCCATTAGTCGACACGGGTCACCAATCGCGCAGCGTGCCGAACATTGATGTTGATCCACGCCCAAACAAAGGGCTGGCGAGGGGGCCTACTGGGCATTCTAAGAACCGGCTCTCCCGCAGTAGGACGGACGCCGCACTGGCGATGCGGAGCCGAAGTCGGTGGCCCGCGGTAGGCAGGAGATGGTTACGACGGATCGGACGGGTCATGGTGCTACGGGCCTGAGCAGAGAGCCAGACTATGCCGCACATCGTAGACTAAGTTGGTCAGGCCGGTTCTAGTTCTGGCTCAAACGAAGCAGGGGCGCGGACAAAGAGGCCCATCAGCGTTTCTGCCGCGACAACGGCGTTTGCCGCGACGCTCTCCGCAGTTATCGCCTCTTCGCGCTATCGTGCCCCCTTTCCGCTGAGCACGACGCGGACGGTGGCGAGCAAGATCTTGAGGTCAAGCCGGAAACTGTGGTTAGCGATGTAGTACAGGTCGCACCGAAGCCTTTCCCGCGCATCCTCAACCGATGCACCATCGGGGTAATTGACCTGAGCCCAACCGGTGATGCCCGGCAGGACCGCGTGCCGATGATCGTAAGAGGGGATCAGTTTGTTGAACTGCTCGACAAAAAACGGGCGTTCGGGACGCGGGCCCACGATGCTCATTTCACCCCGTAGAACGTCCAGGCGCTGCGGCAATTCGTCGATGCCTGTCCATCGGATAAAGCGGCCTACGCGGGTGACCCAATGATCCGGCATCTCCGCCCAGACCGGCCAGCCATCGGCTTCCACATGTGCTCTTATGCTGCGGAATGTGAACACAGGGAACCGCCGCCCTCGTAGGCCCACACGTTCCTGCCGGTAGAACACCGGGCCAGCGCTATCGCATTTGATCGCCAGCGCAACGAAGAACATTAGCGGCAGGGTCGCCATCAGCAGCGTTGAGGCGAGCATGATGTCGCTTACCCGCTTTGGATGGGGAAAGGCGCCGCCCTGACCTCGGTGAGAGGTGGGCAGCGGACCCAGTACGGCAGCTTTCGGCATATGGGGGCATCCGATCGCGAAATGCCCTACAAATGATCGTAATTAGCTCGATTATCCATTAGATAAATGGTTAATAGCGGGTCTGCCCTCAAACTCTCTAGGCAAATTTTTAAGCGCGTTTTCCACAACACTCGAGCCGCCGATTAAGTTACGGGTTTCACTTTCGGCACCCGTTTACTATAAGTTCCCCAAGGGGCTGCGACGTCAAATCGCGGTGCGGGGACAAAAAAATGCCGAATACACAAGGCGTGAAAAATGGCGCCTTCGGGTCTGTGGCGGACGCGGGGCGCCGTCTTCCCTGGGGATCGACCGTCCTCGTGATAGTAGTGCTCTCGGCGCTCTCATGGGCGGCTGTTATAGGGCTCATCGCCGTGTTTCGCGTTTTCCACTAGACGTTCCTTCAGCTGTAGCTTCGCTTAAGCGATCGCAGGATCGGGTTGAAGTGCCGGTGGCGTGGCAGTAGCTGTCCCGCGTAAGGGTCGTGAGCGTGTTGAGATACCGACACCTCGGTTTATTGGTTTATTGATTTATTGGTTTATTCCCGCTTGCCAAAAGAGGCTGGAAGGCGTCGAACCAATGCGGCCAATCGCAAGTTCATCATGAAAAAGAAGAATAACCCTGCGTATCGTACGCTTTGAGGCAACGCAAAAAATTGCAGGTCCAAATGTAACCTCCGGCGGTATTTTTGCTCCAGCTTTGAATGACAACGGGAGAATTGGTCGGAAGCGCCTGAAGCTGCCGCTGCCCGACTTTGGAAGACATTTCCCGGCCGCGCGGGCTTTCGAAAATATATCGATGGGAGGCGTCCATCGTATCTTAAGGAGTTTTAAAAATACTCGATTACTTCGTCACGAAGCGCTCACGGCTATGACCTGGTTGTTCGACCATTCTGGCACGCGGTTTAAGGACTATCTGATCCGTTGGGCATCTCGTCGGATGGCCGGCCGATCAAACGAGTTCGAGATCCTCTACATACTCAAGGATCCATGGCATTTGAATTTGGCTAAAGAACAGACGCGCTTTGACTGGACCAACCAAATCATCTCCGCGCATTTTTCTCGGCTCGACACGATCTTGGAGATCGGCTGCGGCGAGGGACATCAGTCGCAATACCTCTCGCAGCTTTGCACCGGCCTTTATGGGATCGACCTTAGCAAACGTGCGGTAAAGCGAGCGAGGCGTCGCTGTCCAAATTCGTGGTTTGCTGTCGGCGACCCTTTTACCTTCAGCTTTGCGAACATGCCGCCGATTGTCGATCTTGTGGTCGCTTGCGAGGTTCTGTATTACGTCGATGACATCCCGCAGATGATCAAGCGGTTGTCTCAACTTGGCCGAGCTTGCCTGGTAACTTACTACCAAGGGCAGGCGCCACAGCTTGACCCGCATTTCTCGCGGCTCGCTAACTGCAAGCAAGAGCAATTTCGCTTCGATGGCACCGAATGGAGCGCCGTTTGGTGGCGTAATCCAGACATCGGTGATTTATCAGTCAAAAAAGCGAATGATATCCCGCGGTCTCCCCTGCAGAAACTTTCCCCTTCATCCGCTCGATGACCGATTTCGGTGTCGGGCGTGGCGAAGCCCCATCCCCTCATATTCGTACCCTCCAGCGGACACGAGAGGGCTTCCCCGCTTTAGACAGTCACGCTGGCGACGACACGTGGCGTCGAGTCAGGCGATGCCCGTTTCCTGATCGAAGCTCTTGGTGAGAACCTCCCAGAAGCGCTCAAGGCGGCGCAGTGTCGTAGTAACCGCCGCCAAATCTTCGTCTGTGATCGCGGTCCGACTGAGCATTTCAGTGTGGCGCTGGTACATCGCTTGCAGTCGATCGCGCAGCCTTAGACCCTTGGCAGTTAGACGCACACGGGTCGAGCGACGATCATGCACCGAGCGCTCCTGCGTGAGGTAGCCATACTCAACCAATTTCTTTACATTATATGATGCATTCGCACCTAGGTAGCAGCCCCGTAATAACAGCTCGCCAATGGTCATCTCGGCATCCCCGATATTAAACAGCATCATGCCCTGGACGCTGTTGATGTCCTGAGCTCCGAGCGCGTCGAGCTCGAGCTTCACGACATCGAGAAGGTGCCGGTGAAGGCGCTCGACGAGCGCAATTGCTTCAAGATAGCCATTGCTCATTTGGCTGTCCTTCGATCGGTTTATAGAAGACGATCAGAAAATTGCCCGCGCCTCGACCGAACACGACCTAAGGGCTTATCAGGCCGGAGTGGTGGTTCGCCGGTGCTGTACCTGCGCGACAAAGTGTATCATCGCCAAGCTGGACTTAACGTTTCCCCGGAAAGGCGATGGCGATAACCCATAGGGGTCAATGCCTTAGAAAGTCCCCGGGGACACGGGACCGACAGTCGATACGCAGTTGCTTGGTAGAATCGCGACCTGCTGCAAACACCTTGCGAAGTGCGCGAACGTCACCAGTGCGAGGCTCATGGGATGAGCGGAGGCCCCTCCAGGGCTCCGAGGCCTCGCATCACCCTTGTAACGACAATTGGTAGCGCGTGAACATCTTGATAAGGGGTCTGCACCAGTATGGAACTGGACAACGGCGATGAACCGGAACGCAAGGTCGAGGCGTTAGCGATGTTGGCCAGAGCGCACTTGCGTGCGTGCAGATCGTCATTTTTGAGGCCTCTTTGGCATAAAATTAACCAATTTGGCTCTGTAATCCGAAGCCGACAACCTGAAGCAGCGTTACGCGAAGGTCGGCGTCGATGAGGAAGCTACCGACAAAGAGCTGTCTGGATGATCAAATTGCTCGCAACGTGGTCCGTGCTCTTCGTATCTGCTCATTCCATAGCGTACGGCGGCGCGTTGATACCGCACAACGAGTCGTTCATTGACCAGATCGGCAGCTCTAACACCGCAATCGTCGGCCAGGTCGGCGGTGGGAACAGTCAGACGACACTGCAAGGGCGACCAAGTGCACCCTCGTTCAACAATATCGCGAGTACGAGTCAGTCCGTAACACAAGGCGGCTCTAACAGATCTATGACTATCCAGCTTGGTCCCGGCTCGAATATTTCAGACGTTATGCAAATGACAACTACGGGTGCCCAGAACAATGCGCTGACCATTCAGAATGGCTTCGCCAATGTTGCACACACTACGGAAATTGCCAGCGGCGAGCTGAACAATAAGTCAATCATTATGCAGACCGGCGTACGCAATACGGCGACAGTGACACAAAAATAATTTAACGTCGCCTGAATGCGCACGCGTCCTAGAGTTCTCTCTGGATTATCGAGCGTCGTCGATGTGATAGCGGTTCGGCGGCGTGCGACGCTGCTGCTCATCTTGGCGACAGTCACGGTCTCGTTTCTCGCTGACGCAACTCGTTTAGAGGCTGCAAAACCATTGGTCCAATGCAAGATAACTGCGACTGAGAGCGATGGGTTCTTGCGTCTCGACGCGTTCGGTCGATCGGATACCCCTATATCCGGCAGTTACAGCTTTCAGATCGACAAGCACGATTCCGCCGGATCGAGCCTCAATCAACAAAGTGGGGATTTTTCATTGCGGCCCGGCGTAGATCAGACTCTCACCACCGTCATGTTGGAAGCGGCAGCGAAAGGGCACTACTCGGCGTCCCTACTGCTCACTTGGGACGGGGGGAAAACATCGTGCCGCTCCCCTAGTGTGTAGCCCCGGAACGAAGTACATAGCGGGTTGGGATGATGGTCTCCAGAGACCAGCGTTGGGCCGCTGTCGCCGCTGTCAGCTGGCGCGCCAATGGATGCCCGGGCGCCAGGGCCACTGCAGACCCGCAGGTTTCACGCAGCACCGGAATATCCACATCCTCACTCTCACCTACCGCAACCCTCGGGATTTCTGCAGATTGGTTCTGGATGTGTGCGGGACCGAGCGGTTGAAATTTTTCAAAAGATGGTTAACAGTACGGCATTTGCCTAAAATTCTATTGATATACCCTGTATAAAACTTTACTCAATGTTTGGGCATCCCCCGGCCCAGTCCCTTGCTTCGATCCGCTCGAACGCATCCTTGGCTTCCGCGGGAGTGGCCCACAGCGGGACCAGGGCGACGATTGCCGTCGTCCACCCCGCAGCGTATGGGGACTTTCGAAAATGATGAAAACATTGACCGCGGCTGCTGCCGTCACTCTCGGGCTTGGGTTTGCGTCTGCGGCGTTCGCCGCGCCGCCGCCGCTTGTGAACGAGTCCACCATTGCCCAGATCGGCGTTGACAGCACCGCCATCGTTTCGCAGCGGGGCGGGAACAACAATCAAGGCACTTTCCAGGTGGGCGGTCTCAACTTCGCGTATACTACTCAATACGGCGCCACGAGCAAAGGTTACAACGGGGCGAATACTGACCAGGTCGGATTTGGTAACTTCGCCACGACGACTCAGTCAGGTGGCGGGTACAATAACTCGACTACTGCACAGTTTGGATTTTTTAACACCGCAATGACGTCGCAGACTTCGTCTTCCGCGGTTACTAACAACTCAACGACTTTTCAAGCCGGGGCGTTCAATCACGCCATGGTGACTCAGCACTAACAACACAGGGGGGATGCCGGGCGCAATCACCGTCATCCCCCTTCTCACTAGCTTCATTTTTTGGCGCGGTGGCGCCGCCTTCGTTTCTGCGCCTCACCAGCATGAGCGTCGCAGAACCATCGCTGCTATCATCCACATGGGGATCTCCATGTCAGCTTATTCCGGCATCAGGCAACTATCACCACTCTTCTTTTCGACCGCCATGGTCCTGGCTCCTCTGTCATTTTGCGGAAGCGCCTTTGCTGCGGACACACCTTTTATCGATCAAATTCCGAGCGGCCTTACCGCCGACATTCCAAGCCTCCGCTCTTTTGGACCAACAGTAGCCCAGTGGCTTCCGCCCAAGTTGCCCTCCAACTCGGTCCCCCCAACTCAACTCGTGGCACCGCATTTGCCAAATGCCAATCTCGCGCAAATACTAGAAATTGGGAGCCACAATACCGTTATCCAGGGCCAGGACGGGATTGGTGACGTATCAAATGTCGGGATCATCGGTGGAAATGCTAACAACGTCTTCATCGGCCAGGATGGTAACGATCTGCGGTCGAACGTGTTGCTGATCGGCACGAATGGTATGAACGTTGGAGTTTTGGAACCGAACGGTTCGCCACCCGTCGACCTAGCCATCATCCGTGCTCGCAACGGAACTATAATTATTCCTCGATGATCGAACCTCTGCTAGTCACGGGAACCACAATCCAAGTCATTATTGACACTTAATTATTTGGTCTATGAATTCCACGTTGAATAGTGTATGGTCATCTCTCGTAACTAGGGAGGTGATGATCATGCGGTTTGCACTTGCCTTCGTCGTCGCAGCGATGAGCGTCGCGGGATTAGCAACATCCGGGATCGCGTCCCAGCTGACATATGCGCCAGTTAATCCTACCTTCGGTGGTAATCCCTTGAACGGGACCTATTTGCTGTCGGTGGGCCAATCGCAGGGATACGGCCTGGCACAAAAAAACCAAGCCAACAACCCAGATCTAACTGGCCTAGACAACGCGCTCTCAAATTTGGGCACAAACCTCAATACAGGCACAAGTAC
>Ga0210398_10006873_pt1 | contig 10386 bp, 7 predicted proteins | sample IncBWC4OmetaG_FD_161047 | JGI IMG/M metagenome (GOLD analysis project Ga0210398, IMG submission 161047) | Forest soil microbial communities from Barre Woods Harvard Forest LTER site, Petersham, Massachusetts, United States - Inc-BW-C-4-O | ecosystem: Environmental > Terrestrial > Soil >...
GCGTTCGATCTGGCCATCCCGGAGGACGATGGTGCGCTGGGCCCGCGCCGCAATATCCGGCTCGTGCGTCACCACGATCACGGTCTGGCCCGCCGCCACGAGCCCGTCGAAGACCCGCATGATGTCATCCGCCGTCCGGGAATCGAGATTGCCCGTCGGTTCGTCGGCCAACAAGATTGCTGGGCGATTCACCAGCGCGCGCGCAATGGCCACCCGCTGCCGTTGCCCCCCGGACAGTTCATTCGGCCGGTGCTGCAGCCGAGCGCCCAACTGCACCCGCTGTAACGCCTCCGTCGCTCGCTGCCGTCGCTCCGTCGCGGGGACACCGGCTACACCAGCGGGAGCTCCACATTCTGCACCGCCGATGCCCGCGGGAGCAGATTGAAGGTCTGAAAGACGAACCCGATCGCCTGGTTGCGCACGTGCGCCAACGCGTCGTCGCACAGCTTAGACACCAGCGCCCCACTGAGCCAGTAGTCCCCGGCGGTGGGCGTATCGAGACAGCCGATCATGTGCATCAGCGTCGACTTCCCCGACCCCGACGGGCCCATGATCACGACGTACTCCCCGCGACGCACGGTCACATCCACCCCTCGCAACGCGTGTACGGTCTCCTCGCCCATCGCGTACGCCCGGGTTAGGCCCCGTGCCACGATGGCCCACTCGGGCCCCGGTGGCGTCCGGGGATCGGCTGGCTGGCCGATCGCCAGCGCGGGCGGCAGCCCGGGGCTCATCTAGGGCCGGTCCTCGTTCAGCAGCGGCTGCTGCGTCACGAAATCGTACAGCGTCACCCGCCGCAGGTGGTAATACACCGTCCAGTACGTCTGCAACGCCTGCACGTACGCCACCACCGCCGCGTCCTTCTCCTCCTGCGCGGTGTACAGATCCGTGTTGCTGATCTTGCCGATCGTGTACCGGTCGCGCGCCACCGCGAACTCCTGCGCCGCCACCGTGTCCGCCTTCGTCGCCAACACCACGTTCCGCTGCGCCTGTTGCAGCTGCAACGCCGAGAAGCGCGCGTCCTCCACCAGCGTGTTCCGGCGCATCGTGTTGTTCGCCGCCACCTTCGCCGCATTCGCCTTGGCGGCCTCCACCGCCGCATGCCCCGCCCCCCATTGCACCAGCGGCAGTTGCACCCCCACCGTCAGCGACTGCGCCCCCAAGGGGCTCTGATACGCCTGCCCGATCGTCCCCGCCGTCTGATTGAACCCCGCACTCGCCGCGATCGTCGCCGTGAACCGATTGGCCGCTCGCGCCGTCTCCAGTCCCTCCTGCGCCGTCACGTTATCCAGCGTGTTCTGCTCCATGTCGCTCGCATGCTGGAGCGCCTGCGCCACGGCCACCGCCGGATCGGCGGCGACGGTCGGGATCGCATCCGGCGGCACGATCACGAGCGATTGGCTCACCGGATACGCCAACAGATCGCGCAGCACCGCCTCCGCCTTGTCGCGCGCCAACTGCGCATCGGCCGCCGCCGCCCGCGCGCGCAGCAAGGCCAGTTCGCTCTTCAGGAGATCGTTCTCGCTGATCTTCCCCACCTTGAACCGGTTCTGGTTCAGCGTGTACAACGTGTCGTTGACCGCCACGTTCGCCTGCGCGTTGGCCAGCGTCATTTGCTGCGTGTACAGATCGAAGAACGCGGCCGCCGTGGCGCTGGCCACGTCTTCGCGTGCTTCCAGATACCCCCGTTCGGCCACCGACGCGGTGAGCGACTGCACGCGCTCGTTCCAGAGCACGGTGCGCGGCTTGAACAGGTCCTGCTGCAGCGTCACCACCACGGGCGATGTCTGATAGTAGCGCGAGTACACCCCCCCGAGCAGATCGATGCGGCTCACCATGGAACTCACCGACACCGTGCTCCCCGTCCAGGGGATCGTTTGGCTGAAGCCCGCCGAGAGGCTGGTCTGGTTCTGGGACTGTCCGATGAACTGCATCGAGCCATCGGGCTGCAGGACCGGGTTGATGCCGTGCACAAAGTTGAGCGCGTTGCCAGACAGGAAGAACTGCGGGAGGAGGTTCCGCGTGAACGCGTCGTAACTGTCGTGCGCGTTATCCCGGGTACTGCGCGCGACCTGCGCGGCCGGTCCCCGCTGCTGCGCCAGCGCAATGGCGCCCTGCAGCGTGAGCGGGCGCGGTGCAACCGGCGATTGCGCGACCGTCGCCACAGGGAGCAGGACCGTCCATATCATCGAGAAGAGTCGCATCCAGAGATGCCGTGTGACCGAGCCCATTATTCGTACCGCAGGCAGACGATGGGATCCTGCCGCGCCGCTGTCCGCGCCGGCATCAGGCCAAAGACCAGCCCCACGGCCACCGACACCCCGAACGCTACGGCGACCGACAGCGGGGAGATGATCGTCGTAATGTGCGCGAGTCGTGCGATGGTGACGCTCAACAACGCGCCGAGCAGGATCCCCGCGATGCCGCCCGCCAGACTGATCATCACGGCTTCGAGGAGGAACTGCCCCAGCACGTCCTTCCGCGTTGCCCCCATCGCGCGCCGCACCCCGATCTCCTTCGTCCGCTCCAGGATCGAGGCCAACATGATGTTCATGATCCCGATCCCGCCGACCACGAGCGAGATGGAGGCGATTGCCCCAAGCACGATGTTGAAGATCCGCTTCGTATCTTCCTCCTGCTGGAGCAACAGTTCTGGCACAGTGACCTGGAAATCGGCAACGCCGTTATGCCGGCGCTGTAAAATGCGCCGCACCAGGGCGGCCACCGGAGCGACGAACGCGGATTGGTCCACCTGGATGATCAGCTCGTCCAGCTGATTGTAGTTCCGGCGGTCGGCACGCGTCGCGTCGCTTGCACTTGAGTCGATAGCCGAACGGGTGGACGCTTGCGCCGCCTGGAGATCCGTTTCGGTGACCGCCCCCCGATTCCGGTAGCGCAGCAGCATCGTCGGAAGCGGCACATACACATCCATGTTCGCGTCGCGAATCCCTAGCCGCTTGGCCGTGGCCGCCGCCACCGTCCGCCGCCCCGCGAGCACCCCAACCACGGTGAGCCACGTCGTCCCCACCTTGAGCGGCTGGCCGATCGGATCGGCGGTGGTGAAGAAGCGCCCCTTCACCCCCTGCCCGATGATTGCCACTGGGCCGACAGTTTGAAAGTGGCGCGCGGTGAACCCAGCGCCTTCGCTCAGCGGCAGATGCATGACGCGGAAATAGCTCGAATCCACGCCCACGAGCGTACCCGCGTGGTCGCGCCCCTCACGGGTAATGGCCCTGGTGAGTACGACCTCGCTACTCGTCGCAGTGACATTGGTGATCTCGCCCGTGATCGCCGCGGCGTCCAGCGCCGTGAGGCCGGGGGTGAAGGGCGTCGGCGACGCCTTGCCAGCCGTCCCACTACCCATGCTGCCACTCGTACCGTCGCCCGCACCATCCGTCGGCGCGACGACGGGCGTGATCACGATCGTATTCGCCCCGAGCAGCTGCATCTGTTCGAGGACCTCGCGCTCGGCGCCATTGCCAATGGCAAGCATCGCGATCACCGAGGCGACGCCGAAGAGAATCCCAAGCGCGGTGAGGCCGGCGCGGAGCGTGTTGTGCCCCACCGCTTCGGCCGCGATCCGGCCGCTAAACACGAGGTGGGTGCCCAGTGCCTGGAGACGAGCGACCAGCCCCTCAGGTACGCCCCGGATCGCAAGCGCCGTCACGGCGCGGTTCCGGTATCGGACGTGGCCGCCGTGCCGGCAGTCGTTGGGGCGCGGGACGGCGTCACCGCCGCCTGTCCTGTGTCCATGCCACTGCTGGGTTTGAGGCCCGGAATGGCTACCATCGGAATCCCCGCCGTATCGGTCGGCACGGCGAGCAACACCCGGTCGGCCGGGGTGAGGCCGCGCCGAACGATGATGGCATCGTCGTTGGCGAGCCCCGGTTCGAGCATCTGCTTGACGATATGACCGCCGTGTGCTGTGTACACGTACGAGAAGCCCCCCGCCGTGACGACCGCCTCCAGCGGCACCGACAACGCGTGTGGAATCGCCGCAATCTCGATCGCGTTCGCTGTCGTCATGCCCGGCCGCAGCGTCGTGTCCCGCGTCATGACTTTGATCTTGACCTGGAACACCCTGCCGTCCTGGTTCGGCCGCTGCTCGCCGACGTTGGCAATCTGGGTCACGATGCCCGCCAGCTGTTTCCCCGGGTCGGCGTCGAGCGTGATCCGCACCGCCTGGCCCAGCGCGATCTTCCGGACGTCGACTTCGTTGATGTAGGTGTCGCTCTCCATGTGGGTCAGATCTGGCAACGTGGCCACGGTGGGGTTCCACGGCGCCCACTGTGAGCCCACCCCCTTCTCTTTGCCGTCCGAATCGCGATCGTAGATCACCATCCCCGGCGCCGGCGCCCGGACCGTGAAGCTCGCCATCACGTCCTGGATGGTCTTGAGGTCGTTCTGTTGATGATCGAGATCGGCGCCCACCGAGGACATCTTCGCCACTGCCTGCTGGGTCTTGATCGACAGATTGCGCTTGGCCTGCTCCAGCGCGCGCGCGGCCGCCTCATCATCGAGTTCCGCCTGGCGCTTGATCGTGGGCGCCTCGTATTGCGCTTCCTCCTTGAGCAGTTGCTTCTCTTCCAGGGTGTACTCGGCCGTCCGGATGTCCTCCCGCGCCTGGGCGAGCGTGAGCGCCGAATCGAGTCGCGCCGTGGTAAAGTCCGCCTGCGCCTTCTGCAAGTTGAGCGTCACGTCGTTCTGGCGAGTCGCCAGCGGTGCTCGGTCGAGTTCGGCAATGACGTCACCGGCCTTCACGACGGTCCCTTCCGGGACGAGCGAGGAAATCTTGGTCTGGAAGACGCCGATCGACATCGCCTGCGACGGCCCGGTGATCGGAATGGCCTGGCTCGCGCGGAGCTCGCCGGTGGCCGTGACGAGAATGCGGAAGGTCCCCGGCGCGACCGGCGCGAAGAGGGCCGTCTCAGTGGCGGTGGACGACCGCTTGTACCACCCCACCAAACCGCCGAGGAGGAGAACCCCGATCAGGAGGAGGAGCCAGCGGGTGCGGAACTGTGACATCGTGAAACCTGAGCAATCGAAGAGAGAAGGAGCACTAGGACGAACACCGTTGCCTGGCGACGGCACCTTGCCGAGTGATGTTCCGACCGGGCATGACACATGGCACCACGTTGGGAGAGCTTTGGGTCATCGATACAGCACCAATTGGTGTGTGCGTTGGTTGATCCCGACCACTCCGAACTGCGAGATAACCGGATATCCAAGGATGTCTGGCATGTACGGCATGGCTGGCACGGCCAGGAGCAAATCGAAGGTCCGCGTGCCCACCACCAGGCGATCAAGCTTCAAGCCCACGATGTGCGCCCGGACCCGCTGCCGCGTCGTCGGGGTGAGAATGACCGGGATCGGATTGCCGGTATCCAGTGCCAGGGTGTCCACGACGTCCCCAATCCGTCCTGCCACTGCGACGTGGCCATTTTCCACGAAGAGCAGCGGCATCGAATCCGTCGGGGTATAGCCCTGCACCTGCGCCAGTCGGCGCCCCGCACTGTCCAGCCGGATCAGGACCAATCGCCGGTGCGTGTAGTCGATGATCGTCTCGAACGGCGTCAGCTCGCCGATCCCGATGCTTCCTAACTGGTGCCGGTCGCGCGCGCCCGCACGATCAATCTGGACCGCCGTGCGGAGCCACCACCGTAGCGTACCCAGACGGAGGGTGGTCCTCATGGGGGTACCTCGTGTGGGCAATACATCGCCCGCCGTGACCGTGTCGAGGCCGCCGTTGGTGGCGTTCGGCTTGAGATAGAGCCGATTGACGTACCCCTCTACCGAGCCGATATCCAGTCCAAAGAGCCCCTGATGCCCATCGATCGTGGCCGTGAAGAGCGGCTCACTCATACTCGGCAGCCCATCCAAGGTGAACGGCACCACCGTCACGTCATCCGCTTGCGTGGTATCGACGCGCACGCCCGACCTCAACCCGACCGCCCGGTGGGGCATAGGTGGAGGCGCTGGCAGGTGGTACGCACTGGGGGATCGCACGGGAACCGTCGCCACCAAACTCCCTGAATCGGCCACCCGCTGCCGCTCTGGGACCTGGTGCATCGTACCGACAGTCCTGCCCAGGGAAGCGTTGAGGAGGCTCAGCACGGGGAGTCCAACAACGGTGCGGCGACGGGTTGAGAGCAAGGGTATCAATGTAGACATCTGGTCACGCACCCCGAGGGACTCCCAGACACACTTGGCCGGCGCTGTTGGACATGACCAGCATTTGCCCACGGAGATCGTCGGGATTCAAGAGCAGGATGGGCGGCACGGGCGTCGAGTAGCGGTCGACATCTAACCCTGGAAAGATGGTGATCGGTACCACTGTGAAGTGTTGCGTCCCTAACGTCAACTGGATGCCGGTAGCTTGCCATTTGACCGGATGCCCATACCCATCCTGCCGTTCCCAGAAATCCGCGGGTACGGGATGCACTTCAGACGAATGCTGGGTCAGTCCCATCGCCTTCGCCGCGAACATGTTCATCTTGGTATAGGAAGACATGGTTTCGAGGATCGCAGGGATCGCGTGCCCATTGGCCTGAATGGCAAACCCTGCGTTATGTTCGGGCAGAGGGAGGATGGAAGTGCAGCTCGCTGACGGCAGCTCAGGCGGCAGCCACGCGGTATGGGTGCCCTCAGGTCGTGTGGAGGTATGCGCAGGCAGGTCATACAATCGGACGCGGTGCGCGGGCCCGTCATACACGATGTCATACTGCGTCAGGAACTGATTCCCGACGACGCCGACGACTGGGGGGAGATCGGGAGGCCCGTCCCGGAGACGGCCCCATGGCCGCATGGCGACGTGCCGCAGCACCGTCGTGCCAAGCGTGAGGGCATCCAGCCGTGTCGAATCGGGGAGCGTCACGCCCAGCTGGGCGAGTCGTCCGGGGGTGAGGGATAGGCCGCCGTCGATCCCAAAGCCCAGGAGCAGCGTTGCTGCATGGCCCTGGATCGTGACGGGGAGGTAGACATTGGTATTGAGGGCATCCATGGACCGAATCGACGCCTCGGCCACGAGCCGCGGGACGGTCGGGTGGAGGGCGTCTTGCGATAGGAGGGCGGTGGCACCCGTCGTGAAGGTCCACGTGAGCGTAAAAGCGAGAGACAGCGAACGAGTGTGCATACGTAACTCCAGGAAGAGAGGAAGCAGAGCCATTTAGTGCGGACCCATACGAACCATCCGATGTGGCCCCGCACAGGAAACGCTCACCGCACCTCCTGCACGTGTTGAATCGCTGGGTCCGATCATGGCGTCAGATCGGCGGAGGGATTGGCGCGTTGTGGCACCCGATCGAGGCCCATGAGCGTGCGGTGGGTCAGGGCGAAGGCGAGGTTCTGGCCGAGGACCGTCGACGTATCGACGACCAACTGCGGTTGCGTGGTGATGACCAATGTGCCGGCGATAAAGGCATTCATGATCGCCCGCTCCAACGGCGCGTACTGGCGCGGCGCCAAGTGGGCGTGGCGGAAGAGTGCCGCGACGTGGGGAGCGTGTGCCGCAAACGTCCCCCAATTTCGGAGTGAATCTGGCGCCCCGATTTGTGCCTGCGGGACCCCAGGCACTCGCAGATCCGGGGTGAACTGGATCTGCGGCACCGAGTCCTGGATGGCCTGGGGGAGCTTGCGCAATACCTGATCTACCGTTTGGAATTCGGTGACGAGGGCCACGGTCAACCGTGGCAGCGTGGTGTCTGCGGTCGATGAAACCGCTCCGGCATCCCGTTGGATATTCTGCTGGCGACCATGCCCCGGTGCGACAGCCGGTGGCAGCGGATGACGCTCGGTAGGTACCGCCGTCTCCGACGAGGTGCTCCTGGTACTCAGGACCAGAGGCCGCGCGGCACTGAGACAGACTTGGTCCGCTGGGTAGGACACCAAGAACCACCGATCCTGCACCGCATCTAACCCCAACCGCACCTCCGGCGGCTCCACCAACGGCTGCCCGACGACAATCCGCACCGGGATGGCTGCGAGCCGCTGCGCTCCTAGCGCCAGCGTCAGTCCCATGACCACATATTTCGTCGTCCCCCCATCGAACGGATAACTCTGCCGCGCGCTGTCGGGCAGTAACTGGAGAGTCGAGGAGTGTTGTGTGAACCCCAGCAACTGCGCCGCTGCCAAATTCATGATCGTCGTCGGAGATCCCGAGTCAAAAAAACTCTGCACCGCTTGGCCATTCACCGTGAGGGGGAGCCGTACCTGATTCACCCCGATGGCGATATTCGGGAAGTGCGGCATGGGATGACAGTCGGCCGCCGTTATACCGGTGGGAAGCCAGGAGGACACGCCATGCCGCACTGCGCTGGATACCGAGTGGCGATACACGAGCACTCGCTGCGCGGGGCCGTCGAGGAGGATATCCTCCTGCTGCACGGCAAAACTGCCCAGAATTCCCACGAATGGCGGCAGCCCAGCCGGAATGGGCAGTGCAATCCCGTGCGCATTCAATGGGACGTGCTGTTCCAGCGTAGTGCCCAGCATCAGCACATCGAGCTGGGCAGCGGTAGTGTCAATCCCCAAGGCGGCGGCGGCGCCCGGTGCGAGAATGAGGCCTGCGCTAGCCCCTAGATCCAGGACGACAGTCCCTGCATGCCCATGGATCGTGACCGGGAGATAGATGCGCGGCAAAGCGCGGCCAACCTGCTGGATGGTCCCGACTGCGACCAGTTGGGTCGAGACACCGGTATCGACCGGGATGGCGGGTGGTAGCACGGTCAGTCCGCCACTCACAGAGAGTGCGGACGTCAGACAAGAACGCAACAACAGACACAACATGGACGTCAACCGATGGCTAGATGCGCCGGCAGGCGGATCCGTGGTATCAGGGTGGCAGAAATAGTCATCACGACATCGCTCCAGAGAGCGGGAAAAACTGTCTTGCAGATTGGCGCATTCCCTATATCGCGTTCGCGAGCGCCGTGAAGGAGAAATCTCTGATCTTCATTGGAGGGACCACCACGGGTTGCGGCTGCCGATGGATGTCTTCGGGCGGAAGCGGGGCGTGCGGGTGGAAGGCCCGCTGGGGCGGGCCCAACTGCTCCACGTTGTTCCACGCAAAGAGGATCGATTCCGTGAACACCATGTTCACCACTGGTTTGCTGATCTTCCCATTCTCGATCAGCCAAAGCCCGTCCCGCGTGTACCCGCGGCACAAGAGACTCCGGGAGTCGAGGAGCAGCACGCTATCCAACCGCGTCACCAGTAGCCCTCGCTTCGTCGTTGCGACCATCTCTGCGACGGAGGTCGGGCCGCCACTCATGCGGAAGGCCCCGCTGTTGGGCAACCCGGTCGGCTGGCCGAGGCTCGTGATCCCATACACCCGATCGTACGCCAGCTGCGTGAGCACCCCCTGGTCGATCCACGTCGCTGGGTGATACACCGCCCCCCCTTGTGTGAAGAACCACTCGGCCCCCCCGGATTTAGGATTGAAAGGGGGAAACCCCGCCTCAGGATCCATCGGATCCGCGCTGATCGTGATCCGCGGGTCCGCCACACGCTCCCCCAACTTCGAGAACCCGGGCTGCGGCTGTGTCGGTGGTGTCTTGAAGAACGGCCCGAGGGCATTCCACACCTGTTCGTTCCGCGTTCGATCCATGAGATCGTCATCACAGAACAGGGGGCTCAGGAAGTCGCAGACCGCTTGTGGCTCCAGGATCGTCGTGTACCGCCCGGGCTCGACCGCGACGGGGTTGCGGCTCTGGAGACACTTCTCCAGCGCCACCTGCGAGAGATGCGCCGCATCGATCATCGTCCAGTCATGGCTGTCTACCCCCGCCCACCCCGAACCGGTGCCTTTGGGATCCCGCACCGTCACACTGTACTGCGCCTCGGTGTACTGGAAGTACCGGACGCGCCCCCGCGTGTCCAACGCCGCGATGCTCGTCGCCGCCACTTCCAGATAGCCCGCGGAGAGGAGCCCGGCCTGCGCTGCCGCCTGCGCCAACTGATGCGCGAGCGCCGCCCGCTGCTCGGCATCGAGCTGATACGTCGCTTCACTGAAGAGCTGGGGTGTCAGCATCGGCTCCAGGGGGATGGGCGTCTCCAGGACAGTGTCGCGCGCTTCTCGCGTGAGCCCGACCAAGCACTCCGCGTCCTGTGCCGCCGCCAGCAAGGCGGTATCCGTCGTATCGTTGATGGTAACGTTGGCCCGCGCCCCGTGGATCGTCCGCTCCACGGTGACCCAATCCATGCGCACGTCCCCTGCCGTACTGATCTGGTTCCGCGCCCAACGGACGTTCCCAGCCCACCGACTCCGGAGCGTCACCCCGGTCGTCCCGCCGCCCCGTGCGAACCGCGTCAACCGGTGTAAGAGGTCGTGACACTCCGCCTCCGAGAAAAAGTGCGGGCGCCAGGGGGACCCTGCTAGCAGAGACGTCT
>Ga0210398_10006876_pt1 | contig 10381 bp, 8 predicted proteins | sample IncBWC4OmetaG_FD_161047 | JGI IMG/M metagenome (GOLD analysis project Ga0210398, IMG submission 161047) | Forest soil microbial communities from Barre Woods Harvard Forest LTER site, Petersham, Massachusetts, United States - Inc-BW-C-4-O | ecosystem: Environmental > Terrestrial > Soil >...
ACGCCTGCAACGCGATGGTAGCGGGGTCGGAGGTCACCGGCTGGGTGCCGGCCAGCCGCAGGTAACACAGGAAGAGCAGCACGGCCGCCGCCACGTACCCGGCCAGCCAGGCCCAGCGGCCGGGCAGCCGCCCGCGCTCGCGCGCGGCGCCGCCTTCCCGCGGTTCGGCCGCGGCGGTCGCGGTCGCTGACATGACCCTCCCAGGGGCTTCGCTCCGTGGCGTTATAAAGCCTAAAGCTACAACCCCGCGGGCCAGGCACTGGTTAACCGGCTGCCCGCCGAGCGGACCGCGTTGATCGCGATCCAGATTTTTTCCGCGGTCAGCGGCATGTCCAGGTGGCGGACGCCGTACGGGCGCAGGGCGTCCATGACGGCGTTGACCAGGGCGGGGGTGACGCCGATCGTGCCGCTCTCGCCCATGCCCTTGACGCCGAGCGGGTTGGTGGGAGACGGCGTGGACAGCAGGTAGGACTCGATCGGCGGCAGCGAGGCGGCGAACGGGACCGCGTAGTCCATCAGCGACGCGGACATCGGCTGGCCGGCGTCGTCGTACGCCACCTCCTCCCACAGCGCCTGGCCCAGACCCTGGGCGATGGCGCCGTGCACCTGGCCCTCGACGAGCAGGGGGTTGATGACCACGCCGCAGTCGTCGACCGCGATCACGCGCAGCATCGTGACCCGGCCAGTGTCCGGGTCGACGGCGACCTCGCACGCGTAGGAGCCGGACGCGTAGGTCTCCGGCGGGGCCCCGGAGCCGGCGGTCGCGGTGATCCCGCCGAGCCGCGCCGCGGCCTCGGTGACCGACATCGGCGCGTCCACCCGGCGGGCCGCCTCGAGCGCCGCCTGGCAGGCGTAATGGATCGCGGAGCCACCGGCGACCGCGCTGCGCGAGCCGAACGTCCCGTAGCCGAACGGCGCCGTGTCCGAGTCCCCGAACACGACCGTCACGTCCTCGTAGCGGACGCCGAGCAGGTCGGCCGCGAGCTGCGCGAACGCGGTCGCGTGGCCCTGCCCGTGGCCGCTGGTGCCGACCGCGACGGTGACCTTGCCATCCGGGGACACGGTCACGCGCGCCTGATCGCCGACCGTGCCGTCGGGTCCCGGTATCCGCGGCGTGATCCCGCCCGGTTCCACGAACGAGGCGATGCCCACGCCGGTGAGCTGGCCGTCAGGCGCCTGCGGGCCGGGCGCGGACAACTTTTCCAGCAGCAGGTCCAGGCCCGCCCGGTAGTCGCCGCTGTCGTAGGTCAGCCCGGTGCAGGAGGTGTACGGGAAGGCCGTCGGGGGGACGAAGTTCCGGCGGCGCAGCTCCGCGGGGTCCATGCCCGTCTCGCGGGCGGCCAGGTCCACGAGGCGCTCGCAGAAATAGGCGGCCTCGGGCCGGCCGGCGCCGCGGTAGGGACCGATCGGCGTGGTGTTCGCGAACACGCCGACGAGCTCCACGTCGAAGTGCTCGATCCGGTAGCCCTGCGGGAGCATGGGGCCGAGGCGGCCGAGGAGGGACCCCGGGCCGTTCGGGGTGAAGTAGGCGCCGAAGCTGGCGTGCACGGTGCCGCGCATCGCGGTGATCCGGCCGTCGGCGTCCACCGCCACCTCCAGGTCGGCGACCTGGTCCCGGCCGTGCGTGGTGGCGAGGAAGGACTCGCTGCGCTCCTCGATCCACTTCACCGGGCGGCCGAGGGCGCGGGCGGCGGCGACCACCGCCACCTGGTCGGGGTACATCGGGCCCTTGGCGCCGAACGCGCCGCCCACGTCGCCAGCGACCACGTGGATCTCGCCGGGCGGCAGCCCCAGGATCTTCGCCAGCCAGCTCCGCGAGCCATGCGGGCGCTGGGTTGGCAGCCGCACCTCGAGCCAACCGTCGCCCGCCACGCTGGCGAGCACGCCGCGCGGCTCGAGCGCGACCGGGGCGATCCGCTGGCTGACCATCCGCTGGCCGACCCGGAAGGCGGCGCTCAGGAAGGCGCCGTCCGCGTCGCCGGCGGTCAGGCGCGTGCGGAAGGCGACGTTGCTTTCCGCGCCCTCGTGCAGCAGCGGCGCGCCGTCGGCGGCCGCGTCCAGCGGGCTGACGACGGCGGGCAGCTCGTCGTAGTCGACGACGACCAGTTCGGCCGCGTCCGCGGCCTGCTCGGGGGTCTCCGCGACGACAAGGACGACCGGCTGCCCGGCCCAGAGGACCTTCGCGGAGGCGAAGACAGGGAATGCGGGGTTGAGCGAGCCCGCCGGGAGACCCTCCGCGCCGGGCAGCGGGCCGACCCCTAGCCCGGCCAGGTCCGCCGCCGTGTAGGCGGCGACGACGCCGGGCGCCTCGCGGGCCTCGGTCACGTCGACGGCGGCGATCCGCGCGTGCGCCACCGGGCTGCGCACCACGAACGCGTGCAGCGTGCCCTCGGGGGTCACGTCGTCGGTGTAACTCCCGCGCCCGGTGAGGAGCGCCGGGTCCTCCCGGCGCACGACGGCCTGCCCGATGAGCCCGCCCTCGCCAGTCATGCCCGCCTCCTCGAGACACTGACCGGGATTGGGTGTACTTCCGGGGGCTACAGCCCCCGGAAGTACACCCGACGATGGTGTCGGCCGTGCTGGAGGGCTGGACGCGCGCGCTAGCGCGCGGGTCAGGGCGCGGCGGGTCAGCACTTGCGCGAGGTGCAGGCGGAAGGGCCCGCTGGCGTGTTGGTCGGACAGCGGGCGGACGCCCTCGGCCACGCTGGCGGCCGCCGCCGCTATGGAGTCGGCGGCGGTGGGGGCGGAGACCAGGATCCGTTCGGACTGACGGGCGCGGAAGGGGCGGCCAGCGATACCCGTGACGGCGACCTTAGCCGACGTGATGACCCCTTCCTCCACCGTGACGACGGCGCAGACTCCGGCGAGGGGCAGGTGGCTGGCGGGCTGCTCGAACTTCTCGTAGGCCGAGCCCGCCGCCGCGCCGGGCGGCAGCGTGATCGCGGTGACGATCTCGTCGTCGGAGAGGTCGGTGGCGAAGACACCCTGGAGGAAGTCGTCGAGCGGGAGGGCGCGCGACCCGGGCGCTAGACTTCTTGCTGTTATCAGAACCTCGGCGTCCAGGGCGAGCAGCACGGCGGGCAGGTCCGCGGCCGGGTCGCCGTGCGCGACCGCGCCGCCGATCGTGCCGCGGGCGCGGACCTGCGGGTCGGCGAGCACGGCAAGCGCGTCGGTCATCGCCGGCAGCCGCCCGGCGACGCGCGGGTCGCGCTGGAGGGCGCGGTAGGTGGTGAGGGCGCCGATGGTGATGCCGTCGCCGTTCGTGACGCCGGCGAGCTCGGTAAGGCCGCCGATGTCGATCAGCGTCTGCGGCGCGGCCAGGCGCAGCTTCATCATCGGCAGCAGGGACTGGCCGCCGGCCAGCAGCTTGGCCTCCTCGCCGCCATCGCGGGCCTCCCCGAGCAAGTCGAGCGCGTGATCCAGCGAGCGAGCGCGGGCGTAGGCGAAGTCAGCCGGAAACATCCGCCGCCTCTCGGGCGCGGGCCGCGGCGGCGCGGGCGGCGGCGACGATGTTCTGGTAGCCGGTGCAGCGGCAGATGTTGCCGTTCAGGCCGTGCCTGATGTCGTCCTCGGTGGGGTCGGGGTTGTCGGCCAGGATCTGCCGGACGGCCATCACCATGCCCGGCGTGCAGTAGCCGCACTGCAGCCCGTGCTCCTGCTGGAAGGCTCGCTGAATGGGATGCAGGCCGTCTGCAGGCGTGGGCGTCAGGCCCTCGATCGTGGTGATCTCGTGGCCGCTGGCCTGCGCCGCCAGCACCGTGCAGGACTTCACCGCGACGCCGTCCAGGGCGACCGTGCAGGCGCCGCACTGCGTGGTGTCGCAGCCCACGTGGGTGCCGGTGAGCCGGAGCCGGTCGCGGAGGAAATGCACGAGCAGCGTGCGGGCCGGAACGTCGACGGTATGGCGCGTGCCGTTGACGGTGACCTCGACCGTGACGTCCCGTGAACCAGCCATCCAGTTGCCTCCGGTAGCACTTCTCACTGCGGCTCTTACCGCGGCGCGAACGATTGCAGCATAGTCCTGGCCTGGGCGATGCCTTAAAACCGGTCGGGAAGCTGCATAATTACGAACATGCGATTGTCCGCACGCGCCGATTACGCTCTGCGTGCCGCCATCGAGCTGGCGGCAGCGGGAGATGGCCATGTCACCGCCGAGCAGCTCGCCCACGCACAGCACATCCCCGGCAAGTTCCTCGAGACGATCCTGACGCACCTGCGGCGTAGCGGCCTCGTGCGCAGCCAGCGCGGCCCGGACGGCGGTTTCTGGCTGGCCCGGGCGGCCAACGAGATCTCGCTCGCGGACATCATCCGCGCCATCGACGGGCAGCTGCTCGGCGTGCGCGGGGAGCGGCCGGAGAACGTCACCTACCCGGGCGCGGCCGAGCCGCTGCAGCGCGTGTGGATCGCGCTGCGCGCGAACGAGCGCGCGGTCCTGGAGACCGTCACGCTCCACGACATCGTCTCGGGCAAGCTGCCGGAAGCCATCCAGTTGCTCACCGACAGCCCGCAAGCCTGGGTGTTACAGTTTGCTAACGTTCGGCCGGGCTAGACCGGAACCATGTCGGTGACGTCGCCGGCCGACGGCATCTGGCCAAGCTCGCCGTCCGCCGGACCGGCCGTCTGCGGGACCTCCACGGGCACGCGCAGGCCGGGCTCGCGCGGTACGCCGAGGGCGGGCTCGCTTTGCAGTTCGGCCAGCGCGAAGTTGTCGGAGACCTCGCGGAACACCTGGGACAGCGGGGTGTCAAGAGCGGCGCAGATGGCCGCGAGCAGTTCCGAAGACGCTTCCTTGCGGCCGCGCTCTACTTCGGAGAGGTAACCGAGCGACACCCGCGCGGACGCGGACACCTCGCGGAGAGTGCGACCCTGCCTGATGCGCAGGCGACGCAGCACGTCGCCGAGCAATTGACGAAGCAGTACCATCGTCACACTCCCTTCCCGGAGGCCAATCGCTTCCCAGCTCCTCTCGAAGTAATCCGGGGCACGACCGCCGCTTACAACCACGGTACCTTTCCGAACGGCCAGCCCGCGAGACCACCACCCTGTGAGTTCGCTTCTGACGTAACGCTGTAATCATGGACCTTCTTCCCGAAGGCGGCCCAGGAGCAAACCAAGTACGCGTTCCACTGTCAGTCTACGTACCTCATCCCGGTTTCCGTTCAGTGCCATCGTCCGGACCACCGTGTCGTCGGCGAGGCTTACCGCGATGTGCACCGTCCCCGGCGGGAAACCGTCCGACGGATCGGGTCCGGCGACGCCGGTGGTGGCCACCCCCACCGTGGCGTCGAGGCGCTTCCTGACGCCCTCCGCCATCGCCGCCGCCACGGGCGCGTAGACCGCGCCGTGGTCGGCGAGCATGCGGCTGTCGACGCCGAGCAGCCGCGCCTTGAGCTCGGTCGCGTAGGTCACCACCCCGCCGCGGAACGCGGTCGACGAGCCCGGCACGTCGGTCAGCGCGGCGGCGACCAGCCCGCCAGTCAGCGACTCGGCCGCGGCCACCGTGCGGCCGCTCGCGGTCAGCAGGCGGAGGATCTCGGCGGCCAGTTCTCGCGCGCCGGGCCCGGCCACCCCGTCAGCCATCTGCTCCTCCGCCGCGATTAGCGTTTGCCACCGTCTACGCCGGAGCGCGATACAGCCGCACCGCGCGCATCACATAGTCCGCGCCCGTCACCAGCGTTACCACGACAGCAACCCCCATGACAACCTCCTTGGCGAGGGCGGGCGGGCTCAGCGAGGCGGGCAGGATGTACAGGCAGATCGCGGCGATCTGGAGCAGCGTCTTCAGCTTGCCGCCCTGGCTGGCGGCGATCACGCCGCGCCGGATCACCACGAAGCGCAGCACCGTCACGCCGACCTCGCGGAACAGGATCAGCGCCGTGACCCAGCCGGGCAGCTCGCCGAGCGCGGACAGGCTGATCAGGGCCGCGCCGGTGAGCGCCTTGTCCGCGATCGGATCGGCGATCTTGCCGAAATCGGTCACCAGGCCGCGGCTGCGCGCTAGGCGCCCGTCGAGCAGGTCGGTAAACGATGCCACCACGAACGCCGCGAGCGCGGTCAGCCGCCATCCGGTACCGCCGGCGAGCAGGCACAACACGAAGACGGGCACGAGAAAGATGCGCACCACCGTGAGCGCGTTGGCGATGTTCACCAGGGCCGGGCCCGGGGGTTTGCGGGGCGGGAGCCCCCCATCGAGGTTGCTGTCGGCGGGCGGCGCGCTCACGGCCGGGTCAGGCACTCGCGATGAGGTCGGCTCCCGCCGACTCGGTCACGCGGGCGGTCACCAGGTCGCCGGGCGCCAGCCGGCGGTCCGCCAGGAGCGTGGTCGAGCCGTCCACGTCCGGCGCCTGGTGCGCGGCGCGGCCCTCGAACCGCCCGTCGCCGAGCGCCTCCTCGACCAGCACCTCGACCGTCTCGCCGACCCGGTCGGCGGCCCGCTGCGCCATGACCTCGTCCGCGATCCCGGCGAACTCGCCGACCCGGCGCGCGATCTCTTCCTCGTCCACCTGGCCGGGCAGGGCCGCGGCCTCCGTGCCGTCTTCGTCGGAGTAGCCGAAGATCCCGATCGCGTCCAGCCGCGCGCCGCTCAGGAACAGCTCGAGCTCGCGCAGGTCGGCCGCGGTCTCGCCGGGGAAGCCGACGATGAAGTTGGACCGGATGCCGGCGCTCGGGCACGCCGCCCTGATCGACTCGATCAGGGCGGTGAACCGCGCCCGGTCGCCGAACCTCCGCATTGACCGCAGCACCGGGCCGCTGGCGTGCTGGAACGACAGGTCGAAGTACGGCACCACGCCGGGAGTCGACGTCATCACGTCGATCAGGCCGGGCCGGACCTCGGCGGGCTGAAGGTAGCTGACCCGCACCCGGGCGATGCCGCCGACCTTGGCCAGCTCGGGCAACACCGTCTCGAGCAGCCGCAGGTCGCCCAGGTCCTTGCCGTAGGAGGTGGAGTTCTCGCTCACCAGCAGCAGCTCGCGCACCCCGTCGGCGGCCAGCCAGCCGGCCTCGGCCAGCAGCTCGGGCGGGCGGCGGGAGACGAACGCGCCGCGGAAGGAGGGGATCGCGCAGAACGAGCACCTGCGGTCGCAGCCGGAGGCGATCTTCAGCGGCGCGGTCACGCCGCCGGTGAGGCGCCGGCGGACCACGGGCGGTCCGGACGCGGGAGCCACGCCGGGCGGCAGGTCGGTCAGGTCGATCGGGGCGTTGCGCGATGCCTGCCGCTGCGCCGGGCTCACCGGCAGGAGCCTGCGCCGGTCCCTCGCGACATGGGCGGGCCGCTTGTGCCCGGCGAGCACGTCGTCCAGCCGGGCGGCGATGTCGGCGTAGTCGTCGAAGCTGAGCACCTGGGCTTCGGGGAGCTCGCTGGCGAGTTCCGTCCCGTATCGCTCCGCCAGGCAGCCCACGGCGGCCACCTTGGCGCCCGAGTCCGCCGCGGCGAGCAGCTCGTCGATGGACTCCTGCTTCGCCGCCTGGATGAAGCCGCAGGTGTTGACCAGCACGACGTCCGCGTCCTCGCCTTCGCCGCGCAGCGTCCAGCCGCCCGCCGCCAGCCGGGCGGCGAGCTCCTCCGAGTCGACCTCGTTGCGCGCGCACCCGAGGGTGACAAGGCTGACCGAACGGGAACTAGACACACGCAGAGGGTACGTGATCCGGCGCCGCTCTTCCGTCACCGGATGCCCGCGGCGGCCGGGGTCACCCGATCGTGACCGGGTTCGAGCCCGACGGGTTGATGCTGAGCGTCACCACCTGCACGGTGTTCAGCTTTTCTGGCTGGCCGTTCACGGTCAGCGTGATCCCCGGCGGGTTGCCGAGCACCATGCTCACCGGGTGCTTTTCCCGCCAGGTCTTGGCTTGCCCGGCCGGGACGATGCCCTCGTACAGATATTTGCCGCTGGCGTTTTTCAGCCCGACCCAGCAGTCCTTGGCCGCGGTCAGCGTGATGACCGCTTCCGGCGGCGCGGGCGGCTGGGTGGCCGTCGGCGTGGCGGCCGGGGCGGTCGGGGCGGTCGGCTGCGGCTTGGGCTTCGCCGCCGGCCGCAGCGTGTCCGCCTGGGTCGCGGCCGCGTGCGGGCCGTGCGTCGAGACCAGGTGGTAGGCCGCGAAGCCGATCACTCCGAGCAGCACCACGATCAGCACCTTGCCCAGCCCGAACGGCCGGGGCTCACGGATCTTGATCGGCGTCGCCGGCTCGAAGATGTCGGCCGCGCGCATGCCCCCCGGCGGGCCGTGCTCCTCGTCGTACTCCCTGATCAGCGGGACCGGGTCGGTGCCGACGACGCTAGCGATCGAGCGGATGTGCCCGCGAGCGTAGAAGTCGCCGCCGCATGGCGAGAAGTCGCCCTGCTCGATCCCCCTGATGATCGTTTCCCTGATCCGGGTCCGCTCGCTTACTTGCGTAACCGTTAGACCGCTTTGCCGTCGGGCCTCCGCCAGGGTGTCACCGATGCTCACATCGCGCCTCCGGGAAATCTCGCCGTGAACTCCTTCGTACCCAGCGCACGTCCACAGTCACCTAGCGTAACGGCCTTCGCCAGCGGCAGCGCCACCCAGCTTCATCCGAGACAAGGCGACAACCCAGGCAGGACCTTGGGCACGCCGGTACGGCCCCCCGCTATCCGCCACGCAGCGACGTGAGCACCTCATCGAGGTCATCCGGCCTGATCAGTACGTCCCGTGCTTTGGAACCTTCGCTTGGCCCGACAATACGCCGGCTTTCCAGCAAGTCCATCAGCCGGCCGGCCTTTGCGAAACCCACCCGGAGCTTGCGCTGGAGCATGGACGTCGATCCGAACTGCGTCGAGATCACGAGCTCCGCCGCCTGGAGCAACAGCTCAAGATCATCGCCGATGTCGGCGTCGATCTCGCGGGTCTTGTCATGCGCCGCCTGCACGTCCTCCCGGTAATCCGGGTCGGCCTGTTTCTTGCAGTGCGCGACGATGTCCCGGATCTCCTTCTCCGAGACGAACGCGTTCTGCAGCCGCATCGGCTTGGACGCGCCCATCGGCAGGAACAGCGCGTCGCCCTGCCCGACCAGCTTCTCCGCGCCCGGCTGGTCGAGGATGACCCGGGAGTCGGTCAGGCTTGACGTCGAGAACGCCAGCCTGGACGGGACGTTCGCCTTGATCAGGCCGGTCACCACGTCCACCGACGGCCGCTGGGTGGCGAGCACCAGGTGGATGCCGGCCGCCCGGGCGAGCTGGGTGATCCGGACGATGCTGTCTTCCACGTCCCGCGGCGCGACCATCATCAGGTCGGCGAGCTCGTCCACGATCGTCACCAGGTACGGGTACGGCTCGTAGACGCGCTCGGACCCCGGTGGCGCGGTCAGCTTCCCGGCTCGCACCGCCTTGTTGAAGTCGTCCACGTGGCGGAACCCGGACGCCGCCAGGTCGTCGTAGCGCCGCTCCATCTCGCCGACCACCCACTCCAGGGCCTCGGCGGCCTTCTTCGGGCTGGTGATGATCGGCGTGATCAGGTGCGGGATGCCCTCGTAGATGGACAGCTCGACCCGCTTGGGGTCGATGAGGATCATCCGCACCTCATCCGGCGTCGCCCGGGTCAGGAGCGAGACGATCAGCCCGTTCAGGCACACCGACTTGCCGGACCCGGTGGCGCCCGCCACCAGCACGTGCGGCATCTTCGCCAGGTTCGCCAGGACCGTGCTGCCCTCCACGTCCTTGCCGAGCCCGACGACCATCGCGTGGTGGTCGGCGAGCGCGGACGCGGAGCGGAGGATGTCACCGAGGCTGACGATTTCCTTGTCCGCGTTCGGGATCTCGACCCCAATCGCCGACTTGCCCGGGATGACCGGCAGGATCCGGACGTCCGCGCTCTTGACCGCGTAGGCGATGTTCTTCGACAGCGCGGTGACGCGCTCGACCTTGACCGCCGGGCCAAGCTCGATCTCGTACCTGGTGACGGTGGGCCCGCGGCTGAACCCGGACACCTGCGCGTCCACCTGGAACTGCTCGAACACCTCCGACAGCGCGGCGACCACGATGTCGTTGGCCTTGGTGCGGGCCTTCGGCGGGCTGCCCGGGCGAAGCATCGTGGCCGGCGGCAGCGTGTAGCTACCCGCCGCCGCCCCGCTGAGCGTGAGCTGCTCCCCGGGCTTGACCGGGGTCGTGGCCGCACCGCGCGGCACGGCCACGACCGGGCCGGCCACGATCGCGGCGCCGGCGGCGTCGTCGCCGCCGCCTGGCCTGGCCGCATCGGCGCCGTCCGGTGGCGCGTCCGCGCCGCTGGGGGTGTCCCGCGGCCCGGTGAAGCCCAGTTCCTCGAGCAGGTCCTCGCCGATCCGCGCTTCCGGCCCCCGCGCCGCCGCGGCGGCGTCCGCGCCGGCACCGGCGGCAGCGGCGCCGGCGCGCTTCCCGCCCGGTCCGAG
>Ga0210398_10006877_pt1 | contig 10381 bp, 10 predicted proteins | sample IncBWC4OmetaG_FD_161047 | JGI IMG/M metagenome (GOLD analysis project Ga0210398, IMG submission 161047) | Forest soil microbial communities from Barre Woods Harvard Forest LTER site, Petersham, Massachusetts, United States - Inc-BW-C-4-O | ecosystem: Environmental > Terrestrial > Soil >...
CGATCACGACGGTCTTCGCATTGAGGAACTCGCGCATGCCAGCGGCTGACAGCTCGCGTCCGTAGCCGGAGCGTTTGATTCCGCCGAAGGGAAGGCGCGGGTCGCTCGCCACCATAGCGTTCAAGAAGACGCCGCCGCACTGCAGCTCTGAGACGAGGCGCTGCTGTTCGGCAGGGTCGCGGGTCCACGCGGAAGCGGCGAGGCCGAAGGGGGTGTCGTTGGCGATCTCGATGGCCTCGTTGAGATCCTGAGCCCGGAAGAGCATGGCCATTGGGCCGAAGAACTCCTCGCGGTAGACTGCGGAGGTGCGTGGAACGCCAGTGAGGACAGTGGGCTCGAAGTAGTTGCCAGCGCCAAGCATGCGCTCGCCACCAGTGAGTACATGCGCCCCGACCCGGGTTGCCGCTTTCACTTGCTCTTCGAGAAGATCGACGGCGCGGGCGGTTGCGAGTGGGCCGATCTGAGTCTCTTCCTTCATGGGGTCGCCAACGCGGATAGCCTCCATACCGGCGACGAAGCGGGACTCGAAGGTATCGTAGATCTCGTCTGCGACGATGAAGCGTTTTGCAGCGATGCAGGATTGGCCGCTGTTGACGCAGCGTGCGCGGACGGCGGTTTCAATGGCGAGGTCAAGATCGGCAGAGGGCATCACGATGAACGGATCGCTTCCGCCAAGTTCGAGGACAGATTTTTTGATGAGCCAGCCAGCCTGCGCTCCGATGGCGCGGCCAGCGGTCTCGCTGCCGGTGACGGTGACGGCTGCGATGCGGTCGTCGCCGAGGACCGTTTCGACCTGGTGCACATCGATTAATAAGCTCTGGAAGGTGCCACGGGGGAAGCCGGCGCGACGGACAAGCGATTCGATGGCCAGAGCGCACTGGGGGACGTTTGGTGCATGTTTTAACAGAGCAACATTGCCTGCCATCAGCGCAGGTGCGAGAAAGCGGAATACCTGCCAGAAGGGGAAGTTCCAGGGCATCACGGCAAGCACGACGCCGAGAGGATCCCACCGTACGTAGCTGTGGTTGTGTTCGGTGGGAATGGACTCGGGTGCGAGGATGCGTGCAGCGTGTTCGGCGTAGTAGCGGCAAGCGTCGGCACACTTCAGAATTTCGTAGCGGGCGGCTTCGAGCGGTTTGCCCATCTCCAGCGTGATGAGCACGGAGAGGTCGTCCATCTCATGATCAAGAATGGCCGCAAGCTTACGCATCCAGAGAGCCCGGTGTTCGAGTGGTACCAACGCGTAGGAGCGAAAAGCGTCTTCGGCAAGGGCGATCTTCTGGCGCGCTGCCTCGTCGGTGAGCGGGTCAAACTGGCGGAGAAGCTTTCCAGTGGCGGGATTGATCGATTCGATGGCCATGCAGGCGCTGTCTACTCTGATGCTAGCTTAGCAAGAACCGAGGCAAGCAGGTGTACCCCAAGAGTGGTATCGTCGGGGGCGGCATATTCGTCGGGCCTGTGGCTGACGCCGTTGTGACAGGGGATGAAGATCATGGCGATTGGTGCGATGCGAGCCATGAAGAGGGAGTCGTGGTAGGCGCGACTGACCATTTTTTTATATGGGATGCCTTGTTCGGTACAGAGCGCTTCTAGCAGTTGGACGATGTGGGGTGAGGACTGCGCGGGGGAGTCGGCGTTGACCAGTTCTTCCGTGATGGTCACTTTGCGAAGCTGCTGTAGATCCTCGCAGTCGCGACGGACAGCTTGCATGACACTCTCCCGGCGCGTGGGGTCGGTGTCGCGAATATCGAGTTGCAGGACGACACGGCTGGGGACGCTGTTGACCGCGCCCGGGTGGACCTCGCAGGTGCCGATGGTGGCGACCGTGTCGATCGCTCCTGTGGCAAGGGTGTGTTTTTCGACGGAGAGGATGAGCTCGGCGGCGGCACAGAGCGCGTCTCTTCGGTCGGGCATCAGAAGCGCTCCTGCGTGACCTCCAAAGCCGATGATGGTGAAGCGATAACCGGCTGGAGCCGCGATACTGGTGACGATCCCGAGGGAGATGCCCTCGCGTTCCAGCAAAGGCCCCTGCTCGATGTGTAGTTCGAGCCAGGCATGATAGTGGTTAGGTGACAGGCGTACCGAAGAAAGTGGCCCCATGAAGCCAGCGGCGGAACGGACCGCGGCGAGAGTGGCTTCATCTTTGTCCAGCATCGTGTCCGCTTTGGCGGGATCGAGAGTACCGGAGATTAAACGGCTGCCAAGACAACCGATGCCAAAGCGGGTCGGCTCCTCCGAGGTGAACATGACGAGTTCAATGGAGCGGCGTGGTCGAAGGCCGCTTCGTTTGAGCGCGCGCATTGCCTCCAGACCGCCCAACACGCCGACCGTGCCGTCGTACATTCCCGCATGCGGGATTGCGTCAGTGTGAGAGCCGGTGGCGACAGCTGGCAACTGCGGGTCTGTGCCCACCCAACGGATAAAGATGTTGCCCACGGCGTCGTCGCGGACCTCGAAGCCCTCTGCAGTGGCTAGTTCTTTGAGCCATGTGCGGGCGCGGAGGTCGTCCGCGGAGAAGACGATGCGTGTGACTGATGTGCCGTTGTCGACAGGCTCGGCGTCGGTAAATGTGGCAAGGGTTTGCAGTTCGCTCATCAGCCGAGTTTGGTCGATTTGAATTTGCATACTCAAAACTCTGCTCCCGCCGCTGTAAGGCTCAAACTAATGGGTGCCGGTTCCAATCTTTGTAGATGAGATACTTCGCGGGGCGTTTGCCAATCGCGCCGAACCACTGTGGGCAGAAGGGTCCCATCCAGATAAAGTCGCCGGCAGTGACGGGGTACCAACTGTCGCCGAGCCGATAGATCCCCCCGCCTTCGAGCATCAGCAGACCATGCTCCATGACGTGTACTTCGACCATGCTGAGTGCTGCGCCGGGCTGATACGTCATAGTGTTGACCGCGAAATCAAAGGATGCGGAGTTGGGAAGGAGGCTGCGAACCTGAAGGTCTGAGTCGTCGTTGAGTGGGACCGAGAGCGTCTTATCTTCGTGGCCGACCAGTGTCTCCGGGACAGAAACGGACTCTAATGTGTCGTAGGGTTTTTCGATGACGGCAAGTCGAGTTGTTTGCTGCGCTGTCAGGGTGTGTGCGGCGTCTTCCGGGATGTAGGCATATGAGCCCGCAGTCAGTGTTTGGAACTTGGTGTCGGTAGCGAGATCTGCGACGCCCTCGAGCGTGTAAATGAAGCGCTGGTTCGAGGTGGGTCCAAGCTGGCCGCCTGGCTCGAGCTCTGCGGTGTATTGTGTGAAAGCCGCGCCTCCGGCTGGCGAGATATGGACGACGGCAGTGGCGCGCTCCATGCCAGGCAGAACGGTGCGGACGAAGGTGTCTGGCGTGTGCAGCAGGTCATCACGTTGATTGGTACTGCGGGTGTGTCCGCGCTTATGCATGGGCGTCCTTGAGCTTCGATCTATCATCACCCAACAGGGTGAGGAACTCCAATGCTGTAGCAAGAGCCGCTTCTACATCCTGTGGCAAAACAGATTCGTCCGGATGATGGCTTAGGCCTCCCGGGCTGCGAAGAAAGAGCATCGCAGAAGGTATCGTCGGGGCGAGAATCATGGCGTCGTGGCCAGCACCGCTGGTCATCCTCTTGCAGGGAAAGCCCGCTCGGGTCGCAACGTTGTGCAAAATGTCAGTCAGATTAGGATCCAATGGAACGGCTGACTGCTCGAGCTGGGTTTGGGTAGTAACCTGGACATGTCGCTTGGCGCCAGCAGCGTGTGCCGCAGCCGTCAGCGCCTCGACGGCAACGTTGCGCCCCCCATCACTGGCGTGGCGGACGTCGAGCGAAGCTGTCACATGGCCTGCGATCACGTTCCCGACGCCGGGCGAGGTCTCTACTTTGCCGACTGTCGCGACAAGACCGCTATGACTGATTGCATATGCTTCGACCGCGACGATCCAATCTGCTGCGGCCGCCATCGCGTCGCGCCTGAGTTGCATTGGTGTGGTGCCTGCGTGGTTGGCTTGTCCGTCGAAGACGAACTGCATGCGTGTCTGGCCAACCAAAGCTTCGACGACTCCTAGCGATGTCTCCTGGCTTTCAAGGATTGGGCCTTGCTCAATGTGAAATTCGAGGTATGCAAAGACATCGTCGGATAAGACCGCTGCGGGGAGTTGTGCGGGGTCAAGACCGTAGGCACGAATTGCGTCGACGACGCTGGTGCCATCCTGATCTTTGCGAGCGAGGTTTGTTGCATCCAGCTTGCCGACAACCGCGAGACTACCTAGAAATGGTTTGCTGAAGCGCACCCCCTCTTCCTCCGAAAATCCGATGACTTCGATGGAGAAGGGAAGGCGTTTGTCCTGCAGTTCTTCAACTACAGCGATTCCAAGAACGACTCCTAGAATGCCGTCGAAGGCACCGGCGTTAGGAACCGTGTCGAGGTGGGAACCGATGAGCAGACGAGGTTGCGCTGTGACAGCTGGCCATAATCCTCGCAGGTTTCCGACTGCGTCGACATGCACGGTCATCCCGGCGGCCACCATCCAGTCGCGCAGCAATTTGTGTACACCGTGCATGGGCGGCGTCAAAAAACGACGTGTGATCTCGCCAGGAACCTCCGTGTAGCCCGCGATCTCCCTGCATCGGGCGATGATGCGTGCGGCGCGATCTGTTTTTGTGCCTGTCATGGTTGCTTATCGGGCCAAAGCTTAGGACGTGCGCCGGACGCGCGCTTCGATGTATCCATGCGGCTCGTCAGTCGGAACGAAGATCTCGTTTGGATTGTCCTGACCAAAGCGCGACAGGTCGACAAGAAGACAGTGCTTGTTGGGCATCGTGATCTTGATCTCATCGATCTCAGGCACCTCTTCGAGTGCTCTTTCGGCGATTGCATAGAGCGTCTGCTGGACCGACTTGCTATCGTGATTCGCAAAAGTGCGAACCAGGGTCTCGCGAAGAGTCACACGCAGGGCATCGAAGTCCATATCCGCGGAGGTGTAGCGCCACTCCGCGCTGACGGCGGTTCCGAAGAGTCTGTCTTTTGTTTCGGGTAACGTGGTTAGCGAGTCCTTAATATAGCCTTCGAAGCCGGAGTTCGCTGTCTTAAGTAAAACGAGATTGTTGAGACCCGAGAGAAGATGAAATACACCGCCTTGTGCACGCTCCACTTTGGCTGTTTGAAGTTCATTACTGCCCCGCATAAATGCGCTGGGATGCGGCTCACCGTCGACGGTAAGACGTTTCCATAGCGTGCTTTCGATATTGATTTCGGTTGATTCGACCTGAGGGTTGCGTTCGAGCAGGAAGTCAGTAAGTTCCTTGGCGAACTCTTCCATTGAGGTCGCGTTTGAAGATCGCGCAAGAGAGTACACGGTGTTTTTCATCGTGTCTGTCGGCAGAATTTTGCTGTTGTCGCCGTCAAGGTGCGCCGTGTCGAAATCGCCTTTGAGCAAGACTTGCACTGTCCATTCGCGGAGATCGTGTCCATAGTCATGGCGCGTCACCTTCATGAGGCGGACGCGAGATTTCCCGTAGCGATTTTCAGTCAACTCAATCATCGTTTTAGCTTCCTCGATAAGTGGTGTATCCGTTTGCCGTCAGGAGCAAGGGAATGTGGTAATGCTGTTCGCCGTCGGTCACTTCGAAAACAATTTCGACGTAGGGGTAGAGACCGTCCAGTTGATGCTGTTTGTAGTAGACGGCTGTTTCAAAGCGAATACGATATGTTCCTGGCTGCAAGATCTGGGTTGACGGCAGCAGATGCTTGCAGCGGCCATCCTGATCGGTTGTCGCATTGTTGATCGGGGACCACTCGTTGCTCGTCATGCGGGCGAGGGCGACTGGAACACCTGCGGCTGGTCGGCCCAATGCTGTGTCGAGGATGTGTGTCGATATACCCATCGTTAATTGGACTCCAGCCAACGTTGAAGGCGAAGCTGAGTGATCTGGTGTTGCTGTTCGGCGGCTTCGCGAAGCTCTGTCGCAGCGTCGTTCTGCATTCTTGCTTCGAGGATGGCGAGAATTTCGCCAGACGTTTTTCCTGATGCGCAAACGATGAAGATGCGCCCAAACTTCTGCTCGTAGCAGCGATTTGCTTCTTCAAGAGCGAGTTTTGCTGCCTCCTCCGTAGACAACGCTGTGCGCTGTTCTTGTGCAGACCACCGCAAAGACTCGTCGGTTGCAGTGCTCTGCGCATGCTTCTGACCGATACGTGGATGGCTGTCAAACGCTTCTTGCCAAGCTTCTTTAGGTAGAGCAAACCACGCGGCCGCGGATGCTTCGGTCACAGAGGCTACGTCCGTGAAGGGTCGTTTGGAGGCGAGTGCGAGCGCCCATGCTTGCGAGCCGCAGCATGGGAGCGCCTCACGGGCGGCCGTGGCAGAATCGAGCGAGTTCCATCGGGCCAGGACTTTGTTCATTCGTGTCTGCCTACTATAACGTGACCTCGCGGCCTGAAGGCGTCGGAGTAAAGTTGCCTTCACGGTAGATGGACTTTCCACGAAGAAAGGTCTGTTTGACTACGCCACGAAGGGTTTCTCCCAAGTACGGGGAGACGGCATGACGGTAGTGGAGTTTGTCGGCAGTGACGGCGACCTCGGCCTCCGTGTCAAAGATAATGAAGTTTGCTTCGCGGCCGGGTTCCAGTGTGCCCGCACGGTGGCTTATGCCAGCAAGATCAGCGGGTGCACTGCTCATCCATCGGGCAATTTGGTCAAGCAATAAGCCACGGCGAGAGCAATCAGTATGGATGACCGAAAGAGCCAGTGAGAGGCTGGCTATTCCGCCCCAGGCTTGGTCGAAGCGGCCCGTATCCTCGCGCTTCATCTCCGGCGGGCAGGGGGAGTGGTCGGTGACGATCATGTCGATAGCGCCATCGCGGAGTCCATGCCATAAGACCTCCTGGTTTTTCTTGCCTCGGATTGGTGGGGCGCACTTCAGCAGGGTTGCGCCGTCTGCGATTTCTTGGGCTGCAAAGTGAAGATAGTGTGGGCATGTTTCGACCGTGATCGGAAGCCCTTCGGCGCGTGCGGCCTTTATCTCCGTCAGGGCGATCGCCGTTGATAGATGGACGATGTGAAGGCGAAACGTGTATTGGCGGCAAAGTCGGATCATGAGACGAATTGCCTCAAGCTCCGCCTCGTCGGGCCGTGACGCTAGATAGGTAGCGTAACGTCGCCAGTCTGACTTGCTTAGACGCTGCGTCGCGGCGTCAATCGGCCCAGCGAGTTCTGCATGCACCAGAAGGGGAAGGCCTGATTCGGCGATGAATGGCAGCGCTGCCTCCAACTGCTGCTGGTCGATCATGGTGAATCCGTCGCAACCGGGGTAGATGAGGAAACACTTGAACCCGAGAACTCCTGCACGAGCCAGCGGTAGAATGTGGGATTGATTGTCTGCTACTGCGCCTCCCCAGGGAGCCCAATCTACAAAGCACTCGCCCTGCGCGGACTTACGTTTCTCTTCCAGGGCAGCGACGGTTGTGGTCTCCGGCAGGCAGTTCAACGGCATATCAACCAATGTGGTATATCCACCGGCCGCGGCCGCACGTGTGGCCGTGCGAAATCCTTCCCAATCGGTGCGGCCCGGCTGGTTGATGTGGACGTGTGTGTCTACCAGGCCAGGCAGTAGGGCACTGTTGCCACAGTCGGTGACAATAGCATCGGCGGGCACCTCCGCTAATCGGCAGATGGCTCGTATCTTTTCGCTATCTACCAGGACGGCGCCTTCTTGCGTGCCAAGGGGAGTGACGATGCGTTTCGAGATAAAGGCATGTGCCATAATTTGATTATTCCGTCATCTTCGCCGTACAGCACCATAAGGATACCGAGGCCGAATGCAGGGCAACCCAATCTTCATGCAAAAAGCGATCAACCTGGCGACGGAGAACGTCGTCTCGGGTCGCGGAGGACCATTTGGTGCGGTTATCACGCGAGGCGATGAGATTATCGCTACCGGCGCAAATCTTGTTACCGCGACGAACGATCCGACGGCGCATGGCGAGATTGTAGCAATCCGTAATGCGTGCACTTCACTCGCATCCTTTGAGCTTAGCGGTTGCCATATCTATACCAGTTGCGAGCCGTGCCCGATGTGTCTCGCAGCAATTTACTGGGCGCGTTGTGAGGCGATCTTTTATGGCAGCAGTGCTGCTGATGCAGCTGCAGCCGGATTCGACGATGCTTTTCTCTATGAAGAGATGAAACACCCGCTTGGTGAGCGCAAGATACCGATAGTGAATCTGCTGCCGGAGCAGGCAATCTCAAGTTTTGACGCCTGGCGAGCCCACGCCGGCAGGATCGACTACTAAGACATGGCAACGAAGCGGAAGAAGCAAGCAACCGAGAAGGCGAAGGCAAATTCAGTGGTCAAAGTGGCGCTGCTTGGATTTGGAACTGTGGGCAGCTCCGTAGTGCGGGTCCTTGCTGCGTCGAAGTTTCGAGGCGTAGAACTGACTCACATCTTCAATCGCAACGTGGAACGGAAGAGGAGCTCTGAAGTAGCGAAGTCAGTGCCTGCTTCTGTGGTGTGGACCGACGATATCGATGTCATCCTGCGTTCTGACGTCGATATCGTAGTTGAACTGATGGGTGGCTTGAATCCTGTAGAAGGTTGGCTGCGCAAGGCCCTGGCTGCGGGGAAGTCGGTTGTGACAGCCAACAAACAGTTGATTGCCTATCGGGGAACGAATCTTGCGAAACTTGCGGCGCTGCACAACGTTTATCTAATGCACGGGGCAGCAGTTGCCGGGGGTGTCCCGGTCATTCCGGGAATGCTGCAAGGGCTCTGTGGCGATCAGGTGACGAAGCTGAGCGGCATTGTGAATGGAACCTGCAACTACATCCTGAGCAGGATGGAGGCGGGCGCGGATTACGCGACCGTTCTGGCCGACGCGCAGCAACTGGGGTACGCGGAGACCGATCCCGCTGCTGATGTGGACGGATATGATGCGCGGGCAAAGCTTTGCATCCTGTCTCGGATTGCGATGCACGCGGAACTCGACCCGGATGCGGTTGCGACGCAGACGATCTCGACGATTGAGGCGATTGATTTTTCGTATGCGAAGGAGCTGAACTGCACGATCCGGCAGGTCTCGCGTGCAGAACTCAACGGCAAGCTCATGCATGCGCGTGTTGCACCGATGTTGGTTCCACTCGCCTCGCCCATGGCCTGGTCGCATGGTACGCAGAACATGGTTATCGTCAGTGGAAGGTTTGGCGGCGATGTTGTCTTTTCCGGCCATGGCGCAGGTGGCGAGCCGACTGCGGTGGCCGTCGTCTCTGATGTTCTGGCCGTTGCTCAAGGCTGCAAGACCGTCGACTTGCCGGTACGGAAGCGCGAGGTGACAGGGGATTTTATGGCGCCGCACTACCTGCGCTTTGTTGTCGACGACAAGCCGGGTATTGTCTCGGCGATCTCCGGAGCGCTTACTAAAGTGGGGGCGAACATCGACTCACTGTTACAACGACGTGGCTATCCGAAGCATCGTCTGCCATTTGTCGTGACGACGGAGCCGAGCCTGGGCTCGACCATAGAGCAGGCATTGGCCTCGATCGCTCGTATGGACTGCATGCTGGAGCGGCCGCTCTGTCTGCAGATGCTTGAAGTGGAAGACAAGGCGGAGTAGAGAGTTAGAATTACCGCGTCGATAAACTTGCTCTGAAGGAGTCGCGATGCCACCTACGATCGCTAACGGCAAGATCTGTTATGTCGAGATCCCTGCAACCGATGTTGCGCTATCAGCCGATTTCTACAACCGGGTTTTTAACTGGAAGATCCGGAAGCGTGGCGATGGAGCCACAGCCTTTGACGATGGGGTCGGTGAGGTGAGCGGCGCGTTTGTGGTGGGGCGTCCAGCGATGGCAACGCCCGGCCTTCTGATTTACGTGATGGTGGACAGCGTTGCTGCGACTGCCGAGTCTATCATCGCGAACGGAGGTGAGATTGTTCAGCCGATCGGGGTCGATGCACCCGAGATTACAGCGCGATTTCGGGACCCAGCGGGGAATGTACTGGGGCTCTATCAAGAACCTTCTTAAATCGTCATTTCAGCAGCAAATGAAAAGGCCCTCAAACGAGAGGGCCTGTTTCGTATTGCTTGCGTTGTTGCGCTAGTACTTCGGTAGAGACGGGTCGATCTTATCGGCCCAGGCGAGGATTCCGCCTGTGAGATTCGAGATGTTGGTAAACCCAGCCTGTTTCAGGGCAACCGCAGCTCTCTGGCTGCGCGCGCCGGACTTGCAGTGGACGACGATCTCGCGGTCTTTCTTGTCGGCCAGCTCAGAGCTGCGGCGTTCGATATCTCCGACTGGGATGAGTGGTGCGCCAAGGTTGACGATCTGGTATTCGTGAGGCTCGCGGACGTCCAGGACGAATATATCTTCCTTAGCGTCCAACCTGCGCTTCAACTCCTGAACTGAGATCTGAGGGATGC
>Ga0210398_10006878_pt1 | contig 10379 bp, 10 predicted proteins | sample IncBWC4OmetaG_FD_161047 | JGI IMG/M metagenome (GOLD analysis project Ga0210398, IMG submission 161047) | Forest soil microbial communities from Barre Woods Harvard Forest LTER site, Petersham, Massachusetts, United States - Inc-BW-C-4-O | ecosystem: Environmental > Terrestrial > Soil >...
TCATCAGCGAGGCGGCTGATCTGTTTTATCACACCGCGCTGCTGCTCAAGGCCAAGGGCTTGTCGTTGGCTCAGGTTGCGGCCGAACTGGAGTCGCGGCACGTCGAGTCGGCCCAGTGATGTCGACCGGATCGTGAGCGCTCGCCAGGGAGGGTAAGACGAGTCAAGGCACGAAGGCGCAGTGCCTTGACTCGTCTTACCCTCCCTGGCGAATGCTTGAGCCGATCGACATCACATGCCGACGCTACCGCGGTGTTGGCGACACCTAATTTACGGCCTACGGGTGTGCATGAGGCCACCCGGCCGATGGTGGCTATTCGACACTCGTCCTCCGGCACTGTGACTTTGAGCGTCCAGCATGAAAGGCCCCCGGCCACCCCTCGCCGCGGTAGACATTGACATCGTGAATTTCCGGATTCAATCCCAGTTGCCGGCTCACCGCCAACACTTTGCGGCCGTTGGCGGAAAGCGTTGTCGCGTAGATTTTTAACATTGCGGCATCCGAGCGATAATACTGAGCGAGATGAAACTCACGATTCGACCATTGACCCCTGATTTATGGCCTGCGCTCGAAGATCTCTTCGGCAAGAACGGGGCTTGCAATGGCTGCTGGTGCATGTACTGGCGACTCGGCAGCGCCTACAAAAACAATGCCTCGAATAATAACAAAATGGCTTTTCGCCGCGTGGTGAATCAGGGCCCACCGCCGGGCCTGCTTGCATTCGACGGCGCTTTGGCCGTGGGCTGGTGTCAGCTTACGCCGCGCAGCGCCCTACCCTGGATGGATCACACCTGGCGCCTCAAACGCGTCGACGAGATCCCAGTTTGGTCACTCTCTTGCCTCTATGTGCGGATCGGCTACCGCAAACGCGGAGTCACTTCGCGTCTAATTCAGGCAGCGTTGCGCAGTGCCAAGCGGGCGCGAGCGCCCGCACTCGAAGCCTACCCTCTCGATGCCGGCAAGTCGCCGAGTGCATCCGGCACCGGATATCGCTCGACGTTTGCGCGCGCTGGATTCAAAACCGTTGCCTGCCGAACTCCAGCCCGGCCCATCATGCGTTACGACTTCAGCGCCTGACCTTTCCCCGCGCGAGCGTTTCGGCGCAGCGCATAAAACGCAACTCCCATCCCCCCAAGGCCTTGCGGGGCCGACGCTCAAGCTCACCACGGTGGAGAAGGACGGGATTCGGCCGGCTACGGTCGGTGGGGTGGCCTCATGCACACTGGTAGGCCCGCAAAGACAGGTGTCTGTACAACATCCGCCGGTAGCGCCAGCATGTGATGTAGAGCGGCCCGAGCACCCGTCAGGGAGGGTAAGAAGACTCAAGGCCCTGTTTCCGTCGGGCCTTGAGTCCTCTTACCCTCCCTGACGAACGCGAGCGTTTCGGCGCAGCGCGTAAAACGCAATTCCCATCCATACGATATTGAGCGCCACCGACGGCCAGGCATTGTTATAGGCGCAATTGATGATGAACCCGGCGGCGCCCACGATGTTCATCGCCTGATAGACCCACGAGCTCGGCAAGATCTTGCCGAAGGAGAGCAGGCCATAGGCACCCAGAATGAGCAGTGCCGCCATCCATCCAGCAATCGATACGAAGGTTTGCAGCGTCATGCGTCTTTAAGCAGGCAGCGGCGCCGGGTTTAATCGCAATCTCAATTCCCTGCGCACCAGCCACAGGCTGAATACGGCCTGCGAGGCGACGCTGGCGACCGAAATGTACCAAACGTGAACCATTTCAAAATGGGGTTGCGTCGACAGCCAGAGCACAGGCAGCACGAAGCTCAGCAGCCTCGTGGCCGAACTGATCACCGCCGGTACGGTATTGCCAAGGCCCTGAAATACCGCCGAACAGGTAAACACGAATCCCGACGCTACGAAGTTCCAGGAAATAATTTGCAAATACTGCGTTCCGACGCTGATCGCCGTGGGGTCCTTGGTAAATGCCGCGACCACGGGCGCCGATCCCCACTGACAGAAAAATGTCATGAGCACCATGATGCAACTGCCGATGAGGGTGGATAAAACAAAGGTTTCGCGCACCCGCGCGAACTTACGCGCCGCGAAGTTTTGGCCGACGATCGGCGCTGCGGCAAACGCCACGGCCATAGCCGGCAGGAACATGCTCTGCATGATGCGCATGCCGATGCCAAAACCGGCCTGCGCATCGGGTCCGAACGGCCGCAAAACCCAGTACAGGACCGCCATCAGTACGAACATGAGCAGAAATTCGCCGCCCGCGGGCAGTCCGATGCGCAGCAGCCGGCGCCAAACCACCATCTGCGGCCGCCACTGCGCACGAACGAAGCCCACGTACTTCTCGAGCCGGTGAAAATACAGGGCAAGCATGACAACACCGACCGCCAGTGCAATGGAACTGGCGAGTCCGGCGCCGGCGACACCCATCGGGTGTCCCGTGCCCCAACCGGCGATCAGCACGGGCGCCAGAATGGCGTTTAGCACGACCGTCAGCACCTGCACAATCATGGTCGGTTGCACAATCCCCGTGCCGCGCAGCGCCGAACCCATGGAGACCACGGCGAACTGCAACGCCAAACTCGGCAGAAACCAGTGAAGATATTCAATTCCCGCGGCCACGGTCGCCGCGCTCGCGCCCAGCGTGCTCACATAGTAAGGTCCCGCAAAGAATCCCAACCCCAAGGTGAACACCGCGCAGCAGGCGGCGAGCGACAAGCTTTGATTGAACACCAAATTCGCGTCGGCCTGATCCTTGCGGCCGGCTGCATGCGAAATCAATGTGACCGTACCCACGCCCAGCACCTGGGTGATCGCAAAAACCACGAACATCACGTTGCCGGCGGCCCCGACGCCGGCAATCGCCGCGTCTCCCAACCCCGCGACAAAGTACAGGTCAATCAGGAAATATAAGGTCTGAAAGAACATGCCCGCGGCAATGGGCAACGCCATTTGCAAAATGTTCTTGACGATGGAACTGTCCGTCAAATCCTTCATATACTCCCCGCCTTCAAGATCTGGCCAGCGCCTTAGCGTCTCTCGCCAGCGCCTCAATTCCCGGCCAATCGCCCTGCATCACCAGAGCGTGTGGAACCACCCAGCTTCCCGCGACGCATGCGACGTTTGCCAGCGACAAATAGTCCGCGGCGTTCGTCCTCGTGACCCCGCCGCTGGCACAGAACCGCACGTCGGGAAACGCCAAACCGAATGCGTGCAAGATCCCCACACCGCCCGCCTGCTCCGCCGGAAAGAGCTTTAACACATTGAAGTTCGAATTGCGCGCGCTGATCACCTCGGTGGGCGTCATTACCCCCGGCATCAGAGGGAAGCGCGCGCCGCGCGAGGCGGCGGCAAGCTCCGGCGTCAAGCCGGGGGTCGCACCGAATTGCGCACCCGCGCGGTCCGCGGCCGCAAAATCCACCGCGCGCGTCAGTGCCCCCGCCCCCACGACGGCGTCCGGCAGTCCTTTGCGGATTGACTCGATACAGGCAAGTCCTACGGGCGTTCGCACGCTAATTTCCATCACTCGCAGGCCGCCCGCGCAGAGCGCACGAGCCAGGGGCAGTGCCAGTGCACTGTCGGTAAGCTCGAGCTCGGGGATGACGGGCGCCAAGGCGATAATATCGCGGATATTCATTGGCATGGCGCATTGTGCCATAGCGCTTAGGGGTTTCTAGAACGCGCGCGCAAATGTTACGCTGCGCCAATGACTGTGAACTCCGATCCCCCGGCCACGAAATTTGCCGACAGCGACGCCATGGCGCGCAATCTCAGCGATCAACTCGCCGCCAACCTTCGCACAGCGATCGCCGCGCGCGGGTTGGCCAGCTTGGTGGTATCGGGCGGCAAGTCGCCGATCAAGCTGTTCGAGCTACTGCGCGTCGAAACTCTCGATTGGAGCCGGGTGTGCATTGCGCTCGCCGATGAGCGCTGGGTCGATCCCACGGATCCTGAGAGCAACGAGAAGCTGGTGCGCGATTATTTACTGAAAGAATCCGCCGCGGCGGCGCGCTTCATTGGCCTCAAGAACGCGGCGCCCACGCCGGACCTGGGCGCGGTGTCGGCCTGGGAGACTTTTGCCCGTGTTCCCCGCCCCTTCGATGCGGTGGTGCTGGGCATGGGCGATGATGGCCACACGGCGTCGCTGTTCCCGCGATCGCCGAATTTGGCCAGTGCTCTTAATCCGGCAGCCGTCGCAGGCTGCGTCGGCATGCGATCGCCGGTGGCGCCGCATCCGCGTTTGAGTTTGAACTTGAGTGCGCTGCTCGATTCGCGCCGCATCGTGCTGCCGCTCAGCGGCGCGCAAAAATGGAAGACCTATTGCGCCGCGAGCGGCGATGGACCTGCGGAAGAAATGCCTATCCGCTGCGTGCTGCGTCAGCGCCACACGCCGGTCGAAGTCATGTGGGCCCCTTAACACCGAGGCGCACTTTAAGAGTCAGGCCATATGCGGCAGCAAGAAGCGCATCGTGCGCCGCAGCGGTTCGGCCGCACCCCACAGGAGCTGATCGCCCACCGTGAAGGCGGATAGATAGTCGCCGCCCATGGAGAGTTTGCGCAGGCGGCCAATCGGGATTTCCAATTTGCCGCTGACCGCTGCGGGAGATAATTCGCGCACCGAGGCTTCTTTGTTGTTCGGTACAATGCGCACCCAAGGATTGCCGGCGCCGATCAGTTTCTCGACTTCCTGCATGGGCAAATCTTGCTTGAGCTTGATGGTCAGGGCCTGAGAATGACAGCGCATCGCGCTTACTCTGACGCAGATCCCTTCAATGGGCACCGGGCGCGCTTCGGATCCCAGGATCTTGTTGGCTTCCGCCGCTGCCTTCCATTCCTCGCGGCTTTGACCATTGCCCAAGTCCTTGTCGATCCAGGGGATGAGGCTGCCGGCCAGCGGCACGCCGAAGTGTGCATGGGGAAAATCCTCCGCTGATAACGCCGCGCTCACGGTCCGGTCGATCTCGAGGATGCTCGATGCCGGATCTCTCAATAGGCTGGATACCGACTGGTGCAGCACACCCATTTGCTGCAGCATTTCCCGCATATTCTGGGCGCCGGCGCCCGAGGCGGACTGGTAGGTCATCGCCGTGATCCATTCCACCACGCCCGCTCGCAGCAAGCCGGCCACCGCCATGAGCATCAGCGACACGGTGCAATTGCCGCCGATAAAATCCTTGACGCCGCGTGCGCGGGCAGCCTGCATCACTTCCAAGTTCACCGGATCGAGCACGATTACCGCGTTCTTTTCCATGCGCAGCGCCGACGCTGCATCGATCCAATACCCCTGCCAGCCGGCCGCCCGCAAGCGCGGGTGCACGGCTTGCGTGTAGTCGCCGCCTTGGGTGCTGATGAGCATGGGCAGCCGCGCGAGCGCGGCAATATCATTTGCATCGTGCACCTTGGCGGTGCCCGAACCGAATTGCGGTCCGGCCGCACCTGCCTGTGAAGTGCTGAAAAACGTCGGCGCAATGACATCGAAGTCCTTTTCCTCGCGCATCCTCTGGAGGAGCACTGAACCCACCATGCCGCGCCAACCGATGATGCCGACCTGTTGCATAGTCAGATAGTAAACTCTCGGGCCGGTGGGCGCCGGTTATAGTTCGAAGACATGGCGTATCCATAGGCTCCGCAGTTGGCAATGAGAATTACGTCACCTTCGCGGCTGTCGGGAAGCCATCGATCCACGCCCAATTGATCGGCGCTTTCGCAGATTGGGCCGACGATATTGACGCGATGACTCATCGGCTCATCGAGGCGGGTAAGATTCCGAATATCATGATGCGCCCCATACAGTGCCGGGCGGATCAAGGAATTCATGCCGGTGGCGACGCCGACATAATGCACGTCGCCCTTACCCTTGAGCTGGGTCACGAGTGCGACCAGCACTCCCGCCCGCGCCACCAGATATCGGCCTGGTTCCATCCAGAATTCAATGTGCGGAAAATCCTTCGCCAACCCCGCGACGCCCTGACCGAGTACGGCAAGGTCGATCTCACTGTGGCCCAGTTGGTCGGGAACGCCAATACCTCCGCCCAGATCCACGACGGCGACATCCGGGAAGCGCTTGGCGAGACCGGCCAACAGCACGCCGGTTTCAGTCCAATTCGCCACATCAAAGATCCCGCTGCCGGTATGGGCGTGCAGCCCCGTCACGCGGACGCCCGCCGACTGGCTAAGCGCAACGAGTTCATCGGCTTCAGATAGGGGGATGCCAAACTTCGTATGCACACCGGCGGTGCGCACGTGGCTGTGGTGGCCGCGCCCAAAGCCGGGATCGATGCGCAGGAAAATCTCCCTGCCGCGAAACACTTCCGGCCACATTTTCAACGGGTAGAGATTATCCAGGGTGACTCGGACGCCCTTGGCAAAGCCGAATTCGTATTCGGCGCGCGGCGCGAAATTGGGGGTGAACAAGACTCGCTGCGGGTCAAGTGCCGGCACGGAGGCGAAGGCATGCTCGAGCTCTCCGCGCGACACGCATTCCAGGGTGAGTCCCGCGGCATAGATCCTGCGCAGGATCTCGGGGTGCCAATTCGCCTTCATGGCATAGGCCCAGCGCTTGACCGAGCGCACCGAGAGTACCGCGGCAATCGCCGCGTCCAAGCACTCCATGTCGTACACGAAGGCTGCGGACTCGCGCGCCGCAATATCAAGCAGCACGCGGCGCTTCTGCGGCTGCTCCCACCAATTCAAAGCCCTGGCGCCTTGCGCTTTGTCGCCAAATAGCTGAGCCCACGTGGGACCCAAAACCTTGTCCGAACCGATGCTCTGAATGAGCCGCTCATGCAGCTGATGCACCAGCCGATCGCCCTGCGCCTCGTCGATGACAAAGGTGAAATTCAAATCATTGGCGGCCTGCGTCACCAGATAGATTTTCTGGTCCTGGAACAATTCAAAGGCCGCACCCAATTCATGCAGGATGCCGCGAATATTCTGGCCCAGTAAACTCAAGGAGGCGCACGGGCCTAGGATTTCGACCCGGCAAATTTCGCTTAAGGCCGTCGTCAGTCCCTCGAGTGCGGCGCCATCCAGGGTGTTGGCGGTGGGATCCAGAGACACGGTGACATTGGTTTCCGAGGTCGACACCAAATCGACCGAGAGACCATGCTGCTTGAAGACCTGGAAGGCGTCGGCCAGAAAACCAACTTGATGCCACATGCCGGGGCTCTCCATGGAAACCAGCGTAATCCCCTTCTTGATCGCAATGGCTTTGACCTGCGCGGCGGTGTCGGCGACGTTGGCGCTCACCACCGTGCCCTCCAAGCCCGGCGCCTGCGTGGCATACACATGCAATGGAATCTTGTACTGCCGCACGGGCAGCACGCAGCGCGGATGCAGCACCTTGGCGCCGTTGCTCGCGATCTCCTGCGCCTCATCGTAGTGCAGCTCGCGCAGCAGTCGCGCAGTCGGCACCGCGCGTGGATTGGCGCTGAACAAACCCGGCACATCGGTCCAAATCTCGAGACGGGCCGCGCTCAGCTTGGCTGCGAAATAGGCAGCGGACGTATCTGAGCCGCCGCGCCCCAGCAACACCGTGTCTCCAGCCGCATTGGCGGCGATGAAACCTTGTGTGATCACAACTTTATCGAGTGAACGCCAGCTCGCCTGAAGATTCAGGTCGGGCGTAAAGTCACAAGTCGCCGATAGCAGGCTGGCCTTATGGGTAGCGCTCGGGCGGTCATCGGCGCGCAGCACCGTGCGCGCGTCCACCCATACGGTGCCGATGCCTTGCGCGTTCAAGAACTCCGCGCCCAGCGTGGTGGCCAGCAATTCTCCCATCGCCATGACCCGCGCGCGCGCAGCATCGCCGATGGTGCGGCGCTCTGCCAGCGTGCCGACCAGCTCGCGCAGCTCCCGCAGGAAGGCATCGAACTGTGTGTTCGGAACTACACCTAAGCGCTCGGCGAGGTTGCGGTGCGCAAGCTCGATGTCCTCGAGTATCGGAATGTGCAAGCCGATTAGGGACGCCGACAACAGCGACTCGAGCCGATCCGTAATCCCCGACAGCGCGGAATGAACCACCACCGGGCGGAAGCCTTCAGCCGCGCGCTTCTTGAGCACCTGCGCGATGTTGCGCCAATTGGCCACATTGGAGACGCTCGTGCCGCCGAATTTGAGCACAAGCCACTCGTCAGCATTGACCGGCAAGGAGGAAGACATGTGATTTAAGTCCCGCGAAGCCTGACGCGCGCAGCGTCAGTGTGAAGCGATTATTTAATCGTCCTCGAATATTTCGCGCAGTTCCTTCTCGAGCTGGCGCTCCGCCAGCACGTCCTCGACACGGCTCCACGCTGCCTTGCCGCGCTTGCCCGCCGCCGCCACTTTTGGGCGCCGCTCGGTGCGCTCTATAAGGGGATCGAACTCGTGCGCTTCCTCGGCTTCGCCGAGAAACTCATCGTCAATATCGAAATGTTCGTCTTCGCGTTCGCTCATTTTTGAAGAAAAGCCCCTGAAATCAATAGCATCGATCAGCTCAAGTTCGTGAAGCTGCGCACTATAGCCGATTCTGCCCGGCATTCAACTAGTGCGACAAGATTCACTTGAAATGTTTGACCAGAAAACCGGCGCACAGTTTTCGGTGAGCTGAGGCCAATAATGTATCTTTCTATATCAATAACTTATATAACATTCCTCATGTCCCAGTGCGCGCCGAATCGGCCCGCGCCGGCAGCGCGCCCAGCGCAATTGCCCGATTAACCGCCGAGACGACCGCCAATAACGATGCGGTGACAATGTTGGGGTGCATGCCGGCCCCAAACAGGGTGCGCCGCGAACGCGTGGTGATCTCTATATAAGAGACCGCCTGCGCGCCACTTCCCTTACCGCGGGAGTGCTCTTCGTAGGACAGGACATCGAAGGGCAATGCGACTGCATGGACCATCGCGTCAATGGGCCCTGAACCATAACCCAACCAGGTATCGGGGCGGCCGGAATCTTCAATCTGCAGCATCAGGCGCTCGTGATCGGCACCATCGGTCGATGCGCTGAGCTGGTGGGCCCGGTACACATACGGTCCTCGCGCGGCCAGATATTCAGAGTTGAACAGGTCCCATATCTCCCCAGAAGTCAGTTCCTTACCGGTGATATCCGCGGCGGCTTGAACGACCTGGCTGAATTCAATCTGCAGCCTGCGCGGCATCACCAACTGGTAATCGCGCTCCAAGAGATAGGCAACCCCGCCCTTCCCGGACTGACTGTTGACCCGAATGATCGAATCGTAGGATCGGCCCAAGTCCGAAGGATCAATGGGCAAGTAGGGAACGTCCCATAGATCTGCATCGCTTCTGGCGGCCAGGCCCTTCTTGATGGCGTCCTGGTGCGATCCGGAAAAGGCGGTGAACACCAAGTCGCCGACATAGGGGTGGCGCGGGTGAATCGGTAATTGATTGCAGGCCTCGGCGCAGCGCGCGGCCTCGTTGATATTGGAGAAATCCAGCTTCGGGTCAACGCCTTGAGAGTACAAGTTAAGCGCCAAGGTCACGATATCCACATTGCCGGTACGCTCGCCGTTGCCGAACAATGTGCCCTCAACGCGTTCAGCGCCCGCCATCTGCGCGAATTCCGCCGCGGCCACCGCGGTGCCGCGGTCGTTGTGCGGGTGCACACTCAGGACGCTGCGGTCCCGATTCTTGAGGTTGCGCGAGAACCATTCAATCTGGTCGGCGTAAATATTGGGCGTGGCCATCTCCACCGTGGCCGGAAGATTGAGGATGGACTTGCGATCGGGGGTCGGCTCCCATACCGCATTCACCGCATCGCAGACCTCCACGGCAAAATCCAATTCCGTGCCCGTGAAGCTTTCCGGGCTGTATTGGAAGGTCCATTCCGTGTCCGGCTGCTTCAAGGCGTGTTCGCGCACCACGCTGGCGCCTCGAACTGCAATGTCCATGATTCCAGCACGGTCGGTGCGAAACACCACGCGGCGTTGCGCCACCGAGGTCGAGTTATAAACATGCATGATGGCGCGCCGCACCCCGCGCAGCGATTCATACGTGCGGGCGATGAGTTCGGGACGCGCTTGGGTGAGCACTTGGATGACCACATCGTCGGGAATCAATTCCCGCTCGACCAGTTCACGGACAAAATCGAAATCGGTTTGCGAGGCGGCCGGAAACCCCACCTCGATTTCCTTGAAGCCGATTTTAACCAGCATGTCGAACATGCGGCGTTTTCTGCCCGAGTCCATGGGCTCGATCAGCGCCTGATTGCCGTCGCGCAAATCCACGCTGCACCACGTGGGAGGTGCGGTAATGACTGAATTTGGCCAGCGACGGTCCGCCAGATCGATTGGGGCGAAGCCACGATACTTAGAGGATGGGTTGCGCAACATAGATTTTCTTCCCGCTCAAGAGACTTAAGACCCGGCGCTACGTGCAGCGCGTTTTTTGAGATTTTCCGGTCTT
>Ga0210398_10006880_pt1 | contig 10378 bp, 9 predicted proteins | sample IncBWC4OmetaG_FD_161047 | JGI IMG/M metagenome (GOLD analysis project Ga0210398, IMG submission 161047) | Forest soil microbial communities from Barre Woods Harvard Forest LTER site, Petersham, Massachusetts, United States - Inc-BW-C-4-O | ecosystem: Environmental > Terrestrial > Soil >...
CAAAGGCCGTTTTCTAGTTGCCGCGCCGCGTGAGTTGGGTCCCCTTCTTTGTCGAAGTAAATAGCAATTTTTTGGAACCCTAGCTCTGGATAGGGGTCAGCGCATACCTCATAGCCCTTCGTTGCGAATGCCGAAATAAAAGCTTCTTTTGTTATTTCCCTAGGAACGCCAAGAGGCCAGTAATATGAATTGGGGTCCCATCTGCGCTTAGGTTCTTCTGCTGCCCATGCCAAGCAGTTGTAACTGATGGTAGATTTGCTCGTTTCTTTGTAGTCCGATGTCTTTAGGTTGGGCAATTCTTTCGGCTGCCAGCTAGGACACATATTTATGGTCGCGTCCCCACTGTAACCAGATGCGGGCCATCTCTTCGAGATTCCCTTTGCTTTCTTCTGGCACAGGGTCTTGCCCCGTAATAGCTTCGAGCGCCCAAAACCAATGGTCTAATTCTTTTTGCAATTCTGCAAGAATTAGGGGCATCGCTGGTTTACCCAGGCCAATGATTTGCTGATATGCCGTGTGGGTCGCTATATTTCGCACGAGGGACTGCGAACGTCCGGCGGCCTTCCATTTTTTGACAAGTTCTTGAAATCTTTCTTCTACACACTCGCGCTCAGTTCCCAGATAGGGGATTAGTTCTTCGGGATTTATATCGTCTACGCCGTATGTCTTCGGACCAAAAAACTGACTATAGAGGGACGCAAGTATCCCGTTTTGGCTAATCAATGAATCGACCTGTGACGAAATCAGAACCTCGGACATAGATTCGACCTCCCCTAATTAGGTTTCTTCGGCTGCTGTGGCCCCTGCTTAAGGAGAGCTTCCGGGGAACTGAGCACATTTACCGCCGGGGACGTAAAAACCAAATAGATAGGCTTACCGTCTGGAGCGTGTTCGCCCTCCACACGCATAATCGATGATGCCGCACACTTCACTTTTATTTTGGAGCCGTCTTCCAATTCGTATTCGTTGAAGAATTCGATTGCGGATTTGATCGGTACGTCAATCACGGGTATGTCGTGGCTCAACAGCCTTACGGTTTTTTTGGTCTCTGGCATCGGAAGCCCTTTCCTTAGCCCACCTTGCCAGAACAGCTTTTCGTGCACTCTCACTGCGCTCTTCTGGTGTCAAATTGGCGGCTCTGGCAGGGCCGCCCTTTAGGCCGCCCTTCCTTCCTAGGGCGACAGCATACGGATTCTTCTTCCTCTGTGCCACACCTTTATTATACGTGAGCGGTTTAGAAGTAACAAGCTTCCTGTTCTTGACATACGTGAGCGGTCACGCAGAACAGCTCGCCACGAAGTTCATTTCCTAACTGCGAGAGCACTGAGTCCTGCAACGGCCTTGCAACACGCATCCCAAGCCACTGAATCCAAGAGCCCGCCATCCGACTGGCTGTTAACGTATCGGCTGATCAATGGTGTGAGCCGTCCCCTCGGAGCGACGATTTCCCCCTGGGGGAAGTTTTGCGAGGCGCTCTAGAGGCCCCTAGCAGCGTCTTCTGGCGATCTGGACCCGTGCCGGGCGTGCAAATGACGGCGGGGTTGTTGGGTTCCCCCCTTCGGGCTTCGTGATGCGGGCCACGGTGGGGATGATTAACGGGCGCGCGGGGCGGGATAACGCAAGGACAGCGACGTAGACGGCCCCCGTAGCAGTGGATGCGCGCCTGCCAGAATGGCCCCCCGATGAATGGTTCCCCCTAACAGACCGGCCCCCTGTTCCGGGTCCCTGTAACGTACTGCGGAGATTTTCAATAAGGCGAAAGTGGGTAGTGCGGACTCCCCAACCGCCGTCGATCGTGGGACCCGTATCGCAGGCACGATTTCCCACACGCGATCGTTTTCTCTCACTGAAATGTTTTGCCGAGAAATTATTTTCGGATGGTCTTCACTTTTTTGTTGACAGCTTTCCGACTATTTGTTATACATTAAGTAGTAAAGGATCAAACGGAGCGCACTGCCCTTGGCGGGGCGATGCGCTCCTGACACAGCCAGAGCAATGGAGGCTCTGAACATGCTAAGTGAAGATACCGCAGCACAATTCCGCGTCGCAACCCCGTTTCAAGACGCAGCGCGCACGGCAATCGAATGTCAAGATGCATGCAACCTATCAGGCGTTTTGTTTTCATTCGCGGAGGCCATGAAGGCAATCTGTGATGAGTCCAATAGACTCGGAAAGGGCACAGATTGGAAGAACAGTCACCCCATAGTTACCTTGTACCTGTCCAAGCTGGCCTCACTCAATCACGGCTATTACGAATGCGATTACATGGATGCGTCAGACGCCTGCGAAGCCATTATACGAGGAGAGCAGCCAGAGTTCATGCACGTGGGGGTTCACAAAGCATGAACTACCTAACAGCCAGTCTAAAGCTTTTCGGACGTTGCAAAGTACAGCGCAAGCTTTGTAATAACACGTATCTCATTCGACGGTCGCCGGAGGAGATTGCAGTACGGCTACACTCAACCGACGTTATCACGTTCCATTCAGACGGCCAGATTGATATCGCGACCGGCGGATGGGATACGGTCACAACTAAGGACAGAATCAATTCCTATTGCGCCGTGCGCGTATGGTCAGAGCACGGTTGCATGTTCGCATCGCACAACGGGCAGGAGATTGCATTCAGCGGATCCGCGCGCATCACATCCGACGGTAAACTGATAGGCAAAGATGCGGCCGCAAAGCGCAAGGAAATTCAGGAGGAGATTAACGAACGCAACCGGCCGCGCAACCGTGCGCGCTATTGGGTAAACAAGGCACGCGATGGCCGGCCATATAAAGGTACGGTCGAGAGTATCCTGCAGGAATCAAATGCGACCGTACGTCTGGCCAAGATGCGCTGTTACGGTATCGACCGTTTCTTCATAGAAGCAAAGCCAAAAATCATCCATGAGCAAGCTGGCTATCAATTGCTCGAACTACCTATAGACGCGGGGTTGCGCAAGATTCGAGCTCTAAAAATGGCATGCTCTACCACAGGTGCGGTTTACATTAACACTGTACCTGAGCATCTTCGTGACGTTCCCTCAGCGCTTGATTGGATGTTTGACACAAGGGACTATCTCGGATCCATCTCGCAGCAAACGTAATAAAATCTCAAGACCAAAAGGAAAAGCAAACATGAAGACTATCAGGCAAGGGGACGTACTCTTCATTCCGGAACCAAACGGCGTTAACCTCGACGTAAAAGACTGGAAAGCAAACGGCGTTATCCAAGAGGGGGAAGCCACAGGCCATCACCATAAACTCGCAGTCTTGGATGCTGCCGAAGTTTTTAGGCCGCAGTGGGGCAACGCGATGGTGCGCGTCGGGCCAAACGGTGTCTCAATTGTTCACGAGGAACACGCCACCGTAACACTGGATCCGAGCACTACGTACCGTGTTCACATTGCGCGCGAGTATGATTACTTGCGCGATGCGATGCGATTTGTGAGGGACTAGACTCGAAACCCTTAGACGGCGTTACAATTTAGCGCGCCACCCTAGAATCCTATTCTAGGGTGGCGTTTTCTTTTGTGCTCTCCTCGACTGGCGCCCTCCTCGACTGGTGCTCTCCTCGACCCTGCTCTCCTCGCATGGTGTGTGGCAGCGCACGGTCTCGTCTGGGTTCAGACCGTGCGCGAATCCCATCGCGCCGGCGATATTCATATGGGTCCAAACCGATCGAGCGATTTGGGGAGGAAACTGAAATGCACGGATTCAAACCGAGGCAACGTGGCCTAAACCATCGGCCGGCGAAATTTCTTTACGGGTCCAAAGAGATCGAGCGATTTCGAGGCGCAGCAAGGGTTTGCATTTCGGGAACTCGATTCTGGCTGGGTTCACGGGTTGAAATGAATGCTGCTTTTTAACAGATTCTCTCGGACAGATTATTTTCGGACGGTCTTCACTTTTTCCTTGACGGCCTTCTGAGTATTTGTTATACATTAAATATGATGAAAATGGGTAGGCCAAAAAAACTAGTCGCAGAGCGCTCAAGCCATTTGATCGCTCTGCGGTTAACGCCGGCTGAGCACCAAGCTTTAGAGCATGCGGCTGAGAAGGCTAAGCTGTCTATTTCCAAGTACATCCGATTCAAGCTCGGTCTTCGAGGTGAGAAATGACAATTGCAATCTACGCCAGAGTTTCCACCAAAGATAAGGGGCAAGATACCGAGAATCAACTCGCGCAACTCCGCGAGTTTGCGGCAAAGCAAGGTTGGACGGTGTTTCGGGAGTACGTTGACCGCGAATCGGGGGCAAAGAGCGATAGGCTGGAGTTTCGGCAAATGTTCGAGGACGCCGGTCGCCGCAGGTTCGATATGCTTTTGTTCTGGTCTCTCGACAGATTGTCACGCGAGGGTGTCCTAGAAACTCTCCAACATCTCAACCGGCTCACAACTTGCGGTGTCGGCTACAAGTCGTTCACCGAGCAGTATTTCGACTCGTGCGGCATTTTCAAAGATGCCGTGATCTCCATTCTTGCCACGATCGCCAAACAGGAGCGCGTTCGGCTGTCAGAGCGTACAAAGGCTGGCCTCGCCATTGCGCGGGCCAAGGGGCGACAGATTGGACGGCCGAGGCTCAACGTTCAACTCGCCGAAGTCGCGCGCCTGAAAGCGTCAGGATTATCTCTGCGAGCCATCGGACGCGAGCTCGGTGTGAGCGAGGGCTCGGTTCGCCGGTTCGTCGCCGTCGCCTAGTGCGTAATAAACGTCCTTCCGAAAGCCTCGCTAAGTCCTTTGGATTGGCGGGGTTTTTGTTTTACGGTAAGTGCGTAAAAATCGTCCGTTTTTGACGCGCGTTCGATCTCGCCTGCCCGCCAGATTCAATTCAACACGGAACTGTTCTTGATATCCGACCACTGGCCTTTTGGCGCCGAGGCTCGAAGATTCCGGGGGCTTTGGGCCTGCGGGGACGCGCCAGGACAGGGAAAAGGCCGGACACGCGGCTGAAGGCCTGCCAGATCGCACAGCAACCGCGCTACAGCGCGTCAACACGAGTCGGCAAGACTCATCGGCCAAAACAGATGGCGCTTCGGAGGGGTCCGCGCGGCGTTTTAAGCAATGGAGCCGTCAGAGATTCGAATGCAGAAAGTTATCAGGTAGTTACTAGAATTGCACCAAATTAGGGCAAGATCACGCGGGTGGGAGGAGACGCGAGGCAGAATTTTCGAGCGGCAAAAACAAAAAGTACGCGAAAAACTCGCTCGAACGTCGATATAAGTGGCACGAACGGGGAGGTGGATTGGTTGGGATTGGTCCTTTCTACCCCTTCCTATTCCCCACGCACACATAGTTGTATACAGTCATTTGTAAACCTACCTATAAGAGAGAAAGAACCAATCCAACCAATCCACGGTTGTTTAAGCCATGTAGAATCAATGCGTTAGGCTGGCTTGGTTGGCGTATATGTAAACCAATCCACGCCAATCCAACCAATCCCCGAGCCTCGAAACTCGAAACTCGATTTCCCATCCCAGTTCACCCTCTGGCCATCTCCTCTTGTTCCTTTTTGACGCCCGCAGCCAACTCGCGGCACGCGTCCAGTTGCTCCTTGGACGGATCGAAGCGGTACGCCCAATTGCCCCTCGAATTTCGGAACACGTTCTTCTCGCGCCGGAGCCCGAAGCGCGAAACGTAGACCTTGAAATTCGCGCCCAGCTTTTTCACTAGTACGAACATGTTCCCCTGCCAACTGAGATTGCGCAGCCGCATCTGCCTCATGTCGCGCACGTCCTGCCCCTCGTCCTCTTGCGGCGCCCCTACCGTGGCGAGAACGAGATCCTCGTTTAAGTTCGTCCCCGTGTACCAGTTTCCTCGCCAGCTTTCACTTCCGATTAGGAAACGCGCGATAGCCGTGCAGAGGTCATCGTCGCTGAGAGATTCGTTGACCTGTTCGGACTCCCAAGCGGTCAGTAAATCCCATGCATCTGACTCCCACCCTTCGTGCCGCGCAACACGCAGGATGAAGGTCGCGACGCTGGCCAAACGGATGTTTACACCCGGCGTGTAATCCCGCTGGGCTTCGAGAGCCTCGACAATCCACACGAGCCGACGCAGCAAATTCAATACGATGTCGTCACGGTTCGCGAGCACCGAAGCCCGGAGCGCCGTTTCCGAAACATAAGTGACGGCTTTGCGCTCCTTAAAGCGTATCGTCACGGCTCGATTTTTATGCTCCAGTTCCGTTAGCGCCGGATTGATGGCCGACAGCGCATTCGTCGCGCGTGCCGAGGCCCGAAATTCGCCGGCCGTGGTGAAGAGTTCCCTTCGCACAACTTGGAATCCCGTCACGCTCTGGCAAATGCGCTCGGCGACTTCTCGCTTTATCTGTCCCACGTTGTCGTATACGACGTAGTGCTCGTTAATGGCCTGGTTCTCGTATTCGTGATCGCTACTCGGCATTGGCCGAGCCTCGAAGTTCGGGCCTAGCAGAACGATTCCCAGAAGCACGGCAAAGAACGTCTTGCCGCTGCCGCTCTCTCCAAGGACTTCCAGCAGTACGCGCTCACGGGCTGCGCCAGGCAGCATCAACAGCATTTCGCAGGATAGGAGCAGCACTTTCACCTGTGCTTGCGTAAAGCCTTTCGCATCGAAGTGCACCCCGTGGAAGAGACGCCTTTCTAGATAGCTGTCCGCAAAAAGACTGCGGCGCTTCTCGCTGAGGAGCTTGCCCTCGTGAAACGTGCGTGTGAAAAAGTCTTTTCCGAGCGCTTTGAGGCCTGTTACTTCGGCTAGGGCTTTGGTCAAAAGTGGCTGCCACGACGAGGGAAAGATGAACAAATGTCCGTCACTGCCATTGGGTACTTCCTCAAGCCCGGCGCTGCGAATGCGGATCAGGACACCACGTCGAACGGCGGCATAGGCTGTGAACGTTTCGCGGTCGTAATGAAACGCCAGCCGGGTTTCGGTTTGAATCCCTTTGAAATGGCACATCGTACCGATGAACTTTCCTACTCGTTCACGCATGGGTGAACCGGGATGAATGCCTATTGAAATTAGAAAGAAATTCAGGTCCTGGCCGTCTCGGGTAACGGCAATGGGAACGCCGTCGCCGTGATTGAATAGGAGGTAGCCGAGGTTTTTGTCGCAGAAGACCTGCGCGCGCGCCTTTATCCATTCCCAGATAGTTTGCTCGGCAATTTCCAGTTGTCCGTACTGTACAAGAGCAGCAACCTTCTCCCGAATCACATCCGGGGCGGCCGTCGCCATGTCGAAGTCTGCTGATGATTTTTGCTGCTTTCGCTTCGTCACTTCCTCATCGAGTACTCTTACGCGCGTGATGCCGCAACGTGCGGCAATCTGTTTGCGACGCTGTTCGTACTCAAGAGAGCTCAATAGCCCCGAATCCCGAATCACGGCTTCCAAGTCCACCGTCGCGTTCTTATCGATCAGAATTGCATCTATCCGCTGCAACGCCTCGTCATGTTCCTGCGGAGAGACTTCCTTGCGCTGAAGGCCCAACCATCCCGCAATTTTTGCAGTGATCTTCTTTCCGTTTTCGCCGAGCGCCTCTTCGAGATGACGGCGTTGTTCGACATCTTGCTTTTCTGCGAGCCGCTTGAATGTGGAAGAGACATTGCGTTGCCGCTCTCTAACGTCCGGGTCACTGGCGACTATAGCTGCGGCCGTGACAAGCGCCTTAACATCCTCTTGGTCCCATCCGAGTACGCCAAGCCAGCCAGCGAGGGCAAGCGCCACACGGTGACCGTCGCCGAGTGCTGGATAGTGTCGGCCTAACAGCGTCGCAGCCGCCACACGACTGGCCCACGGTTGGAGAGTACCTACACTCGCAGGACCTAGATTCTCTTTCGTTGGCGTTTGAGCCCATTCAATCGATTCGCCTGAAGGGTGTACTGTGGGAGGAAAGACGGTTTGCTCTTTTGTGCCGCGCAGTTCGAGCAACACATGACGTTGTTTTTCGCCGCGTTTCACATTCGCCGGTGGGTCTATGTCATCGGCGAATTGGACGGAAGTGAATTGTCCGGGGAAACCATAGATGAAGTGTGATCTTGGCTTCGATTTCCTTCCGAATTTCCACGCGGTAGCAGGTTGGCCCGGAATGATTCCTCCTGCGACGACGCGGAGAGCGCGAAGATCGTCAACATCCAGATCGACTACAAACGCAGGTTCAATGCCCAACAAAGCGCCGATGCCTTCACCCTTTGCGAAGTACTTCGGCGAATCATCCGGCCCTAAGCGCAGATCGGGCCAGCCGGTAAGTACGGGTCCTTTTGTGCCGAGCGGTATAGGAATAACAAACACGCCAAGCGAAAGAAGCTCTGCGGCCGCGGAAATGATCGGATTACTACGTGGCACCTCATCCGAAGCCTGAGGCTCGACCTCATCAATTTGTGGTTCAGGCTTCAATGGTTCTGATTCTGCGGCCTGCGGCTCGGCGCTTGGAAGCGGTTCTGGATCAATCCCCGTGTCGTTTCGCGTGTGCGATGAGGGCTTTTCGGCCCGCGTTTCGGTGATTGGCTCTTGCGGCTCGGACAGTGCGCCCCGAGCGTCGGCAACTGGCAACTCGGTTTTGACGCCTGATTGAGACGTACTCGCAGCGACGCGGGCCTTTTTCACGAAGCCGTCGAGCTTTACGACGGCCATGTTGAGCATCCCCGCAAAGGAAGCGCGCCATCGTTGGTATTGTTTATCATCGATCGCGGCCAAGTCCTCTACGATCTCCGCTTGGCCTCGGTCAGTGTGTCGCCGCGCCACTTCATATGTAAGGCGGTCGATGAGAGATTCAGAAACGGAAACTTCGGCAGGCCGGTTCTCAGGTGTTTCTAGCGTCAGTTTTTTGTACAAACTCGGAGCGGCGTCTTCCTTGGTCGGTCCAGTATGCTCATCGCGCTCGAAAATCTCGGCGGGTTTCCCCACTGGTGTCACATCGGAGCGCGTCACAGCATTTTGAGCAGGTTCCTCCCACATTGCGCGCCATTCACCGAGTGCCTTCGTGTCCTCGGCGAGCACTGACTCAAAATGCTGGCAATACGCGAAGGTCAAATTATTCCGGCACTTTCTGCACTTGTCGCTTTTTTGAGAAATGGGCGGTGCCGGTGGGGGCGGGCAGCGGCATTCTCGATAAGTCCTGGGATGATGAGAGATGCACGGTAGGTTGTAGCCCGGTAGTAGTGTCTTCGCTTTCGGAGAGTTACCGCCTAGGAGGTTGGTATTGCTCATGTTGGGAATTCCCTTCATTTGAAATTTTTTGGGTCATCATCTTGCGGATTAGGTCAGGCCGTCCGCTTTGAATGTCAATCTGGATCGAGCCGTAGATTTTTCCACGCTCGAATTCGTCCAGCATCAAATTCAATTTCTTCAGAAGCTCTTCTCGATTCATCGGTTCACCTATCGAGTGCGTGCGACTGGGTTGGTAACGCCACACACCCCGGCCAGTCCCTGTTTCTGGTGCTTACTGCTGAGACGACCGGGCAATTTGCGGATAAAAGGAGGATGAGTGGCCCTAGTCCGAGCGGCTCTCACCTTCTATCCAGTCTGATGCAAAACCCGTCGAGAGGTTCTTGTTTGTCTCAAAATAAAAGGTGTCACAAAGTAGTATTCTGTGTCCCTTTTACCACTTCAGGACGGTTCGCGGCTTTTGCCTGCTCGACTCCGCGCTCCGTTAGGCGATACTTTCCGGCAGGCATTTCATCGACAAGCCTACTGTTTTTAAGCAGACCTAAAATCGGGAGAAGTATCTTCTCTCCGTCAACGATGCCCCCTGCAATCAATTCCGATTTCGAGAGCGGCTCGGGATGCGATGCGAGGAGAGCCGCGCCTATTTGCTTGCGGATCGCGCGGGATCTCTCGTCGAATTCCGCGTCTCTTTTCAGCTCTTCTCGTACTGAACGGGCATGTCTCCTCACCGTTTCTTTATCAAGTTCTTCATTGTTGAAGAAGATGCGCACAAAGCACTTATTATCGCTGGTCAACTCACCCATGCATGATGCTTCGCTTGGAAAGTTTGGATCATACACGATAGGATTGAATGGCAGTTCGCCGTCTCCGTATGCTTCGCCTTGAACCCACCCAATCACAGGGAGGTACCAAATTTCTTCAGATTCGCTTACGTATGCGGCCCGTGTCCCCGGCTGCGCAGCGACTGCGTTGCGTTCCATTTTGTAACCTGCTTTGCTCCTGAATTCTTATCCTCATTTCCGGCCCGAGACTTAGCCCAGCGCCAGAATCACAGAATCACTACTTCAAAGCCGCACTGTCCGGGCCGAAACCTCATGTCTACTGGCGGATTCCAGAATGTCGGACACACGATAATCGGATGGACTCTCCCAAGATGCGGGTCTAACTCCCAGCAAGTCAAAAATCCTGACCACTTCATTGAAGGTCTTCCCGATTGCGAGCGCGATCTCGGGAATCTTCGCCGTTTTTCGTGGCAAG
>Ga0210398_10006882_pt1 | contig 10376 bp, 11 predicted proteins | sample IncBWC4OmetaG_FD_161047 | JGI IMG/M metagenome (GOLD analysis project Ga0210398, IMG submission 161047) | Forest soil microbial communities from Barre Woods Harvard Forest LTER site, Petersham, Massachusetts, United States - Inc-BW-C-4-O | ecosystem: Environmental > Terrestrial > Soil >...
GGACAGCTCAGGCTATTGCAAATGGGGTACGGATCGGTGTCGGCCCTGCGCGGTCTATCCGAGCTTTTCGAACACTATGGCAGCGGCGGCACATCGCTCGGCAGATACCGGATGACCACCTAATTATTATATGAGATAACCACTACGTATATGGAGTAGCAAGTACATTCCTGGTCAATCGAATACATAATTGAGTGATCTGACCTTGCATAATATCCAATTAACTGGGCGGTCGTGTGAAATTTACAGTAATTTTATAAACATCACCACCTGGAATAGAGATAGAATGGGACTGTTCAATGTTTTTACACAAGAAATAGCTATAGACCTGGGTACTGCTAACACCCTCATTATACACAACGACAACATAGTAGTAAATGAACCTTCGATAATAGCCCTCAACCGGAATAACCCAAAAGAAGTGCTGGCGGTAGGCAAGCGTGCTTTATTGATGCACGGAAAAACACATGAAAGTATCCGTACTGTCCGCCCGCTGAAAGATGGTGTTATTGCTGATTTTAATGCGGCAGAGTTGATGATGCGGGAAATGATCAAGATGATCCACCCTAAAAAGCCCTGGTTTCCGCCAAGCTGGCGGATGATGATTTGCATTCCTTCATCCATCACAGAGGTAGAAAAACGTGCCGTTCGCGACAGTGCCGAGCAGGCCGGCGCCAAGGAAGTGTACCTAATTTATGAGCCTATGGCGGCTGCGCTGGGTATTGGCATTGACATCGAAGATCCTGTAGGCAATATGATTATTGATATTGGCGGGGGTACAACCGGTGTTACAGTAATATCCCTGGCCGGCATAATTTGCGACCAGAGCATTCGTGTTGCAGGCGATGAATTTACTGACGATATTATGGAAGCCTTAAGGCGCTACCACAGCCTGCTAATTGGTGAAAGAACAGCGGAACAGATTAAAATAGGGGTGGGTGCTGCTGTGAAAGATCTGGAAAATCCGCCAGATGATATGGCTGTAAGCGGCCGTGACCTGGTAACGGGTTTACCCAAGCAGATCATGGTAGGTTTCCAGGAAATTGCCGAGGCACTGGATAAATCTATCTTTAAAATTGAAGAAGCTATTCTCAAGGCGCTGGAAAAAGCACCGCCCGAAATTGCAGGCGATATTTACAGGAACGGGATGTATTTAGTCGGTGGTGGCGCCCTATTGCGTGGTTTGGATAAACGCCTTAGCCAAAAAATAAAGCTGCCGGTGCATGTTGCTGATGACCCTTTAAAAACCGTGGTTCGCGGTACTGGCCTTGCCTTGAAGAATTACCAGCACTACCTTTTCATAATGAGATAACCTGCCCTGTTCGCAGCAGAATTGTATAGCTTTTTTTTGCTTCGCAAAAGCTTTATTGCCATTTAATTTTTGTGCGGGCTTTCAAGCAAAGACGATCTCACAATTGCAATCGAGCCTTATAACATCCATTTTCTTTCCAGCTTATGAATTATTGCAGATACAATTGATAGCAAAAGACCAAAAATAAATGCCCAGAGAAAACCATCTATTTTGATTCCGGAAACAAATTTACCTGCTAGTAGAATTATAATAACATTTATTACCAAAAGAAAAAGCCCCAAGGTAATAATAGTAAGCGGAAGAGTTAAAATAGTAATAATCGGCTTAACAAATGCATTCAGAAGTGCAAGTACGATAGTAAAAATTATTGCCGTTCTAAATGAGTGTATTAATACATGAGGCGCTAAAAGTTTTGATAACACATAAACGAAAACAGCAGTAATGAGGAAATTAACGATCCATCTCATATTATCATATTTATTCAAATCTAAGTTAAATCGTTACTAATTCAAAAAATTAACGTTGCCTAATTTGCGTTTTCATCCAAATCGCCAAAATTCCGAATAGTAAACAGACCGACCCGATTACTACTAAAGCTGAGGAGGCAGTAGCATGATTTTTACTATAATCTGCATAGTCAACGATTTTCTTTCCATTTTTTTCTACTTGAAAGACGTCTATGTCAATAGGGTTTGTTGAAAGTGGCCTGTAATAAACGGTCACGATATCTCCGTTGCGTAATGAGTACGCTATATATGAATTACCAAATAGACACTTCCACCAATTACACTACCATTGAGACCTGGGCTGGAACTAACCCGGCGCAACGCCTCTATCACACCGATTTTTATATGCTAAGAATAAAAGGCGATTCATTGCTGATGAAGTATGTGACAAAACGCAATTTCAAATTTGAGGATAGCGATACAGTATACTTAAAAAAGTATACACGATGGTATAATTGATCCCAGCCCGGGTGTGCGAAAAATTTCCGAACTCACAATAAGAAATACATCCGTTCCTTCTTTTATGGATTCGGCGCTATCTTTGCAAAAAAGTATATGGCACTTCAATCTTACGGGGCCGTGCAGGCTTTTTTGACGAAGTGATGGATGACAACCACGAGATGGGCACGATGGCGCGTGCGCCGCACCGGGATTTTTGGAATTCTTTGACCTACGAAGAGTTCACCGAAGGTTTGATGCCGCATCTGAAGATCCCCCTGCCGATCCTGGTAAAGGGCAATTCGGCTGCTAGTAATCTCATCCTTTCACTGCGGGGTGAGGGTTCTCTTTTCGATCCAAAGACGGGCAAGATCGGACCCATGCCCTTACACGGGACGCGATTCACCGAAGAACAAATCCGGGAGCTGACTGATTGGATCGATGCGGGTTGCCCGAAATAGAGATGGTATCTCGTGAAGATGAAAACTAAGTGATGCTGCCTAAGTGTTTTTATTTAGTAAATTGAGGAAGATGGGTCAGCACTTTTACTTACTTCTCCGTTTTAGATTCTTCCATTCCGCCTAAAGTCACCATATTGGTCGTTTAAGATCTAAGCCACAAAATGAATACCCCATACCCGACCCTCGCCATCGCGGATGATCATACCCTTTTCCGGCAAGCCGCTGCCACCATTCTTTCCCAGTATGGATTCCCGGTAATCCTGGAAGCGACGGACGGCCTTGACCTGCTCAGTCTGCTATCCCATTACGCTGAACTTCCGGACATTTCGGTCCTGGACATCGATATGCCGGGCATAGACGGATACGAGACCGCGCGCCTCTTGCGACACCATTACCCCAGCATCAGGATCATTGCGCTAACCCAGTTTTATGATAGCGATAAGGAACGCTGTATCCTGCAGGCGGGCGCGGAAAAGATGCTGACAAAAGGAAGCGACCCCGACGTTTGGGCAAAGGCCATCCTCGAAACATACGCTATCCGACGGTAAGAGGCCAAAATACCTCATTCTGCACCGCCAACGCATCCCAGCCTGCCTTTTTCACCTCGCGGGACGCTAAATCGTTTTAATACCATTCCGGACACGGGGTTTTCGGCGTTTTTCCCTGCGGTTATGCTGCCGGGAAATCATGGAACAATTTATAATCTGTTCCAAATCCGTGCGCTAAAAAGTTGGGCCGCTTGTGGTAGTTAAATAATTTTAATATCTGGACTTGGTTTGGTTTAAAGGCACTGACACTAGGAGGCCATTTTGTGCCCCGTCGGGAACGGAATTCTTAACAAGCTAAATTTCAACTACATGGGAACCTCAAACCAAACACCAATGGTCCTCCCGCGCCCCTGCCTGACCAACTTGATCCGGCATCCAGACAAGAATGCGCCGCCCGGCTTGTTCGCAGATCACTTTGATTAAGTCCCATTTGGTTACCCACCTGGTTCGTTTCCGGCTCCTTGAGCCAGGAGCCAAGGTGCTGCATCATCAAAAAATCCATAGTCGAATTGAACAGACGTAAGGGCGATGATATTCGGTCAGGCAATCTGCTACTAGACAAGGCGCAGATAGAGGAACTGGACCGGCGTGTCCGGAAATTACTCCGCGAGCAGCAACCCTATTTGCATGCAAACTATACGCTCACCCGAATGGCGAAAGACCTTCACCTTTCTATTCATCAGTTGTCGGCCTTTGTCAATCATCATTATGGGATGAACTTCAGCGATTTTATCAACCGCGAGCGGATTCAGCATTTCCTCTCGACGATCGCGGATGTGGATTGGAAGAACAAGAAACTCGAGACCATAGCAAAAGAATGCGGGTTTAACAACCGGAATACGTTTCGGAAAGCGTTTAAGCGGAACACCGAAATGACTCCATCGAAATACCTGAAAAATAAAACGGGCCTGAATGACCAGTAAAGTTGAACGGATCGGCGCGATACCCGAGAAGGTAGAAGAGAAACCCGTCCTGGCGCTCAACGATCAGGTGAGCCAGGATTTGCTGGCGGTCCGATTGCTGCTCACACTGGCCCAGGAGGTGGAGGACAACAGATTGGAGCTCATCCGGCGATGCAACCGGTATGTCGGTTTTGCGTTGGAGGATCTGAGGAAATTAAGGGAGTCGACAAACGAGGACGTCCAGGGGAAATAGCGCAGGCATCTCTTTACTCGGCCCTTAAACTCTTTACCGGGTTCGCCACGGCCGCCCGAATCGCCTGGGAGCTGATCGTGCCCATAGCGATCAGAAATGCGATCGAAAAAGCAAAAACGAATACCCACCAGCTGATCGTGATCCGATAGGCAAAGCCATTCAACCAGTTATGCATCACCCACCAGGCAACGGGAAATGCGACCACGGCGGCAATAATGACCAGACGGGCAAATTCCCTGGATAATAAGCTTACTATCATTGGCACTGAGGCCCCAATGACCTTTCGAACCCCGATCTCCTTTCTCCGACTCTCTGCCGTATAAACCGAAAGGCCGAAAAGACCCAGGCAGGCGATAACGATGGAGAGACAAGTGAAAATACCGAAGACAGAACCCAATCGCCGTTCGGTATTATAGAGCGCTTCGAATTGCTTGTCGAGGAAAGAATAATCGAATGGGACCGCAGGCGCAAATTGCTTCCATTTACTGTCCATCCCGCCGAGCACCGCGGAAACGTTATCGCTGCGCACACTGGCGATCAGATAGGTATTAGGGGTAGTAAAGCTTTTGCAGGTTTTATAGAATAGGGCGAACGGCTCTATCTCACTATGCAACGATTCGGTGTTGAAATCTTTTACCACCCCGATAACCTTGAAACGCTGATTGTTATTGCCGGGATAGATAAGATATTTTCCTAGCGCATCCTTCCAGCCGATCTTCTTCACGGTTGTCTCGTTCACAATAACGGATGCTGAATCGTTGAAGGTCTGGGAGAAGTTTCTGCCTTCAAGCAACCGGATCTTCAATGTCGGTATGAATTCTTCGTCCACCATAAATGACGAGAGGTCGATATCCTTGGCCAGGAATTCTGCGACTCCGGTTTCTTCCGGAACATACGTATCATCATAGGCCGCATGTGGCGGAAAACTAGTAGAGGCGGTTGTATGTAGAACACCCGGTATGGCGGCCAGTTCCAGCCTCAATGCTTCCCTGGCGCCGGTATCTATTTTTTCCGCATTCGAAAGGACGATCACATTCTCCTTATTAAACCCGAGATCTCTTTTTTGCGTGAATTGCAATTGCTGGAACAGGATGATGGTGCAAATGATGAGTGTTATCGAGACCCCGAACTGAAAGACCACCAATCCATTTCGGATAAGGAGACGTGAAAGACTCCGTTTCAGGCCGCCGCCTTTTAACACCTCGACCGGATTGAACGAGGAAAGATAGAATGCAGGATAGGCGCCCGCCAGCAATGCGGTTATTATCACGAGGAGAACGATCCATACTCCGATAAAGCTGGTAAAGATCACGGAATAGTTTAAAGATTTCCCCGCAACGGCATTAAAGGCAGGAAGGATGGCAGCGACGATCAGCAATGCAAAGACCGCCGAAATGATGCTGTACACCAAGGCTTCCATCAGGAACTGCCGCACCATTTGTGACCTGAGCGAACCAAGTACCTTCCGTATGCCCACCTCCTTTGCTCTTGCAACGGATTGCGCGGTAGAAAGATTCATGAAGTTTACGCAGGCAAGGACAATGATAAACAAGGCGATAGCAGAAAAAATGTAAACATAGGTGATGTTCCCCAGATTGTGCAGAAAGGGGGAGTCAATACTTGCCGAATGCAAATGAACATCGGTTAATGGCTGCAGGTGGAGTTCGTATCTGCCTCCTTTCTTGATGAATTCGTCGAAAGATTTCCCGATACGCTTGAAAGCGCTTCCCGCCTGTACTCGCACCATGGCAGGAAACCTGCTTTCCATTTGGGAGATCGATCCGGGATCGCCGCTGGATTGCTTGTCTAGGAGAACATAGGTGTTCATTAGTCTCCAAACCCAGCTCCAGCTGAAGCGTTTAACGGGCCTAACCGCCGCAATGGGTATCAGCATGTCAAATTGAATGGTGGATTGCAGCGGTATGTCCTTCACCACTGCTGTGACCACAAAGGGGTCTCCGTATGCGTCGAGAACCAGGCTTTTGCCTACCGGCTCCGTGTCCCCAAAGAATTTCTTTGCCGTTGACTCCGTCAAGACCATGGAATTAGGGTTGTTCAGACAACTGCCCGCCTCCCCCTCTTTCAGCGCGAAATCAAATACCTGGAGAAAGTTCGAATCTACTGCCAGTAACCCATGCTCCGCAAGATGCTTTTGAATAGTACTCGACGCATCGTTGCTGACGATCATTGAACTGAGCCCATTGGAGTAAAATCGGGTGTACGCTTCGATCTGAGGAAATTCGCGCTTCAAAGCCGGGCCAATGGGCGGCGGGGTGTTGGAACCAATACTCGCCTGGTTTCCCGTCGACATATCGATATTCACTTGGTAGATTCGGTCAGCGTTGCCTAAAAAGCGATCGTAGCTTCGTTCATCTTGCACATACAAAATGATCAGGATTACCGACGCAATGCCAATGGCCAGCCCGGCGATGTTAATGATGCTGTTTGTCCGGTTGCGTAGTATATTACGCCAAGCAATCTTGAAGTAACTCTTTAGCATAGATGTAATGCGTGAAAGTTAAAGTACTAAGAATATGCCACATTTGCTTTTGGTTGATAATCAGTTTTGTAGACGATTTGGTGGGAGGACAACTGCACGATTTTGATACGGAGATGTTCGCTTATAAAACACCCTATTTTTCATTGTTCGACTTCTATCAGCCAAAGCGCGCCGCAAAACGTCGCAAGAAATGGTAGTAAAGCAAAAAACATATTATTTTTAGGTTCTTCAAAACCCCTTTCATGAAAATACAACTGGTCTTATTCGCCGTTTCCTTTTCGCTTTGCGTCGAGGCGCAACCGCCTGGTGCCCGGCTATCGCAGCCGGAAATTTTTTCCAGAATGCATTCGAATCCCTTGACCTTCTCCTTCGATGACGATGCCGAAAAGCAGATCAGCAGAAAACATAAGTTCCAGGTTTGGATGAAAGACAGCACCACATTGACGTTGGAAGGAAAGATCGACGTAGACTCCGTCTCTTATTACCTTTCCTGGACGGATAGATCGGTGAAGAAGAAGGATTCGGGGAGGGTAAAAAAGATCTATCCCGGCCAGACCCGGTGTATTGCCGTCGTCAATGAGGATGATTCGACCTTACTCCTGGGCCCGGCGGCAGAGGATAGCTGGCTTTTCCCGGTGATCCAAGGCCGGCTCACCGTTTATGCGCCTTTTGCCGAAAATAACCTGCCGGATGTTTTCTTCCTCTTTGTCCGGCACGGCGAGGGCCCGCTGACTGAAATGACCATGGACAACCTGGCCAACCTGATGCAGGGCAATCCAAAGGCATTTGGATTGCTGAAGAAAGGTAAAGTGCGAAAAGCGATTGAGCAGTTCAATGAATGAGCAAATAATATTTTTATGAAATATGTCATTATTTTTTCGCTTTTTAACCTGCACTTTCTCATTGCGGCTGCGCAGTCATCGCGTGGGCATATGGATTTCGAAACCTATGAACCGAAATCAACGCTGGTAGTTCCACAGCATCTGATCACCCACGCCAAATTTCCTTTCTTTGATGTTCATAATCATCAATGGGATGTTCCCAACCAGGATATTCCCGAATTATTTTCGGAAATGGACAAACTCAATATGGCCGTGATGAATAATCTGAGCGGCAAAGGCTATAAACAATCGACCGGGCGCAACGGAGAATTTGACGTGCAGAATAATGAATATCTTGTGAAGAGCCTCCGACATATTGCCGAAACAAATGCAAAACGCCTGAAACTATTTACCAATATTTCTTTCGTTGGGTTTGGCGATAAAGGATGGACAGAAAATGCGGTGAAGGAACTGGAGAAAGACGTGCGATCAGGGGCATGCGGTTTGAAGATCTACAAGGATCTCGGTCTCGATTATAAAGATGAGAAGAATCAGTTTATTCGTGTTGATGATCCGAGGCTTGATGCTATTTGGGAGAAATGCGCGGAACTTCATATTCCTGTATTGATACATTCAGCCGATCCGAAAAGCTTTTGGGATCCCGTGGATAAAAACAACGAACGCTGGCTTGAGGTAACCACACATCCGGATCGCAGTTATTATCAAAAGGGGCTTCCATCCTGGGAAACCCTGATCACAGAACAGCATAATGTTTTTAGAAAACATCCACATACGATATTTATCGCCGCTCATTTTGGGTGGCTCGCAAACAATCTCCGCGCGCTGGACAGTCTACTCAGCGAGCTTCCGAATGTATATGTTGAATTCGGAGCCGTCATCGCAGAGATCGGAAGACAGCCCCTGACGGCAAAAAAGTTTTTTGAAAAATACCAGGACAGGATCTTATTTGGCAAAGACAGTTGGGTGCCTTCTGAATACACGACTTATTTCCGCGTTCTTGAAACTACGGATGAATATTTTCCTTATCATAAAAAGTATCACGCCTTCTGGAGAATGTATGGTCTTGGATTAAGCGATGACATTCTCAAAAAGATCTATTACCGGAATGCGCTCAGAATAGTCCCGGGGATCGACAAAACTTTATTTCCTAATTAATGTTTCTTATCCTCACGCGGACGCCCTCGCCGCCTCGAGGAACTCTTCAAAGCGGCGGTTAGCATAGAGCAGGGTGAGGATCCAATCCCCATTGGTCCAGAAGTCCGTGGCACGGTCATAGACCTGGGCGGCAGGTCGCTGGACTTTGTGAAACTTCCGGCGAAGGAAATAATGGTCGTCCCAATCTGTCCGCGCCTCATCGTAGTAATTGATAAAAATGGCGTGGGTCTCACGAAATTTCCGGATGCGGTCAGCCTCCTCCCGGCGGAATTGTTCTAGCACGGCGCTCCCGGCATCGGCGTTTATTTGGTAGCGGAAGAGGAGAAGATAATATTCCAGCAAGCCCGTGAATTTTGCTTTCTGGTTTCTGAAGAAATCGATCTCGGCGGCGTCAGTGGAGAACCCGTTTACTCGGATCTCCTCCTTGGCAAGCTGCCAGTAATCGGCGGCGATGCGGTAGCAGTGATCGGTCTTGGCTGTTCCCGTGGTTTCGCCGTCGAAGCGGCCGATCGCCCGGGTCATTTCTTCGTATAGTTGCAGGATAGGTTCATTCATGGCTGTGAGGGTTGGATAAAAGGTTTCCAGGTTATTATTGCGATTTAACAACCAAAATACCGATTTACCGCTTTCCCTTGCACCGTTAAAACACCCTTTTTTTGAGAATTCTCCCTACTGATTGAATTATTGACTCGTCAATCTGAAAACAATTGGCTGTTTCTTGTAGCTCTTGACGAACCTGCCGCCGTAGATGGCCGATGGCTCTAAGGTATGACTTGCTTCAATGCTTTTTGAAGGGTTCGATAAGAAATACCTAATTTCGTGCAACTATGGTAAAGAAATCAGCCAAATCCCCGAAAGTAAAACCGGCAAAGAAGAGAACATCAACAAAGAAAGCCGTCAAGCCCAGGAAAGGCGAAAGTCACGCAAACGAACTTAGATCGGCAGCTAAGGCGTCTGCTGCCAGACGACTAAGAAAATAAGTCCTTCATTTTTCCGGACAGGAGGGCTCAATTTAGTAATAATCAGGAGATTAGATTGGACTTTCAAACAATAAATTGTTTTTTTTTATAGTTTGTCATATGATTGTAGCCACAATGGTTGTTAATGGAAGTTCATCATCACCCCGACCTGCATCATAGGAAGAAGCACTTTAGGGAATATTTGCTCGAATTCTTAATGATTTTCCTCGCCGTAACCATGGGTTTTTTTGCTGAAACGATTCGCGAGAGAATTTCTGAAAAGCATCGCGAAAAAGATTACATGATTGGGCTAATCAACAACGCCCAAAACGACACAACCGAACTGCAAGGCCTGATTGGCAGAAATAATTCCTTATTAGACGGGATTGAATCTTTGATGAGCGTCTCGGCAGAAAAATTCGCAGACCCCGGGATTCAGGATTCGATATATTATTACGCGCTTAAGTACACTTTCGCCCTTCACATTTTCCAGTTTAACG
>Ga0210398_10006883_pt1 | contig 10374 bp, 9 predicted proteins | sample IncBWC4OmetaG_FD_161047 | JGI IMG/M metagenome (GOLD analysis project Ga0210398, IMG submission 161047) | Forest soil microbial communities from Barre Woods Harvard Forest LTER site, Petersham, Massachusetts, United States - Inc-BW-C-4-O | ecosystem: Environmental > Terrestrial > Soil >...
GAGGTTCAGGAATTGGCATTCGTTGTGGACGAAGTGAGGCCCGGCGTGCCAGGTCGCGACGTGGAGTTTGACGATGAGATCGCCGGGCACACGGAACGCAGCGATGTCCTCGAGGCGCGGCCGCCCTCGTCGCTAGGGTCGCCAGGCGGCGCGACACCAATCAGCCATTCCTTGCCGCCGAGCGATCCGAGACATTGCGTGACGCGTCGGTGCCGCGCGATCCGGCCGAAACTCAGCCCGACATGCGGCAGATGCATGATCCACAGCCGCGGCACGCCGTTATCGAGCACCAGCTTCGCCTCGGCCGGCGAGGTTTCCGGGTCGTGATGCGTGTCGGAGCCCTGACCGCCGGCGCGCAGCGGCATGATTACCTGACCGTAGGGAGCAAACGCGTCCGCTGTCAGCTCCCTAACGTCGAGCATATGCACTGGCATCGCGCTCGCGTCACTCATGGTCTGCCCCCCATTGGTCGGTGACAGCGCAAAACGGCGTGGGCATCTTGCGCCGCCCAAGTTACTTGCCGCAACAGGCTCGCGCTCTGATCCGCCGTGCTCCGGCTGGACGCCAAGAGCGCCCGGTTGTCGCCGCAAACGGGAAGCAGAGGCTCGCGGCCCTTCATGTTTGGCGGTAGCGTTTGGCCGTTCGCCAACGCCACCTCCTTATGTGGCCGCGCAGCTCGGCGATGGTTGTTGACCGGAACCGATGACCGCTCTCGGCGCATCTGGCCCGTTGATGCATACTCCGGCGAAGCTCGGCTTTGCTGGCCCCGGAAGCAGCACCGCTTGGGTTGGATGGGCGGGTCGTCATGCCCAAATATCGGCCGCTGCGGGCATGACGATTGCTTTTGCTTGAACTCGGTCCGCTTTCTCGGCAGGTCCGAACGTTTCGCCAGGGGTTGGAGGACATCATGTCGAGACTGCTTTTCACGGGCCTTGTCATCGGCCTGCTTGGTGCCGGTACCGCGGAAGCGGAAGACCTTGCTTGCCTTAGCACGACGTTTCGTTTTCTCGGACCAAACGACAAAGTCTGTATCAGTGCCTTCGACGACCCGAAAGTGCCTGGCGTTGCATGCCATGTGAGCCAGGCGCGTACTGGCGGCATAAAGGGTGGGCTGGGGCTCGCGGAAGACCCTTCGCGCTTTTCAATCGCCTGTCGCCAAATCGGACCAATTACCGTCGATATATCGAAACTGCCCGACGAGGAGTCCGTCTACTCCGAACAAACCTCGATTTTCTTTAAACACACACACGTCTTCCGAGTGGTCGACAAGAAGCGCAATACGCTTGTCTACATCGCGCTCAGCGACAAGATCATCGAAGGCTCACCGCAGAATTCGCTTTCGACCGTGCCGGTCATGCCATGGCGGCAATGATATGCTGCCGCCACGGGCCATCGATAATTCGGGCGCGCTAAAGCCTGCCAGTCCTGTGCCGACGCGCGCGATCGTACATTAGGCGACGGCGGCCTCAGCCTCCTCGGTGTCGCCGTGCGCGAGCACTGATTTGGCGCGTTCAAGATCGAGATCCTTCTCCCAGGCCGCGATGACGACCGTGGCGATGCAATTGCCGATCAGGTTTCCGACCGCGCGCGCGATGCCGATGAACCAATCAACCGACAGCACCAACACGAGCCCGATCGCGGGGATGGCCGGCACCGCGTTCAGCGTCGCCGCCAAGATCACGATCGCCGAACCTGGCACCCCGTGCGCACCCTTTGAGGTCACGAGCGAGATGCCGAGCACGAGCAGGAGGTCGCCGATCGAGAGCGGCGTATTGGTCGCCTGCGCCAGGAACACCACAGCTAGGGTCAGATAGATCGAAAAGGCGTCGAGGTTGAATGAATAGCCGGTCGGGATGACTAGCCCGACGACCGATTTGTTGACTCCCATTAGCTCGAGCTTGTGCATGATCTGCGGCAGCACTGCATCGGATGACGCAGTGGCGAAGACAATGGTTAGCTCCTCGCGCAGATAGGCTAGAAACTTGAAGATGTTGAGCCCGGCGATACGCATGATCGTGCCGAGAACGACCAGGACGAAAAACGCCACCGAGGCGTAGAACAGCACGACGAGTGACACGAGCTGCTTCAGCGAACCGACACCATAAAGCCCAACCGTGTAGGCGACGGCGCCAAGTACGCCCAGCGGCGCCAGCCGGACGATGAGGCTCATCGCCTTAAACAGCACCGTTGCGACTGCCTCGATCATTTCCGCAACCGGCTTTCCTTTATCGCCGACCAGAGCAAGGCTCACCCCGAAAATGATCGCGAAGCAAAGCACCTGAAGAACGTCGTTGCGGGCCAGAGCGTCGAACGAGGTCGTCGGGATGATGTTGAGAACGAACCCGCCGATCCCGCCGCCGGCGAGTTTGTGCGCATTATCGGCATGAGTAGCGAGCGCCTTCGGGTCGAGCGTCGACGGGTCGACATTCATCCCGTGGCCAGGCCCTACGAGGAAGGCAAGAAAAATGCCGACAGCCAGCGCCACCGTGGTCATCACCTCGAAATAGACGAGTGCCTTCACTCCGACACGACCGACCTTCTTCAGGTCACCCGCGCCCGCGATGCCGTGCACAACGACACAGAACACCACCGGGGCCACGATCATCGTAATCAGCTTGAGAAAGGCATCGCTGAAAAATTTGAGACCAGTCGCGATGCTGGGTACGGTCATCCCGAGAATGATGCCGAGCACCAAGCCGGCAATCACTTGGAGAAACCGCGACTTGTACAACTGCGCCATGGCCTCCTCCGTCTCGCGCCGTTAACCCTCAGGCTGTGCAAGAACAGGACCAGGGAAGACGCGTAACTGGCCAGCAGATTGCCGTTTCGATCGGCCCTTAACCATTGGGCGAGCTTTTTGGCGCACGGTGACATCTCCGTTTAACGACTGCTTCGGTGGACGTGAGAGCCTTCCCTACTTGGCGCCGTAACTGGGAAAGAGCGGAGCTTAAGCAATGCGACGTGGGCGCCCGAGCCCCGGCTCGGCAGCCGGTCGGCGGCGATGTGCGTCAGCACCCCGCTCGCTTCACATCCATAGACGGACATGTCCGCTATCGGCGCCTAACGGACCTCTGGCTCGCCGAACGCGGATGACTGTTCTGCGCACCAGAACGGTCATTACGCAGCATGGGTCGGATGACAGCTACGCGCCGATAGCGGACATGTCGCGGCAGTCAGCCAGACCGGGCCCGCCAAAGATCGTTTTCCGCCGGCTCAGAAGAAGACGTCGCTCTGGTATCTCATTTCGTTGAGGGGCGATTTGGCGGAGGTACAATTGAGACCGCTATCGCTCGTTGCACTGCTTGATAGCCGTCGAACGCCTGCTGCCGCCTAACGTCGTTCACCGGCAGGTGGCTGGGGCTGTAATCCCGCGCGCTCGCGTCCATCCGGTTGGCGAAAACGGCATAGCAGTTTTCGCGAGCGGCCTCATTCAGACGGCTGAAACCGCTGATTCCGCGCGCGCATTGGTCGAGTGCCTCGCGCTTGACCGGATCGTTTGGATAAGCGGCGCGATACACATCGATGACCCCTCCGACGTATTCGAAGCCGATATAGGCAAGTGCCGCAAGCAGGGCGAACTGAACGAGGCGCGTTCTGCCCATAGCTCCCTCCCCAAATGCCAAAAATATCCCCGTTACGGATTATGCGTTCACTGTCGTCGCGCCGGTCGCTGCGGTCAAGGCGGTGTAAAGCGTGGCCATTGGTCAGGCCGCCCGAGAGCGCTGGGTCGCATGCGCGACCACTGTCGCGGCGACCCATGGGTCCATCGCATTGCCGGGTGTGTCGGTGATGCCGATCATGTCGTAGCCGTAGCGCTCCGGCGCAGTGCTCATGCGGCGGACGAGGTCCGGACTGTAGGGCCAGAAGAAGAAGCCGACTTGCGTCGATCCCGTCGTGGTCAGAACTTCCAGCGCAACCCGGCTTGGATGGTTTGCTCGGTGATGTTGCCGGTCGGCACGATCGCGTCGTAATCGGCGTAGAGCGACAGGTTCGGGCCGGCAATCATTGTGACGCCAAGTCCAGCGGTGAGCTGGTCGCGCGATGGCTTGACCCCTTCGACCGGGAACGCCGCGCCGGTGACCGAGGTCACCGTCAGCAGCCGCGAGTCGAAGACGTCGTGTGCGTATCCGAGGCGCAGTTCCGGGGTGATCTGGGCGCCGCCATCAGTCACAAATTTCTGCGACACCGCCGCGCCGACATAAGGCTGCAGGCTGTCGGTACCGTGCCCAGAATTGCCGAGATCGAGACCGCCCGCGCCCGTCTCGTTGAAGGTGTCTTCGGAGAGATGGAGGTACTGGATGCCGGCCTTCGGGGTCAGCGTCGCCACGCCGCCGCCATAGCCGGGGATCGGCAGCGGGAGGCTCCACTGCGCGGCGGCGGTCGCCTCGTTGCCGTTATGGCTCTCATTCGCGGTGCCGATCCCGGTGAAGCCGCGATTGGTGACGAACCGGTCGTTGGCGTATCCCGCCGTCGCCGAGAACAGGCTCGGGCCGGCGATCAGGCCGCTGTAGACATTGAGCCGGGCGCTACCCTCGCTGCCGTTCGACGTCGAGTGCTCGTCGATATTGCTGTGCAGATAGCCGCCGGCAACGCCGAGATAGACATTCGGCAAGACGGGCCGGTCATAGCCGGCGAGGAAGCCGCCGGTTGACCCGGTGAAACCGGGCGCGGTCGAATTGCCGTTCACGGACGCGAAGCCGCCGATGCCGCGGAACCACGCGCCTTCGGGCAAGGTGCCCGGTAGCGAAGCGGCAACCGCGCCCAAGGCCGCACCGTTGCCGCCACCGGCCTGCGCCAGCTGCGTGCCCGGCATGCCGCCGCCCGGCGGGTGCGCGGCCATCTCGCCGGCGGCGATCCCCGCCTGACGCACGCCGACGCGATCGAGAATGATGCCGTTGGCCTGCTGTGCGTTGATCACCGCGACGCTGGTCGCTGCGCTGAAGATCGTGTCGTTTGTCGGCGCGACGATAATGGGGGCGCTTGTCGCTGGCGACAGTTGCAGCACCACCGACGGGTCGGGCTCGTAGACGATCGTTTGCGGTAGGCCGCTCGGGTTGGTGCCGGTGACGGTCGCGAACGTACCGGTGAGGCTCGTGGCGGTCAGCAGTGTGTACGAGTTGGGTGCATAGGTGCCGGGTGCGAAGACCAATGCCAGCGTGCCGCCAAGGTTCGCTGCGCCGCCCGCCACCAGCTTCGAGGCCGCATTCGGGCTCACCTCGATGGTCAGCGTGCCGTTGCTGCCCTGGGTGTAGTTGCCGTTGACCATCAGCGTGCCGACCCCGCCCGGCGGACCGGGCGATACCGTGCCGGCGGTATTCGTGAGGGTGCCGGCGGTGCCCGTGCCGGACAGCTCGCCGCCAGTCAGGGTCAGCGTGCCGGTAATGCTGGAATTCAGGATCAGATTCCCTCCAGAAATCCCCCAATTCTGCGCGCTGGTGCCGCTGGTGGTCCAGTTGCCGCCGGTTACGTTGAAGATCGAGAAGCCGGTGTACTGCGTCCCCAGCAGGCTCAGGTTGAATGGGCTGCTGCCGCTGCCGCCTAGCTGAAAAATGTCGCCGCCGGCGCCGACAACATTGCCGTTGATCGTAGAGCCCGCCACCAAGGTCAGGCTGTTGGTGCCGCCGGTGAAGGTGATTGCGTTGGCCGCACCACCGCCGGTAATACTGCCGTTAGGCCCTACAGTGATCGTCAGGTTTTGCCCCGCAAGACCTGGACCGCTCGGACCGTTCGAACCGTTCGTTCCGCCGCCAATGACGCCCCCGGCGCCGCCGGTCCCGCCCTGGATCGCGGCATTGATCGTCAGGGTGACCCCGGCGCTGTTGGTGAACAGCAGCCCCGTCCCACCGCTGCCGCCGTTTCCGCCAAAAAATGCATTATTTGGAGATCCTTGTCCGCCGGCGCCCCCATTACCGCCGGTGAGCGCTATCTCGAGCGTTCCGAGGTTCCCGCTTCCGGTGACTACCGCGCCATAGGCTCCGGCCCCGCCACCGCCACCGTCAGAGTTGCCGCCGGAACTGATGTTGTTGCCGCCAGCACCGCCGTTGCCTCCTGTCGATGCCGTTCCCGGCAATCCGGCGCCTACAAAACCGTGCGCGCCGCCGCCACCACCACCACCACCATTCGAGTTGTCGGAACCAGCGGTACCTGCCGCGCCCGCCGTCGCGCCGCCGGCGCCGCCGGCGCCGCCGCTGCTTCCAAAAATGCCTCCCCCCGCGCCGCCGGTGCCGCCGGTCACGCCAGCGCCACCGCCACCGCCACCGCCTTGATTGCCAGCGATTCCGCTCCCGCCCGTTCCTCCGGTTCCGGTAGCAGAATCCGCGCCACCGGGGCCGCCAAAGGTGAGGTTACCCGCACTGCCGGCGCCACCGTCGGCGAACGCCGTGCTCGCCAGCGCCACCATCAATGCTGCCATTGTCACCGGCATCAGCGCGGTGACACTAGCCCAGACACTTCCGCGGAGGATCAAGGCCCTCCGGCGTGGCGGGGTAGCCGATGGGATCGCGCGGCAGGCCCCACCGAGAGCGCTATGTTCCCCCATCAAAAAGACCTCAGCGCGAGCTACGGCAGTCGCTTGCGACAAACCAGAAGCGGCGCCCGCCCGGGAGAACAGGCTTTCATGGTCGCCTCATAATTGCGAACCGCTGGGGAGATGGGAGGAGCCATAGCCTAAAGGCGACTGGGCGTCTTCTAACAAAACGCCCACCGCGGGAGCAGGGGGCGAGGGTCTGAAAAGGGGCATGTGCGCCCGATGCGCAATATCGGAGGCCAAGGTCTGCTTTCTTTAAGCTAAGCGGACTCCGCTGGATGATGCGTCGCGGGCCAACGGATGACCCGCGCTGCGGTGGGCGCCGTCGGGATCGAGGAGGCAAACCATGCTCGCCACGATCCCATCTCTGGTTGGCTTTCCCAAAGTCCCCTGGAACAAGGGCCGTCTCACCGGCCAGAAACGCCCGCTTAAGCCGAAGGAGGTTTGGGTGATCCGCGTACGGCTCCAGCTTGAGAGGCGCCGACGTGACCTCGCGCTTTTCAATCTCGCCATCGACAGCAAGTTGAGGGGCTGCGACCTTGTGCGGCTACGGGTGAGCGACGTTTGCGTCGGGGGTCGGGTGCAAGACCGTGCCACAGTGATCCAGCGGAAAACCGGTAGGCCGGTCCAATTCGAGATTACCGAACAGACGCGGGCAGCAATACGCGACTGGCTGACTGACGGCGCGCCGGGAGGTAGCGAATATCTCTTCCCGAGCCGCTTGCGTAACCAGTCGCACATCTCCACGCGACAGCATGCCCGGATCGTCCATGGTTGGATTGAAAGAGCCGGTCTCGACAGCTCCACTTATGGAACGCACTCGATGCGCCGCACCAAGGCGGCACAGATCTACAAGAAGACCGCAATCTGAGAGCGGTTCAGCTGCTGCTCGGGCACACGAAGCTCGAAAGCACCGTCCGCTACCTTGGCATCGAGGTCGACGACGCGCTCGCCATCTCCGAGCAAGTCGAACTGTAATCGTCAGTACCGACGCGGCCATGTCCTCGGCAGGGCCGCGTCCACACCGACAGCCGGCGTTGATCCAGCGTCTGAGCCGTCGACAGCACTGCTCGAGTGCTTTGAGATGAGCCCAACCTTCTTCGCAAGCGGCTTACCGATTGCGGAAAACGATCGCCGCCAGGTGGTCAGCCGCCGGTCACGCGCGATCGAGGATGTAAAGCGTGTTAGTCAAGGTCGGCGACAAACACTTCCCGCTGGTTTTGGTCGATGACGACTGCCGATGTCACAAGGTAGATCGGAATGTCGTGGAGGATTGTCCCAGTCCGCGGCGTCACCGTTTCCGCAACTCCATAGACAAATCCAAGGACCCCTCTCTGAGTGATCATCTCGATGTTGGCGACTCGATATAACGGCGAGAAGCCACCGAGCCTCGCCGGGAAACAGCCTGTCCAAACGACATTGGCGCCTTCAGGGTCCGATAGAAGTTTTTGGCGTCGTCGCTATTGAGGCAAACAGTGATTTCGTGATCGTGATCATATTTGACGTCCTGCCGCAGGATTTCTAGGTCAACAAAGGTCGATCCCATGGAGAGCCACGCGGCGGCGAGCAACGCTAGGAATCGGCGGATCGGGTAGTGCGGCACGGAAACGTTCAAACAATGGAGATGGAAAGACACATAGCAGACGCAACTGCTTTCGATTGTCCTTATTGGAACTGACGCTGTCGCGCCTTACTGTCCGCGGCCGCCTCCGCCCGTTGCGATGTCCCGTAATCGCGAATCATCCGGGCGACCCGCGGCGGCGGCGTGCGACAGCCCGCGCCACAGTCTCTGTTTTGACGCGGGACGCCATCGCGAGCGTGCGCTGAACCGAGTCAGGAATCGGAGCGCTTAGCGGCCGATCGAACCGGCTGGGTTCGGGGTCGACAACGCGCCGAGAGCGGACCTTTCCCGAGGGGCGGCTAAAGCCCGGATGGCCCGGACGGTGGTCTCACCCGGATAGCCCGGATCCCCAAATCCACCGATCCCTCAGCAAGGTGGTCGACGATAGCAGCCGATGCGTAACGACGCGCGAGCCAAGCACCGAGCCACAGTTGCAGTTGATGATAAATGATGATCGGCAGCACGATCATCCCAGCGGCGGGACCAGTGAACAACAGATGCGCCATGGGCACTCCCGTGATCGCCGATTTTTGTGATCCGCAAAAAATGATTGCGACCTCATCGGTACGCGGCACGGCGAAGAAGCGGCTGCCGAGCTTTATCGCGAACAGCACCACAACGAGCAAAAGCCCATCGACCAACACCAATTCCATCAGTGTGATCGGTGGTGTCTGACTCCACACGCCATTGACGACAGCCGCGCTAAAGGCTGTGTACACGACGAGAAGCACAGAACTGCGATCAGTGATCGCAAGAATGCTGCGGTTTTGGTCGGCCCATTGACCGATCCATGGCCGCAGCAAATGACCAACAATGAAGGGCAGTATCAGCTCGACGAAGATTTTCCAGAGCCCATTCAAATCGATCGCCGCGCCCTGCACACGCAGCATCAGAGCAAGCAACATCGGCGTAAGTATGACGCCAAGAATGTTCGACGCGGTCGCTGCACAAATCGCCCCCACCACGTTACCTCGGGCGATCGAGGTCAACGCGATCGAAGACTGCACCGTCGAGGGTAGCGCGCAGACGAACAGGACGCCAATCTGGAGCGGCGGCGTCAGGATGCCCGGGTTCAGTCCGAATAGGGCCAGGCCGAGCAACGGGAATAGCACGAAGGTCGTAGAAGTGATCCCGAGGTGAAGCCGCCAGTTCTTCGTGCCAGCAACGATGGCGTCGCGGGAAAGCCGGGCTCCCTGCAGAAAAAACAGCGATCCGATGGCGAGCAGCGCCAGAGAGTCAAAGACGCGAGCGCCCGCACCGTAACACGGTAGCAGGCTTGCCACCGCGACGACGCCGATGAGCGCCGGGACGAACCACTCCCGGCCCGCTTTGCTGGCCTTGGGCGCCCTCCTCGTAGGGGATCGGCTGTGAGCCGTTACGATCGCACGGCCTTTGATAGCGAACTTGTTGACGACGCTTGTCAGTTCACCATGCGAGGCGGCGATGCGCTGCCGCAAACCCTCCCACCAAACCTCGCAGCGGGCGAGCCCCCCGACGTATATCTGGCAACTCGAAAGCGGCGGGGACTGCCGTAGATCGAGCGGAGCATCGATGATCCGAATGACAGCAGCCACGGCGGCGTCGTTGCCGGCTTGCTCCCTTAAGTTCGCACGCTGCATGGCTCATCTCCGAGAACCGCCGCCCAATTTGCGTCTCTACGTCCCAGCAGGCGGGACGGATGCGATCCGGCGCGCTGTCGGAATTTTTCCCGCCATCCGCCGAACGTAGTCTGCTGGAAGAGAGACGAGGCGAATGGACGGGCCGGCAATTCCTTACCGCGCCGAACCCTCGCTGCTATTCCATCGCAGCATGCTCAGGGCATGCAGGCCATCGTGCAGGCCGAAGCAACCGCGTCGCTTGCGCCGGGGATGCTCAGCACAAAAAGCGAGAACGTCATTCCCGTGAGCGGCAGCAGGAGAATGTCGGCAAGGCATACGTCGGAAGCCCGCTCCGGGTCATCGGCGAAGCGCCGCCAGGCAACAGATAACCGCGCAACGGATCGCCGCCGATACTCTGATAGTGAGTCAAGCTGATGCCGCCATGTCCGGTGCATGTCCATGTCGCGCTCTCCTCGCCCCAAAACGAAGTTGGTCCTCCTGCGCCGCCGTCCGTGCCTCTGCAGCGGCGTAGACTCTAGGTTGCGGTTGGTCTTAAGGTCTTTGGGCTAGCCGTTTCAGCTTCTGAAACCGGAAGCCATTTGATGCAGCTTTCGGATAATCCCGAGGAA
>Ga0210398_10006888_pt1 | contig 10372 bp, 7 predicted proteins | sample IncBWC4OmetaG_FD_161047 | JGI IMG/M metagenome (GOLD analysis project Ga0210398, IMG submission 161047) | Forest soil microbial communities from Barre Woods Harvard Forest LTER site, Petersham, Massachusetts, United States - Inc-BW-C-4-O | ecosystem: Environmental > Terrestrial > Soil >...
GCGGTGCCGAAAATTTATGATCCGTTGCTGACGCTGGCGGAAGTGGGGCTGGGTTACATCCACTTGGGCCAGCAGGCGACGACGTTGAGCGGCGGCGAGGCGCAGCGCGTGAAACTGGCGACGGAACTGGCGCGCAAGGCGACGGGCAAGACGTTTTACATTTTGGACGAGCCGACAACCGGCCTGCATTTTCACGACGTAGCGAAATTGCTCGAAGTGCTTTTCAAACTCCGCGCGACGGGAAACACGCTGCTCGTGATCGAACACAATCTTGACGTGATTAAAACGGCGGACTGGATTGTTGATCTTGGGCCGGAAGGCGGTTTGGGCGGCGGAAAAATCGTGGCCGAAGGCCCGCCGGAAAAAATCGTCAAGTGTACGGAAAGTTTTACCGGACAGTATTTGAAATCGGTTTTGAATTAGGAATTATTTCGTCTTTCCGCAATCGCGTTCAATCGGCTAAAGTCTTTTCATGGTTTTCTCACGGCAATGGCTTTTGATTTTGTTCACGCTCGTTTTGAGCGGCGGGCAAATTTTCGCCGCCAACGCAAAGCAGGAGCAGCACGCCTATACCGCCGCCGTGAGCGCGTTTCAGGACGAGATGTGGAGCCGCGCGGAAACGGAACTCGCGCAGTTCACGCAAAAATATCCGAAGTCCACGAACGCGCCAATCGCGGTGCTGATGCAGGCGCAGGCGGAATTCAAACAGGGAAAGCTCACGAACGCCGCCGCGTTACTGGCGGAGAAAAAAAACAAGGCTCAAAACCTTTCTGACCAATATGCTTATTGGATCGGCGAGGCGCAGTTTCAAAACGGGGATTTCACCAACGCGGCGAAAACCTTCACTTCGCTCGCGCAAAATTTTTCCGGATCGCCGTTGCGGTTGCGCGCAATCGTCGAGGCGGCTTCGGCGCACGCGCAGATTGACGAATGGCCGCAAGTCATCGCGTTGTTGCAGGAGACGAACGGCGTTTTCCAGCGCGCGGTGCAAATGGATTCTGCGAACGAACTCGTTTCGCGCGGGCAATTGTTATTGGCGCAGGCGAAATTTACTTTGAAAGATTTCAGCGGCGCGGCGGCGGTCTTGGAGTCGCTCAATTCGCAGACGCTCGCGCCGCGATTGGACTGGCAGCGGGCTTATTTGCTTTGCCAGGCCAAACTTGCCGCGGATGATTTGCCCGCAGCACTTGTGGTCACGACAAATTTGACCCAAATCGCGCGACTCGAAAACGATGGCGATTTGGCAGCCGAAAGCGTGGCGTTGCGCGCGGAAATTTTTGAAAAATTGAACCGCGGGAGCGACGCCATCGCCGCGTATCAGGAAAATCTGGCGACGAATGCGCCGCCCGAACGCCAGCGTCAGGCAGTTTTGAAAATCGCGGAACTGGCCGTCGCGCAAAATCAATTCTCAACCGCCGAGCAATCGCTGTCGAATTTTTTGCTGCAATTTTCCAACGCGCCGTCGGCGGACATCGCGCTATTGACGCTGGGCGAACTGAATCTCAAGGATTACGCGGCGCAACCCGCGACTGCGACAAATCATCTGCAATCGGCATCGGCGGCGCTTGACCAATTCCTCGGCGCGTTTCCAAAAAGTCCGCTGGCGGGCAAAGCATATCTGGATCGCGGCTGGTGCGATTGGATTGCCGGAAAAATTCCGGAGAGCCTTGCGGATTTCAAAATGGCCGCCCAAAAACTGCCGCCATCGGAAGATTTGGCCGTGGCGAAATTAAAAACCGGCGACGCGATGTTTGCGCTGACAAATTACACGGGCGCGCTGATAAATTTCCGTTCGGTGCTGGAAGATTTTTCCGATTTTCCAGAAGTGGAAAAAGATTTGGGCGCGCGCGCGCTGTATCAGGATTTGCGTGCGGATTTGGAACTGAACAACACGGAGGACGCCAGCAACGCGCTCGCGCAGATTCTGGAAAAATATCCTGCGGGCGAAACGGCGCAGGGCGGCACGCTGCTTTTGGGAGAGGCTTCGACGGATTCGAGCCAGGCGCGCGATCTGTTTGAAAGTTTTGACCGGCAATTTTCAGGTTCACTGCTGCGCCCGCAGGCGGAATTGGCCGTGGCGCGCACTTACGAGCGGGAGCAAAACTGGCCGGCGGCGATCGCAAATTATGAAAGCTGGCTGAAAAATTATCCGACGAATGAATTTCGCCCGCAGGCGGATTATTCGCTGGCGTGGGCGGATTTTCAGGCGGGCGACGAGACGAACGCGCTCGCGCAGTTCACGAATTTCGTCGCGCAATTCCCGACGGACGAACTCGCGCCGCAAGCGCAATGGTGGGTGGCCGATTCGTTTTACCGCGCGGGCGATTTTGTGAATGCAGAGAAAAATTACAAATATATTTTCCAGAACACGAACTGGCAGAGTTCCGCGCTGGTTTATCCGGCGCGGATGATGGCCGGACGTTCGGCTGTCGGGCGGCTCGGTTACTCCGATGCTGCTGGATATTTCACGAGCCTTGTGGACGACACGAATTGTCCGTCGGACTTGAACGCGCAGGCGCGGTTCGCGTGGGGCGGCGCGCTGATGCAGATGCCGTCGGCGGACACGAACAATCCGCTGGCGAATTTTTTGATGGCGACAAATGTGTTCGGTCAGATTGTGCAACTGTATCCGACGAATGAACTCGGCGCGCTCGCGTGGGGAGAACTTGCCAATTGCAACCTGCAATTGACGAACTATGACGCGGCGACGAACGCCTACGCGCAGGTTTTCAATTCGCCGTATGCAAATGTCTCCGCGCGCAGCGAGGCGCAGGTCGGGTTCGGTCTCGCGCTGGAAAAAAAAGCGGCGCTGGCGGGAGCAAGCGACCAGACGAACCTGCTCGAACTGGCGAAGGAAAATTATGTTGATGTGCTGCACGAAACGAATCTGCGCGATGGTGAGATAGCGGATATGTTCTGGATCGAAAAATCCGGCTTGCAGGCGGCGGGTGTGGCGGAAAATCTGGATGAATGGAATCAGGCAGCGGATATTTATTTGCGGTTGAAAAAGTGGATGCCGCAACTGGCTGATTTGCTGGACAAAAAAATCGCTGACGCAAATACACATTTGGCGCCGGTAAAAAACTGAAGTGCCGTTTGACATGCGCGCTTCGCAAGTCTAGTTTCAATTTGAAAACAATGACTGAAACAATCACAAACGAAAATGTCGTCGGACTGACCGTGCGCGCAGCAGAGGAATGCAAGTCGTTGCTCGCATTGCCGGAAAATGCGGGGAAAATTTTTCGCGTTTATGTGGAGCAGGGCGGTTGCTCCGGTATGCAATACGGCATGGTCTTCGACGAAAAGCGCGACGGCGATTTGAGCGCGGAACAGCATGGCGTTGAAATTGTGGTTGATCCAATCAGCGCGAATTATCTGCGCGGAACGGTTGTGGATTTCAGCGATGCGCTGGTCGGCGGCGGTTTCAAGATTTCAAATCCAAATGCAAAACAGAGTTGCGGTTGTGGAAAATCCTTTGAGGCTTGAGCGGATACGATCAACCCGCGCAAGCCTAATAACGCCGTTCAGTGCGATGCTGGACGGCTTTTTGTTTTACGCGCGATGAAAAATTTTGTTTCATAAGAAAAATGATTGGCAACCTTCTCATGCCGGAGCTCGTCGAGATGATCCACAAGCGGGATTTCGACGGGCTGCGTGAAATTCTCTGCGGCTTTCCGCCTGCTGATGTCGCGGAAATTTTCGTTGACCTGAAAGCCGCCGACGAAGCGATTTGTTTGCGGATGCTGCCGCGCGGATTGGCCGCCGAGGTGTTCGAGTATCTGCCGGTTAATGATCAGGAAGAAGTCTTGCACGCGCTCGGTTCAGAGGAAGTTTCGCAAATCCTGAACGACCTCGCGCCTGACGACCGCACGCGTTTGCTGGAGGAATTGCCAGCAGCGGCGACGCAAAAATTGTTGAACCTGCTCAATCCCGAAGAGCGGAAAATCGCCACGGAACTTCTCGGTTATCCAAAAAAATCCGTCGGCCGCCGCATGAGGCCGGAATATGTCGCCGTCCAGCAGAACTGGACGGTCTCCGAGGTGCTCGCGCATCTGCGCCGCGAAGAAGGCAAACGCGAGTTGATGAACCAGCTTTACGTCGTGGACGCCAGGGGACGGCTCGTGGATTTCGTCGCCTTGCGCAATGTCGTTGTCGCGCCGCCTCAGACTTCGGTTCTTGAGCTGTTGCAAAATCAAAGGATTTTTCTGCACGCCACGGATGATCAGGAAACTGCCGTCACCGCTTTCAAAAAATACGACGTGACGATTCTGCCCGTTCTGGATTCGCAGGACGTGCTGCTCGGTGTCGTGACCGTGGACGACATTTTCGACGTGGCGGAAAAAGAAGCCACCGAAGACATCCAGAAACTCGGCGGTGTTCAGGCACTCGAAGCGCCGTATTTAAAAACGGGAATTTTTGAAATGGTGAAAAAACGCGCGCCGTGGCTGGCGGTTTTGTTTGTCGGCGAAATGTTCACTTCTGTGGCAATGCAAAATTACGGCGGCGAAATCCAGCAGGTCGTCGTGCTCGCGTTTTTTGTGCCGTTGATTTTGTCCAGTGGCGGCAATTCCGGTTCGCAGGCCACGTCGCTCATCATCCGCGCGATGGCCGTGCGCGATGTTTTGTTGAGCGACTGGTGGCGCGTTTTCCGGCGCGAACTCGCGAGCGGCTTTCTGCTCGGCTGCATTCTGGCGTGCGTCGGCATGGCGCGGGTTTTTCTCTGGCAATTTTTGCGCTTCGCCGGGCCGCATGGTTACGGCCCGCATTATCCGTTGCTGGCATTGACGATTGGTATCAGCGTCGTTTGCGTGGTGCTGTGGGGAAGTCTCGCGGGCGCGATGCTGCCGATGTTTTTGCGTTTGATCAAATTGGATCCGGCGGTCTGTTCCGCGCCGTTTGTCGCGACGCTGGTGGACGTGACGGGCATCGTGATTTTTTTCAACGTCGCCATTTTCGCCTTGAGCGGAACATTGCTGGCCGCGCCGCCAAAGGGAATTGAGCCGCTGGAATACAAGGACACGCCGACGGTTTTTCAACGCCTGATCAATCTCGATCCAGATTGGGAAGTTGACACGATGCACCTTAACACCAGCAACAACACGGTCAGGATTGCGATCGTCGAGTCGGACGATTTTGTGAAGGACGTGACTTCGCCAGAATGCAAAGGGCCGTTTGAAGTTTATGACCACGCGGCGCCGAAAGTCTGGTCATATCCGGATTTGATGGGGTATCACACAGAAATTGAATGCCGTGTGCCGCTGGTGCGCTGCAAAAACGGCGGAACTTTGAAGCAGCCGATGCCCGAAAAATTGCCGTGGGAAGACAAAGGCAAATTGATTTCGAGCGAGCCTTGACGCTGTGCGCGAATCGTTCTAATGTCAAATCGTTCGGGGAGCCAAATCGCCGCGAGGTGACGCTGAGAGTTTTGTGCGGGAGCGCAAATGACCCGTGAACTTGAACCGGATAATGCCGGCGCAAAGAAATCCTCTCCGGCTCTTCGCCAAAAATTATGATCGCATCCAAAGACTCATTCGAACCGCACAGCAGCGAACAACTGCCCAACAGCAAAAAAGTTTTCGTTGAAGGCACGATTCATCCCGACGTCCGCGTGCCAATGCGCAAGATCGAAGTCAGCGATACCAAGTCTTACACCGGCGCGGTTGAGAAAAATGCGCCCGTGCGTGTTTACGATTGCAGCGGTCCGTGGGGCGATCCGGATTTCACCGGCAAGTCGGACGAAGGCTTGCCCGCATTGCGCCGCGATTGGATTTTGAAACGCGGCGATGTCGCGGAATATTCCGGGCGCGAAGTGAAACCGATGGACAACGGCTATCTTTCCGGCAAACACGCGGAGTTCGCGAGCAAGGCGGAGAAAAACCGCCTCGTGGAATTTCCCGGACTGCTCGGCCAGCGCCGTAAGCCGCTGCGCGCGAGCAAGGGTCATCCCGTTACTCAGCTTTGGTATGCGAAGCAGGGGATCATCACGCCGGAGATGGAATTCATCGCCATCCGCGAGAACATGAAAATTGCGGATTGCGGATTGCGAATTGCGGATTTGGCAAAAGATAATGCGCGAAATGATTTGCTGAAACAACACGCTGGTTCCAGCCAACTCGCGAGCAGTGAATATTCTCCATCTGTTTTCAAAAAATTTCCGCAACGCATCCCGAAAGAGATCACGCCAGAATTTGTCCGCAGCGAAGTCGCCGCCGGTCGCGCGATCATTCCGTTGAACATCAATCATCCTGAACTTGAGCCGATGATCATTGGCCGGAATTTTCTGGTGAAAATAAATGCCAACATCGGCAATTCCGCCGTCGCATCGTCCATAGAAGAAGAAGTGGAGAAAATGCGCTGGGCGACGAAATGGGGCGCGGACACCGTGATGGATTTATCCACGGGAAAAAACATTCACGCCACGCGCGAATGGATTTTGCGCAACTCTCCCGTGCCCATCGGCACCGTGCCGATTTATCAGGCGCTCGAAAAAGTCGGCGGCAAAGCAGAAGAACTGACTTGGGAAATTTACCGCGACACGCTCATCGAACAGGCGGAACAGGGCGTGGATTATTTCACCGTGCACGCGGGAGTGTTGCTGCGGTTCATTCCGATGACGGCGCGGCGCATGACGGGAATTGTTTCGCGCGGCGGCTCGATTCTCGCGAAATGGTGTCTCGCGCATCATCAGGAAAATTTCACCTACACGCATTGGGACGAGATTTGCGAAATCATGGCCGCCTATGACGTTTCTTTTTCCATCGGCGACGGTCTGCGTCCCGGCTCGATTGCCGACGCCAACGACGAAGCGCAATTCGGCGAACTCAAGGTGCAGGGCGAACTCACCACGCGCGCATGGGCCAAAGGCGTGCAAGTGATGAACGAAGGTCCGGGTCACGTTCCAATTCACATGATCGAGGAAAACATGGCCAAGCAACTCGAATGGTGTCACGAAGCGCCGTTCTACACGCTCGGGCCGCTCACCACCGACATCGCGCCCGGCTACGACCACATCACCAGCGGCATCGGCGCGGCGATGATCGGCTGGTATGGCTGCGCGATGCTTTGCTACGTCACGCCCAAGGAACACCTCGGCTTGCCGAACAAGAAGGACGTGAAAGACGGCGTCATCACCTACAAGATCGCCGCGCACGCCGCCGACCTCGCGAAGGGCCATCCCGGCGCGCAATACCGCGACAACGCGATATCCAAAGCGCGCTTTGAATTCCGCTGGGAAGATCAATTCAACCTCGCGCTCGACCCCGTGACCGCGCGCGAGTTCCACGACGAAACGCTGCCGCAGGAAGGCGCGAAGACCGCGCACTTCTGCTCCATGTGCGGCCCGCACTTCTGCTCGATGAAGATCACCGAAGACGTCCGCAAATACGCCGCCGAACAAGGCATCGCCGAGGAAGAGGCGCTGAAGAAAGGGATGGAAGCGAAGTCGAAGGAATTCGTGGAAAAAGGCGCGGAGGTTTACGCGAAGGCGTGAGCAGGAGTTTTCAATTATGAACAGTATTCCCCGGGAAGCACACGAAGCTGAAATGGCTTTAAGGTTTCTGGCTCGGGCAAATCCTCCACCAGTTTTATTTCGCTATCGTTCGCCAAATCAGTGGACGCTTGATGAAATTTCCAAACAGCAACTATACGCTCCAAAGTCAGATGAATTAAATGATCCGTTTGAATGCCATGCTACTGTATTTTGGGACGTTGAATCAATAAAGCGACTGTTCATTGAGAAATTCGCTCCTCCTTACGGACTATCACCAATCGAGGCTGCGAAAGAATTTGATTCATCTTTCGAAACTGGCATGGCAAGGCTGCTTCAGGCAGTTGAGCAGGCGAGAAAAAATAGCAATATCGTTTGTTTTTCTGCCATACCCAATTCAATCCGAATGTGGGCGTATTATGCAAAAGCTCATGAAGGAATTTGTATAGGCTATGATACGAGCGTGAAGCCGTTTAACATAACTTTGGAGGTTAAATATAAAAATCTCGATAATCCGTTTGATGTAATGGCAGCTATAAAAAATGACCCAACTGAAATTGCCATCAACATTACTTTCCGAAAGGCAGAGGAGTGGGGATTTGAAAAAGAGTATCGAATAGCTTCAAACCTCGGAGATATTCGACAGATACCGTTTCATCCTTCAGCCATAAAAGAAATACGGCTAGGTGCTCGCATAAACACAAATCCCGGATTCAAGGAAAAATTGCTGGAAGAGATTTCTCATCTTCCTCATCGCCCAAAGCTCATTCAAATGGGTTGCGATTTTGACAGATTTATTCTCACTGAAACTGTCATTTGATTTATGAAAAATGTTGAAACAAAAAAGCAATTGTTCCCAAAACAACGCGAAGAACTGTTCAAAGCGTTGAAAGCCCGTTTTGAGAAAAACCTGAACCGCCATAAAGGTCTGGATTGGGCCAAGGTGCAGGCAAGGCTGGAAGCCAATGCGGAAAAATTGTGGTCGCTCAATGAAATGGAACGCACCGGCGGTGAACCGGATGTTGTGGGTCATGATAAAAAGTCGGGCGAATACATTTTCTTCGATTGTTCCGAGCAAACACCGTCGGGCCGCGTCAGCCTTTGCTATGACGATGAAGCGTTGGAATCCCGTAAAGAGCACAAGCCGCGCGGCAGCGCCGTGGGCATGGCTGCGACCATGGGCATCGAGCTTTTGACGGAAGAGCAATATCTGGAGCTGCAGAAACTCGGAGAATTCGATACGAAGCGGTCGAGCTGGATTGCAACACCTGCTGATATCCGAAAACTCGGCGGCGCGCTGTATTGTGATCGCCGCTACGATCGCGTCTTCGTTGGTCACAACGGCGCGGAGTCTTACTACGCCGGAAGAGGATTCCGCAGCTCGCTCAGGGTCTGAAGTGACAAAAAATGCGGTTTTTAAGGGGTTTTCGCAAAATTCCTGACTCGGAAAATCATTTTCCTGACTGGGAAAACCTTTTTCCCAGTTGGGATTATTCTTTTCCCAATCAGGAAATCCTTTCCCCTGACTAGGATTGCTTCGTTCCTGACAAGGAAAACCATTTTCCCAGTCAGGATTGTTTCGTTCCCAGCCGGGAAAGCTTCGTCCCTGATCAGGAATGTTCTTTCCACGGTCAGGAAAACCTTTTCCCCAGTCAGGAATGCTTCAATCCGGGTCAGGGTTTTCCTGATTCCCGTTTCACCAGCACGCGCTCAATGCGGCGGTCGGGAACAAGCCACAGGAGCGCGACGAAGATGAACAACGTGTCGGAAATCCACACGCTCACGAACGCGAGCGGGATCGCGGAGAGATAAAGCACGGGCGAGAGTTTGCCTTTCCAATCCTTGCCGATCGCCGCCGCGAGCAGGGAGTCCGCGCCTTGCGAGGCGATGATGGTGCGTTGCAAAATATAATATGCGATGGCCGCCATCAGCAGCACGAATCCATAAACGGCGGTGGGCGTGGGCGCGAGATGGTTTTCGCCCATCCATCCCGTCGTGAACGGAAACAGCGAGAGCCAGAAGAGCAGGTGCAGGTTTGCCCACAAAATGCCTCCGGTGACTTGCTTGGTGGTGTGGAACATGTGGTGATGGTTGTTCCAATAGATGCCGAGATAAATGAAACTCAAAACGTAGCTCAAGAAAACGGGCAGGAGCGGTTTTAGGTCGGCGAGTTCGGCTGGGTGCGGTGCGAGATCAATCGGGTGCTGCGGCACTTTTAATTCCAGCACCATGATGGTGATGATGATGGCGAGCACGCCGTCGCTGAAGGCTTCAAGCCGGTTCTTGTTCACGCGGAGATTTTAACGGCGGACGATGCGGACTTCAACGCGGTAAATCACCCGCACCAGCAGGTCGCCGCGTCCGCCGCGCGGCTTGGGCAAACCTTCGCCGACGATGGAAATAATTTCACCGCGTGAAACGCCTCGCGGAATTTGCACGCGCAACATCGCGTCGGTGAGTCCGCGAATCATTTCAATGCCGCCTTGAGTGGCGCGTTTGGAGTTGATTTTCAAATCGCAGCGCAAATCGCAACCGCGCACTTTGAAGCGGAAGTTTGGTAATGCTTTCACTCGAAGTTGCACGAAGCCGCCAAAAGTTTCGCCGCGCGGAATCTTGAATCGAGTTCCCGGCGTGGTTTCTGGCGGAATAACTAATTCATAAATCTCCGCGCCGTTTGGATTGGCTGGGTCGTTCACGCGGACTTCGCGCGTCGTGCCGCGCAGGAAATCTTCGAGGCGCAGATTTACGTCCTGCGAAATGTTGCGCTGGATTTTTGTCCCGCGCGCGGGAGCGAAAGATTTTTTTGGCGCGTCAAGTTCACGGTCATAGGTGGCGCGCAAACCGGGATTGCTCAAAGTCTCATGCGCGGCATTCAATTCCTGCGTG
>Ga0210398_10006889_pt1 | contig 10371 bp, 9 predicted proteins | sample IncBWC4OmetaG_FD_161047 | JGI IMG/M metagenome (GOLD analysis project Ga0210398, IMG submission 161047) | Forest soil microbial communities from Barre Woods Harvard Forest LTER site, Petersham, Massachusetts, United States - Inc-BW-C-4-O | ecosystem: Environmental > Terrestrial > Soil >...
GACGATGCCGACCCCGGGCGCGCCGAAGCCGCACGCATGGCCCGGCGCGCAGATCTCGAGCGCCAGTTCTTGGCCAGACTTTCGGCTGCCCGTCGGCCATTGGGCCGCCTGCTTCTGCGCCTAGCGCGCACATTTGTGCCGTTGCGGGGCGTCGCCAAGGGTTCCTTTGTGCAGGTGCTCGACGTCGTGCGCGCCGCCGCCCGCAGACTGGGTGAACACCTTGCCCATACCGGCGTGCTGGCCGACGCCGAAGACGTGTTCTATCTGACGCTTCCCGAAATCCGTTCCGGTTCGGTCGCTGCTGTGTCTGCACTCATTGCCACCCGGCGGGCCGAACGAGCCGCCTACGAGGGCATGGAGATTCCACCGGTCTTCTGCGGCGAGCCGACACCGATAGTTACCGTGCCCGTTGCGATGTCGGACACGATCGCCGGAACCGGCGCCAGTCCCGGCGTCGTCGAGGGTCGCGCGCGTGTGGTGACCCGACCCGACCAGGCCCGCGTGGAGGACGGGGAGATTCTGGTGGCCCGCGATACCGATCCCAGTTGGGCCACCCTGATGTACCTGTCGTCGGGGCTGGTCGCCGATATCGGCGGGGTCATGAGCCACACCGCCATCGTCGCGCGCGAGCTGAGCCTGCCGTGTGTGGTCAACACCGGCAACGCCAGCAAGACACTCAAGACCGGTGACCTAATCCGGATCAACGGCACCGCTGGCTCAATCGAGGTGCTCAAGCGTGCCGCCGAATCCCTCTGAGCCGCTGCGTATCTCAGCTCCGCCCAGCCGTATTCCATCCGACCCGAAGCAGGAAGGACCATCATGACCACCACCGATGTCACACCCGTGCAGGTCGCTGAATACCGACGCGACCCGGTCTGGGGTCCAATGAGCCGCCCCGCCCTGGAAACCATTGCAGCGGGCCGTCCCCCGTGGAAAGACCATATTTACATCGCGTTCTGGGACACCAAAAACCAGGCCTACGGGTTCCTGCACTGGAACTCGTCGCCCAATCACGACACCACCAAAGTTCAGGCGAATCTCTCCCTGGGCTCCAAGACCATCGACATCATCGAACCTTTGACACCACAGGCGGCGCACTTCTCCAGCGCATCAGCGGAATTCGACCTCAAGGGTCATGTTGAATACCATCACGACCGGCTTGCCGGCACTTTGACGATCACACCGCTATTCGAGATCATCGACTTCGGGCCCGGGGGTTCCCTTCCGGCGCTCGGCGACAACGAGCCGCTCCAGCATTTCGAGCACGGCTTGCGGCTGACCGGGACGCTGACTCTCGACGGCGACCACCACGATATCGACGCGGTCGGATTCCGCACCCGAACCTGGGGATATCGCGACGACTCGCAACAGTTCGCCGAGTACTTCTTCCTCTGGACCACCTACCACGACTACGCCGTGGGCTTCATCAAACAGCTGCACCCCGACGGGTCACAGATCACCGGAGGTGGCGTCGTACGCGACGGCCAGATGACCTATGTGACGGATGCTCATCTGGTGAAGGATCGCGCCGGATTTGCCCAACGCATCATCGTCGACCTCGCGGACGGGACATCGCTGACGTTAAGCCGCGGAGAGCGCATCTGGGACGGCTGGTGCCCAATCGGCCTTCCCGAGCGACACGGTCCGGCGTTCAGCGCGTTCGACGAGATCGTGGACTGGACCGATGAGCGCAGCGAAACAGCCTGCGGTCTATCGGAATACGGTCAGATTCGGCACATCCACTAACACGTCACCGCGTCACCGCGCAGCTGTCTACCGGGCCACCCCGCTGACAATCGTCGACTGGCTTGGCTGGACAAACCACAGAAACAAGTCGATTATATATCGAATATTGGTGATCGTTAAGGCGGCGCCCAGGGCGCGCTCAGAACGCGGACGGTGGCGGCTGCATGCAGATTAAGGGTCGGCATGCCTTGGTGACCGGCGGGTCGCACGGCATTGGTGTCGACATCGCGAAGGAGTTTTCCCAACGGGGTGCGGCGGTCACGGTGCTGGGCCGCGACGCCGAGCGGCTTAGCGCCGTCGCCGAGTCGATCAACGGCAACTGGTTCAGCCTCGATCTCGCCGACGAAGGTGCTGTCGGCGATGCCATCGGTCAGGTGGAGTCCGCGCACGGTCCCGTCGACATCCTGGTGAACAACGCCGCGCTGGCGTTGGTTCGTGGTGCCAGCGAATACGATCCCGGCGATGCCCGGCGACTGATGATGGTGAATTCGATCGCGCCGATGGAGTTGGTCCGTCAAGTTCTTCCGGGCATGTTCAACCGCGGTCGGGGGCATATCGTCAACGTCTCGTCGTTGGCGGGTGTGAGCGCGGTTCCCGACATGGCCATCTATTGCGCAAGCAAAGCCGCGCTGCACCATTACACCGCCGTGTTGCAGCGCGAGCTTAAGCGCGACCGCTCCCCGGTCAGGGCGACTCTGGTTACCTTCGGCGAGGTCGCCGGAACACACATGATGGAGCAGGCGCGGCAGTCGCCGATCATCGCCGCGGTCTCTACGCGGTTGGCCCGCAGCAAGATCCTGCCGATGATCACGGCGGCCGACGCCGCCCGAGGGGTCGCGGATGCTGTGCACCAGCAAGCTCAATACGTCGCCGTACCCCGTCGGCTCGCCGCCGTCATCGGCCTGCGGAACCTGCCGAGCCGCTTGCAAGACGTCGCACTGATCGGCTTGAAGGCACAGGCGACCTCCGCGGTCGTCCGCCCCGACTGACCGGTAGCAGCCGTCGGTGTGGTGTAGACCACCAACTATTCGGTATGATATATATCGAATTATCCGCTGAACGGAGAAGGTAATCCCGACATGCGTACAAAACGGTTCGAAAGGTGACCTGGCGGGCGAATCGCATGCGCCGGTCCGGTGCGGATGGTCTACCGGTTTCGCTTCGGCTGCGCAACAGTTGACACCAGAGCTGTTTCCATACCAGAGGAGATATCGATGACGGCACCCGAACGCACCCGAGGCTGCCCGGTCGGTCATTATGCGTGGGCGTCGGGCGACCACCCGCCGATGACAGGTTTCCGACAGTTCGACCGCGAGGACAGGGAGCCTGTTTTCTATACGACCGACGCCGAGGGCTACCACGTCTTCACCGAGCAAGAGGCGATCGCGGAGGGCATGCAGCGTACCGACCTGTTCTCGAGCCATGCCATCGAGCCGATTACCCCCAACCCGGAGTATCGGTGGATCCCGGAAATGCTCGACCCGCCCGAGCACACCCAATGGCGCCGGCTGCTGGCCCCCATGTTCACGCCGGCCCGTGCTGCCGCGATGGAAAACGATATCCGCACACAGGCCACGACCTTGATCGACGAGCTTGCCGACCAGGGTCACGGCGACTTCATGTCCCAGTTCGCCCGCAAGTTCCCGACGGCAATCTTCTTGGGCATGATGGGATTACCACTCAGCGAGCTCGACAAGTTCCTCGCCTGGGAGTACACCATCCTGCACGGCAACGACGAAACAGACCCCAAACGGGAGCGTGCCGCGCAAGCCATGGGCGAAGTGGCCCAATACTTCGCCGGAGTTATCGCCGAGGCCCGCAAGGACGACACCGGCAAGACCGACATCATCAGCACCGCAGTGCGATGGGAGATTGACGGCGCCCCGATCACCGATGCCGACTTGTTGTCGTTGTGCACGCTGATCTTCGTGGCCGGACTCGACACCGTCGCAGCTCAGCTGTCCTTCATCATGTACACCCTGGCCACCGACGCCGGCCTGCGCCAGCGCATTATCGATGACCCCGCGGTGATCCCCTCGGCGGTGGAGGAGTTTCTTCGCGTGTACGGGATCGTGCAGTGTGGCCGGCGGGTGACCGACGACATCGTGTTCCGCGGATGCCCGTTGAAGCGGGGCGAGATGGTGCTCTTCCCGCTGGCCGCTGCGGGCCGTGACCCGCAACACTACGAAGATCCGTCGACGATCGACTTCGACCGCGGCCGCATCCGCCATATTTCATTCGGGGCCGGCCCGCACCGTTGCCTTGGCTCGCATCTCGCACGGGTCGAACTGATCGTCGGGCTGCAGGAATGGCATCGTCGCATACCGCACTACTCACTGGCGGCCGGCCAAACCATCCTCGAACACCACAGCGGTGTGTATGGCCTGAACAACTTGCCGCTTACCTGGCCTGTCGGCGCTGCCTAGCAGCCATTTTCGCGGTTGCCGAGGAATCCGGCGCCGGTCTGGAGGTGCCGCGCGTCGTGACAGGGGCCTGGTCGGTGCTGGCCAGCGGCTTTGGGATTCTGGAAACTCCCACCGTCGGCGACGACGGTTCGATCTACTTCAGCGACATCACCGGCGGTGGGGTGTATCGGCTGGCCCCGGGCGCGGGCGAACCCGCGGTGGTGGTACCCAGACGCCGTGGGGTGGGCGGGATGGCCCTGCACCGCGATGGCGGCCTGGTGATCAGCGGACGCGACGTGCGCCACGTCGGCGCCGGCCCGGACCGCCTGCTCCTAGCCTCGAGCGACGTCGCCACGGCGCCGGGACTGATCACTTCGTTCAACGACTTTGCGGTGGGAGTATCGGGCGAGCTGTACATCGGCACGGTGCGCACCCCGGCTGGGCACGTGCGGGGCGACGACGAGCTGTTCGGCAGCGGCGAGCTGTTACGCCTCGACGCGCCCGGACATGCGGTGCGGCTGCTCGCCGACGTAGAAACCGCCAACGGCGCGGTGTACTCCAATGGTGTTGTTCTACAAGCTGATTCGGCACGCCGGGTGATCAACAGCGTTCGTGCCGACGGCACCGCCCATACCTGGTTTAGTACCGCCGCCGTCGACGGTGTCCCGGACGGGCTCGCCCTCGACGCCGATGGCAACGTGTGGATCGCGTTCTACGGTGGCGGTTGCATCGCATGCTTCGCGCTTACCGGCGAGCTGCTGCGGGTCATCACAGTGCCGGCGCGGCGGGTGACCAGCGTCTGCTTTGGCCGCGTCGACCGCACCGTCTACGTCACGACCGAGGACAACACGACCGACGCGGCCCTCACCGGCTGCTTGCTCGTCAGCGACATCGACGTCGCGGGTGCCGTCCCGCCGGCCGCGACCATCTGACATCGGGTTCACGGGTTGCGGACTGCATCCGAATTAATAGTATAATTATAGATCGTATTGGGCGTCGCCAGTCATCGGGCGGCGGCCGAGGTGCGCGCGGCCCGACACACGTAAGCGAGAGGTTTGCCAGATGAGGCGATTGGTCTTCGAGCCCGAACACGATCAGTTGCGTGAGACGACAAAGCTCTACATCGAACGCGAGGTCGCACCCCATGCCGAGAAGTGGGAACAAGAACGCATCGTCGATCGCTCGGCGTATCTGGCAGCGGGTAAGTACGGACTGATCGGCTTCAACATGCCCGAAAAGTACGGCGGCGGGGGCTCCGACGACTTCCGGTTCAACGCGGTGATCATCGAGGAGCTCGCCAAGTTCGGGGCGGGGGCACCGGCGCTGAACCTGCAGAACGACATCGTCGGTCCGTACCTGAAGTCATTGGCCACCGAGGACCAGCAACAGCGCTGGCTCCCCGGCTTCGTCGCGGGCGAGCTCATCGGCGCCATCGCCATGAGCGAACCCGGCGCCGGCAGTGACCTCGCGGGGATCCGCACCTCGGCGGTCCGCGACGGCGATGACTGGATCCTCAACGGCAACAAGATATTCATCTCCTCCGGGATCAACGCCGACCTAGTGATCGTGGTGGCACGCACTAATCCCGGCGCCGGGCACAAAGGCTTCTCGCTGCTGGTCGTGGAGCGCGGTATGGACGGCTTCACCCGCGGACGCAAGCTTGACAAGATGGGCCAGCACAGCCAAGACACCGCGGAGCTGCATTTCGACCATGTGCGGGTGCCCGCGGCGAATGTGCTGGGCGAGGTCGACAGAGGCTTTTACCACTTGATGCGCAATCTTCCCTCCGAGCGACTGTCCATCGCGGTGCGCGGTGTAGCCGGGGCGCGCGAGACATGGCGGCAGACCGTGCAATACGCCAAGGATCGCACGGCATTCGGTCAACCGATCGGGTCCTTCCAGCACAACCGGTTCGTGCTGGCCGAGCTGGACACCGAACTGGACATCGCCGAGTGCTATATCGACCGCTGCCTGCAGGCCGTGGTGGAGGAGGAACTCACCGCGGTAGAGGCCGCGAAGGCCAAGTGGTGGTGTACCGAACTGGCCAAGAAAGTCGTCGATTCATGCCTGCAACTGCACGGCGGCTACGGCTATATGAACGAGTACCGGGTCGCGCGGGACTACGTCGACACCCGCGTGACAACCATCACCGGTGGAACCACCGAGATCATGAAGGACATCATCGGCCGGAGTCTGGGCTTGTGAGCGCCGCGTCGACCGGCGGGGCGATGGGGGAACGTGCGCGATGACGCTGGCGACGAAGTTCACGGACGTGTTCGGGGTCGAGCACCCCATCGTGCAGGGTGGGATGCAGTGGGTAGGCCGCGCGGAATTGGTTGCGGCGGTGGCCAACGCGGGTGCGCTGGGGTTCCTCACGGCGCTGACCCAGCCCACCCCGGCCGATCTGGCCAACGAGATCGCTAAGACGCGTGACCTCACGGACAAGCCGTTCGGGGTGAACCTGACGATCCTGCCGACGATCAACCCACCGCCGTATGACGAGTACCGCCAGGTGATCGTGGATGCCGGCGTCACGATCGTTGAGACGGCCGGGTCCAACCCGGCGCCGCATCTGCCGATGTTTCACGACAACGGAATTAAGGTGCTGCACAAGTGCACCTCGGTGCGCCACGCGGTCAAGGCCGAGACCCTGGGCGTGGACGGCATAAGCATCGACGGCTTCGAGTGCGCGGGCCATCCCGGTGAGGACGACATTCCGGGTTTGGTGCTGATCCCGGCGGCCGCGGCCAAGATCGCTATCCCGATGATCGCCTCCGGCGGTTTCGCCGACGCGCGTGGCCTGGTGGCCGCGTTGGCTTTGGGCGCCGATGGCATCAACATGGGCACCCGGTTCATGTGCACGGTGGAGTCGTGCATTCATCAGAACGTCAAGGAAGCGATCAAGGCCGGCGACGAGCGGGACACCGAGCTGATCTTCCGTACGCTGCGCAACACCGCGCGGGTGGCCAGCAACACCGTGTCGCGCGAAGTCGTGGAAATCCTCGCTCGCGGTGGACAGTTCGAAGACGTCAGAGATCTCGTTGCGGGCGCCCGCGGTCGTAACGTCTTCGAGAACGGCGACCTCGAGGCCGGCGTCTGGAGCGTCGGTACCGCGATGGGTCTGATCGACGACATCCCGACCGTCGCCGAGTTGGTCTCACGCATCGTCGCCGAGGCCGACGAACTCATCACCGGACGGCTGGGCGGCATGATCGAGCCGAGAACTGATTTGGCGATTGGACTTATCCGATGATTTATCTGCTGCTGCATGGTGGGGCGCACGGCAGTTGGGCATGGGAGCCCCTCGTGCCGCGGCTGCAGGCACGTGGGCACATGGTCATTTGCCCGGTGATTCCCATGGACGATCCCGCTGCCGGAGTCCAGGATTGGGCCGGCGCGGCTTGTCGCAGTATCGACAGCGTGAGTTCTTCGGAAATCGTGGTGGTCGGGCATTCCCTGGCGGGCCTCGCCTTGCCGGTCATCGCCACGATGCGACCGGTCCAGCGGATGGTCTTCCTGTGCGCGGTGGTGCCGCTGCCCGCCCGCCCACACCGAGACTGCCTGGGAGAGCCGCCGACAGCCATCACCCTGAGGCGCGATCGGCTCGAATTCGACGCCGCGGGCAGCATGATCGTCCCATGGCCGACCGCGCGCGAGTTTTACTACCAGGACTGCGACGAAGCGGTTGCCCGTGCGGCGTGGGACCATATGCGGCCGTCCGCGCAGAGCATTTGGAAGGAAGTGTCGCCCATCGATACCTGGCCGTTCACGCAATCCGCCTACATCCTGGGCAAGTTTGATCGATCACTGAGCCCTGACTACTCGCGGCGGGCGAGCCGCGATCTGCTGGGCGTCGACGCGATCGAACTCGATTCGGGTCACGCACCGATGCTCAGTTGCCCTGACGAGTTGGCGGCCGCACTTGACACCGTCGTGTCGGGCCCCGCGGCGCGCCAACGGTCGTTGTTGTCGACAGAAAGAGGAAGCCATGGCCGGAACCCTTGAGGGCAAGGTTGCGTTTATCACGGGCGCTGCCCGCGGTCAGGGGCGCAGCCATGCGGTGCGCCTGGCTCGTGAGGGTGCCGACATTATTGCCGTTGACCTGTGTGCACCCGTGGACACCGCCCCGTACCCGATGGCCAGCAAGGAGGACCTCGATGTGACGATCGCCGCGGTGGAAGCCACCGGTCGGCGTATCGAGGCCCACATTGCCGACGTTCGGGATCTGACGGGACTGCGCGGATCGGTCGACGCCGGGGTCGCGCGCTTCGGTCGACTGGACGTGGTGGTCGCCAACGCCGGGATTGCGTCGTATGCGGCCGCCGACCAGATGACCGAGGATCAGTGGGACGAAATGATCGCGATCAATCTCAGCGGTGTGTGGCGCACCATCCGGGCATCGATCGCGCACCTGGTTGCCGGTGGTGGCGGCGGTTCGGTGATCATCGTCAGCTCGGCCGCGGGCTTGCGCGGTATCCCCAACGCGGCGCATTACGCCGCCGCCAAGCACGGGATCGTCGGCCTGATGAAGGTGCTGGCACTCGAATTGGGCACACACCGGATCCGAGTCAATACGATCCATCCCACGACCGTGGACTCGCCGATGAGCCAGAACGACTCCACGCTGGAACTGTTTCTACCCGGCGAACCACGAGAGGCCCAGACCCAACAGGCCTACGCTCGGATCGCCCAGCGGCTCAACGTAATACCGGTGCCCTGGATTCAACCGGAGACGGTCAGCGACCTGGTGGCCTTTCTGGCCTCGGATCAGGCTCAGTACATCACCGGGTCGGCGATCCCGGTTGACGCGGGCATGGCGATCCGGTGGTGACAACCGTTAGCTGAACAGGTCGACGATCTTCTTGTTCTTCAAGTCGTCGCCCAGCAGCGTCGTAGCCGCTGTCTGCATGTGCTGCGTCCAATGCTTTTGGGCGCCTTCGCTGTCGCCCGCCGCGACCAGGGTCGCAAGCTTGCGGAACGACAGTAGAACGCGCCGAAACCGTTGCGGCTTAACATTTTTAGCGAACTTGGCTGGCACGGTGGCGGCGTAGTGCATGGAGACGACTTCCTGCAGCAGGCCGCCCTGCAGCGCAAGGGTCTTGTTGCCGCTGCCCTTGAGAACGAGCTCATGGAACTCATACGTGGTTTGCGACCATGCGTCGGCATTTGGCACGTTGTCGGGACTTTCGTCGAGTAGCGCGGCGACGTCGTCGATGCACTGGTTGAGCCGACGCAGGTCCTCGGGATCGTTGCGCGCCGCCATCATGCCCGCGCAAATCGGCTCGAGCGCGGTTCGCGCCTCGTATACGTCGGCGATCGTGGCGCCCTCGATCTGCAGCAACAGACCCACGTGCCGAGCGCTGACACTGACATCAGGCGTCAGCACCAATGCGCCGCCGCCGACTCCCCGTCGCACCGAGATCAAAGACTCTGTCTCGAGAATCCGGAACGCCTCGCGCAACGTGGGCCGCGACACCCCGAGCTCAGCGAGGAGGTCGGGTTCGGTCGGCAGGGTCATGCCCGGTAGCAGCTCACCCCGCACGATCTGCCGGCGGATCTTCGCTGCGATCAGGGCAGCCGTCTTCTGCGGATGCACCTGGCCGGTGATCGGCGATCGAACTCGGGTGACCATGGGTCTGCCTCTCTCTCGTCTCCGCGCCGGCCGAACCTTAAATGGTTCCTCCAGTTACCTTAATTCACTGATTATGCCATTAGTCCGCGCTGACGCGGTTGTTGTTTTCCGAGCGGGACGCCAGCTTCGGCCACGCGCGGTCGTGTTGGTAAATTAGATCTATCATTAATCTAGATCGGCGCGTGCCTGCTGGATGAGGACGATCGCCGACCGCTATCCAGGCACGGCGGCGCAGCCGCAGTAAAGCCGGATTTCTGGAGGTCCGTTATGCCCGTGGTTGCGCCGACATACAAGGTGGGCAAGCGGTCCACCCCCATCCGAGTCGTTCAGTGCTTTACCGGTGGCGTCGGATCCGAGTGCGTGCGACGCATCGTGGATCACCCTGACATGACCCTGGTCGGCGTGCTGGTGCACTCGGCCGACAAAGACGGCAAGGATGCCGGCGAACTGGTCGGCATCGGTCCGATCGGTATCAGCGCGACGCGCGATCTCGACCAGATCATCGCCCTGCACCCCGACGCCGCGATCTGGCACCGGCAGGGCTACGAGCCCGCGCTGATCGCAAAGCTCCTGGCCGCGGGCGTCAAC
>Ga0210398_10006890_pt1 | contig 10371 bp, 10 predicted proteins | sample IncBWC4OmetaG_FD_161047 | JGI IMG/M metagenome (GOLD analysis project Ga0210398, IMG submission 161047) | Forest soil microbial communities from Barre Woods Harvard Forest LTER site, Petersham, Massachusetts, United States - Inc-BW-C-4-O | ecosystem: Environmental > Terrestrial > Soil >...
CTTCTTCCACTCATAGATAAAGCCGATCGTGAGTACGGCAAGGAACAGCATCATCGACCAGAAGCCGAACAAGCCGAGCTTGCCGAACGCCACCGCCCACGGGAACAGGAAGCTCACTTCGAGGTCGAAAATGATGAACAGAATGGCGACCAGATAGAAGCGCACGTCGAACTTCATGCGCGCGTCATCGAAGGCGTTGAAGCCGCATTCGTAGGCCGAGAGCTTTTCCGGATCCGGCTGCTTGTAGGCGAGCACGAAGGCCGAGAGCAGAAGCGCCAGCCCGATCCCCGCCGCCACCGCGATAAAGACCACCAGCGGCAGATAGGCGAGGAGCAGATCGTGGAGCGATTGCGTCATCCCTGACTGTGTCATCGGCAGCTCCTCCGGTCGGCCGTCGCCTGACAGCCCTCGTCCCTACCTCAGGAACATGCCTCCCATACGACGATTCCGCGCAAGCCGGGACCGCGCCGATTTGCCCCAAATCTCAAGCGGATTCGCGCTGGAAACCTGACTTCGGTCCCTTAGCGCAGTGCACAAAACGGCGCAAGCCAGCCTGTGCGTATGGTCGCGATGGCCGCCGCGGCGCCGCAGCGCGCTGTGGAGAATGCGAGCCCGCCTACGCTCGATCGCGCGCACGCGCGACTGCCGGCCAAGGGGCTGCAAGCGTGAAACGAGCGTGTGGACAAAAAGTTCGAAGCAGCACCCCGTCCGATGAGCCAACAGACCCGTTTAGGCGGCGCTGAAGGTCGGAACTGCGCGAAGAGATGCGCTAAGATATTGATATTACTGGCGGGAGCGACGGGACTCGAACCCGCGACCTTCGGCGTGACAGGCCGACGCTCTAACCAACTGAGCTACGCCCCCGCGGGCGCCGACGGCAATTAAGGCTCGGCTTCTCCCAAGTCAAGGATTCCGGCCCAAATTCGGCCATTTCCGCTTGTTTTTAGGCGGCGTTGGGCGCATCCAGATAACGTCGGAGGCGCGAAAACATCGGTGGAATCGGCAAAACAAGCGTGGTCAGTCGAAGCCGAATCGTCTAACGCATCGATGTGACGGGCACTTTTCAGCCGTCACAGCCTGATCGAGGAGGGTCTAAATGGCAACCAAACCAGCCACAACCGCTACCAAACCAGCCACAACCGTTACATTGAAGCATCTCGCGGCAAGCCTTGCGGAGGATAACGAACTCACGAAAAAGCAGGCAGAAGCCATCCTTGGCGGTCTGGTCGGCCAGATCGTCAAGCATCTGAAAAAGGGCGAGCGCATCCGCATCGGCGGCCTCGGCATTTTGCAAGTACGCAAACGCGCCGCGCGCATGGGCCGCAATCCGGCCACCGGCCAGCCGATCCAAATCAAGGCGAGCAAGAAAGTCGCGTTTCGCGCCGCCAAGGAATTGAAAGAAGCCATCTGATCAGACGACGGAGAACGGAGGACTGATGACGGAAGGCTCGACTTTCTGTCGTCTGTCTTCCGTCCTCCAAGCCACCAGCCTTGGCGGCTTTTCGCTCGCGAAGGCTGGTGGGCGGTGACGGACTCGAACCGCCGACATTCTGCGTGTAAAGCAGACGCTCTACCAACTGAGCTAACCGCCCTGCGGCGTGATTTATCTCCGCACGATGCCGGCGCGCAAGGGCGGAACCCGATGCCCGATTGCCACATCGCACATGAAAGTCGCGGTCAGCTTCGGCGCGAGCGTGACGCGCCGCAAGCGGCTATGACATAGTTGTCGCAAGCGGGCTTTCCGCCTGAGGGGAGAATCATGATTCGTACGTTCGTCCTGACGACCGCGCTGGTGCTGACAACAACCGCCATGGCGCCGGCCCAGAGCATTCCAAAGCAGCCGCCGCCGGTATCCGGCGGTCCGCTGGGTCAGGGCGACGCCAAGGAGCGGGCGGCCTGTCATCCCGACGTGGTGCGTTTCTGTAAGGAATTGATCAAGGACGACGCCAACGCCGACGTGTTCGGCATCCTCAGCTGCCTGCAAACCAACCGGCACAAAATCAGCAAGGCCTGCAACGAAGTGCTGGCCAGTCACGGGCAGTGACCAAAGTCGCGGCGATGCGCCCCCGCGCTCGCCGCGTTCATTCACACGGTCTGTCTCGAGCTCACTCGGCCGATTGCGTGGCCAGGGCCTCTTCGCCGGGTTCGCTGCCGTAGCCGGCGGCGCTGACATGGGCGACGTGGTCGGCCAAGCGCAGCCATGACTGGGCGAGCGTGATCCACAGCGCCTTGTCTTTGGCATCCTCCGCCGCGTGCGCCATCGCCACGCATTCTTCGGCGCACCTCCGATGGTCCCGATCGCTCCCCATTTTGGGTACTCCCCGACTACGCTGCGCCCGCCCAGGCCGCTAACACCCATCGCGATTATGACACATGAAGTGCGGCGGAGAATCGATCATCCGGTGGCCGAATGCGGGCTCGGCGCGGTTCCATCGCGGCGGGCGCATCTGCCGCCGGCCCGCGATGTCTTGCCTCCCGGACAAGGTTGAAAGTCATTTGAAAACGCCGGGCGGCGGCATGCGCCAGGCTCTTAGCTGCACTGCAGCAAAATCCATGGTGCAGCGCACAGTGGAACCTATATTGCCCCGTGATTCCGGCGCTTTCGCCGGGGACCGCCGGGGAAAGGAACCACAAGACCATGTTGACTTCGATCGCCCGCCTTTATCAGGCCTGGAAGCGACACGAAGCGGTCCGGCGCGAACTCTCGCACGTGAACTGGCCGATATCGGTATTACCCGCTCGGATATCGACCGGATCGCGTCCGAGGAAGTCCATAGCTAAGTGTTAGGCTCAAACCTCACAAAATGGCGCCCGCCGATTCGCGGGCGCTATTTTTTTGTGAGCGGACGGCCGGTTGGCTTACGGCGGCTCACCGCTTGAACAGGCCCATGAGTTCCGCCTTGGCCAGCGTGTTGAAATGCAGATTGAAGCCGATGACGGCCGCCGACGTGTCGGCTTCGACGTCGAGCTTATCGGCATTCACGGCAAACAGGGTGAACAGATATCGGTGCGGATGATCGCCCGCGGGCGGGCACGGGCCGCCATAGCCGGGCCCGCCGAAATCGGTGCGCGTCTGCAAAGCGCCCGCGGGCAGCTTGCCGTTCGCGCTGCCAGCACCCTCGGCAAGCTCACTCACGTTTGCCGGGATGTTCACCACCAGCCAATGCCAGAAGCCCGAGCCGGTCGGCGCGTCGGGATCATAACAGGTGACCGCGAAGCTTTTCGTCCCCTCCGGCGCGCCCGCCCAGCGAAGATGCGGCGACTTGTTGCCGCCGGCGCAGCCAAAGCCGAAATCGGCCGACAGGATGTAGTCGCCGCGCAGATAGTCGCCGTCCTTGAAACTGTTGCTCGTCACCGTAAACGCCATGTGCCGTCTCCTCTCGCCGCCAGCGATCGCTCAGGCTGATCGTTCTTCGATGGAATTGCGGGAATGAGTGAGGCGCTCAGCATAGTTGGGTGCCATGGCCGGCGAAAGACACGAGGCGCGCGACGTGGCCGCGCACCGTGCTGCGTGCTAACGAGAACGCCATGGCCGTTCTCGCCCTCACCGAAGCGGCGCCGCTCCTGCCGGCGCGCGGTGCGCTGATCGGTCTCGATCTCGGCACCAAGACCATCGGCGTCGCCGCCAGCGATCCGGACCGGCGGCTTGCCACGCCGGTCGAGACCGTTTCGCGCAAACGCTTTGGCGACGACGCCAAGCATCTGTTCAAGCTTGCGGCGGAGCGGCGCGCGGTCGGCTTTGTGCTTGGGCTGCCGATCAACATGGACGGCAGTGAAGGTCCCCGCGCGCAGGCGACGCGCGCTTTCGCCCGCAATCTCGCCAAGCTGACCGAGCTGCCGATCGCCTTGTGGGATGAGCGGCTGTCGACCGCCGCGGTCGAGCGCGCACTGATCGAGGCCGACGTCAGCCGCAGCAAGCGCAAGGCGGTGATCGACCAGCACGCCGCCGCCTACATTCTGCAGGGCGCGCTGGATCGGCTGGCGCGTTAGTACCCCTCCCCTTGCGGGGAGGATTTACTGTTCCGGCAGCGAACGCTCCAGCAGGGTCTCTGCGGTTCGCGGCTCTATGCCGTCGGCGCCGTAGAGCGCGGCGTGCTGCTGTAGGACCCGGGTGCGCACGAATGCCTCGGTGACCGCGGGCGGCGCGGTGGCGGCGAGCGCGGCCGCGGCAGCCAGCGTCGCCAGCTTGCCGACGGTGATCCGCGCCTTGGCTTCGCTCTCGACATCGTTCATCGGCGCGAAAATGTCCGCCGCGTCGCCAATCAACGGCGAGGCCGCGCGCGCCAGTCCGGCAAAGAACTCGGCGGCTTCCGGCTCGCGCCGCAGCGCGCGCAGAACGTCGAGGCACATGACGTTGCCCGAACCCTCCCAGATGGCGTTGACCGGCGCCTCGCGATAAAGCCGCGGCAGCACGCTTTCCTCGACGTAGCCGTTGCCGCCGAGACACTCCATGGCTTCGTAGATGAAGCTCGGCGCAGTCTTGCAGATCCAATATTTCGCCGCCGGCGTGACCAGGCGCGCGTATGCCGCCTCGCGCGGATCGGTCGCGGCCCGGTCGAAGGCGCGCGATAGCCGCATCACCAAAGCCACCGCGCCTTCCACCTCCAGCGCCAGATCGGACAGCACCGCGCGCATCATCGGCTGATCGTAGAGATGCCGCTGAAACACCGAGCGGTAGCGGCAATGGTGCACCGCTTGCGCCAGCGCCATGCGCATGAAGCCGGCCGAAGCCAACGCGCAATCGAGCCGGGTCAGCTGCACCATCTGGATGATGGCGCGCACGCCCGCGCCCTCATCGCCGACCCGCAACGCGTAGGCGCCGGCGAACTCGACTTCGCTCGAGGCATTGGAGCGGTTGCCAAGTTTGTCCTTGAGCCGTTGCAGGCGGAGCGCGTTGACCGAGCCATCGGGGCGAAAGCGCGGCACGAAGAAGCAAGTGAGCCCGCCTTGCGCCTGCGCCAGCACCAGGAAGGCATCGCACATCGGCGCCGACAGGAACCATTTATGGCCGTCGATGATGTAGAAGTCGCCGCTGGGCGTCGCGGTCGTGATGTTGGCGCGCACGTCGGTGCCGCCCTGTTTCTCTGTCATGCCCATGCCGAGCGTGATGCCCGGCTTTTCCCACCACGGCCGGAACGCCGGGTCGTAGCTTGGGGTGACCACCTTGGCCGCCACTTTCGTCAGCAGCGCCGGATCGGGCGCGAGCGCCGCCAGCGCCGCGCGGGTCATGGTGATCGGGCACAAATGTCCGCTTTCGATCTGCGCCGCCATGTAATAGCGGGCCGAGCGCGCCACTTCCGCCGGCGGCGCGGCGCGCGCGCCAGTGGGCGTCCAAGTCGAGCAATGCAGACCAGCGGCGACGCTGGCGCGCATCAAATCGTGATAGGCCGGATGGAATTCGACCACGTCGCGGCGGAAGCCCTTCGGGTCGAAGGTGTAGAGCTTCGGCGTGTTTTCGTTGGCGCGGCGGGCGAGCGCAAACATCTCCGCCGTGCCCCATTGCCGCCCGAACGCGGCAAGCCCCGGCGCCTCGGCCGCAGCTCCGTTCGCCCGCACCGCCTCCTGCAGCGGCACATCGCTCGAAAACAAATCAATGTTTTCGTAAGGCGGCGACTGGTTGACGACGTCAGGCGTGTCGAAGCGCGGCAAAGTGTTCATGGCGGCCGACTCCCAGGCTAAAAGCATGGTAGCACGGTCCGGCCGCGGGATTTCGCACGATGCGTGGTTGATATTCCCCTGAGGTTGGCACGGCAGGCTTGCCCGAACGCGCGGATTGGGCCTATAGCAACGCTTTGATGACGAAAGCCCAGCCGCTTACGCGCCACATCGTCTCGATCAACGATCTGACCAACAAGGAGATCGAAACGATCTTCCAGGTCGCGACGGGGTTTTTGAAGGAACTCGCCGACAACCATATCCCGTACCGGATCGGGCGCGGCACCTCGGTCGCCTCGAAATTCATCCTGGCGAGCCTGTTCTACGAACCGTCCACCCGCACCCGGCTATCGTTCGAAAGCGCCATGCTGCGGCTAGGCGGCGCCAATATCACCAGCGCCGATCCGGCAGTGAGCTCCGCCGCCAAGGGCGAGAGCCTTGCCGACACGATTCGCGTCATCGGCAATTACGCCGACATCATCGTCATCCGCCATCCGCGCGACGGCGCCGCCCGGCTGGCCGCCGAATATTCGCAAATCCCGGTGATCAATGGGGGCGACGGCAGTCACGAGCATCCGACGCAGACTTTGTGCGACCTGTTCACCCTGCGCTCAAAGCACAAAGGCATCAAGAATATGAAGATCGCCATCTCGGGCGACCTCAAGGGCAGCCGCACCATTCACTCGTTCGTTTATGCGCTCGCCCGCTTCGGCGCGACCATCGATCCCCTCCCCGCGCCCGGCATGGAATTACCGCCGCATGTCGACCGCCGGCTGCGCGAGGAATTTCATTGCCGCATGATCTCCAAAGCGCCCGACCAGGCCGACGGCTCGATCGATGCGCTCTACGTCACCGCCGATCAGCCGCACCAGCTCTCGCTCTATGCCGAGCCGGAAGAAGTCGATTATGGGCTCATCCTGCAGAAGAAGATCGACGCGGTGTATGTCACGCGCTTTCAGAAGGAGCGCTGGACGGAGAAAGAGCGGCCGTATCCGAAGATCGACGCCAAATTTCTCGGCGAAGCCAAATACTCGCAGGCGAGCGTCATGCATCCGCTGCCGCGGGTCAACGAGCTCGATGCCTCGCTCGACAGCGACCGCCGTGCCATCTATTTCCGCCAGGCCGCCTACGGCGTGCCGGTGCGCATGGCGCTCATTTCGCTGCTCCTGCATTTGCACAGGAACAAATCGCTGCACAAGTTCGCCGGCGGTTTTGCCAAGCCGGATCATCCGCTGCACGTGCAGCCGATCGGCTCGGGCATCGAGTGCGTCAATCCCAACTGCATCACCCGCGACCCGGCCGAGCGCCAATACGCCGCCAACAAATTTTATGTCGTGGAAGGACGCGCGCCGCAGCAATGGCGGCTGCGCTGCCTTTATTGCGAGACCGATATCGAGGCGGAGGTGGCCGCCCATTTTGCCGTCGGCGACACGACGCGAAAGACCTATTCGCAAGGGCTAGGCGCGCTGGTGCGGACACCGGCGGAAAAATGGAAGCACCTCATCATCCATAGCAGCGAAGCCCAAGCCGAAGCGGCAGGTTTTGCGCCCCGCCAAAACAGCAAGAAAGCCCACGTCGGTTAGAAACCGGGCCTCGCACCCAAGAGTTCGGCAGGTGGCGATCTTCAATCCGACGATCGGCGTGAAATCTCGTCGCAATTCTCGGTGTCGGATTTTCGGCCGATATGCGAGGTGTCCGGGACTCCAGTCCGCTACTAATGTGATATTGAAGGGCTGTGCTCAGTTGATTTGAAAAGGACCATGCGATGAACCGATGCGCTCAAATTGGTCGCTTACTTCTGGCAATTGCTTTGACGTTTGTGTCCATCAATTTCGCCCAGGCGAGGCGGATGATCCCTGACGACAATCTGGCATACCCGGTCTTGATCATTCTGCAAAATAAAGCCGGAACGACGCTCGGTTTTGGCTCGGGTGTCTATCTTGGCACAGCCAACGCCGAGTATTTGGTGACGGCAAAGCATGTCATCGCGGCGGGGCTGCCCAACGAAAAAACCCACCAAGCCGAAGTTCCGGATTTGGTTCTTCGACTGGTGTCCTACTCGAAGGACCTGCCGACGCCGCAACGGATTTTGCTGAGCGTCGATTTCAAAACGCTGCTCGATAAAGGCGACGTGAGGGCACACAAAACGCGAGACGTCGCTGCTATCAAGATTGGGACTCTGAAGGAAGAGCCGGATCACTCGCTGATGACATTCTTCTCGCCGGGCGTCACGAAAGTTGAATTTGCCGATAGCGGTCTGGTCAGTGCCGCGATGATCGCAGTCCGAAAGTTCGACGACGTTCTCGTCGGCAATGACGCGATCTTGTACGGATACCCGGTATCGCTGGGCCTTCCCGATACGCAACAATTCGATCCGCTTCGGCCGCTGCTGCGAAGAGCATTTGTCGCCGGAAAGGATGCGCAGAAACGTTCTTTGATCATCGACGGCCCTGTCTACCGGGGCAACAGCGGAGGCCCGGTGTTTGAAATCGAACCGGTGGGTGCCGACTTCCATTTTCATCTCATTGGCATCATGGTCGAGTTTATTCCGCTGACCGAGAAAGGGCCGGATTTTATGATGCTGCTCAACTCCGGTTACTCGATCGCCGAACCGATGGATTTTGTGCTCGAGCTTATCCAATAGATACGTGGTGTTCCCCGGCAGCCGACGAAACAGCTGACGAAACTCTCCATGCGCCACCGGTGTTTCGGCCAAGGCGGACCTGCGCTTTCGCCGGCACCGGCGGGCAAGTAATCTTCCGCCATGGTTCAGGCGCTGCCGTATTACGCCGCGGCTTTCGTCTTCGGTTATCTTTGCGGCTCGATTCCGTTCGGCATTTTGCTGACGCGGCTCGCCGGCGGGCCGGATCTGCGCACCGTCGGCTCCGGCAATATCGGCGCCACCAACGTGCTCCGCACCGGCCGGCGCGGCTTGGCGGCCGCGACGCTGATCGGCGACATGCTCAAGGGCACAATTGCCGTCGTCCTTACGCGCCACCTGCTCGGTCATGACTTTGCGCTGGTCGCCGCGGTCGGCGCGTTCCTCGGCCATCTGTTTCCGGTGTGGCTCCGCTTTCGCGGCGGCAAGGGCGTGGCGACCTATATCGGCGTTCTTCTCGGCATCGCCTGGCCGGCCGCAATCGTGTTTTGCGCGGTCTGGCTCGCGATCGCGGCGGTCAGCCGCTACTCGTCGCTGGCGGCTTTGATTGCCAGCGCGGTGACGCCGGTTTTCCTGTGGTGGCGAGGCGACACCACCGAGGCGTTGGTATTCTTTTTGCTGTCGGCGGTGCTGTGGATCATGCACCGCGGCAATATCGGCCGGCTGCTCAGCGGCACGGAAGGCAAGATCGGTGCGCGGTCGGCGAGCGCCGGTACCTCGTGACCTTACGAGGCCGAGCTACTTCGAGCAGGTGCCGTCAAAGGTGTGGCAATATTCGCCGGCGTGGCAGAAGTGCCAGTGGCGCGAATTGGTCGCGTGGCACTCGCAGGTCTTGGCGCTGACCAAGCCTTCCGGGCAATGCGCAAACCGTTTGAACTTGATGGCGGCCAGCGCGTCTTGCGCCAGCACACACGTGAACACGCACGACAGAACGATCAGCGATTTCTTCATCTTTCCCCCGCTTGAGAAGGCCGCGTTGATTTAAGCCGCACTCATCGTGTCCGAGACCGCAGTGCTTGGCACCGGCGCCGGCCCGCGCTGCGGCGCGCCATGGGTGTGCGGGATCTTATCGGCGAAGGCTTCGACCAGCATGTCGGGATCATCGGCGCCGGTGTGCAACCGCAGCGCCTCGTCAATATAGCTCGGCGACGCCGGGTCCTTCTTGATCCGCTCGAGTGTGCGGTAGTAGCGCAAGTACAGCGTCAGCCATCGCACGAACGCTCTGCTGAAATCAAACAGGCGCCAGGGATAGAAGATCAGCGGATTGACGATCGGCATCCCGTGGCGGCGTTGCGTGCGCGCCTTGCGGCGCACAAAGCCAAATTGCAGCGGATGCACGCCTTCAATCCGCACCGAGCCCGAGAATATCGTCAACAGGTTGAGCAACTTGCTGCGGTTGAGCTTGGTGGCGACGGCACGCCGCATGATCGTCTCGACATGCTCGTCGCTGTAATATTGCTTCCAGGCATCCTGATAGACCTTGGTCCATGCCGCTTTCGACATCCGCGGATGGCCGGTGCAGGCATGCTCGAGATCGTACTTGTTCATGTCGGGGTCCATCGGCACCCCGCGGGCATGCAGTTTCTGGTGGTCCTCCGAGCCCGGCAGCGGCGTGAGGCAAAAGAACTCGAGAATGTCGACCGGCAATTCCTTCTTGATGATGTCGATATCGTGGGCGATCGATTCCGGCGTGTCGGTCGGAAAGCCGAGGATATAGCCGGCATAGGTGATGACGCGGGCGCGGCGCCAGGCCAGCAGCATTTCGCGGTATTCCCAGATCTTGTTCTGCCGCTTCTTGGTGCCCATCAGCGATTCCGGATTGATGTTCTCCAAGCCGATGAACACGAAGGCGCAGCCGGCCCGCGCCGACTTCTCGACGAAATGCGGAATGCGGTGACAGAGCGTGTCGACCTGCAGGATCAGCTTGATCTGGAAGTGCTCGCGCTCGCGCAGTTCGATCAGGCGGTCGAGGATCGGTTCCCAGTTGCGGTTGCGGGCGAAATTGTCGTCGGTGATGAAAAACCGCGTGATGCCCTGCGCGGCATTGGCGCGGACGA
>Ga0210398_10006891_pt1 | contig 10370 bp, 12 predicted proteins | sample IncBWC4OmetaG_FD_161047 | JGI IMG/M metagenome (GOLD analysis project Ga0210398, IMG submission 161047) | Forest soil microbial communities from Barre Woods Harvard Forest LTER site, Petersham, Massachusetts, United States - Inc-BW-C-4-O | ecosystem: Environmental > Terrestrial > Soil >...
GATGCCGTCAAACCGAAGCTGAGGCCGGCCGATCCATGCGCTGTGTGTCGCGACTGCGCCGTCCGTGCCGTTCTCTGCTGAAAGCGCGAACGAACAGCGGCGTCAGGCCGAGCCCGATACCGAACAGCACATGCGCAACGAAGTACGCCATCGGCATCAGAGCGATGCGCGCTGCCATCGTAGGATCCATCTGCGGCAGGACGTACAGCTCCATCGCCACCCAGGTCACGACCCCGACCAATATTCCGCCCAGCATCGTGAGGATAACGGACGATCGGCGCGACATCGCGAGTCCGAACAAAATTCCCAGCACAATCGAAAATCCAAGCTGGATACCTGCGCCCGCCGCCATCGCGGTCGAGCCTGCAATCAGCGCCTCGACGCCGTAGACAAGAGCGCCCAGCGCCTTCAGCGGCATCGTCGGGCCTTCGCCGATCGCGCTCGAGCACGCCATCAGGAAACCCATCATCAGGATGGCGGCAAAGATTCCGGCGGTGACACCGGCGGCGAATTTGCTCCCGACTGGAACGCTCGCACTGTATCTATAGTCGCTCTCTCTGTGGGCCCTATCTCGGTATTCTCTCTCCATGAGATCCCCGTCCCGGAAATCTCTGTCCCTATAGTCCCGGTCGCTGTAGTCGCGGTCACCGAGATCCCTGTCATCTAGATAGTCTCTGCTTTCTCGATGGTTTGTTCTTTCGTCCATGGCTCAGATCAGGCTGGCTATGCCTGCTCCTTCTTCAAAAGAATTTGGGCGAGTTGCTGGTGCTGCTCGAGGATAGGGAGAATCTTGTCGATCAGCGCCTCGATGTCGTCGTTGCTCGCGTCCTCACGCTCCTGCTTCAACTCGCGGACCAGTTTGTCGTGATCGGCGCTGGTCTGTTGCAGGAACTCGCGATCGAACTGGGGACCAGTTGCCGAGTTTAGCTTCGCGTTCCCATGTCGGCCTTGTTTGGAGGACGTGTCGCGCAGATGAAGGTTCATTGTCTGCGCCATCGCAAGTACCTCGTGATCGGCACTCGTATGATCGTCCACCAATTGTTTGGCGTAATTCTGGACTTCGGCGCTGGACGCTTTCCCTTCTGCCATGTTGGCTAGAGCGATCTCCTTCTGATCGGCTTGATGTATCTGATTCAGGATCGCGGCGCTGCCGGAGTTGCTCGATACTTCCACGGATTCTGTGTCGTGCTTAGCCACATGCCTGGGCTTTGCGGCCTCGGCGATCGTTGGCTGCGCAGCAGGCGTGACAGCAGCCGCATTCGAACTCTCGGGCGACGGCTGCTGTCGCGAGGTCGAGCAACCGACCATCGTGGCCAGTACCACCACGGGAATCAATAAGCCTCCCGCACTTTTGAAATTTTGTAAGGGATTCATTTCGCCGTCCTCCGTAGGACCCGTCGATTTGGAGCCGGCGGAGCCGACGATCGGCCTCACGGATGCCGGCTTTCGATCACACAAGCGCCGCCGCGCGCCTCAAGCGCTTTAAGATCGAGCAAAAAACATGCCCCGAAATTCCGAAGCAACTGCAACGACGAGAGTCTCTACCCTGAAAGAACTACATTCCGAGAAGTACAGTTCAAAATTTAGTCACCTCATCTTGATGCCTTTAAGTGACAGGATTCCGGCGCCACAAGCTGGTAGATACTAGTCGGATACGTGGCGCACGGTTCTGGAAGGGCCGCGTAGAAACCGGAGGAAATCGCGATGGCGGATAATGCGCGCAAGTATCGTGAGAAGTATGGCGAGTGGGCGCTCGTCACGGGCGCGTCGGCGGGTATCGGGCTCGAGTTCGCGCGGGCGCTCGCGCGCGAGGGCATGTCGATAGTGCTCACTGCGCGGCGCGAGGATCGCCTGAACGCGCTCGCCGCGGAACTCAAGGAGAAGCATCACGTCGATACTCGCGTGGTCGCGGTAGATCTCGCGGCGAACGACGGCGCCGATCGCCTGGCCGACGCAGTCGCGGATTTGCCGATCGCATTTCTCGTCAACAACGCAGGCTTCGGTTACGCCGGCCGCTTCGACAAGCTCGCGACAGACAGGCTGCGCTCGATGGTGGTCGTCAACTGTGTGGTGCCCGTCGTGCTGACCAGCCGCATCATGCCCGCGATGGTCAGGCGCGGACGCGGCGCAATAGTAATCGTTGGCTCGGTGGCGGGACGACAGCCGCTGCCGTTGCACGCCGTTTACAGCGCGACCAAGGGCTTCGATCTGCTGTTCGGCGAAGGCTTGTGGGGCGAGCTGCGCGGAACGGGTATCGATGCGCTCGTGATCGAGCCGGGACCCACGGCGACTGAGTTCCAAGCGGTAGCGGGCGAAAGTGTGGGCACCGACCAGGGCGAGCCGGCCGAGAACGTGGTGCGGGTCGCGCTCGACGCCCTCGGCAAACAACCGAGCGTCATCTCAGGATGGTTCAATTGGGTGCGCGCGAACGCCGTCCGAATCGTCCCGCGCTCCACCGCGGCGATAATCGCCAAGCGCGTGATCGAAGGCCAGACTCCGACAGACCTGCGTTAGATACCGAGGAGCGCGTCAAGCGGGCTTTCGCTACGCCAGCAAGCCGCGCAGCGAATTCTATGGCGTAGCAATCGGGAAATCGCACGGATTAAGCCACTCGCGCTTTGCCTGCGGCCATCGAGGGCGTCGAGAACGGGCCGCGCTGCAAAGTCATCATCGAGCGGGAGCGCTCCCGCGCACTCGAGATTTGCGGTCATGCTAAGCCGGTGCCTAACGACATCGGCTCGCATCGTATCGAATAGGAAAAAGCGAGGGTTCCAAAATCGGGGAGCCGTCGCATTCGTTCGGGTTTGTTCCGCTCAGACACTCTGGTGACACTTGCTTGCGTAGTGCGCCGGGCTTCGCGCCTTTTCGCGCCGTTACTCTGGTGCTCTGGTCGTTTGTGCGTTGACACTAGGCTGGCGCAGGTGCCAGATTCGCCGTCGCTCGTCTCAGTCAGTTAAAAGATGAAAGTTGCCGACGTGGCCGAATGCGCCTTGGCGGAGGAACCCGTGGCAAACCACGGCAACGGCCACTGCGACCGCAACGGCGACCGCCACTCCGACCCGGACCGCAACAGCAACCGCGACGCCAACTGCCACGCCGACAGCGGTGCCGGTGACGCTCAAGATCACGCCGAAGGCGCTCAAGTTCGCGAAGACCACGGTCGGAACGCCGAGCAAACCGAAAACGGTCAAGGTGTCCAACCCCAAGGGCAAGAAGAAGCATCCTGGGATTGCGGTGCTGATCGAAATGATTTCCGATCCTGCCGTCTTCACCGAGACCAACACCTGTCCCGCGAGCCTCGCCGCCGGTTCCACGTGCCAGATCTCAGTGACGTTCACGCCGAGCGCGGCGATGAAGCAGACCGGAACTCTGACGATCACGGATAACGCCAAAGGCAGCACGCAGAAAGTGCGGCTGAGCGGCACGGGAAAATAGACCGCTGCCGCCTTCTGGCGCGACACCTCGCCCTAGAATGCCGCATCGTTCGCCGGAATCTTTGCCGAGCACCAGATAGCCGATCTGGTTGCTTCGAAATCAGCGCGCATCTGTGCGGATGATTAGGCGCTTGTGTCTGCAAAGTGTCTGCGGCAGTCGGTCTGTCGAGCGAGACAAGCGAAGCGGCCAATGTCGGATGATTTCAGCGCCCGAAACCCGCCGTCGCGCCCAGTGTGCGAGACCATCGGTTGATCTCACCCGTTGTTTGCTTGTCGTAGCGAATGATCACTCCATAGCGCGCTGAATTGCCTCGCGGAATCAAAGACGATTTGGTCACTTTGAATCGACTTGGGCTGTTCATCAACCGCACAGGCGGATTCAATCGCATAGCAATCGGGAAATCGCACAGATTAAGCCACTCGCGCTTTGCCTGCGGCCACCGAGGGCGTCGAGAACGGGCCGCGCTGCAAAGTCATCATCGAACGGGTGCGCTCCCGCGCGCTCGAGATTTGCGGTCAGCGGAACGATTAGCGCGTCGCGCTGATGGAACAGACCGCATGTTTGACACGCCATTGACGCTCGCGATAATTCACCGCACGTAGCGCCGTCGAAGGGAGGTCAATGAGATGCGCAAAGCCCTGCAAGCGCTGGTCGCGAGTGTCGGAGTCTTTGGATTGATCGCAGCGTCGGCCCCACACGCGGTCGCCCAGCAAGCCGATGACAACGACGCCGGCATGCAGATCCTGGTTTCGCCGCCGGCAGTCCCCTCAAAACATCACGTAAGAGAAAGTCCGCTCGACGTGGCCGGGTGCTGGAGCGGCGAAACCGAGGACAACGGAAGCCGCACTGGCTCCGGCTTTCTCTTCTTCGTGCAGAAGGGAAACAAAGCCGTCAAAGGGACCAACCTGGGAGTTACGAACGGCACAACGACCGTTGTGGGTCCTATCAAAGGCAAAGTGACCATCAAATCGTTTTTTCTCAAAGCGAAGGAAAAAGAGTGCCATGTTTCTTTCGTCGGACAAATGCCCAATGAAGCTTTGGTCGGCAGCTACAGTTTCAAGGACTGCGGCTCGATAACGACCGAGGGCACTTTCGTCTACGATTTCGACCCGACCGGCGAATCCTGCACACCCTGAAACTGAAAATTCAGTTCGGGGCGCGGCGGGGCGGGCGGGGACGGGCGCGCTTCTGACCGCCGGGGCGGTAGTTCTCGTCGCGTGGATGGAAAACGCCGAGGCGCCGCAAGCGCGTGACGCACAGCACGTGGAATAGCAGCATCGCGAGCGCCATCGAGACGGCTCCGAGCCGCACGAATCGCTGTAGCTCGCCGGGCAGCCGGTCCGCGAAGACGAAAATCGCCAGCAGTACCCATTCGGTGCCGAAGACCATAAACAGCAGCCGGTCGACGTCGACGTGGCTGGGCAGGCGGCTCGATGCGTTCGGGTCCGAAACGTGGACGTTGCGCTTTTCGATCCGCGCGAAGATGTAGCCGGCGAGCAGGATGCCGCATCCGATCGCGCTCAGTCCGAATGGGTCGAAAATAGTCACACTGCTCCTGCGGCCGCTGCCAGCCTCAGGGAATCGTCGCGAGGTCGTAGGCAGGAGGCAGCTTCTCGGCGATGGTCGCGAGCGAACCGTCAGCGCTCGCGCGCACGATGGTGCCATCGTTGCATACCGCGAAGAATCCGCTTCCGCCGTTCTCCGGATCAGGCTTCAGCCGCATCACCATGCCACGCCCGAAATTCTGTTCGTCACAAATCGCGGTGAAACTCTCGCCTCGATCGGCGCTGCGAAACAGCATCGCGTCGGCGCCGGTCGGTGCCATGCGCCAACTGGGCGGCGGACCCATGGCGGCCGCGGTGAAGACGTCGTCGCTATCCGATCCGCTGACCAGCAGCGGGATGGTGTACGTGCGATTCAGTCCGCGCTTCACCTGCTCCCACGATTTGCCCGCATTGAGCGACAAGTAGAAGCCTGCGCCGGTGGTGGCGTAGAGCCGCCGCGAGTCGCGCGCGTCCACGGCGACCGTATGAATGTCGGTATACAGACCGTCGTTCAGCGATTCGAACGTGGCGCCTTCGTTGCGCGAACGGAAGATGCCGCCCTCCTCGACGCCAACGTACATCGTCGACGGCTCGTGCGGATCGAATGCGATCGAACGCACGTGCGGAATATGCGGCGGTGGCGGAAACGTCCAGCGATCGCGCCCCGGGATTTTCAGGAAGCCGTCGCATTCCCTGAAGATGCGCCCGCGATCGTCGCTACGGAACAGCCGCGCGTGCGAGGTGCCGAGGAACACCCGATCCTGCACCGCCGGCGACGCCGCCAGCTACCAGACTTCTTCTTCGCGCGCGAGCGGCGGAGTGACGTCGGTCCAGGTGCGGCCGCCGTCGATCGTTCGCGCCAGAGTGCCCTTACCGCGAATATGCTCGGTCGAGCCGGCGTAGATGAGGTTGGGATCGACGGCGTCCTGCGCCATGCACCAGACCGCCGACGGATCGGCCAGCACCATCAGCGGAATGGCTCCGCGCGATGGATCCAGAATCACAATCCCCTTTGCCGTCCCGATGCAAAGTCGCATCCCGGTACACCTCCCAACCGCGAACGATCGTAGCGCAAACCCCGACGGGGCGACAGGTTACCGCGCGCGTCTCTCTGTCACCGATTCACACTTCTGCATCTTCTTCTCGCATTACCGGCCTGATACAGAAACGCACATGAACCTTCGCCACGCTGCCGCGCTCGCGATCGCCTGGTACTTGATGATACCTCCGGTCGGCATCGACAACAAAGTTGATGCGCACGCACCGCTGTCGCAGTGGCGAAAAGGGGTGAAGTTCGATTCCGAGCAGGCATGCGATGAGTCCCTGACGGACGCCATTCATAACCCGATGACGCTCTCCGAATATCAGGCAGCAACCAAGGCCACGCTGAAAGCCAAGATGCATCCACTGAGCCAGTCCGAAATGACAAGACGCACCGCGCAATCCGTCTGCATTTCAGCCGACGACCCCCGCCTGAAGAAGTAGGCGGTTCAGTCCAGCGCCGTGATCGATCGTCCGCGCGTCTCCGGCAGTATCCACACCAGCATCGCGCCCATAGTCGAGAAGACCGCGCCGAGCGACAGCGTCGCGCCGAAACCCACGCGAGCGCCGAGCGCAGCTATCAGGATCGGCGTGAAGAACTGGAACCCCCGCGTGACGTTGAGGATCAGTCCCAACGACGTGTTGCGAATCCGCGTCGGCAGCATCTCCGCGATCATCGGCGCGATGCCGGCCCAGATGCCCGTGCCGAATCCTGCCGTGAACATCGCCGCCGAGATCAGTCCGCGCACCGCGACCGCCGAGTTCCACAGTATCGTCGGCGGAATCGTGCCCATCGCCATCAGCAGTCCATATGCGCAGAAGGCGGGCCGTCGCCCGAACCGGTCGGCGACGCGCCCGAACGTCAGATAGCCGATCACGCCGCCGATTTGCATTTTTATCAGGAGGCGGCTCGCGGCGGCCGCCGTGAGCCCGCGTTTGAGTTCCAGGTATCCCGGCATCCACGTGTATGTGAACCAGTACGCTTCCGAGTTGAGCAGGACGACGACGAACAGCATCGCGAAGATTCGCCGATACGCGAGTATCGCGCGCCAGTCGATTCCGATGCCGCGCTCGAGGCCGTCGCGAGTGCGCCGCCATACGTCACTCTCCGGCATCCACTTCAGCACGGCGGCCACGACGAATATCGCGGGCACACCGGACAGCATGAACGTCAGCCGCCATCCCAGCGCCGGCGCGACATATCCGCCGGCGGCCGCCGCCAGCAGAACTCCCAGCGGCGCGCCGGTCTGCACGTATGAGGCGTATCGCGCGCGCCTGTCGGCAGGCACGCTCTCTGCCACGAGGCTCTGCCCGGGCGCCCATCCGCCGCCTATGCCGAGTCCGGCAATCGATCGAAACACAATCAGTTGCGGGAGAGTATTGCTGAATCCGCACAGCGCTGAGCCGACGCCGTAGATTGCTACCGTCGCCACGATCATCGGCTTGCGCCCGAAGCGATCGCCAAGGAAGCCGAAGGTCACTCCGCCTACTGCTGTCATCAGAAGCGAGGTCCCAAGCGCCAGCGACGACTCCGAGGGCGTCAGATGCAACTCGCGCGCGACCGGAACCAGCAGGAACGAGTAGAGCACCAGGTCGTAGAAGTCGAAAATCCAGGCGGCGAACGCCAGCGCGACGATCCTCCGATGTATCGCACCCGCCGCGCGCTGATTCATCAGAACCTCGGCGGGCAACGACGGCGCGGTTTTGGCGACTGGCTCCATGCAATCGGGTATGGTTGGCTATTCTTGCCGGTTGCGACTGTCAAGGGAACGCAGCCGCCGAGTAGTGTCCTAATTTGATCCAGCAAGCGGGGGCTGAATGGAAAACGAGGAAAAAATACTAGCGGATCTTCAACAAGTTCGAGATGAAGTGGAGAAGTTGAAAAGCGCGTCGCGCACCCGTGAAGAGAACTTCAAACAGCGATGGATTCGGTCAATCGTAGTCTGGCTAGTAGCGGCCCTCTTGGCTTGGCTTATGTTCAATGCCTTTGGGCCGAAAGCGCCACGCCATGCAAACGTCCCCGAAACTAAACCCGGAAATTCAAATTAGTACAATACCAGCCGCCGCGTTATCCGCGTCCGCATTTTCGGAGGACTGAATGATCAGAAGATTCTTCAAATGGCTGCTTAGCACTGTGGTCATCATTTTCGTGGTGGTCGGCATCATTGCCATCTCGGAGCACATCTCGCATCGCGTGCAGCCTAACTCGGTGCTCGAAGTCGAGCTCAACGGCACCGTGGTCGAGCGCGCCAGCAGCAGCGTCTTCGGTCTGTTGAGCAAAAATGAGACGGCGCTCAACACGTTGCGCAATGCGATCAATCATGGCGCCAGGGACCCGAAGATCGTCGGCATGGACATCAAGGTCATCAACCCTGAGATGGAACTGGCGCAGGCGCAGGAAATCGTCGAGCTGATCAAGCGGTTCAAGAGCCACGGCAAATGGACCTCCGCGTATATCGAGACCGCCGGCGAATCGGGCGCGGGCAACACGCCCTACATCGTCGCGAGCGCCGCCGACGAAGTTTCGCTGATGCCGCAGGGCGACCTCAACCTGATGGGCGTGCAGCTGCGCGAGCTGTTCCTGCGCGGCACCCTGGACTGGCTTGGCATCACGCCCAACTTCGCCTCGGCGGGCCAGTATAAGAGCGCCGCCAACATGTTCACCAACAAAGATTTCTCGCCCGCGCAAAAGGAAGAGGACGAAGGGCTGGCCGGGAGCCTGTTCGATCAAATCGTCGCGTCCATCGGCGACGAGCGCAAGCTGAGTCCCGACACGATCAAGACTTTGATCGATCAAGCGCCGTTGCATGCGGAAGAGGGCCTCAAGGCGCGGCTGGTCGATCGCCTCGAATATGAGGACCAATTCGACGAGCGCATGAAAAACCACGGCGGCGAATCGCACAAGATAGTCGACTACACCGGCTACGCGCGCGGCGGCCTTCTTTCCGCTCTCAGCAGCGGCGACGAAATCGCGATCATTTATGGCGACGGTGAGATTCAGCGTGGCGGCGAAGGCTTCGATCCGTTTTCCGGTCCCGATACTACCGCGATGACTTCCGACGATATGACCGAGGCGTTCAAATCCGCGCGCGAGGACGACGACGTCCGTGCCGTCATCCTGCGCGTCAACTCGCCCGGCGGCTCGATGCTCGCGTCGGAGCTCATCGGCCGCGAGGTCGAGCTCACGGCGAAGAAAAAGCCGGTGGTCGTCAGCATGTCGGGGTACGCCGCATCGGGCGGCTACCTGATTTCGATTCCGGCGGCGAAGATTATCGCCGAGCCCGGCACCATCACCGGCTCGATCGGCGTGCTGGGCGGCAAGTTCAACATCACCCCCGCGGCGCAAAAAATCTTCGCCAACACCGACGCGGTTAGCCGCGGCGCCAACGTCGGCATGTTCGACTCATTCACCGATTTCACACCCGAGCAAGCCAAGCAGTTCCAGGACGACATCACGCGCAATTACCAATATTTCATCAAACTAGTCGCGGCCGGCCGCCACATCACGGTCCAGCAGGCCGACGCGGTTGCGCAGGGGCGCGTGTGGACGGGCGAGCAGGCGGTCAAGCTCAAGCTGGTCGATTCGCTGGGCGGACTCGACGAAGCGATCGCGACGGCGAAGGGATTGGCGCGCCTCGCCCCCGATCAGCCGGTCAGCGTCATCGAACTTCCCGAGCAGCCCGGTCTGCTGCAAACGCTGAGCAGCGGCAAGATGGTCGCGGCGCTCACGCAGCGCCCGTCGACGCGAATAGTAGAACCGCTCATCGATCTGATTCGCGTCGCACTCAGCGGTCACGCGATTTTCAGCGCCGCAATTTGCCCAGTGGTGCCGATGCTCTAATCGACGGAGGCGAACAAACGCGGTCGGAGAATTTCGATGCGGCAAACAATCATCGGCCTGCTGATGGTCGCGCTGACCGCCGCGGGCTTCTACTGGGTCGCGCGGCACCGCTACAAGTGCCCGTTCTGCGGACGCAACGTCAAGTACGACGATATCAACTGTCCGTATTGCGGCAACGACATGAACTATCGCCATCGCGCGGGTCCCGAGAAGCCTCCGCGCGCCGCCGCAGATCTGCGGCCGTCGCGGCGAAGATCTAGCGACCGTTCTTCGCGGACTTGAGCGCAGCAGCGGCGCGCCGCAAAAACTTCTGCGTCTGCGTTTTGGAATTGATCGCGAAGCGCTCGTAGTCGTCGCCGGTTTTCAGGTCGGCGAAAAATCCCGCCGGGTCTTCATGGAAATGTAGAAACCCGTTCGAGCCGCATTGGAAGGATCCGCGCTTTCTCTCCTTGAGTCCGCCGAGCCGCCGAATCTCTTCGAGTATCGGTTCGAGCTGATCGAGTGCCTCC
>Ga0210398_10006892_pt1 | contig 10370 bp, 11 predicted proteins | sample IncBWC4OmetaG_FD_161047 | JGI IMG/M metagenome (GOLD analysis project Ga0210398, IMG submission 161047) | Forest soil microbial communities from Barre Woods Harvard Forest LTER site, Petersham, Massachusetts, United States - Inc-BW-C-4-O | ecosystem: Environmental > Terrestrial > Soil >...
TTCCGCAATGATTTCAGCCACTTTATCGAACGTGGTGGACATCAGACCTGCTCTTTTCGGTCACGGCGAGGATAGACGCCGGCCCGGTCCGGCGCATGCAAGCCCGCCCGTGCCGGGCCCCCTTAGGACGCGAACGCCCCGTATAGCGAAGGATGCCGGCAAGTTCAACGGCGAGCAACCGGCGGCAAAATCGCGCCGGTGCCTGGAGATAAGCCGCTGTGCCCGCTATCGGATCGCGGCCGGCACGGCGGCGGTCTTCGCCTTGTTCCAGGCCGCGATTGGCGCCAACATCGGGCCTGCGACCGCCGGCCCGCATTAGACCGGAACCGTGGGCGGCAACGGGAGGGAACTCATGCGTTACGCGCTCGGGCTCGCCGGATTGGCTGCGCTGACGGTGGCGCTCGTGCCGCCCTCGGCTGCTGTCGCCCAGGTGCTGATGCAGCGCGACGTGTCGCTCAAAATGGCGCTGACCATCGCCGAGACCGTGGTCGCCGAATGCGAAAAAGCCGGCAACAGCGTCTCGGTGGCGGTGGTCGACCGCGCCGGACGGCTGCGGGTGTTCCTGCAAGGCGACAAGGCGGCGCCGCACAATATCGAGCTGGCGCAGCGCAAGGCCTATACGGCGCGCACTTTTGGCCGCACCTCGGCGGAATGGGCGTCGCGCACCGAGCCGGGCTCGGAGCTCGCCGGCCAACGCCAGCTCGAACATGTCATCGCGTTGCGGGGCGGCGTCCCGATCAAGGTCGGCGACGACACCATCGGCGCCGTCGGCGTCAGCGGCTCGACCTCAGGCGGCGACGAAGCCTGCGCCATGGCCGGTGTCGCCAGCGTGCAAGATCAGCTCAAGTAATTCGTAGGGTGGGCAAAGCGAAGCGTGCCCACGCAGCTCAGCACAGCGTGGGCACGGCGCTTCGCGCCTTTGCCCACCCTACTTTTTGATAACCGGCACTTCGATCGGCGCGCAATTCTGCCGGCCTTGCAGGGCACAATCCTGGGCCTTCTGCATGGCGGCGATGGTATCGGCGATCCACACGCCGGCGCTGATGAGCACCGACACGATCACCACCGCGATGACGTTCATCAGCATGCGGTGCCGGTAATCGATGTGGCCGTCTTCGTCCTCGAAAGCGGCGAGGTCGTCGACCGGTTCGTCGCCGTCCGGGGCAATCGGTGCGTGGCGCGGCGCGCCGGCGCGGCGGCGCAGTTGGAACGACAGGATTTGTCCGGACTCCATCGGTCCGGACTCCTGCACCTCGTTCAGCGTAGGCCGGTCCTGTGCCACGGCATGACCACCATGCAAATCAAGTGCGACAATAGCGCGTTTGTGCGACGATTTCTAAGGAGAGATTGGCGCCTCGCATTGCTGTCGTCCATTCCAAGATGCCGCGAACTGTCATAGAATCGTCGGTAATGAGCATTCGGCGATATGTCCGCGCGACGGTGGCCCTGCTTGCGGCCTACGCTGTCGCGCTGCAGACCATCCTGCTGGTGTTTGCCGGAACGGTGCCCCGCGCCCCGTCATTCGCCGCGACGCCGATCTGCTCGGGGCGCCGGGTCGACTGGCCCCGCTGCCCCGGGGCACAGCCAGGACTGCCTCAGCGCCTGTCTCACCGGCTGCTGCTGCGGCGCCACCGCCCTACCGGTGCCGGGGTCTACGGTCGCTTATGCGCCGGAACCGACGCGGATCGTCATTGCGTCGATCGGGCCGGCTGCCGCTGCGCAGCCCGGAATAACCGCCGCCCATCGCTCGCGTGCCCCGCCGCTTGGCTGACGTCTTCTTCTTTCCTCAGCGTCGGCAATCAATCGTTCTGCCCTTTCGGCAGTCATCCGCACGGAGCAATTCCATGACCAATCGCATGATCGTCTCTCACAGCCTCGCCGTCGCCTGCGCGCTCGCGCTTGCGCAACTCACGGCAACCGCCGCCCGAGCGACCGACTATAATGTCGGCCCGATCCAGATCACCGCGCCCTGGGCGCGGGCCACGCCGAAAGGCGCGAGCACGGGCGCGGCCTATATGACGATCACCAACACCGGCAAGACGCCCGACAAGGTCAGCTGCGTAGCGAGCGACGCCAGCGCCGAATGCCAGATCCACACCATGGTCATGAACAACGGCGTCATGCAGATGCGCCCGGTCGAAGGCGGGCTGGAGATCAAGCCGGGCGAGACGGTGACGCTCAAGCCGGGCGGCCTTCACGTCATGCTGGTCAACCTCAAGCACCCGCTGGAGCAGGGCAGCACGGTGAAAACGACGCTGAAGTTCGACAGCGCCGGTACGGTGGACGTCGACTATCCGGTCGCCGCCATCGGCGCCGCCGCGCCCGGCGTTCCCGCCGGCGGCGGCACCATGCAGATGCAAGGCGGCGGGGGCGGCATGCAGATGAACAAGCCGTAGCGCGGCGCTATTTGCCTTCCTTGAACGGCGCCTTCATGCCTTGCGGCAGCGGCGCCTTGAAGGTGTTGAGCGTCATCGACACCATGGAATAGTAGCCGAGGATGCCGACCAGCTCGACGACGCCGGCGTCGCCGAGAATTTTCTTCACCTTGTTGTAGGCACCGTTGCCGACGCGCTTCTTGGCGTAAAGCTCCTTGACGAAATCGTAGATCGCCATCTCGTCCTTCGGCGCCTTTTTCGGCGCCCGGCCGGCCTGGATGGCGGCGATGGTTTCCGGCTTGACGCCCGCCTTCTCGGCCATCGGCGCATGCATGGCCCATTCGTATTGCGCCTTCCACTGCTGCGCGGTGCACAGAATGGCGAATTCCGAAAGCCGCGGCGACACGCTGGTCTTGAAGCGCAAATGCCCGCCGAGCTTTTGCGCGAGCTCGCCGAAGGTCGGCGAATGCAGATAGATGGCGAACGGGCCCGACATCTTGAACTGGCCGCGCGGCCCCGACGCGATGGATTGCGCCAGCGTGCGCTGGTCGGCGGTCAGGGTGTCCTCGCTAAGCTTGGGCAGGCGGGGCGATTGCATGTCGGCCATGGATATTTCCTCTTGCGGCAGCGGACGGGGGTCCGTGGTGATTTTTCTATCGTGACGGCTGAGCCGGCGATGGGCGGGCGACCATAATGAACGAGGCGAGGGCGGTGCGCTACCGGCGCTTCTTGGCTTTACCTTTGGCGGGACTTTTCTTCGCCGGCTTCGGCGCGGCGCGTTGGGGCGCCGCCGCACGCCGCGCCGGCATCAAACCGGCCTTCTCCACCTGCCGCACCCAATAATCCCAGGCGCGGCCCATGGACGGCGGCCGCAACTGGTGCGCCGAGGTGAGTTTTGCTTCACCCGGCGACAGCGAATCCACGTGGCCGTGGGCGATGGCTTGGCTGAGCAGCTTGGCGTTGTCGCAGCCGAACACGGTGCGGAATGTCAGCTCGCGCAAGCTTAAGCCGGCCACGGTGGCGCCGTGGCGGCGCATCAGCACCATCCAATGCGGGCCGAGCGCGCGGGCGAGCGACGCGCCTTCCTCCGGCTTGATCACCAGCATGTTGGTGTCGCCGAACTCGTCGCGCTGATCCCAGAACGGCACCTGGCCGATGACGGCGCCGAGATGAAACACCGGCACCATTTCGCGCCCGGAAATGGCAAAAGGCAGCACGGCATGGGCGTGGTGATGGACCACCGCGTTGACCTCCGGCCGCGCTTTATAGATTTCGCCGTGGATCACCCGTTCGCTGTAGAGGCGGAATTCGGTCGGCCGGATCGGCTCGGAATCGAGATTGAGCTCGACGATGTCGGAAATCTCCGCCAATTCCGGCGCGCGGTGGCGCGGGATGAAATAGCGTTTCGGATCGCCCGGATGGCGCACGCTGACATGGCCGAAGGCATCGAGCACCTTTTCGTTGGCCATGATGCGCGTCGAGACGATCAGCTCGTGCAGCAGTTCGGCGATGTTTTGGTCCGGCATGGTTGGCTCCGTTTCGATGTTTTCCCACAAGCTTTTCGGCGCTTGTTTTGGCATCATGGCGCCGGTCGCGCTAGGAGTGTCCCATGGCCGTTTCTGTGAAAGCGTTGTTCTTCGACGTGTTCGGCACCCTGGTCGATTGGCGCACCTCGATCGCGCGCGAGGCCGAAGCGATGCTCAAACCGCTTGGTTTTGCGCTCGATTGGCCGGCTTTCGCCGACGCCTGGCGCGGCGAATATCAGGGCGCCATGGACGAGGTGCGCTCCGGCCGCATACCGTTCTGCAAGCTCGACATACTGCACCGGCGCAATCTCGAGCTGATTCTGCCGCGTTTTCATGTCGGCACGCTCACCGAAGAGCAACGCCGCAACCTCAATCTGGCGTGGCACCGGCTCGACGCCTGGCCCGACGTGCCGCCGGGGATGGCGCGGCTCAAACGCAAATACATGCTGGCGCCGGTGTCGAACGGCAACATTTCCCTGATGGTCGCTCTGGCGCGGCGTAACAATCTGCCGTGGGACGCCATTCTCGGTTCGGAGATCGCCGGCGACTACAAGCCAAAGCCGCGGGTCTATCTCGCTGCCGCGCAAGCGCTCGATCTGCCGCCGCACGAATGCATGATGGTCGCCGCCCACACCAAGGATCTCATGGCGGCAGCGGCGCTCGGGCTACGCACCGGCCACATCGCGCGTCCCAACGAGCACGGCCCCGGCCGCGGCGAGACCGCGCCGAGCGAGAAAGTCGATTTCGCCGCGAAGAGTCTCGAGGATTTGGCCGGGCAGCTCGGCACGTGAGGCGCTCTCCCTCCCCCTGAAAGGGGGAGGGCGGGGTGGGGGTCGCGGGCCGCCAACTGCTAGCAAAGGGCATCGCACCGGCCTCACCGGCTGGCGTTGTTTCACGCGTAGAACATCCGGCAAGCCCGCGGACCCCCACCTATCCTCCCCCTTTCAGGGGGAGGAAGAGCCAAGCGGCTCGGCCGGCGCGAGCCACGAAACTTACAGGGCCGGATAATCCGTATAGCCCTTCGCCGCGCCGCCATAGAAGGTCTTGCGATCCGGCGGATTGAACGGACCACCGCGGCGGAAGCGTTCGTCGAGATCGGGATTGGCGAGATAGAGCGCGGCGAACGACACCAGGTCGGCGGTGCCGTCGCGCAGCACCGCGTTGGCGCGCTCGAGATCGTAGCCCTTGTTGGCGATCAGCGGCCCGCGCCAGATTTTACGGAAGAAACCGATGTCCGGCATTTCGCCCGCGGCCACCGGATCGTCCGGCCCCGGCTCGACGATGTGCAGATAGGCGATGCCGAGCCGGTTGAGCTCGCCCACGGCGGTCGAAAACGTCGCCGCCGGATTAGAGTCGGCAATGTCGTTATACGGATTGGTCGGCGACAGCCGCACGCCGACCCGCTCGCCGCCCCATTCGCCGATCAGCGCTTGCGTCACCTCGATCAGAAAGCGCGCGCGGTTCGACGCGCTGCCGCCGTAACGATCACTGCGCTTGTTGGTGCTGTCGCGCAAAAACTGATCGATCAGATAACCGTTGGCGCCATGCAGCTCGACGCCGTCGAAGCCGGCTTCGCGGGCGCGGCGCGCGCCGTGACGGAAATCTTCGACGATGCCGGGAATTTCGTCGGTCTCCAGCGCCCGCGGCGTGACGAACGCTTCCATGCCCTTTGTCGTCCATGCCTGGCCCGCCGGCGCGATGGCCGACGGCGCCACAGGAAGCGCGCCGCCCGGCTGCATCGAGGGATGCGAAATGCGCCCGACGTGCCAGAGCTGCAGGAAAATCCGCCCGCCGGCGTCATGCACCGCGTTAGTGACAAGCTTCCAGCCGGCCACTTGCTCGGCGCTATGGATGCCCGGCGTGCCCGGATAGGCGACGCCTTGGGGCGAGACCTGCGTCGCTTCACTGACGATCAGTCCGGCGCCGGCGCGCTGCGCGTAATAGGTGGCGTTGAGCGCGGTCGGCACATTGCCGGGCCCGGCGCGATTGCGCGTCATCGGCGCCATCACCACGCGGTTCGGCAGGTCCAGCGGGCCGAGGCGAAAGGGTGAGAAGATGTCCACGCTCGTCATCTCAACCCCACGCTTGTCAGCCCCAGATTTGGCGCGCGGTCTCGAGAATGCGTTCGAACTTGCGCCACTGATCCTCCTCAGGAATCGAAATACTGTCGAGGCCGCCAAAGCCGCATTGCGGGCTCAGCGCCAATTGCTCGGCCGGCAGATATTTGGTCGCCTCGTCGATCCGCCGCCGCAACAGATCAAGACTCTCCAGATCGGCGCGCTTGGTGGTGACGAGGCCGAGCACCACGATCTTCTGTTTCGGCACGTAGCGCAGCGGCGCAAAGCTGCCGGAGCGCTCGTCGTCATATTCAAGCAGCAGCCGATCGTGCTGCAACTGCGCGAACAGCCGCTCGGCGATGCCGTCATAGTGGCCCTCGCGATGCCATTGCGGCATGACTTTGCCGGTCGCCGGATCGATCGTCCGCGGGTTGCCCTTGCACAGATGAATGCCGAAGGTGACGCCGTCGAAACCGGCAATGACGGCGTTGTCGGCGGCGATCGAACGCTTCATGTTCTCGTCCGGATCCTCGCCGCGGGCGCGCATGCGGTCGAGCGAAACCTTGTCGACATAGGCGGTATAGCCCGGCGCATCGATCTGGATATAGCGGCAGCCGGCATCGATCAGTTCGCGAATAATCTGCCGCGAGATTTTGACGACGTCGGCAAGGAACGCATCCATGTCCGGGTAAATGGCTTTGGACTGCTGCCAGTCGAAGCGCTGCGAAATCCGGTCGGGACTGAGGACCGTCACCTTGACGGGTTTTGTCGCGATCTTGCTGGAGAATTGATACTCCTGCAGCGGCACGTTACGCACTAGGCGGAGCCGCTCGACGACGCGGCGTCGGGTCCTGATCGCCGGGCCGGGCGCACTGAAATTCTGCTCGGCGCGCGCATAAGGCTGCAGGCTCACGCCTTCCATCGATTTGTCTTCGGCCGGGACCTCGAAACCCGCGACCGCTTCGCTGAAGCTTTCCTGGAAATTGCGCCGCCGCAACTCGCCGTCGGTGAGGATCGGATATCCGATCGCCTCCTGCCTGGCGATCACGTGACGGATCGCATCGTCCTTGGCGCGATCGAGCTCGCTCTCGGCGGCGTCGCCGCGTTTGTAATCGTCAAAGACCCGGCGCAGGGCGGGCGGCGCGCACAAGCCGCCCACCTGATCGACGCGAAGGTTCCGTAAGTCCGTCATTGTTGTCGCCGTCGACATCACGATGCCTCCTCATTTGGCGACCTGCTCATTTGGCGACCTGCAAATTCAGCTTGCGCACGATGGCGGCGTAGCGTTCGGCATCGCGCTGCCTGAACTCGATATAGTTCGCGGTGCCGTTCTCTTCCATCACCATGCCGAGCTGTTCCATGCGCGCGGCCATGGCCGGCTCGCGCATGACCTTGGCGATTTCGGCCTGCAGGCGCGCCACGATCTTCGGCGCGATCCCCGCCGGCGCCAACATCCCCATCACGGTGGCAACGTCGAAACCCTTGATGCCCAATTCGTCGCAGGTCGGGATCGCCGGCGTCGACGCCGAGCGCTTGAGCACGCTGATGCAATAGCCGCGCAATTGGCCGCCGGCGATCAGCGCCTGAACGTTGGGAATGCCGGACCAGCCGACCTGGATTTCGCCGGTGAGCAGGCCGTTCACCATGGCGGTGCCGGCGCGATACGGCACGTGCAGGACATCGATGCCGACGAGATCGGCAAAGATCGCCATGGTCATGTGATGGATCGAGCCGACGCCCGCAGAGCCGTAGGTGATCTTGCCGGGCTCCTGTTTGGCGAGCGCGATGAAGTCCGACAGCGTGGTGGCCGGCACTTTCGGGTTGGCCACCAGGATGGTCGGCAGCCCGACAAGCCCGGTGATCGGCGTGAAATCCTTCATCGGGTCGTAGCCCACATCCGGATTGAGCAGCGGGTTGATCGCCAGGATGCCGGTGTCGCCCAAATACAAGGTGTAACCGTCGGGCGCGGCCTTTGCCGCGGCAATCGCCGACATTGCCCCGCCGGCGCCGGTGACGTTTTCGACGACGAATGACTTGCCGAAATCGTTGCTCATCCGGTCCGCCAGCAACCGCCCCAAAACGTCGGGATTGCCGCCCGGCAACGACGATACGATCAGGCGCACGGAATGAGCGGGATAGGCATCGTCCTGGGCGAGCGCTGAGGAGCCGAGCCCAACCAGCGTCGTCATTGCGAGGAGCGCAGCGACGAAGCAATCCAGAGCGGCGTCGCGGCGCTGGATTGCTTCGCGTTGCTCGCAATGACGGGTCAACATGATTCGAGTCCCTTAGTCAAAATGCAGGCCGCTTTTCTTCACCACGGGCTGCCAGCGCGCCGCCTCGGTCTTGATGAAGTCGGCGAATTCCGTGGGCGTGCTCGACGACAGATAAAGTCCGACGGCATCGGCCCGCGCCTTGATGGTCGGATCGTTGAGGATCTTCGCGGTCTCGCCTTGCAGCTTGTCGATGATGGCCGCGGGCGTGCCGCGCGGCGCCACGAGGCCGAGCCAGACCGTGAGATTGCCGAGATGCAGGTCGGCCGCCGCGTCGAGCGTCGGCAGATCGGGCAGCGCCGGGAACGCGCGCGCATCGAGCTTGGCCAGCGCCCGCAAGTCGCCCGACTGGATCAGCGGCAATTCCGCCGAAGGCCCGTCGAACACGAAGTCGACGCTCTTGGTCAAAATGCCATGCGCCACTTCCGAGCTGCCGTTATAGGGCACCAGCAGGGTGTCGACGCCGGCCGCGTCGTTGAACAGATAGCCTTGCAGCTTTGTCGAGATGGTGCCGGCGCCGTAATTGAGCTTGCCGGGCGCGGCCTTGGCCTTGGCGATCAAATCCTTCACCGATTTATAATCGCTCTGCGCATTGACCACGAGCAGGCCGACGGTCTTGGCCACCAGCGAGATCGGCGCAAAATCGGCGATCGGATCGTAAGGCAGGGTTTTGTAGAGATACTGGTTCATCACCAGCGTCGAATCGATCGCCATCAGCAGCGTGTAGCCATCGCCCGTCGCCTTCGCCGCCGCCTCCGCCCCGATCACCGTATTGGCCCCAGGCCGGTTCTCGACCACCACCGGCTGCTGAAAATCGACGCTCATCTTGTCGCCGATGAGCCGCGCCAGCACGTCGGATGGCCCGCCGGCTGGGAAGGGCACGATGATGTGGATGGGGCGGGTGGGGTAGGGGGTTTGGGCGGCTGCGGGAACGGCAGAAAGCGCCGACATCAATATTGGTGCGGCGAAGCGAATACGGCGCATAGCGTTCTCCCGGTGCGGCGAAGGCTTTCGCAGTCTAGCACCACACGCGCACATTATTTCAAATCTGCGGGGAGAGCGCGCTATGATACGCGCAAAGACGTAAGCGGGAGGACACGATGGCGAACAATCCGGTGACCCGCCGCACCGCGCTCGGTGCGGCGGCGGTCGGCGCGGCGGCGCTCGGAGCGACGCAGGCGATGGCGCAATCGGACACGCGGAAAACGTTCGTGCTCATTCACGGCGCCTGGCATGGCGGCTGGTGCTGGCGGCGCGTCGCCGACAGTCTCGAAGCGCGCGGCCACAAGGTCTACGCGCAATCGCTCACCGGCAACGGCGATCGCTCGCATCTTCTGAGCAAGGACGTGATCCTCGACACCCACATCGCCGACATCGTCAACCTGGTGACCTGGGAAGACCTCAACGGCATCTGCCTCGTCGCCCATTCCTATGGCGGCTGGCCGGCCTCGGGTGCGCTCGAACAGATCGAGGACCGCGTCGCGGCGATCGTCTGGCTCGATGCGTTCAAGCCGGAGAACGGGCAGAGGGGCACCGACTTCGCCTCCGAGTTCAGCCGCAAGGCGCTGGAGGAGGCGGTGGCCAAGGGCGAGCCCGGCCGCAAGGGCCCGCCGGCGAAGACGTTCTCGGTCAGCGCGAAGGATTACGCCTGGATCGATTCCAAGCTGACGCTGCAGCCGAACGGCGTCGCCACCCAGCCGATCGTGCTCACCGGCAAGCGCGAGACCATCGCCAAGAAGACCTACATTCGCGCCCCGAAATATCCGCAATCAGCGTTCGACAAGGCGCTCGCCGAATGCAAAGCCGACCCGACGTGGCAGACCTTCGTCAACGACGATACCGGCCACGACGTGATGATCGATCAACCGCAATGGTTGGCGGACGTGTTGCTCAAGGTGTCGTAGCCGCCGCCACAGCTCAAGCTCGGCTTCCTCGATGACCAGCGCCTGCGGCGCACGCGATTAGGAGCGTGCACTCGTCAATGAGAGGCGGTTGGTGGAAGAGTTCGCCTATGGTCGCTCTACCCCCCATGTGTGGACGGCTCCGAGTTGGCAAGAAGAATCTTCGCGCATGCAGCCTTGGTCGGTGCGGCCATGTGTTCGGCCTTTCGATGCGGCTCACATGACCGCTGGCCATAATGCC
>Ga0210398_10006893_pt1 | contig 10369 bp, 9 predicted proteins | sample IncBWC4OmetaG_FD_161047 | JGI IMG/M metagenome (GOLD analysis project Ga0210398, IMG submission 161047) | Forest soil microbial communities from Barre Woods Harvard Forest LTER site, Petersham, Massachusetts, United States - Inc-BW-C-4-O | ecosystem: Environmental > Terrestrial > Soil >...
AGGCCATCAGGATCAATCATTTGAGCCGCAGTGCCATTTGCGAACCATAGGCGTCCGTCGTTGGATCGTGTTGCAACCGGGCTAAAGGGAGAGATAGAGGGCTGCGCGCCGTCGTAAGCATCGAACCAATCGAAATTTATTTTCTGGTCGGGATGATCACGCCATCGTTGCAGGTCGTCAGACTTGATCTTAATCAGACCACACTCGGCATAGAGCCAAAGATTAAAGTGTTTGTCGGTAACAAGCGCGAAGACTCGGTTACAGGGCAAGCCATTGTTGCTGTCCAGGGTATGCTGATTGTCGCCTCGCAGCTCCACAAGGCCGTGCTGGGTTGCCGCCAACACCGAGCCGTCCAAATTTGCCAGCACCTGATTGACTCGCGCACTTGCGTCCTTGAAGGGAGAGAATTGCACCTGATGGTTGCGATATCGGGCCAGACCACCGCGAAGCAAACCCAGCCAGGGTACGAAGCGAACACCGTCGAAGCGCAACAATCCCGCAAGTGTCCCAATCCAAACGTATCCGTCCGTCGTTTGGGTTATTGCTGTGGGTGTTCCCGGGAAGGTGCCGTCGCGCAAGCGCCGGGCAGTATGGGCATATTGAGAAATCCGCAGGTCCGGATCAAGCGCGAGTGCGGCAGGAAGCCCCGACAGCAGCACTGCAGTCAGAACCGTTCTCAGCGCGAGAAGGCGGCGTGCTCGTCGGTGGCACCGTTCCCGCGGACGGCTCAAATCTGAATGTCTCCCTGTGCCCGGCCGAGAACATCTGTACCTTCCTCTGCGATAGGTCGCGAGATCCCGAGTCTCCTCATTTTCGCCAGAAGCGTGGTTCGCTTCAGTCCCAGTTTGGTCGCGGCACCGCGTGGTCCACCTACGATCCAGCCGGTCTGCTCAAGCGTCTCCACCACCAGAGCGCGATCTGAGTCTTCCCAGTTCATCGGCGATAGTGAAGACTGTGCGTTGGAACTGAGAATAATGGCGCTTGTCTGCCTCTTGTGCAGAGGGTTCGGGAGCACGCCGTCGCGCGAAAGGATAACCGCACGTTCCACCAAGTTCTGCAACTCCCGTATATTGCCGGGCCAGGAATACCACTGGAAAGCTGCCATCATTTCTGAAGGAATGCTATCGATTTGTTTTCCCATGCGGTGGCTGAAGATCTTCACGAAGTGCGTTACGAGCGCGGGAATGTCTTCCCGGCGCTCGCGCAACCCGGGCAACAGGATGGGGAAGACATTGAGACGATAGTAGAGATCGCTGCGGAACTGACCGCGCGCTACCATCTTCGCGAGATTCCGATTGGTTGCGGCGACGAGCCGAACATCCACCTTGTGAGTTCTACCGCTTCCGAGTCGCTCGAACTCCTGCTCCTGCAGCACACGCAGCAACTTCGGCTGCAGCGCAGGGGGAATATCACCCACTTCGTCCAAGAATAGCGTGCCCTTGTCAGCCATTTCGAAGCGCCCTATCTTCTGCGCGATCGCTCCGGTGAAGGCGCCCTTCTCGTGACCGAACAATTCGCTTTCCAGAAGATCGAGCGGGATAGCGGCGCAATTCAGCTTGATAAATGAGCGTCCGCAACGCTGACTTGCATTGTGCAAGGCATGCGCGATGAGTTCTTTTCCTGTACCGGTTTCTCCCTCGATCAGGACCGTCGAGTCTGTGGGAGCAACCTGCTCCACCTGGTCGAGAACGGACTCGAGGGCAGCACTATTGCCTATGATCCGCTCGAACGTTCGCTCGACCTGATCCGCCGCCCCAGTGTTCGTGACTGCTGCATGATCTCCCACAGAAACCTCTACACTTAAGGCTCCCCAGCCGACTGGGATATTCTCGGGTTGCTCACATATCAAGAGCAGTGCGAACCCTTTTGAGCAATAGTCGATGATCGAAGGGTTTTGCCAGGAACTCGACTGCACCGCGTCTCATGGCTTGAATGCGCATCCTGGCGTCTCCATGAGCAGTAATAAAGATGATGGGAACGTTGCATTCCTCTTCTTTCAGCCTGGCCTGCAACTCCAGACCCGACATCTTCGGCATGCGGACATCGACGATCAGGCACGCAGCCTCCCCATGCAAATCGGATTTTAGGAACTCCTCCGCGGATCCGAAGCACCGTGCCGCAAGCCCTGCCGCCTCCATGAGGTCGCGGACCGAGTCTTGCATGGCCTCATCGTCATCAATGATCGCGATCAATTTGGACTTTTGATCCGACGGCATGCCCTGAAGGTAACCTGACGGCCCATCCTGGAGCAATCGAACTTTAGGTGGAAAAAACTAGACTTTAGTAGGTTAGACCGCTACTTTCGATGGAGGAAGCGATTCGATGCCGACAGGCGGGACTCGACGAGTTATATGGATCTGAGCTTGTCCGCCATCCTGACAAGCTCAGGCAAGGATTTGGCCTGCATCTTTTTCATGACCTGGCTGCGATACATTTTGATGGTCGCTTCGCTGGCACCGAGTTCCGCTGCAACTTGCTTGTTAAGCATCCCAGAAACGACCAGGTTCATTACCTCCCGCTCGCGAGCGCTGAGTCTTTCACAACGATGTCGCAGTTCAGTTAACTCTCGCTCTTTCTCGCGTAGAATGCGAGCTCGAGTAAGCGATCGCTGGACGGCATCGAGGAGATCCTGATGCCTGAATGGTTTGGTTAGAAACTCAACCGCTCCAGACTTCATGGCCTTGACCGACATCGGAACGTCAGCGTGAGCCGTGAGAAAAATAATGGGAATACTTATTCTTCCTCTTCTCAGTTCGTGCTGAAGATCCAGGCCGCTGATACCGGGAAGCCTCACATCCAGAATTAGGCAACTGGGACTGTCACCGTGCCCATTGGATAAGAACTCTTGTGCAGTTCCAAAAGACTGAGAGTGCAGGCCGACGGACTCGAGCAGCTCCTGAAGAGACTCACGCACGTCAGCATCATCATCGACAATGAATACGGTCGGTACGTCTTGCGCACTCATCCCCCGCGCCCCTATCAAAAGTACGGTGAAAAGACTATGTCACAAGCTTCCGCGTTCTGTGCCTGCGGCTATATCGCATAGATTGTATCGGATGATGCAACATGGAAACTGCGAAAGCTGCCGGCGCACGAACGTCGCTCAAGGACAGATCCGCACTCGCCGACCGTCAAGGACGGCCTTGAGCGAGCGACCTCGAGTCGGATCAGAGTCAAAAAGTTAACGAAGCTCACCGGTTCAGATTTGATCTCTCGCGCAGCACGCACTTCCGACAGTTCTTTGGTGAAATCTAAGTCGGTGGGAGCAGCACCGCTGATTCATCGGGCTCCACGCCGAATGTCAGATCCTGGATTACCCATTGCATAAAGACTAGAACACGGCTTTGGAAAGTGACCAGATATATAAGGTGGATGAAGACGCATACCAGCCAGGCTGTGAACCCCGAAAGATGGGCACCGAAAACCCCGGCCACTGCGGCCCCCCCAGCGATGACGACTACGTTCCGGCGTTTGATCATTGCTTTCGTCCTAGATGTGGCTCAGACGATTCCCGACTGCGATTAGGGCCGGACGAGGGTCGGCGCTGGCCGACCGTTCAGCACCGCCTCCACATTGTCCAGGGCCAGCATGCCCATGGCTGTACGGGTTTCGATCGTGGCGCTGCCGATATGGGGCAATAGAAATGTATTTTTTAGCGAAACATATTCCGGGTGAAGTTTTGGCTCGCCTTCAAATACGTCGAGTCCGGCAGCGGCGACCCGCCCGCTCTTGAGAGCAGCGATGAGGTCGTCGTCGACCACCAATCCTCCGCGAGCCGTGTTCACCACGATAGCTCCGGAGGGCAGAAGGCTTATGGCTTTGGAGTTCAAGAAATGGTGGGTCTGAGGGGTCTCCGGGGCGTGCAGGCTCAAGAACTGGCTGGCGCGAAGCAGATCCGACGGATCTTTGTGGTAGACGGCATCGCCGGCGATTTCCGCGGGTAACTCCGAAGTGTTCGAATAGTGAATCCGCATTCCGAATCCTCGCGCTCGACGCGCCACGGCTTGTCCCACGCGCCCCATTCCCAAAATGCCGAGGACTCTGCCACCGACTTGCCATCCCAAGAGCATGTCGGGGCTCAGGGGCTTCCACGCTCCCGTTCGAACCAGTTCCTGAGCTTCGTAAGCGCGACGCGAGGCCCCCAGCAAAAGCAACATTGCGATGTCGGCCGTTGCTTCACTGTTGACACCAGGAGTATAAGCGACCGGAATTTTCCTGCGAGCGGCAGCTTCCAGATCGATATGCTCAAAGCCCACCGAGTACGTGGCGATGATTTTTACGGTGGGCGAAACATTCTGGAAAAACCCAGAGTCCAACCGGTCTGCCGGCGTGATAAACAGGGCGTCGGCTCCCTCGGCCGCGGAGAGCAGCTTCTGCTGGGTGAAAGGAAACTGGTTCGGGTTTCGCCGAGCGTCGTAGTCGCGGTCGATACGCTCTTCAACTTCCTTCGGATAACGGCTGGTTACCAGCAGAATGGGTTTGGTCATACCCAACGTCTCTTTCCACGCGCCGGAGCGATGTCAAGCTGCTCGGCTGCGTTCCGATAGTTGCGAGAGCAGAGGCATGGGAGGGCGGCACAACACCGCCAACCGTTCCCCGAGGTGTCGGATCGGTACCTCAGGACAGAATCCGAGTCGTTTGCCTATGCAGCTTCTCGTCGGATCCCTGAGGAGGGCTCTACCCGGCCGCATGGCTCAGACGATCCCCACGTTTCGCTCCATCTCCTTGATCACCGTATCCAGCCTGCCGCTCAGCACCTGCTTGGCGAAACTGAGAGTGAACCCCTTGACGGTGTGGAAAGGTGAATGGGATGGCATGGCAAGCGCCAAGGGATCGACAACTGCGTCGACAACGACGGGGCCATCCTTGTACGCGAGAGCTTCGGCCAGACCTTCTCGAACGTCCCCGGGTTCTTCGATACGAATCCCTTTCGCGCCCATTGCCTCGGCAACCTTGGCGAAATTTGGATTCTTGAACTCCACGCCAAACGGAACGAAGCCAGCCTCCTGTTGCTCGATGTGGACGAAATCGAACTTCTCGTTGTTGAGAATGACTTGAACCACGGGCGTCCGTCGTTCTATCTGCGTCAGCAAATCGCCCATTCCCAGCATCGTGAAGCCTCCGTCGCCGGATAACGCGATGCACTGTCTGCCGGGATATGCCAAAGCACATCCGAACGCGTTCGGTGCGGCATTGGCCATAGACGCCCAGGAGAATGAGCCAAAGAGCCTGCGGTTTTTTCCACCGTAGATATGTCTCGCAAGCCAGATACAGGCCGTACCCGTGTCCGCAAAAAACATTGCGTCATCCGAAGCCAGTTCGCTGAGCGTGGCGGCGAGGAATTCAGGACGTATCGGTTTTATCGCCGGTCCCTTCTCGACATAGTGCTGCAGCAGTCTGTGGAAGGATTCCGTGTGTGCAATCTGCCTCGCTAGAAATTCTCCATCCGTCTTTTCACGCACGGCTGGAAGCAATGCACTGACCGTCGACTTGATATCGCCGGCAAGGCCGAGGTCTAGCGCGGTACGGCGGCCAATGTGCTTCGGGTTCTTGTCAATCTGAACCTTTTTCACACTGGCGCCGGGAAGAAATTCGGAGAAGGGAAAATCCGTGCCCAGCATAAGCAAGAGGTCAGCTTCATGGATTGCGTTGTACGCTCCCCCATAACCGATCAGCCCGGTCATGCCAACGGCGTTAGGATTCTCATGCTCCAGCCATTGTTTCCCACGGAAGGCGTAGCCGACGGGAGCCTTCAGCTTGCACGCCAGTTCAACCACTTCGTCGCGACCTTCTCTGCAACCGTCCCCACCAAAGATCGCCACCGTTTTCGCTTCATCGATCATCCTCACCAATTTTTCGAAGTCTGTTTCGGAAGGTCTCAGGATAGCTGGGGCAGCAATGGTGAAGTCGGATGGCTGGTCCGGAGCATCGGCGGACGCGACATCGCCAGGTATGGCGAGAACGGTCGGCCCCTTTTCCAGAACAGCCGTGAGGATGGCGGTGCTGATGACGGCACGGGCCTGCTGCGGATTCACCAGGCGTGCGGTATAGAGAGAAGCCGCCTCGAAAAACTTGTAGGGATTCAGTTCCTCCAGCGCAGATGTATCAATAATGCTCGACTCTACATCCCCGGCGATGGCGATAATGGGAGCTCCTTCTTTCCGCGCGTCCATCAATCCGTTGAACAAATGGACAACTCCGGGCCCGGCAGTTCCGCACACCACCACCGGGTTACCCGTGAAATAAGCCTCCGCGACCGCGGCGAATGCTCCATACTCCTCATTGCGAACGGGAACAAACTCGATTGCGCCATTTCGGCGCAGTGCGTCCACTACAGGATTTAGTGCGTCTCCGACGATTCCATAACAGCGTTTGACACCTGCCTTTGCCAGCATCTCCCACAATACGTCCGCGACTTTTTTAGACATAAGAACCTTCCTGGATTCTTTGTGGACCTGGTATTGGTACAGCGCAATTCCCTGCCAGCGTTTACGTCACCGCTACGCCTATCCTGCAACGCTTGAGAAATCTGTATTTCCGGTGCTCACGTCAACGGGTCCCAGCAATTCCGCTGCCATGAAATTGGCGGTCACAAACTACGCTTCATCCATATGGGCCGAGCCTCATCCCCACGATTGCGTGACAACCCAGATGACACTTGACGCAAGAGACACAGGGATGACACTGGCCCTGGCATGTGCTACTCGCCTCGCCAGGTTAACGATCAGGATTTCGTGAGGGTTCGCCTCCATCGCGGTTGCGATGCGGGAAATACGAGAGCCTCCTCTTTGGTAGTACGCTTGCTCTCCACTCAATCGAATTCTGAACGGTAAGGATTGTGGCGCTTTGCAATGAGAATTAAGGAGAGATGGCGAAGTCTGGTGATGGCGCGGATTCCGGAAGTGAAGAACGGAAGAAGACAAATGTCGATGTTGAAAATAAACTCTTCGACGCTTCGGTTCTTTGGGCAGGCGATACTTCTTGTGTTTTGGTCTGCTATGGCGGCGTGGGCGAGCGAGCCAAAAGGCTCGTCTCCTCACGGCACAAACATCTTCGCTCCCGCCTCAACCCCAGCCAAGTCAATCGCTGACCTGTCAGTCTTTGTGCTTGTCATTACCGGAATCATTTTTGTCGTTGTTTTTGTGCTACTGGCCTATGCCGTCGTTAAGTTCCGTGAGCGAGCAAAAGATTCCGGCCGCGAGCCGGCTCAGGTGTATGGAAGCACGCAGATTGAGCTGGCCTGGACGATCATTCCAATTCTAATTGTCGTTGTTCTGTTTCTGGCCACTGCCCGAGTCATCCACGCCGTCCAGGATGCTCCAGAACCGGCGGACGCTCTGGATGTGATCGCGATTGGACATCAATACTGGTGGGAGTTTCGCTATCCCAAGCTGGGGATCGTCACTGCCAACGAACTCCACATCCCGGTGAGCGATCCCAGTCATCCGACACCTACGTTTCTCGAATTGCTCTCGGCCGATACCGACCACAGCTTCTGGGTGCCGGAGCTTGCAGGCAAAACGGATCTTATTCCAAACCATCCCAACAAAATGTGGATGGACCCGCAGCGCACGGGCGTCTTTCTTGGCCAGTGTGCCCAGTACTGCGGAGTACAGCACGCGAAAATGCTGCTACGCATTTCGGTGGATGGGCCAAAGGATTTTGCCAGCTGGGTGGGCGCCCAGCAGAAACCTGCAGTCGAGGACGCCGGTGCCGTCGCTGGCAGGCGAGTGTTTGAACGTAATGCCTGCATGAACTGCCATCAGGTGGGGGGAACGCCAGCGGACGGGCGCTTTGGCCCTGACCTGACGCATTTGATGAGTCGCGCCACAATCGCGGCGGGGGCTGCGGAAAACACCCGCGACAACCTCCGTCTTTGGATCCAGAACCCTAGCGCAATCAAACAAGGGTCGCTGATGCCCGCCATGAAGCTGAGCGACGCTGATCTGGACGCGGTCGTGAGTTACATGGAAACGCTTAACTAAAACTCTTGGAAAGCTGATTATGTCATCCAATGTGATCACCGTTCCCGTCGGCCAAGCACAAGCCCGGCCTTGGGTCGACGAACTTCATCAGTGGCTGACCACTGTCGATCACAAACGGCTGGGAATCCTCTACATTGTCTCGTCTCTGTTATTCCTCGCGTTGGGGGGAGTCGAGGCGCTCATCATTCGCATTCAGCTGATGCATTCGCACCGCAACTTCGTTTCTCCGCAAGTCTTCAACCAAATGTTCACCATGCATGGGACGACCATGATTTTCTTCGTGGCCATGCCAGTCCTATTTGGATTTGCGAACTACTTGGTCCCATTGATGATTGGTGCGCGTGACATGGCATTTCCACGCCTGAATGCCTTCAGTTTTTGGCTGTCGTTTCTGGGAGGACTTCTTCTTTATTTCAGCTTTCTCGGAGGAAGCGGCTTGTACGGCGCCGGAAGCGCACCGGACGTGGGTTGGTGGTCCTACGCGCCACTCGGCGCTCGAGCCTTCTCGCCCGGTCATAGTTCCGACTATTGGACTCTGGCGCTGCTGGTCTCCGGGTTTGGCAGCATCGGAACCGCGATCAATATCATTGCGACAATTCTGTGCCTGCGATGCCCGGATATGAAGCTCAATCGCATGCCGCTGCTGGTGTGGCTGAACCTGGTGATGGCAGGAATGGTTTTGATTGCGATTACACCCTTGTCGGCCGCTCAAATCATGCTGCTCATCGATCGATACCTGGGCGGCCATTTCTTCGATACTCAGGCCGGGGGATCGGCAGTCCTCTGGATGCACTTCTTTTGGATCTTTGGCCATCCGGAAGTCTACATTCTGATCATTCCTTGTTTCGCTTTCATGTCGGAAATCATCCCCGTCTTCTCGCGAAAACCGATCTTCGGGTATCCGGTGATGGTTGCTGCAACCGTGTGCATCGCGTTCGTGAGCTTGAGCGTTTGGGCACATCACATGTTCACCATCGGAATGAACTCCTACGCCAACAGCTTTTTCACTCTCACCACGATGGCAGTAGGCATTCCCACCGGAATAAAAATCTTTAACTGGATCGGCACGATGTGGGGCGGCCGGATTCAGTTCAAAACGCCGATGCTGTTCAGCATCGGATTTCTCTTCCAATTTCTCATCGCCGGTTTGACCGGCATCATGATGGCCGCCTCGCCGTTCGATTGGCAGCTCAGCCTCTCCTATTTTGTCGTGGCGCACTTTCATTACGTGATCGTGGGCGGAATTCTGTTTGCGCTCTTCGCCGCGTTTTATTACTGGTATCCGAAAATGACTGGCCGAATGCTGAGTGAACGCCTCGGCAAATGGCATTTCTGGCTGTTCTTGATTGGCTTTCACCTGACATTCGACGTGATGCACATTCCGGGACTGCTCGGGATGCCGCGCCGAATCTACACCTACGAGCCAGGGCGTGGTTGGGACACTTTGAACCTCATGGTTTCGATCGGCGCGTTTATCCAGGCACTCGCAATTCTCGTGTTCGTTGCGAACCTCATCATTTCTTATTTCAAGGGCGCCAGAGCCGGCAACGATCCCTGGGACGCATGGACACTGGAATGGTCCACATCTTCGCCGCCGCCAGCCTATAACTTTGCGACGCTTCCGACGGTGGCGAGCCGCCGCCCGCTCTGGGACGCGAAGCATCCGGACAATCCTGATAGCCACTATGAGTGAAGACGAAATCATATGAGCGCAGTGACAACTTCATTTCCGAACACAGCAGCCACGTGGCATCTGCCATCCCGCGGGAAGGTCGCGATGGCCGGTCTCATCATCGCCGAGTCAGCGATCTTCACGATATTCGTCGTTGCCTATCTCTTCTATCTGGGGAAGAGCATCACGGGACCGATGCCCTCAGAAGTCCTTGAGACGCCGATCTTCTACACCATTTGCCTATTGTCCAGCAGCCTGACCATTCACCTTGCGGCGAAGTCGTTGGAGCGGGACTACACAAGACTATTCCTCGGCTTCTGGCTGCTGACCATTGCGCTGGGTGGATTGTTCCTCTACGGCACGGCCCAGGAATGGCACCGACTGATCTATGAACACGGGCTGACGATCTCGACCAACCTCTTTGGGACAACCTATTACTCGCTTGTCGGCTTGCATGCCTTTCACGTCACCGCAGGTCTAATCATGCTCTTGATGGTTGCGATATTCGGATTTGTCGGACGTATGGGCGTGAGCCAGTCAGATCGGGTCGCGGTGCTCTCGATGTACTGGCATTTCGTCGATGCCGTATGGGTGGTGGTTTTTACCGTGGTTTACGTTCTCGGACGCTGAGGTATTTATGGCAATGCTATCCGCGACAGAGCAATTGAGGGAGAGTCCGCCTGCCCCGCACGAGATTGAAATCCCCGCGTCG
>Ga0210398_10006895_pt1 | contig 10366 bp, 6 predicted proteins | sample IncBWC4OmetaG_FD_161047 | JGI IMG/M metagenome (GOLD analysis project Ga0210398, IMG submission 161047) | Forest soil microbial communities from Barre Woods Harvard Forest LTER site, Petersham, Massachusetts, United States - Inc-BW-C-4-O | ecosystem: Environmental > Terrestrial > Soil >...
CGATTGACCCCAGGCTCGTAATCGATGTTCCAACCCTTCACGAAATCCGGCCCGAGACCCGCATGATCTACTCCCACGAGTTTGCGAATGTAATCAAACTGGTCCAAATACTTATCCAAGGCAACTTGAGGAGTGCGCGGTACATTGGTCTGTTTTCGGCCACGAGCAAGATAATCGTTGAAAGCAGTGAGCCCGACAACTCCTCCGGTGCCAGCAATCGCTTCGATCACTCGGTCGCTGACGCAGCGCGGATTGTCGCAGAGGGCCGCGACGTTTGTATGGGTACAAATAGCCGGAACGCCCGAGGAGATGGCGATTGCGTCCAAGCTTGTTTGCTCCCCGGTGTGTCCTCCAACGTCAAGTACCATTCGCAATTTGTGGATCTCTTCGACCAGTCGATGGCCGGCTCGTGACAGTCCCGTGTGAGGCTCCAGATTCCCCGCGCCGAACACATTGGCGACGTTATAGCAAAGACCGATAATCCTTAATCCCATTTCGTAATGCGCGCGCAGCGGGGTTTCCGGGGAGCCCAACGGCTGATTGAACGATTCGCCCAAGGCATCGGCGGATTGCCACTCGAAGATCATTGCAATCTTTCCCTGCCGATGTGCTTCTCGAATCTCATGAACGGTTCTAGCCTGGACGACTCTCTCTTTTCGGCGTTCAAGGAAATTCAATGTATGCGCGTAGGATTGAAAATCTGCTCCCCCGCCTTGCACAATGCAATTTACTCCTCCTGTCTCAGCCGCCTTGAGGTGATCTTCGGCAAGATAACCTGCGGCCAACCCCTCGACGACCAGGGTGCCTCGCTGGATCGCCATGGGATCGCGAGCGCTGGTACGGTCCGATTTGTCCTGCGGAGAGACGGCGTGCGGAGCGAGCACCGGCAGCGCGGAGGGCAACACTTCTTGAGCGGCGGCCAGGCTTCCAAATCCGGCCGTTGCACCCGTCAAAGCACTCGCTCGGATAAATTCTCTGCGGTTCATCGCTCGCTCCTCCTGACACCTTCCGCGATGAGATCGCGTGCAGCCCACGGAAGGGATGGACATCGAGGCACGTGGATCGTTCGAGCCGACGGCAGACGCTGATTTCTCGATTCGTTCCAGCCCCTTACGCGCCCCAGACTTGTTTGTAGACGCGCAACCAATTCTCGCCAAGAACCTTTCGAATCTCTCCGGTCGACCAACCGCGTCGAATTAGACTTTGGGTGACGTTGGGGAGCTGGGATATGTTTTCAAATCCTTTCACATAGAGCCAAGTTCCCTGACTCATCATCTCCGGCGGCATCACGTCTCGATTGATATTGTCGTAGTTTATGTTGCGCCCTTCCACGAAATCTGGGCCCAACCCGACGTGGTCCACACCGACCAGTTTCTTGATGTACTCGAATTGGTCCACGTACGCTTCGACCGTGACTTGTGGACTGTGCGCGATCTTCGCGTCTTTGCGGTTTCGGATGAGGTAGTCGTTGAACGCTGTGATGCCTATGACCCCCCCGGTGCCAGCAATCGCTTCGATTAAACGATCGCTGATGCAACGGGGGTTATCTGCGATAGCCGCCACGTTCGTATGGCTGCAGATCACCGGACGCCCGGAGGTCGCCGCAATGGCATCGAGGCTGGTTTGCTCTCCAGTGTGACCTCCAACATCCAGAACAATATTTAGATGGTGGATCTCGTCCACCAGTCTCCGACCGGCACGAGTCAGGCCAACTTTAGGTTCGAGACCTCCTCCTCCGAAGATATTGGCCACGTTGTAGGCAATGCCGACTATGCGCAGTCCCAGCTGATAATAGGCGCGCAAAGCCGTCCGAGGGGGACCGCCCAGGGTATTGTTCTGCGCGTCACCCAAGGTTTCAGCCGACTGCCAGCCAAAGAGCAGGGAAATCTTATTGTCCTCGTGAGCTTGCTCGATTTCTTTGACGGTGGTGGCCACGGTGATTTGTTCTTTGTGGCGGTCAATAAAATTATAGGTGTCGGCGAACGATTGAACATCTCCGGCGCCCCTATGCCAGCAACTGACTCCGCCAACCTTTAACATTTGCAGGTACTGCTCATTCAGTTGGGAGGGATCCAATCCATTGACCACGAGCATCGACCGTTCAAGAACCAACGGATCGCGACTCGGGCTCCGATCCGAAAGATCTTGCTCGAACGATCCGCGTCTTGCTGCTTTGGCGGCCACCGGCATGGCCCCGGCGTGGGAAACCTGGCACAGGCCGGCTGCAGTTCCTCCAACCGCCACACTGCGCATGAAATCTCTTCTATTCATGAGAATGTAAACCTCCCTCGGGAAATACTTGCGTGTATGAGTTAATGCGCGGGTCCGATAGGCGTTACAAAGTAATCGTACGCGGCCCGGGCTATCCCAGAGATAAGATTTTGTTTGCTTTCTCTTGTACCCCTGAGATCGTTTGTCATCACCGTCACAATCACATGCCCTTTGTCATTGGGCAAATAGATGATTCCTGTTTCGTTGAGCGTGGTGGGTAACGTGCCTGCTTTGCGTGCGACCGGAGTCCCCCAGGGCAACTGTCCCTTGATCAGTTGGGGAAAAAACGTGGTCTGAAGCATGATGGCGATCATGTCCTGACTTGCTTCCTTATCGACAACCTTTCCTTGGAAGATCATTTCCAGGAGTGCGCTTACATCATTCGGAGAAGCCGCATCCTTGATGTCCCGATTAAACTTTTGGACCGACTCCGGTACCGGGGCATCCTTGTCGTCCCACATTTTGTAATAAGCAGCGTTCGCTTTGCGCTCCCACATGTCTCTGAAGTCTTTGCCCGTGAGGTTTCTGGTGGGCGCGTCATAAAATCCCATGTAGTCGCACATCATTAATTTCACGGTGCGACTGACCGTGATTTGCTTGAGCCCGAGACTGCGCATCGTCGCAGTGACATTATCCGGTCCGACCTTCGTAAGGAGGAGGTCTGTTGCTCCGTTCTCGCTCTCAGTTATCATCCAAAACACGATGTCGTGAATCGTGGGGTTGAGCCCCGGTTCGAAGTGGGAAAGAATTGTGCTGAAATACAAACTGTCGGGTTCCAGCGTAATCCTGTCATGCACGGAGAACTTGCCTTCGTGGGCTTGCCGAAACACTTCCACCATTATAGGTACTTTGTAAACGCTCGCGGTGGGAAACAGCCGATCGCCATTGACATTGAATCCCTCGCCGGATTCGATGTGCCTTATGGTCACGCCAACCTGGCCATCGATCCCGGCAATGAGGTGTTGAACTCTCTCACGCAGGGATCCCATATCCTGCGCCCCCGCCGCGGGAATGGCAAAAAGCAATCCGATCATAGAAACCGTCGAAGCGAATATTTTAGGTGACGTCATTTTGCGACCTAGTAGCATTGGGCTTGCCTCCTAGAAATTAAGCTTCAGAGCGAACTGAATGATGCGTGCAGCAACCGAAGTTGCCGTTACAAAACCGAACGACGAAGTGCCGAGATTTGTGTTCGGATTTTGAAACTGTGGTGTGTTGAAAGCGTTGAAAAACTCGCTGCGGAATTCCAGATTCATGGATTCACGGATGGGTATGCGTTTGGAGAGTTCCAGATCAAAATTGCGCTGGTCCGGTCCGTACGCTACGCCCCTTCCGCTATTGCCAAATCCGTATGCCGGTGTTGCATCACTCGACAGGTTGGGGGGAGTCGTGAAACAGTTCGCATTCAGGTAGTTGTTGAGTTTCGACGTGACTGACCCCGGGGTCTCCACCAGACTTGCGTTGCAGCCTGGTGCGAACTGCGCGAACTCGTTGGACAATCCATAGATGGATCCCGCCCGGCTGTCGGTAACTGTGAGTGGCAGACCCGACTGTAGAGTCACAACTCCCGCCGTGGACCAGTCGCTCAGAACTCTTGTCAGTCCTTTGATCTTCGTGAACTTGGGAAGGTCATAGGCATAGCTGAGAATGAACCGATTCTTGCGGTTAAAATCAGATACGCCATAGCCCTCGTGGGGTGAATAGCGGGAGCCCAGTAAATTGCCCCCGAATTCCGTACCGACCGCTGAACCTTCGCCGAACGTATCGTCATAAGACTTGCTAAACGTGTAGGAGGCCAGGAAGGTGAGACCCGCGCTGACTCGCTTTGTCACACTGGCTTGGAGTGAGTCGTAGTTCGCAACGCCGCAGGTGCAGACCTGAGACTGCCCACCCGGTGCAAAGCCTTGCAGAGGAACCCTGAGCGGAAGATTTGCCAGAGTATTGGTCGTTTGTCCTCTAATTGGTTGCGTGGGACTCGCTAGGAGCGCCTCATTGAAGGCTATCGTATTCTGCACGTGGGTGGAGCGCGCGCCGACATAGCCTACTTCCCAGAGGAAGTTATGTGGAGCTTCAGCCTGGACGTTAAAAGAAAACTGCTGGTTAAGGCCCGGTCGCAAGTTGGGGTCGAGCATGGAGAAGGAGAGCGATGTCGTCGGCGAATAGGCCGGAAACGAGGGAAAGTTGAAAGAGACGCCTGGAAAAGGGTTCTGAAAGGTAGCGGCGGCATTCGCAGTTCCGGAAGGGGACACCTCCAGCGAAAAGGGAGGATTAGTGATCAGCTGCAAATAGACATTCCCCACGACCCGTGAGTAGTAGATCCCATATCCGCCGCGGAGGACGACGCGGTCAGTCTGAGGCAATCGATAAGCGAAACCGACACGAGGTGCCAGCGGGTTATCTCCAGTATAGGCGACCGGCGCTCCGTTGGGGCCTCTAAGCACGCCATCGGGCACCGTTCCGGGAAATCCGTTCGGAACGACATATCCGGCAAATGTGCCGCCTGCTGGTGGATTCGGGTTGGCGAGACTCGGCCAAAAATTGGTATTGATCTGCTGTTTATCGACTGGCGGTCCCTGGTGCTCGTATCGGAAACCAAGGTTCAACGTCAGATGTGAGGAAACTTTGAAGTCATCTTGTATCCACAAGCTGGGATTCCAGGCTTGCCAGTAGCGATCCAAGTTACCCCCCAGAATTGTCGAATTGAAGAGATTGCTGAAGGGCGACCCGTTCTGAGCCGCACTCTCTCCCAACAGAAAATCAGGGAAGCTCAAAAAAGTATAGAAAGTGTTGAAGGTGAAATTTAGGAAATAATTCTGGTTGCGCATGAGTTCCCCCCCGAAGCGCACCGAGTGTTTTCCATTCGAATACGAAACTGTGTCTCTCAAGTCGAACGTGTTCTGAGAGTATTTTAGAGGAAAAGTAGGCCCGAGAGCGTACGAACCCACGATCGTGATCAGAGGTAGTCTGTCAAATCTCTGTTGATCGGGCACGGTTATGCCTACGCCGGACTGGGTGAAAGGAGCCTGACTCGACTTTACATTCTCGTTCCGACTAAATCCAAACCGGGCGTCATTGACCCAATGGGTGCTGAAGGTGTAGGTGTGATCTAGAGAGATGTCTCGGTAATGCGGATCCGTAAGCAAGGGAGAGCCCGGAACATTACTCGAGGACCGGGTGGCGAAGGGATCGAGTTGCTGACCGTCCGAATAAAAGAACCGCCCGGAGAGGGTACTCTTTGTGGTGTGCAAGTAGTCCAGATTGATCAGGATTTGATCTTCTCGGAACTGTCCGGGGACACTGAAGCTTGAAAAGCCCTGCCCGCCAGTAATGATCTGCGGGGTCTTCACATAGTAGCTTCCGTCGGGCAGCTTCAGATTGAGTAGCTGAAGCGCCACAGGGTTTATGTTGGATCCGTCGGCTGCGACCGCAACACCTCCGTTGACGCCCGCCTGGCCACCAAAGAGCTGCCCCAGCGCTGCAGCCGAACGGTCGTTCGTGAGAGCAGGACCTACAACGCTCGCTGTGGATGTCGGTCCAACACCGTTTCGTTGTCGTGTACCCTGATAGGAGCTGAAAAATAGCAGCTTATCCTTCTTAATTGGTCCTCCTAAGGTATACCCAAACTGATTTTGCCTCAGCTCCCCCCGCGGCTGCCCCGTCAGGTTATTAAAGAAATTGTTGGCGTTGAGCTTGTCATTGCGGAAATACTCGAATGCATTGCCGTGGAATTGATTGCTACCTGATTTGGTCACTATATTTACGTGGGCCCCGGCGTCGAATCCATAGGAAGCGTCGGCTTGGCTGGTAATTACCTTGAACTCCTGTATTGCATCCGGGGTAGGAACAGGAAATGCCCCAGTTTGGAGTCCCGAGCTTCCACTATTGTAATCGTTAACGTCGACTCCGTTCATCTGATAGTCATTATCAAAGGATCGTGCGGCTCCCACGAACATGACGTTTCTAATCCCACGGCCTAGTGTACTAGCGTCGGTCACATCAGCCGCAACCCCGGTAGAGAGCGCGAGAATTTGCGTAAAATTCCGGTTTACCAAGGGCAATTCTCCGACCATCTGTTCATCCGTGACTTTACCCAAGGAGCTGTCTTCGGATTGAATAAGGGGCCCCTCGCCCGTGACCATTACGGATTGCGTGACACTGCCAATTTCGAGTTGCACCGGGACGGTGGCCACCTCGGTGACGTTGACACTAATGCCCACTTGCTTTGCCACCTTGAAGCCAGTCCGTTTCACTTCGACGCTGTACAGGCCCGGCGGCAGAAGGTTCACACGATAGACGCCGTCAGCTCCGGTGGTTACCGAGCGTAATTGACCAGTCCCTTCATTGGTGACACTTATTTCCGCGCCAGCGATGCGGGCCCCTCCCGGATCGGTGACCGTGCCAGTCAGCGCGCCGGTGGCGGCCGTTTGCCCATAGCTTACCGGGCACCTGGCGAGCGCTAAGGTCAGCAGCGCAGTCGTCGTGACCGCTTTCACAACCCGACGGATTGTCGCGACCCGAAGCACGGTCGCAATTCCGGCTGAGTCTTTACGGTTGGAATTCAACTCCTGTCCGACGATCCCCAATAGGGAGAAAATTCGACGCACCATAGACGGCCCTCCTCATTTCACTCGTTCGAGCATCTCCACTCATCCATCGGTCCGGCCGGACTGGCTAACGCCCGAAGCACCCGGCATCTTTTTCTCACCACCGCTGAAATTAAATCTCTTGCCATAACTTATATGCTGATATACAACAGCAGTGCTGTACTATCACCGAATAGTTTGTACTGTCAAGAAGAAACTTTTTGATGCATTGCAGCGATTTCACAAGTGGAATTGAAATGACAGCTATGCCGTAGAGGTTAGTGTACTCATGGATAACTTATCCACCACAGACGGACAGGCGGGAATCACGCAAAGGAGCAACGGCGGCAATGTCGCGCCGCACGCGCGTGCAGAACTCCGCACTGAAATTGCACGGACTTACCTTCTCTGGATTTGCTGTCCCCGTGCTTCCTTTGATGGTCTCCTCTGCGGATGAAGGAACTGTGGCGTTCAAAAGCTGTTCGGCTCTCGTCGATGTTCACTCAACGAAGGAGAGGGCACGGAAGGAATCTAATGAATGGTACAGTAGACAACGACAAAGCAAGCTCGAGGCAAGATCACTTGATAAGACTCGACCCTGACAGTGGGGTGCCCCTGTATCTACAGGTTGCCCACCAGTTCATGTACGAAATAGAGACGGGGATCATTCGGAAAGGAGACACACTTCCTTCCACCCGCTCGTTGGCCTCCGATTTGGGAGTTGCTGTTCTCACAGTGGATAAAGCCTACAGATGGTTAAAGTCTCGTGGCGTGGTGTTGAGCCACCATGGAAAAGGTTGGACCGTCGCCGTCTCTATGGAATCGTCGCGTGAAGAACAGCACGAGCGTCTCCGGATGTTCAAAATTGTCGATGAGATATTGGACTCTGCGGTGGATCGCGGATTTGATCCGATGGCATTCGCGCAGGCGGTGCTTCGCAGGGCGACAGCGCTTCAGCAGCACATGCGTACTCGGCGTCTTGTGTTCATTGAGTGTCATCCTGAGTACGTAAACGATTTTATTGCGACGGCGAAACAAGAACTTACAGATCTCAACGTTCAAATCCAGGGAATGCTTACCAGTGCTCTCCCAACGAAGAACAAGCGCCGGAATCCATCTCTGCGAATCTTAAATCAAGCCGATTTCATCATGACGACGCTGTATCACTACGAACACGTGCAGCGCATGGTCGCACCTTCCAAGCAACGCGTGGTGGCTCTCACGCACACCATTGATGAGAGTGCGCTGTGCAAGATCGTATCTCTCCCGCGCGACGTGCGCCTCGGAGCTCTCTTTGGTCCGGTGGACCCGGCTCCGGTAATTGTTCAGACTCTCGAGTCTTATAGAGACGTACCACGCGGGTCTGTTCCATTCGCCTTAATTAGCGATAGACGAGCGGTGAAGAAAGTGTTGAGCAATGTCGATGTCATAGCTTACACAGCGGCGTGCCAGAAGCAGATTCGCTCTCTCGTTCGGAGAGACGATGCCAGCATATTGATGCGTTTTGTCCCCGACGAGGGTGCTCTCCGTAAGATTCGCACCTTGCTGGGGGCACCCCAGACCAACCCCAAGCAACCTCGAGGTGCGAAGGTCGATGGTTTAATGCACCTGCAGGGCAAAGCCCTCTCTTCCGACGGAACGAAACACGATCACCGCGCACCAGAATATGAGCACGGCGGACAAGTGAAATGAACGCGACTCCCGTTTTGTGCGTGCCTATAACGCCAGTCTCGGCCGGTTTAGAGCAACCGTAAGACCGAGCAGTCATCAAAGAACCGCCGGGGAGCTTACCTTAGCACCACTTGGAAACTCCTGCGGACCTCAGCAAAGAGGAGTTCTATGCGCGTTCTCAGTCGTTCCGATGTGATGCGCACGCTCTCAATGAGTGATGCGATTGATGTTGTCGAGCGTGCCTTCATCGATTATTCGACTGGCAAGTCGGATGTGCCTCCGCGCTTGATAATTGCCCAACGAGAAACACAGGGCAAAACGCTATTCATGCCTGGCTATCTCCCGGAGTCTGGGGCACTGGCCATAAAGATCGTGTCTGTCCACATGAGCAACGCGCTGCGAAAATTACCTTTGATTCATGCGACGGCTATCCTCGTGGATTCGAGCGCAGGACAAATCCTCGCCGTCATGGAGGGCGGCTATCTGACGGCTTTGCGTACCGGTGCGGCGAGTGGGGTAGCCACACGATATCTTGCTAGATCCGACGCACGCACCGTAGCTATTTTGGGGGCAGGGGTTCAAGGTCGTTCTCAACTCTTAGGCGTAAGTGCGATCCGGCCGGTAGAAAGAGCCTTTATTTATGACCGCTCGCCCGAACACATGCGCGACTTCAAGTTTCAGATGCGTCACCAAATGGGCCGAAGGATTGAGCTTCTTTCCGCCTCATCTCCTGCACAAGCGATACGCGAGGCAGATATAGTCTGCACCGCAACCACTTCTCTCGAACCTGTCTTCGATGGCCTAGACCTCAAGCCCGGGACTCACATCAATGCCATCGGATCGTACACTCCTGAAATGCAGGAGATTGACGACGAGACTCTCAGACGGGCTTCAAAGATCGTAGTAGACACGCGCGCGGGAGCACTCGCGGAGGCCGGAGATATCCTAGCGGCGGTAAGCCATGGCGCCATTCAAATCTCGGATATCTATGCGGAGATCGGAGAGATTGCCAATGGAAGCAGGAAAGGCAGAGAAACGGAAGAGGAAATCACCTACTTCAAGTCTGTTGGTAACGCTGTTCAGGATGTCGCTGTTGCGCAGATGATTTATCGTGAGGCCGTGAAACAAGACCTAGGGACGGAAATCGATTTGGAAACATGAAACCATTGCAGGCGGTGCATTTTGGAGGAACTCCGGACATGCGTTTTTCAAATATGATTGTTGCGGTTGATGCCCACGCTGGAGGGGAACCGGGTCGCGTCATCGTAGGCGGCGTATTCGACGTGCCCGGCGGTACGATGTTCGAAAAAAAGACTTACCTGCAGTCGAAAGCCGACGGCCTCCGTAAGCTAATGCTACGCGAACCCCGTGGATACCCTGGCCTCTGTTGCAATCTTGTGGTGCCCTCTGCAAATCCTGCCGCAGATATCGGGTTCATTGTGATGGAGCAGACAGAGTATCCGCCGATGTCGGGCTCCAACACTATTTGCGTCGCGACGGTCCTGATTGAAACAGGAATGGTTCCCGTCCAAGTTCCTGTTACTCGATTGAAGCTTGACACTCCCGCCGGGTTGGTTGATGTGGAAGCCGAGGTTTCAAATAACAAGGTCACCCGAGTGACCTTTCGAAATGTTCCGGCGTTTGCTGTGTATCTGGATCACATCATTGAAGTCCGCGGATTGGGGTCCGTGTCTGTGGACGTCGCCTATGGCGGAATGTTTTACGTGATTGCAGAGGCTGAACAATTTGGCCTGCGACTCACGCCGGATGAGGGGCGAGACATCGCCCGCATCGGAGAGATGCTAAAAGCGGCGGCACGTGAGCAATTGCCTGTAGTGCAT
>Ga0210398_10006896_pt1 | contig 10364 bp, 7 predicted proteins | sample IncBWC4OmetaG_FD_161047 | JGI IMG/M metagenome (GOLD analysis project Ga0210398, IMG submission 161047) | Forest soil microbial communities from Barre Woods Harvard Forest LTER site, Petersham, Massachusetts, United States - Inc-BW-C-4-O | ecosystem: Environmental > Terrestrial > Soil >...
CCGTGCGTCAAGCCCGGCGGCCGGCTCGTCCAGGAGCACGATCGCCGGGTCCGCCGCGAAAGCCCGCGCGACCCCTAGCAGCCGTCGCTTCCCGTGGTTCAGGGTTCTGGGCGTCCGGCTAGCGAACTCCCAGAGCCCGAAGGCCTCTGCCGCCAGCTGCGCCGCCTCGGTGGTGCGCGCGACGCCCGGCCACCCGAGGTCGGCGACCCCCCGCCACCACCGTGGCCGCTCAGACGCCGTCAGCAGGTTCTCGCCCACCGTCATGTCCTCGAACAGCTCCAGCTGCTGGAAGGCGCGGACCAGGCCGAGATTGGCGCGCTTGGCGGGCCGGAGCCTGCCGATCTCCCGGCCGCCGAGGGTGACCCGTCCGGCGGCCGGCTGGACATTGCCGCAGACGGCGTCGATGAAGGTCGACTTGCCCGCGCCGTTCGGCCCGATCAGCCCGACCACCTCCCCTGGCTGCACCGACAGCGATACCCCGTCCACCGCGCGCACGCGGCCGAAGATCACGGTCAGATCCTCGACTTCGAGGGCTACCGGGTTCTTGCGGCCGGTCAGGATCCTGCCGAGCCGCACCGAACGGGTGAACGCGTCGGCCGACCACGTGAACGCGTCGGCCGACGACGACCTGCGCGCCGGCTTCCAGCCCTTCCAGCGGGCGGCCAGCCAGCGGATCTGCCGGACCTGGAGCGGAACCACTCCGTCCGGCGTCTGGAGGATCACGAGCAGGAAGATCCCCGCCGTGATGACGTCCAGCCAGTTGGACGGCGAGATCACCAGGCCCAGGGCCTGATTTCCCACACCGCCGGCGGCCGCCACTCCCCCGGTCAGCGCTCCCGCGATCCACCCGATGCCGCCGAGCGTCGCCTGGAGCACCAGGGTGACCGAGCTCAGCGTGCTGAAGAGACTGAAATCGGGATACGACAACTGCGCCTCAGTCAGCGCGCCGCAGACGGCGGCCAGGCCGCCAGCCACGGCGAACGCGTACATCTTCGCCGACGTCGGCGAGATGCCGATCGAGGCCGCCGCCTGGGGATTGGCCCGGATGGCCAGCAGCCGCCGGCCCATCGCCCCCCGCCGAAGGTTGGTGACGACGAGACTGGCCAGGACGAACACGACCAGGATGAAGAGCCCGAATTGCCGCGGATGAAGCAGCGGGTTCAGGTTCAGCCCGAAGATCGACAGCTGCTGGATGGTGTTGGTGCCAAGCCATGCCGCCGTGGTGGGGTTGGTCAGCAGCAGGTCCTCGATGACGACGACCAGGCTCAGCGTCGCGATCGCGAGCGTGACGCCCCGGCTGCGGAGGGCGGGTGCCGCGACGATCATCCCGAGGCATACCGTCACGACGACGGCCGTCGCGATGGCCAGCCAGATGGGCACGCCGAACCTCGCCGAGAGCAGCGCCACCCCATAGGCGCTGACGCCCGCCAGCCCGTACTGGGCCAGCGACAGCTGACCCGCGTACCCGGTGAGGACGACCATGGACAGCAGGCCGATGCTGAGCAGCAGCGTGGCCGTCACCGCGCCCAGCCAGCCCACGGGCAGCACCACCAGCGCGACCGCGGCCGCGGCCGCCCAGACGCCGGCGGCGATGCCGACCCGGCCCGAACCGACGGAGGCCAGCCGCTGCGGTACCTCGCTGCGGTCGCCGCGGCCCTCGCCCCGGATGAGCAGCAGGATGATGAGCAGGATCAGCGGCGCGGCCTCCGACCAGCCCGACGCCGACGTGACCAGGCCTACCTCGGACTCCCCGATGCCGAGCACGAACGCGCCGGCCAGCGCGAGGACCACCGAGTCGAAGCGCCCGATCAGCGCCGCGCACAGCGCCGGCACCACCAGCAGCGTCAGGTTGGTGGGCGACATCCCGGCGATCGGGGCCAGCAGGATGATCGCGAGGCCGCCGACGGCCCCGCCGATGGCCCAGTTCGCGGCCGCGATGAAGTCCGGCGACCAGCCCATGCCCGCGGCCACGGCCTCGTTCTCGCAGACAGCGGTCGTGGCCAGGCCGAAGCGCGTCCGGCGCTGCAGCACGACCAGCCCCGCGGTGAGCAGCACCGACAGCGCTACCAGCCACAGCTGCTCCGAGCTCACGCTGAGCTGCCCGGATAGGTGCAGCAGCCCGGTGCCGAGGAAGGTCGGCACCGCCCGGACGGCCCCGTAGGGCGCGAAGTACTGATCCGCCAACGCGGTGAGCAGCGTCATCAGGCCGAGGGTCGCGATGACCTTCGTCGCCGTCGAGGCGGTCCTGAGACGCCGCATCACCACGAGGTGCATCGCCACCCCGATCGCGGCGCAGCAGAGCAGGCTCACGATCAGGGCGATCGGCCACGGCACGCCGGTGCCTGGCCACAGGTCGTAGAAGACGTAACCGCCGAACATCCCGACCGCGCCTGCGGCGAAGTTGGGCACGCCGGTGCCGCGGTAGACGACCACGATGCTCTGGCTCAGCATGGCGTAGCTCGCGCTGACCGCCAGGCCGGTGAGAGCCAGTTGAAGGAACTCCACTGCTATCCCGCCTGGGTGTTGCTGCTCGTCGCGCCGGTAAGCATGTTGACGAAGGGACCTGTCCGCGGGAAGGAGACCCCGTTCACGTACTTCGTCGGAGCTATCCACACGGCGAACACCCGCGGGCCGAAGGCGTTGGGCACCGGCTTGTCGAACGAGACCGGCGGCGACACCCCGGGCCAGAAGTCGGACACATGATCGAGACCGTGCAGCACGGTACTCGCCGTCACGTCCGGGTAAACCTCGTTTGCCACCTGGGTCAGCAGCTGCTGCTCGGCCCAGAACGTCTGACTGACGGACGAGCCGAGGTCCGGCGGCTTCGGCCCGTACGAGTCCTGGTCCGAAACCCACTGCTTGACCAGGGAGTTCGGCGGTTCCGCCACGTTCTCGGTCGCCGTGAGCACGATCAGGCGGGAGCCAAGCTTCGCGGCGAGGGGCTCGACCGACGCAGCCTCGCCCGGCGCCGAGAGGAACGAAATGCCGGTGATGACCTTGATGTTCGCCGGCTCGGTGACCGTCGCGTTCAGCATGCTCACCTCCTGGGCTCCGAGGCCCTCGAGGGCGATGCAGTCGATTCCCGTGCCCACGGCCTGGGCGACGTACGGAGCCAGGTCGGGCGCTGTCGCCGGCACGTTGATGTAGTCCTTGAACGCGATGCCATCCAGCTTGGCCGCCCCGGACAGCGCGTTCTGCTGGGCCGCCGCGGCCGCTGGGGTTCCGGCGATGCTCGACACCGCCGCGATGCTCTGGCAGTGCTGGTCCTTCGCCAGCGCGATGAACCCGACCGTGGAGGTAAGGCCGAGCGTGTTGGTCGCGAAGGAGACCGGGCTGGTCCAGTCCTGCGGCTCCGCGCCGTCGTTGAGGTCGGGTATCCCGGCGGACTGGAGATAAGGCAGGGCCGCGTCCTCGCCGGCGAGATCGAAGACGGCCACGACGTGGCTGGACACCATCTGCTGCCCGCAGGCCGCGTCGGCGTTGTCGTTGGTCTGGGAATCACACACGATGAGGTTGAACGTGTGGCCGTGCACGGGCTCGCGTGCATTCGCCGCCTTGACGCTGCCGACAATCGCCTGCTCGAAGGGCATGTCAACACCGCCGTTGCCGGATAGGTCCGCGATCAGGCCGATGTTGTAACTGCCGGACGCCGACGTACCGGAGCCTGCGGACGTACTGCCGGACGACGAGCTGGACGCGCAGCCGGCGGCCAGTGCCGCGACGGCCAGCGCCGCTGGAATCTGGTACCTGATGCGAGACCGCGCCGGCCGGCCGGCCGGCCGTGCCCGGTGGTACGTCAGGCCGGGCCACGTGCCCCGGCAGTCCTCGTCTTCTCGCGATGATCTCCGCCATGATCTCATCTCGTTCTCCCGCGTGACGGTGGGCAGATGGGAGCTCATACCTGAGCTTGAGGCCAGTGAGGATGACTAACGATCCCACTGTTTGAGGGGTGATTATCGAACTTAAATCGGGGGTCAGTTCCGCCGCTGCCGGCCGCACCGGGCGAGCTGAGTTAACGTGATGCTAACTTAACTCGACATTCATGTCGATAGAGAAGTCGGCATTAATGTCGAGTCGGTATACGGAGCACGGGACCATGGGACAGAATGATGAGGTGACCAGTACGCAGGAGACGGCGAGCCCGGGACAGGACCCACCGGGCAACGGGACCGGCGCCGCCAGGACTCGCGGGGGATGGACGCCGGTCGGTACCGCCGCGGCGCGGCGCAGCGCCCACCAGGAGCGCGGGAACGCCCGCGGCGACCGCACGCGCCGGTCCCTGCTCAGCGCCGCACGGCGCGTGTTCGAGCGACGCGGCTACGTCGACGCGAACGTCGAGGACATCGTCACGGAGGCGGGCGTCGCCCGCGGCAGCTTCTACACCTACTTTCCCTCCAAGGTCGATATCTTCCGGGCGGTGTGCGCGGAGGTGGGGAAACAGATCGACAATGCCGTGGCGGGGGCCGATCTCCGCGGCCTGGACCCGGTGGCGGCGCTGACCCAGTCGATCCGCGGCTACTTCGAGGCGTACCGCGGGAACGCCGCCATCTTCGGCCTCCTCGAGCGGCTCTCCAGCGTCGATCCGGAGATCTACGACATGGGTGTCCGCTCCCGCCGGAAGCACATCCGGCGTATCGCCGCCGCCATCCGCCGCTGGCAGAGCCGCGGCGTGGCCGACCCCATCGTCGAGCCCGACGGGACGGCCGCGGCACTGGTGTCGATGACCTCGAACTTCTGCTACTGGTGGTTCGAGGGGCCGGAGCAGCACGACGGCGACGAGCCCGCCCTGGCTGTCATCAGCGATATCTGGATCCGCGCCCTCGGCCTGCGGCGGCGCCCGAAGCCGGGCTGGGTCCGCCAGGCTCAGCAGCCTGAGGGCTTCCCGCCGGCTCAGGAGGAGCTAGCGGCAGGCGGATGATCTGAGGGTCAGCCAGGCGTCCCCTCGATCAGGCGGCGCAGCGCGGGCAGCACTGTCTCGATGTCCTGGCCGGTCTGGAACGCGACGATGGTGGTACCGCTGTCGTCGGTGCTCCCGGTACCCCCGGTGCCCCCGGGGGCGCCGGGCACGGCGAACAGGCCGATCACCTGGTTCATCGCGTCGTCGACTTCGCGGATGGGGTCCGGGGATTCGGCGCGGAGCCAGCGGCGCAGCACGTGGTTGTGGGCGGCGACCACGGCGGCGGCCATGAGTTCGGCCCGCAGTGCGTCCGGCTCACCGGAGTCCCGCATCCAGTCGGTGATGAACTCGCGGAACAGCCGCTGGTAGCGGGCGACGCTGACGATCTCCCGGTCGCGGAGGGCGGGCACGGCGCTGGTGAGCGCGTAGCGCCGGCGGGCCAGGTCGCCTTCGGCGAGGTAGTGCAGCAGCACCAAGCGGACCGCGTCGGAGACGGCGGCCAGCGCCGTGCGCTGATTAGAGGACGTCAGCCGGTCCCGCACCTGCCCGAGCATCAGCTCATGGTCGGGGAAGATGACGTCTTCCTTGGAACGGTAGTGCCGGAAGAACGTGGTGCGCCCAAGGCCCGCGCGTTCGGTGATGTCATCGACGGTGGTCTGCTCATACCCGCGCTCGTCGAACAGGGCGAACGCGGCTTGCGCGAGCCGTTCTCGTGCCGATGGCTTGCTCATGACGGCCAATCTCTACCTCATCTCGTCTTTACCTCATCTTGCCCGCGGATGCCACTTGACCTCTCTCGATGGTACTTAGTACCTTCGGTTAGGTACTGAGTTCCTGCGCGGTGAGGATGCCGATGAACATCGTGGTCTGCGTGAAGCAGGTGCCGGATACGGCGGTGGAGCGGACGCTCCGGCCGGGGGACGGGACGCTTGACAGGGAGACGCCGGACGGGCTGATCAACGAGCTCGACGAGTACGCGATCGAGGAGGGCCTGAAGATCGCCGAGGCGCACGGCGGCGAGGTGACGATCTTGTCGATGGGGCCGGCCAAGGCGGCGGAGTCGATCCGCAAGGCGCTGTCGATGGGCGCGGACAAGGCGGTGCACCTGGTGGATGACGCGCTGGCCGGGTCGGACGCGCTGGTGACGTCGCTCGCGCTGGCGGCGGTGCTGCGGCAGACGGGGTTCGACCTGGTGATCTGCGGGTCGGAGTCCACGGACGCGCGGACCGGGGTGCTGCCGGCGATGCTGGCCGAGCGGCTGGGCGTGCCGCAGCTGACGCTGGCCTCGAGGGTGGATGTCTCCGGGTCGGAGGTGACGGTCCGGCGGGTGACCGACGACGGCTACTCCGTCGTGACGGGGTCACTGCCGGCCGTGGTGTCGGTGGTGGAGAAGATCAACGAGCCGCGCTACCCCTCGTTCAAGGGGATCATGGCGGCGAAGAAGAAGCCGGTGCAGACGCTGACGCTGGCCGACATCCCGGTCGGCGCGGGCGCGGTCGGCCTGGCCGGGTCCGCGACGCAGGTGGCGGACTTCGCCGCCCGCCCGCCGCGCGCGGCCGGGGTCATCGTGAAGGACGAGGGGGACGGCGGCACCAGGGCGGCCGCGTTCCTCGCCGGGCGGAAGTTCATCTAAGGGAGGCTCTGGAGATGGCAGAGGTACTGGTTCTCGCGGAGCACACCGACGCTGGCGAGGTGAAGAAGGTCACCGTCGAGCTGCTGACTGCGGCGGCCCGGCTCGGCGAGCCGTCGGTGGTGTGGGCCGGCCCGGGCGCGGAGGCCGGGCGGGAGCGGCTGGCGGAGTTCGGCGCGGCCCGCGTCTACGTGGCGGACTCCGCCGACTTCAGTGACTACGTGGTGGCCCCGAAGGCCGAGCTGCTCGCTCAGCTGGTGGCGGAGAAGGCGCCAGCCGCGGTGCTGGTGGCCGGGACCGCCGAGGGCAAGGAGATCGCCGGCCGGCTGGCCGTCAAGACCGGCTCCGGGGTGCTCACCGACGCCGTTGACGTGACAGCCGCCGGCGACGGGGCGCCGGTCGCCGGGCATGCCAACTTCGGCGGCGCGATCACCGCGCACGCGCGGGTGGCCAAGGGCACCCCGATCATCGTCGTCCGCCCGAACGCGATCGCGGCCGTGCCCGCGGCGGCCGCCGCGGAGATCGTCCCGGTCACGGCAGTGGCCAGCGACGCGGCCAGGACCGCGCGGGTGACCGAGCACGTCGTCGCGGAGAAGGGCGAGCGGCCTGACCTGGCCGAGGCGCAGATCGTCGTCTCCGGCGGCCGCGGCACCGGATCCGCCGAGGGGTTCACGATCATCGAGCAGCTCGCGGACGCGCTCGGCGCGGCCGTCGGCGCGTCCCGCGCCGTGACCGACGCCGGCTGGTACCCGCATCAGTTCCAGGTCGGCCAGACCGGCAAGACCGTCTCCCCGCAGCTGTATGTGGCCGTCGGGATCTCCGGGGCCATCCAGCACCGGGCCGGCATGCAGACCTCCAAGACGATCATCGCGATCAACAAGGACCCCGAAGCGCCCATCTTCGAGATCGCGGACCTCGGCGTCGTCGGCGACCTGTTCACGGTCGTGCCGCAGCTGCTCGAGGAGATCGACAAGCACAAGAGCCTGTAGCGTGCTCCAGCGCGCTCGCGGCGGGGAATAGGCTTAAAGCCGCCATGAGTACAAGTCCGGTCATATACCTCGACCATGCGGCGACGACGCCGATGCTGCCCGAGGCGATCGACGCGATGACCGAGGAACTCGGTCGCCTGGGTAACCCCTCGTCCCTGCACGACGCGGGACGCCGTGCCCGCCGCGTCGTCGAGGAGTCGCGTGAGCAGATCGCCGAGGTGTTCGGCGCCCGGGCCAGTGAGGTGATCTTCACAAGCGGCGGTACCGAGGCGGACAACCTCGCGGTGAAGGGCCTGTTCTGGGCGCGGCGCGCGGCTGACGGGCGGCGCTGCCGGGTGCTGACCACGGCGGTCGAGCACCACGCGGTGCTCGACTCCGTGCGCTGGCTCGCTTCCGCGGAGGGCGCCTGCCCGGACTGGCTGGGCGTGGACGGCCGCGGGCTGGTCCGGCCCGCCACGCTGCGGGAGGCGCTGGCGCGGGATCCGGGCAGCGCGGCCGTGGTGAGCGTGATGTGGGCCAACAACGAGGTCGGCGCGGTGCAGCCGGTGGCGGCGCTAGCCGAAGTGGCGCACGAGTTCGGCGTGCCGTTTCACACCGACGCCGTGCAGGCGGCCGCGCAGCTGCGGGTCGACTTCACCGTGTCCGGGGTGGACGCCATGACCGTCACCGGGCACAAGCTCGGCGGCCCGGTCGGCGCCGGGGCGCTGATCCTTGGCCGCGGCATGTCGCCGGTGCCGGTGCTGCACGGCGGCGGCCAGGAGCGCGACGTCAGGTCGGGCACGCTGGACGCGCCCGCGATCCGCGCTTTCGCGGTGGCGGCGGTGGTCAGCGCGCAGCGGCGCGCGGCCGAGGCCAAGCGGCTCGAAGCGCTGCGCGACGACCTCATCCGCCAGGTGCGGCTCGCCGTTCCCGAGGCGATCCTGAACGGTCCGCCGCCCGGGCCGGACCGGCTGCCGGGCAACGCGCACTTCTCCTTCCCCGGCTGCGAGGGGGACGCGCTGCTGCTGCTGCTGGACGCGCGCCGCATCGCCTGCTCCACCGGGTCCGCGTGCACCGCCGGGGTGGCGGAGCCCAGCCACGTGCTGCTCGCCATGGGCGCCGACGAGGAGCGCGCCCGCGGCTCGCTGCGCTTCTCCCTCGGTCACACCACGACCCAGGCCGACGTCGACGCCCTCGGCGCCGCGATCGGTGACGCGGTGTCCCGCGCCCGCCGCGCCGCCGCCCGCTTACGCGGTCCGGCGAGGCGGGTAACCTCGAAAGCGCTATGGGACTACGGGTTCTTGCCGCCATGTCTGGCGGCGTCGATTCCGCCACGGCGGCGGCGCGTGCGGTAGACGCCGGTCACGAGGTGACCGGCGTCCATCTCGCGCTGTCGCAGAACCCGCAGTCGTACCGGACCGGAGCGCGGGGCTGCTGCACCCTGGAGGACGCCAGGGACGCCCGCCGTGCCGCCGACGTGATCGGCATCCCGTTCTACGTCTGGGACATGGCGGAGCGGTTCGCCCGCGACGTGGTCGACGACTTCGTCGCCGAGTACGCGGCGGGCCGGACGCCGAACCCGTGCCTGCGCTGCAACGAGAAGATCAAGTTCGCCGCGGTCCTCGACCGCGCGCTCGCGCTCGGCTTCGACGCGGTGTGCACCGGGCACTACGCGCAGATCGACGGCTCGACCGGCGCGCTGCGCCGCGCCGCCGACCCCGGCAAGGACCAGTCCTACGTGCTCGCCGTGCTCACCAGGGACCAGATCGCGCACGCCATGTTCCCGCTCGGCGACACGCCCAAGGCCCAGGTTCGCGAAGAGGCCAGGGAGCGTGGGCTGCTGGTCGCGGACAAGCCGGACAGCCACGACGTCTGCTTCATCGCTGACGGCGACACCCGCGGCTTCCTGACGCGCAAACTCGGGACCGCGCCCGGCCAGGTCGTCGATGCGGACGGGACCGTGCTCGGCTCACATGACGGTGCCTACGGGTTCACCGTCGGCCAGCGCAAGGGCCTCCGACTCGACCGGCCTGCCGAGGACGGCAGGCCCAGGTACGTGCTGTCCATCGAGCCGGTGTCCAACACCGTCACCGTCGGCTCGCCCGACGCTCTCGCGGTCCGCGAGATCGCCGCGATCCGCCCGGTGTGGACGGGCTGCGAGCCGCCGTCCGTCCCTATCGAGTGCTCAGCACAGCTCCGCGCACACGGCGAGGTGCACCCGTGCGTCGCCGCCCTCAGCGGCGACGACCTGCACATCGAACTGCGCGAGCCCGCCCGCGCGGTAGCCACAGGCCAGGCCGCCGTCCTGTACCAGGGTGACACAGTCCTCGGCAGCGCCACGATCTCCGCCACGCGCTGAAGCTGGAATTCCGATCTAAGCCGGCGGATTATCTCGGCAGCGGCGCGTTGGTGATCCCGTTGTCGGCTTCAACCTGGGTTGGTGCCTGAAGCTCCAGGTCCGATGGTGGTCGCCCTAGGTACCGCTTGATCATCAGGTAGATGAGCGGGGCGAAAACCGGAAGGGCGAGCAATATTCCGGTTGCCCGATATCCGATCAGGCCTGCCGCGGACCCATCAACAAGCGACGCGAGCGGCTTGCTGCCCGCCCAGGCAATCGCCCAGACGGCCATCACTGGCGCCACTCTGGCCGGGCCGGCCGTGTGGGACAGCAACGTCCGCGTCATGGAGTTGGCTAGGAGGCACGTAACCCCGGCGCCGACGGCAGCGGCAAAGCTCACCCAGATCGACGACGTCGCCACGAAAAGCACCATGCAGATGCCCAGCGCCGCCAGAGCTGACGCAGCGAGCGAGAGAGTAGGCATGCGATGGGCCCGCCGGATTGACCCCAGGACGTTACCGGCACCGAGCG
>Ga0210398_10006898_pt1 | contig 10362 bp, 8 predicted proteins | sample IncBWC4OmetaG_FD_161047 | JGI IMG/M metagenome (GOLD analysis project Ga0210398, IMG submission 161047) | Forest soil microbial communities from Barre Woods Harvard Forest LTER site, Petersham, Massachusetts, United States - Inc-BW-C-4-O | ecosystem: Environmental > Terrestrial > Soil >...
ATATGTACGGAGGCCAGGCCTGCTGGATGCCGATGGTCCGGCTCGAGCTCTGGAACGGTGCGCGGGGCGACCGCGAGAAGAAGGCTCTGCGCGAATTTGAACAAGTCCTGCCTGAACTCGAAGTGACTGCCGAGGTATGGGATGCGGCCTATGATCTCGCCCGCCGGGCGCGGGCGGCTGGCTTGACCATCCCGGTTGCAGATTTGCTCATCGTTGCCTGCGCCCGCCACCATGGAGTCGCCATTGAAACGGCGGACGCGCATTTTTCCGAATTGGAAAAACTGTAGGCATTCGCCGCGCGCAACATTATGCCGGGTCTCCGCTGAATCGCGGCCAAAAAAACGCGAATCGGCGAAAATGGACATCTTGACGCTACAATAAAAGACATCATGATGCTTACATGCGAACCACGCTAACCCTTGATCCTGATGTCTCGGCCAAAGCCCGCAAAAGTGCGGCCCGGCTGGGCAAACCTTTCAAGGAAGTCGTCAACTCCGCGCTTCGCATCGGCCTCGAGGAAATTTCGAAGCCGGCGCCGGCCAAGCCCTACAAAACCAAGCCGCGGCCGCTCGGCCTGCGGGACGGATTTACCTACGACAATATTTCCGAGCTGCTGGCCCACGCTGAGGGCGAGGATCATAAATGATCCTGGTGGATGCCAACCTGCTGCTCTACGCGGAAGACAGCCTGGCTGACCGGCACGGTGCGGCCCGGGAATGGTGGGACAAACAATTGAGCGGCGCCGACTTCGTCGGTCTATGCTGGCCGGTTTTGACCGCATTTATCCGCATCTCCACCAATCCGCGGCTGCATCGGCGCCCCCTGACCATCAAGGAGGCGGTTGACCGGGTGCAAAGCTGGCTCGACCAGCCTTGTGTGCGGCTCATCTCCCCCACCGACCAGCACTGGTCGATTTTTCAAAAAATGCTGCGCGGCGGAAATGCCACGGCTAATTTGGTCTCGGATGCGCACCTCGCCGCGCTCGCCGTTGAACACAACTGCGAACTGCACTCCAGTGACGCCGATTTCGCCCGCTTTCCGGGATTGAAGTGGAAGAATCCAGTCAATTCATAGTGCAGACTGAGCCAGCCATCTGCTGGCCAGGATCCGGCAGGTTCACCACAAAGACTCAAAGAACGCAAAGCAGGGACCTTGAGTTTCTTTGGATCGATCTTCGTGCCCTTCGCGCCTTCGTGGTAGAAATCGATCGGCATTGGGCCAATCCGGTCAATCTTCGATCACGGTGTCGGACGACGTATTTTTGTCGTCAGAATCACGCGGAAAGTGCGCGGCGAGCAGTTCGCCGGCGCGCGCGATGCCGTGGAGCAGTCCTGCGGTAAATTGGCCCTGCTTGAAATGACCGGACATGGCCGCGGTCAGCTCCGTCCAGAACGCATCGCCGCATTTCTCGTGCACGCCTTGGTCGCCGATCACGGCAAAGCGATGGCTGCGCGGTGCCACAAAAATCAGCACGGCGTTGCGTTGGGGCGTGCGGTGCAGGCCGAGGCGCTGGAATTCCTTGCCCGCCGCGGCCACGGGATCGTCAACCTTGCGGTGGCTGACCAGCACGCGGATTTGGCCGGAGGTTTTTTTCTCGGCATCGGCAATCGCGGACACGATGCGGTCGTGCTCGAGTTGTTTGAGAAAGTGGCGGGGTTTCATGGATCGTGTGTTTACCAATGTCCGCCGGCGCCGCCGCCGCCGAAACTGCCGCCGCCGCCAGAAAATCCGCTGCCACCACCACCTCCGCCGCCGAAGCCGCCACCTCCACCAAATCCGCCGAACCAGACCATGCTGCTGCCCGAACTGCCGTAAAGACGCGCGCGACGGCGGCTCGACCAGATGGAAAAGGCAATCATGGCGGCAAAAAACACCACCCTGAACATGAGGGCATGGTTTTGGCTGATTGAATCACCCACGGTCTGGCCCGTGCCTTTATATTCGCCGCGCGTGGCTTGCATCATGGCCGTCACGCCGGCGCGCAGGCCGTCGTCATAATTGCCGGCGCGGAAGTACGGCATGATTTCGTTTTCGATGATCAGGTGGCACGTCGCATCGGGTAACACGGCTTCGAGGCCGTAGCCCACTTGGATATAAACGTTATGGTCCTGCGTGAAAACAAAGAGCACGGCGCCATTTTTGCGGTCTTTCTGGCCCACGCCCCAGCTTTGCGCGACGCGCACGGTGTAGTCCTCGATCGAGGAGTCCGACTGCATCTGCGGGTAAATCGCGACCACGATCTGGTTGGAGGTGTCGCGCTCGAACTGCGTGAGCTGTGCATCGAGGTCGGCCGCCGTGCCGGATGACACGGCGCCGGCATAGTCGTTGAAATAATGCTCGGGGGCGGGCGGAATAACCTCGCTCGCGCGAGCGAGGGTCGCAGTCAGCGCAAAAGCAGCGATCAGCGCAGAGTTTTTCAACAGCCTGCTAAACCACGACAAAACTATGGCGAAGCGCGACACGCGATCAGTTTTGGGTGGCGGGAGCGGGCTGGGAGAAATCGAACTGCACCTTCGGCGCGGTTTCGGCGCCGGCCGTCGCCTGGAAATACGGATGATCCTTGAAGCCGAACGCAGCGGCAAAGAAGACGGCCGGAATGCGCTTGATCGCGCTGTCGTAGGCCTGGACGACATCGTTGAAGCGGCCGCGCTCGACGGAGATGCGGTTTTCCGTGCCTTCGAGCTGCGCCTGCAGCGTCTGGAAATTATCCGTGGCCCTGAGCTGGGGATAGTTCTCGGAAACGACGAGCAGCCGTGACAGCGCGGAAGTCAGCTGGCCCTGTGCCTGGTCGAACTGCGCCAGTTGTTGGGGATCGGTCGGTGCCTTGCTCGCGTCGATGTTGACCCGGCCGACGGATGCGCGCGCGTCGGTGACGGCGATGAGCGTGGATTTCTCGAAGTTGGCCGCGCCGGAGACCGTGCTCACCAGGTTGGGAATGAGGTCGGCACGCCGTTGGTAGACGTTTTCCACCTGGGCCCACTGCGCATCGACCCCCTGCTGCAGGTTGACGAGGCTGTTATAGGAACCGACGGCATATAGCACGATGCCGAGGACGAACACGGCGATGACGCCAAGAACGATGAGGAGAGTTTTCATAAAACGCGAAAAGGCTAAAGGGGTTTGTCCCGCGACACAAGCGAACCGGCGTTACAAGAACGGGCTTTGTTTCCAATGGGGGCTTTGCCGAAATGATTTGAGATGGGTGGAGCGCGTTGACCTCTGTTCAGATAGATTTACCACGAAGACACAAAGAACTCAAAGGGCTTGGGCTTTGTGTCCTTCGTGCCTTTGTGGTTAAGGATTGATTGGGCCAAGCGCGTGAGGTCAACGCGCTTGTCTTTTCCCTGTCATTCCGAGCCTAGCTTCGTAGCCCTGAGCCTGTCGAACGGGCGAGGAATCTCAACTTGCAACCTGGTGGCGTGTTGTTAAAGTCCAACAGGCGCCCAAGGATTGCTCCAGTGAAGCAGAAGCCTGACCAGCCGCCAAACCTAGCATCGGAGTTTCCACATGTCCAACATGCACGTCTCCTTCGATGGGCGCATCATGACGATTGCGTCAGACGGAATTTGTTCAGCCGATGACATGGTTCAGAGCATCAACGAATATTACCCATCCTCCGGTGATCGGTTTATTTTGTGGGATCTGACGCGAGCCGATATTAGTTCCTTAACCGAGGAGGGTTTTGCGCGCATCGCATTGGCTGCCCTGAAAACCCTTCCTCCGAGAGAAGGGCGAAAGACGGCTATCGCGGTGGCGAGTCGTTCGGGTTACTTGATAATGTCCAAATATATCAATCAGGCCGTATCCGCGCGGCTGCCCGCCGAATATTCTGTCTTTACCAACTTCGCCGCCGCGAAACAATGGCTTGAGAAGCGGTGAACACTGAAGATTGCTCGGAATGACAAACCAGTGAAAACACGCCTCAAGGATATCACCACGCGTAGCTGCGCTTGACCCTGAGCGGCTGGTAGAGCTCGGGCGAGAGTTCCAACAGGAAGCGGCTCGGGGTCATCAGCATCGTGGGGCCGCCTTTGGTGTTCACTTTCGGGAAACACAGATAGAGTTCATCGCGGGCGCGCGTGACGGCCACGTAGAAGAGCCGGCGTTCTTCCTCGAGGTCGCCGCTTTCGATCGCGCGGCGGAGCGGGAACATGCCTTCGGCGAGGCCGATCAGAAACACGACGCCGTATTCGAGGCCTTTTGCCTGGTGGACGGTGGTGAGCTTGAGCGCGTCGCCGTCGGGATCGATCCGGCGGTCGCTCACCTCGGAATTGAGCAGCATGATTTGCGCGAGCATTTCCTGCATGTCCTCGAAGCGTCCGGCGAATCCGATGAGCGACTTCAGGTCGTCGAGGCGCGAGACGTAGTTGGCGTAGGCGCCTTTCAGGTAATCGCCGTACCAGCCGTCGATCGCGAGTTCGACCGTGTTGTGCGGCTTCAGGTTTTTCATCGTGTCGCCGACCTGCTGGAGCGAGGCGGTGAGCTTGGGCCATTCGTCGCGCGCGTCCTTCGCCACCTTGGCGGCGACCTCGGGCGAGGCGAGGGCATCGAGGAAATTCATCGACCGGGCGCGGGCGAGTTCGAGCGCGGCGGCGTGAATCTTTTGCGCGCCCTTGTCGCCGACCTTCGGCAGCAGCACGGCGAGGCGCTGCCACGCGGCGGTGTCGGCCGGATTATAAACGAAGCGCAGCAGCGCCACGAGGTCGCGGATGTGCGCCTGTTCGAAAAAGCGCACGCCGCTGGTGATGACGTAGGGAATTTGCAGGCGTGAAAGTTCGAGCTGGATGTCGAGCGCCTGGAAATGCGCGCGATAAAGCACGGCGATGTCGCCGAGCGAGCGGCCTTCCTCGACGAGGCCCTTCACGCGCTGCACGATGAACGAGGCCTGCTCGCGTCCGTCCATCGATTGCACGAAATACGGTTTCTCCTGGTTGGAGCGAGTGGCGTGCAGCTCCTTGTCGAAGTGGCGGCCCTTGGGTTGCGCGGCGAGCACGCCGTTGGCGAGGGCGAGAATTTGCGGGGTCGAGCGGTAGTTCAGCTCGATGCGGTGGATGACGGTGCCCGCGTGCCGGTCGGGGAACGTCATGATGTTCTCGAAATTCGCGCCGCGCCACGAGTAGATGCACTGGGCGTCGTCGCCCACGGCCATGACCTGGTGGTGCGCGCCGACGAGGTCGACGAGCTGCGACTGCAGCGTGTTGGTGTCCTGGTACTCATCGACGAGCACGTGGCGAAAACGGTTCTGCAGGTAGGCGGCGACGTCGGGCGAGCCGCGCATGAGCTCGAGCCACGACTCGAGCAGGTCGTCGTAATCGACGACGTTCTGGGTGCGCTTGGTTGCGTCGTATTTCTTGGCAAAATCCGGGATGCGGTCGATCAGGCCGTCGTGTTGTGGAAAAAAGCGCGTGATGATCTCAGGCAGCGGCAGCTGGGTGTTGCGCGCGAGCGAGATGATCGAATGGAGCGGGCCCGGCCGCGGGTGGGTCTTGTCCTTGAAAAATCCCTTGTCGATGCCCTCGACCGCGTCGCGCAGCAGGCCCTCGGACTCGTCGGCATCGAGGATGGTGAAGTTGCGCGACAAACCGACGGCCTCGCCGTGGATGCGCAGCAGGCGGTGGCCGATGGAGTGGAACGTGCCGCCCCAGAAGCGGCCGGGATCGAGGCCGGTGAGATCCTGCACGCGATGGAGCATTTCCTTGGAGGCCTTGTTGGTGAAGGTGAGTAGCAGGATTTCGCCGGGCCGCACGCCCTGCGAGAGCAGCCAGGCGACGCGATAGGTGAGGGTGCGCGTCTTGCCCGAGCCCGCGCCGGCGAGCACGAGCAGCGGCCCGGGCGGTGCGGTGACGGCGGCGAACTGCTCGTCATTGAGCTGGGCGCGGAAGTCGATGGGCGGGACACCGTCGGGCCCGCGCTGATTTTCGATGACAAACTCCATGTGGGATCAAATAAACTCCAAATCCCAAACTCCAAGTTCCAAAGAAATTTTAAATTTCCAACCCGCAGAGATGAGCTGCTGGATTTTCTTTGGCGTTTGGGATTTTCTGGTAGTGTATCAGTTTGGCGACGGGTGTCCTGCCTACAACCCTCAGCGTTGTCATCCAGAGCGAAGCGAAGGATCTCACCGAATCAAATTGTGAGATTCCTCGCACGGCTCGGAATGACAAATCGGTAAACTGATACATCACTCATTTTCTTCACAGATGGCGTAGATAGGGACAGATGGCACGGATAGGGAGCGGGCGTTTCGCTGGCTTGCAACCCGCACCAGCCAGTGACTACAAAAGGCATTCCCCGCTATCTCTTGCCATAACCCTCCCCAAGTTATGAAACACCCCAAAATATTCCTGTCTTCCATGCTTCTGGCTGCGCTGGCTTTTGCTTCGCTCGCGAGAGCCGAGGATACCAGCCGCTACTCCGGGAGTGACTGGGCGACCCTTGATTCCAAGCAAGAGCAGGCCGCCGCCAAGGCAATTGACCCGGCGCAGCTGGCCGATTGCGACGAGGCCATTGTCGACCAAAAATCCATGCGCGTCGTCCATGAGGATGGAACCGCCGAGATGCAGGACGAGATGTTCGTCAAGGTGCTGACCGAAAAGGGCAAACGGAACAGTAGCACGCTGACCCGGTTGTTTGTTGTTCCCTACTTTACCGTGGAGGTGACCCGGCTCGAGGTCATCAAGCCGGACGGCACGGTGGTCCCGGTCGATGTGGAGGCGAATGAAAAGGAAAGCATCTTTGCCGACCTGATGAAAATGAACATCTACGATCCGAATATCAAAGTGCTGCGGGTCAACATTCCCCATCTGGAGATCGGCGACATGGTCCACTCGGTGGTGCGCCTGACGTTCACCCGACCATTTATTACCGGGGAATTTTCAGAGGACTTTATGTTGGAGGGCCGTGGTTATCTCCGACATCTCACGCTGGACATCCGACTGCCCGCGACCAAGCCGCTCAAACATATTGCGTTGCGAGACGAGATTCCCGGGACGGTCACCGCCTCGACAAAAACGGAAGGCAACAACCTGACCTACCATTGGGAAGTGAACGCAGTGCCGCGGATGTTTAACGAACCGGGCATGCCGCCGCCCCCGGAGATTTTGCAACGTCTGTCGATCAGTACGATTCCTGATTGGAGCACAGTGTCGCGCTGGTACTGGAATCTGAGCAAACCGCACCTGGATACGATCACGCCTGACATGAAAAAACAGGTGGCTGAACTCACCGCCAGCGCCACCACCGACATGGAAAAGATCAAGGCGGTCTTTTACTACGTCTCGAGAAATATCCGCTACATGGGCATCACGCCGGAAAAAGACCGCCCGGGATTCGAGCCTCACGACGTCCAGATGACGTACGATAAAAAATACGGAGTCTGCCGCGACAAAGCGGCGCTGCTGGTGGCGCTGTTGCGGTCGGCCGGACAGAACGCCTACCCGGTGCTTACCAGTGTGGGTTTGAAAAAGGACCAGGAAGTGCCCAATCCGTTTTTTAACCATGCCATCGTCGGCGTCGAACTGCACCCGGGCGAATATCTTCTCATGGATCCGACGGACGAAAACACGCGGGACTTGTTGCCCGCCCGCGAAAGCGATCAAAGCTACCTCGTTTGCCGTCCGGAGGGGGACGACCTCCGCCTAAGTCCGATCGACCCTCCAGAGAAGAGCATGATGCGGATTACCACGACCGGGACCATCGATGGGGCGGGAAACCTGGAGGCGCATTCAGAGATGTCGTTTGATGGCGCCAACGATAATATCTACCGGCGTGTCTTTGCGCGGATGAAGCCGGACAGCCGCCAGCAGTTATTCGAGGCCGGCCTCAAGCGGGTCTTGCCCGGAGCCACCCTGAAGAGCCTTAAGATCACTCCCGACAACATCCTTGATGAATCGGTGCCTCTGCGCGCGGAGATCGAATTCTCCGCGGACAACGCGATGGCGTTTGGCGACGGCAAAGCCATCGTGACCGTGCCCTGGATCGGCAAGAATATTGGCATGGTGAATTTGGTTCTCCGGGGGGCGGGCCTGGAGAAACGCCATTATCCGATGAAGACGATGGTGGCGTGCGGACTGCATGAAGAGATTTCCCTCCGCCTGGCCGCTAATTTTACCGGGGCGGTGTCGATGCCGACCTGCGCTCCGCAGGACGGCGATTGCATCGTTTATCAACGGGAATTTTCCTTCAAGGACGGGGTGCTGGACTGTTCCCGCGATGTGAGATTGAAAACCGTGGAGATTTCGCCCGACCAATACCTGCAGCTCAGGCAAACGCTGAAGGAGCTGCAAGAAGACGATCGCAAATCCCCGGTGCTGGCCGTGGTCAAGCAATCAGGAACGCAGGTGGCCGCGAAGGCCAATCCCAGCACCGTGGTGCCGGTGGAGTCGGATACGCGGATGATTGAGCAACGTGAGGAGCTGCAGGTAAAGGACGCGCATACCGCGCTGTTCAAGATGCACTTCGTGAAGGAGATTCTTAACTACAGCGGCAAGAAGAAGGCATCGGAAGTTAAGATCGCCTACAACCCGGCGACTGCCGATGCCCGCATCGTCCGGGCGGTGGTGACGTCGAAAGACGGCCAGCGCCAGGAAATCTCCCCGGAAGAAATCAATGTGATGGATGCCGATTGGAACGCCGGGGCCAAGCGCTATACCGGAAGCCGGATTCTCGTGGCAAATCTGCCGAGCGTGGAGATCGGTTCGACGATCGAGGTCGACTACGAAATTGCCTATCACGATCGAGCCTTTCTGGGCGGATTTATCGCTTTTCAGGAGGGCGATGAGCTCGTGCATAAAGTCCGCCAGGTCACGGCGCCGGCCGGGTTGGCGGTGCACGCGCTGGATTGCGGGCCCGCCGGCATCGTGACGGCCGACCGCAAGACCGGCCCTGATGGGCAGGTGCTGACCTGGACCGCGGCCAACGTGAAAGCCGGGGCGGACGAGCCATCGCTCCCGCCGGCCTGGTTCTACCGGGCCGGGGTGGAAGATTTTATCGGTGATCCCGCCGCCTGTCTGACCGGGATCCAAAAAGCCTTGCTGGACCGGGCGCAGCATTCGGCCAAGGCGCAGGAGCTCGCCCGCAACCTGACGGCCGCCGCGAAGACGAAACTCGATGCGGTGAAAGCCATTCGCGACTACGTGAGCCGCTCGATCCGCCTGGCCGGGCCCTCGTTCACTGAACTTCCGCTGAGCGAACTGTCGAATGCCGACACCACGCTGGCGGATGGCTATGGGCACGTGGCCGACCGCGCGATTCTCCTGTACGCCATGTTGTCGGCCGCAGGGTTCGAGCCCGAGTTTGTGCTTGGTTCCAACGTACCGGCGATCGACCCGCTGCGGGAGGTCGCGGCCAAGTTTCCGTTTCTGCATGAATTCGAAACGGTGCTGGTGAAAGTCCCGGTGGGGGACGAAAGTTATTATTGCAACGACACCGACCAGTACGCGCAGCTCGGGGCCACTTCCCATGACGGCGACCTGGGGATCAGCCTGGCCAGGCAAAACCTGGTGACCATCCAGGCGGTGCCCGGGGCCGGGAACCGGTCGGCGACGAACTATCGCCTGACGCTGGACGACACCGGCCAGGCCAGGATGGAAATACGGACTGAGTATTCAGGAACCAATTACGGCGCAATGAAGAAGCTCTTCGCGGAAATGCCGCCGGAGGAGAGAAAGCGCTTTTTCCAGGAACTGGTCAGCGGGGTGGCCCAGGGGGCCCGCCCGGTCGGCGATTTGACGACTAATTTCGACAGCTATCCCGGAGTCGAGCAATTCACCGTGGAGATCGACCATTATGCCGTGGTGGATGGAAAACAGATGTATTTTGACCTGCCTTACACTCTCCATCTTTTCCCGGCGGTCATGGACCATCGTACCCTGCCTCTGCTCATCTGGGCCCCTTATACGACTACCATGCACACGGAGGTTGAATTTCCGGCTGGTTTTCAACGCGTGGTGATTGCCCCCTCGAACCAGGACTTGGTGGCGCCAGATGGCTCGGGCCAGGCCCATATCTCGACGACACTCGCGGGTCGGGAGTGGTCCGTGACGCAGGAACTCTCAACCAAGCCCGCCGTGGTCGCGCCGGGAGACTATGCCGCGCTTCTCGCGGTCGAATCCGCCTTGGAGGACAAATCATCGCGCCTGATGCTCCTCGAGCACTGAGCGATTTCTGTTTAGATAGGCACAGGCATTGTAGCCGGGGTCGCTGACCCCGGCCCGGCGGGTGGAGCGCGTTGACCCCTGTTTGGGCCGGAGACAAGGGTAACGGGTGTTCGGGGACATAGGTAACACATGGGCATTGGTTAAGAGGACGCAGAGTTGTGGGTAGAAGAGGGTTGAACGTAGATGCTACGAGCGGTGTGTTTTG
>Ga0210398_10006901_pt1 | contig 10361 bp, 9 predicted proteins | sample IncBWC4OmetaG_FD_161047 | JGI IMG/M metagenome (GOLD analysis project Ga0210398, IMG submission 161047) | Forest soil microbial communities from Barre Woods Harvard Forest LTER site, Petersham, Massachusetts, United States - Inc-BW-C-4-O | ecosystem: Environmental > Terrestrial > Soil >...
CAACCATGTGGTTTACGCCTCGTATCGAGCTGATTCCCGTGTCCGGTACGGTCTTTCCGCTCGTCCAATCGTGGGAGGACGACAAAATCGATCAGTCGGTGACGGTGGGATTGTTCCTGCTTAACATCGTTTACGTCGGGCTCGCGATCTGGGGAGCGGCACGGCTGTGGAGGCAGAGCGCTGCGGTGCGTCCCGCGGTAGCGGTGCTGGTCGTTTTTATTCTCTTGCGCACGGCATTTCTTACGACGCTCGAGACGCCGGAGCCCCGTTACGTCCTGGTCTGTTTCCCCGCGCTCATCGCGCTCGCCGCGCAGGTCTTCTCGCGCCCCGCAGAACGCTAGAAATTTTTCTCAACCTTCGACTGGTTCGGGATGGATCGTGACGCGATGCACTTGCGGAAAGCGTTCCTTCACGCGGTCTTCGAGGGCGGCGGTGACATCGTGGATTTGCGTGATCGGCAGGTTGCCCTTCATCGTGCAGTGGCATGACGCGAGGATTCGGTGCTCAACCTGGCGAACATGAACGTCGTGGCAATTCACCAGCTCGTCGTACTCAGCGGGCAAGTTGTTGAGGAATTCCTCGATGGAACGCGACAACTGCTTCATTTCGCCGCCACCTACGTCGGGCGTCGCAATGTGCCGGCCGAGCGGCTCGATGTGAATGTTGACCTCGATGGGTCCGTCGCGTAGCTCGCGGATGCCGTCCTCCAGCTCGGAAGCCTGGCGATGCGCGTCCCGGAGGCTGAGGTTTTCGTCCACCTCGAGATGCAACTCCACAAAAAGCTGGTTTTGCTGCTGCAGCGCGCTCAGGTCATGAATGGCCAGGCCCATACGCTGCGCCACCGCGCGGATCGCTTCGAACAGGTGTTCGCCCTGCGGAGCGCGCGGCTCGGCATGCACCATCACGTCCGACGGCACGATTTCGCCGATGCGCTTCTCGATGGCGTCGCTGAGAGCGTGGACCTGTTCGAGGCTGGCGGTGCGCGGCACGCTCACGGTGGCGTCGACAAAATGGCGGTTCCCCGCGCGGCGAACGCGCACGCGATCCACATCCAAGACACCATCCATGCGCGCAACGGCGCGGGCGATTTCTTTCTGCAAACCCTCCGGCGCCACATCCAGCAGCGCATCGACGGTGCGTTTGCCGAGCCTTGAACCCACCCACAGAATGACGCCGGCGACCGTCAGAGCGGCGAGTGCGTCGGCGTACACCAACCACGGCAGGTTCCAGGTCTCGCCCGCCCACACCAGTCCGATCCCGGCAATCACCACCACGGTGCTCCACACGTCGGTCGAGAAATGCAAGGCATCCGCTTCCAGCGCTTCGCTGGCGTATTTCTTGACTACGTTTGAAAGCGCGCGAGCGCGGGTAAGATCGATGGCCAGCGCCGCCAGCAGCACCACGATCGCCGTGATGCTAGGCGCAATGTGCACGCTGCGGAAAAACAAACGTTCAAACGCCTCATAAATAATGTAAAGAGCGGTGAGCGCCAGCAGTGCGGTCTCGACGAAAGCCGAGAAGTTTTCGAACTTGCCGTGACCATAAGGGTGGCGCTCGTCCGCGGGCTGATCGGAAACCCGCACGGATAAAAATGTAATCACCGCGGCGACTAAATCCAGGCCGGAATGCAGCGCTTCGGACAACACGCCCAAGCTGCCGGTCCGCAGAACCAGGAACGTTTTCAGACACACCAACACCACGGCGGAGCCGACGCTCAACAAAGCGGCCCGCTTCTTTTCTCGCACTTCGCCGGCGAGTGGGTTCACCATAAAGGCCTGCCTAGACTACCTCAACTGCAGCCCATCGACCCGCCCATTGCAGTCAAAACGAACGCAAGCCTTCCCGTAGGATTTCGACAGGGAGCAATCCCCAATAAAGCCCCGTTGTAAAGGAAGTCGGCGCGAGAGGACGTGGTCAGTAACGGTCGGCAAGATCCACGGGGAAGCGGAGGTGCTTTTCTCTGCGCGGAATTGACGGGTTGAGAGTGTGCACCTGTCACCGGAGCGCCATTGGCCAACCCGTACTACACAAAGCGCCTGTTGATATCTGTGGAAAACCCCGGGGGCGCTTAACATCCGCTGTTTGAATCGTTTCGGAGGCGGTGAGGCCAGCTAGCTCTTGGTCGGAAGGAAACGAAGCGCGGCGGAGTTCACGCAGTAACGGAGGCCGGTGGGCGCGGGGCCATCAGGGAACACGTGGCCAAGGTGCGCTTCGCAGAGGGTGCATTTCACTTCACGCCGTATGGTCCCAAACGAAATGTCTTTGTTTTCGTAGACGTTTTCGTCGGCGATCGGCTCCGAGAAGCTGGGCCAACCGGTCCCGGAATCAAATTTCGTCGCGGAATCAAACAGCGCGTTGTCGCAGTCGATGCAGCGAAACAAACCCGCTCTATGTTCGTCGTTGAGGGCGCCGCTGAACGCCCACTCCGTGCCGGCACGCCGCGTCACGTCGTAGCTGAGCGGGCTGAGCTGCTTTTTCCATTGTTCGGTGGTCTTCCGTACTCTCGGCTGGGATACCTTGGCCAGCCGGCTGCCGTCGTCTGCAAATTTTACGATCGCCACTGGCCCGGCATCCGGGTTTGCCTGCGGGGCCTGGTCATCCGCGAATGCGCCAGACAAAGAGCGCTGCAGCCCGATCAACACACCGTACGCTCCCAGGGTTGCCGCTCCAAGTATGAGACCCCGACGCGTTATTTCTTTCATGTGAGCAGTTCGGAACCGAGAGCGCTTGTTCCCCTGAGTGATCCCTTGCGGCGTTCCGCAGAAACCAAGCTCGGTGCCCAGGTTGTCCTGGCCAGCAGCCCTCACCTTGCATTACGTTTTGCAGCGGCGATCGGATGCCCAGCCAATCCAAGCTTCGCATCGAACCTTATTTCGCGGCGCTCATTGGCGGAGCCGGCAGGAGTGGCAAGCGTTTGGGCTCCCCACGCGCCCCGCGAACCTCCAGCTCCTCAAACAGCAGAGAAGGCGCCACCACCGACGCCGGAAGTCCACCTTGCGCCGATCCGAAAGCCCCCAGCGCCGTGCCGGAAAAACCTGCGATCTGGCTTTGCATGTAGTTGTAAACGAAATTATCGTTGCCAATACCCGCGAGGTTCCTCAGCGACCTGCTGTTTACGCCGACGATCCGAGCCCCGCGAATCACTTCCTCGCGCCCATCCTCGGGATAAATCTTGTACACCAGCAGTGGCAAACGGTCGCCGGTACCCGCGCCGCCGCCATAGCTCGCCAGCAACTCCGAAAAATCTTCCTGGTGCAGCAAGCTCAGCGACGGGTTGTCCATCTCCCGCACGATCACGCAATACGCGAGTTTCTCCGCGCGGCATTCGTCCAGAAATTTCTTCTTCAAATCCGCTGGCGAAATCTCATCGGTCGACGTAAAAAACAAATTGCTCATCGTCGGCTTGGCGTCGGTCAAAAATCCCGAACGCCCGTGTCCGTTCGATTGATCAGAATCATTGCCCGGCCGGCGCGACATCAGGAGCGCCTTAAGCGTGCCATTTTCCACCACGGCCACCTTCTGTGCGCGCACGCCTTCATCATCCACGGAATAGGATCCGATCAGCGGCGTGCCGTGAAAGTCTTTGGCCGAGGGATCGTCGACAACGCTGACCGACGCCGGCAAAACTCGCGCCCCGAACCTGCCCGTCCAATCGCTCTTGCCCCCGAGGTTGCCCAGCATCTGTTCCACAATCGGTTGGAACGAGATCGGTGGCCGCGACCCGTTCATCGCCGGCCCCAAAATCTGCGCCAGCAAAGGAGCGGCCGCGCGCGCTTCGAACAGCACCGGACCGGTGTAGTCCTGCGCCGGCTGCGAAGCACGCAAAGCCATCAACTCGCTGCCCGCAACGTTCAGTCCCTTACGCACCGCATCCACGTTCGGCAATTCGCCCGGCTTCGGCGCGTACGCGGAATACAGATAATTCAGCGGCATGCCGTCCTGGGCCAGCGTGTTCATTCCCGCTTCCACCGCGGCGAACGTACGATTCGTGCGAATCTCCGTGCCTTCGCTGGTCATCAGGTATTCCGTGGCGTACACCAGATAATAGGTAACGCGCGATTCATAAATCTCCGGAAAGGCACGCAGCGTTGCCGACGAATCGCGGGCTTCCTGCTCCCAATTGCGGCTCGACCAATCCGGCGTGACCAGCGGATCGATCAGGTGAACCGGTTCGGCTTTCGAGAAATCGTCGATGTCCGACTGCCGCGCCAGGCTGCTCAGATATGCCTGCTTGCGTGAATACGTATCAATCGCTTCCTTGAAAGCCTGGTCGGTGGCAATCCACAAATCCTGGCGCAGCGAATCGTAATCGCGATCGATTCCCACCGATCCGGTCGATCCGATGAACCCGCGAAATCCCTCGTCGCCAATGAAGTTCGAGCTATCCAGTTTGTAGGTTCCCACGCGCGCTTCCACATCCATGAACCGGTTCCGCGTGTGGTTGCTGGTCATCAGCGCGCCGGATTCTGCCACGATCTCTTTCACGTCCAGATCGAGGAGCCGGTATTCCACGTAGTACGGCCGCACCGGCTCATTCGTGCCGGGAATCTGCAACTCCAGCCGCGTTTTCGATCGCGCCATTTCGTCGCGCATGGCGCGCAGCGTTTGATCGTTGTCCTGAGGACTCTGCGCACCTGCCGCTGGCGTCCCGGCCGGCATAAACCAGCTGATGGCAGCCACGATCGCAAATGCGAACGCCGTGCGTGCGCGATTCACTGGGCACCTCCAGCCTTCACCACATCCTGTGCGGGAGACGGCAAAATCGGAGGCCGGTCCGTGGAACTTTCCTTTTTCTGAACTTCCAGTTCGCTCGTTAAAATAGCCGGCGAAGCCGCCGAAACCGGCACGGAACCCGATTCCGCGCCGCAATACCCGTTGAAAACTTCCGTGGTGTCACCGGTAGCCACAATCTTGGTCAGCGACGCCAAGGGCGTTCCCACAATATCTACTCCGCGAACCAATTGATCCGGCCGTCCGTCGGCGAATACCTTGTAGACCACCAGAGGCAACACTTGGAACGCCTGCGGCTGCCCGCGGCCCGTAAACGTAAATCCGCCGGCGATGTCATCGATCAACAAGCCGAACTCTTTGTGCTGCTGCTTGATCAGCTCAATCAGCTTCACGCGCAGCTCCGCATTCGTCACTTGTTTGCTGCTTTCCACGATCAGGTTGCCCTGCCGCGAAACCGGAGAAGCGCCGAGCTGCCGCCGTCCGTGTCCATTCGAGTGCGGAAAACCCACCAGCGGCGAGCGCGACATCTCGAAATCCTTCAGCACCCCGTGATCCACCAGCACCACGCGATGCGCTCTGACGCCTTCATCGTCGTATTCGTAATAGCCCAACAAGTCGGTGGAACCCAGCTTGCGCATCGTGGTGTCGTCCACGATGCTCAGGAAGTCCGGCAAAATCTGCTGATCCACTTTTTTCGCGAAGGTTTGCCCTTCGGAAACATCCTTCTGTCGATGGCCTTCGTCGCGGTGTCCGAAAACTTCATGGAAGAAAACTGCCGCCGCGCGCCCCGTCAACAACGCAGGTCCGACCGAAGGCTCGTTAAGGGGAGCGGCAACCAGTCCTTCCAATTCCTTGCGCATCGTTGCGCCGGCAGCAAAAACCGCTTTGTCGTCCGGCGCATCCGCGGGATTTACCCAGTCAAAATTGTAGTAGCGGTCCAGGTCCATCCCGTCCGGCGCTTTTCCTTGGATGAACAACTCCAGCCGGTAGCGGATTTGCCCGAACTGCAGTTGCGTGCCTTCGCTGGTGATCTGGTAAGCGTTCTGGGCTTGCGCCGTGAACGTCACGATCGAGTTGATGACCGCCGGAGAAGAACGAAACTCCTTGGTATACGCGCGCACTTTCTCTTCCCAAGGCTTCCGTTCCAACTGGAAGGAAGTCTCCGGACCGATGTAGGTGTGCGGCTGTTCGTGCGTGAAGTCCGGCGCCGCGCCTTCCGCGGTCTCCACTTTCACTTCCTTGCCGGTTTTGATCTTGATCAGCGCTTCCGCCGCCGATTTATATTGCTTGTCGGTCTCCAGCCAGATGGCGCGTCGCAACACCTCGGTGTCGTTGTCGATCGCCACGGGTTCGCCCGGTCCGCCGCGCTCTTCCTGACGCGCACCCACCTTGTGGGTGTTGTCCAGGTCGTAGCCGCCCGTACGCACCGAAACTTCCAGCCAACGGTTGCGATTTTCACTGCTGTTCAGGAGCGCCCCGTTGGAACCCGAAACTTCCGCGCGCTGGGTATCGGTGATGGTGTAGCCCATGTAGTACGCCGGCGGATCCTGTGTGCTCAATGTCTTAAACGAACGGTCCAACTCCGCTTGCATCGCTGCCAGCAGCGGCGACCGCTTGGCCGGCGTATCCGGCGGCGCAGCCTGCGCGACGCGTACGCTCACAGCTGCCAGCACCGCCAGCAAACTCAGCGCCGCGCACATGGAGAACACTCTATTCCGAATCGATTTGCTCAAAGCAATCCTCACTTACTCTTCGACGGGTCCACGAATATTCAGTGTACGACAGCGGCTGAGAGCGTACAAAGCACACAAGACACTGGAGGTCGCTGCGTAGGCAACATTAGTTCGACGCTATCGGGCCGAATACCGTTGCACCGGTGCATGCCGACCGGTCTAAGCGGTTTCCAGTCGAAAAAGGGCCGCCGCCATGTCGTCGTGCTGCGCTCGCCCTTGCGCGAAAACCTCGATCTCCGAAAATACGTGTCCCAGAAGCTCTGGCGGCGGACTCTCGCGATACGCCTCGCACACCACCTGCAATCGCTCGATCCCGAACGATTCGCCGTCCATACTGAATGCGTCCGAGATGCCATCGGTAAAAAAGAGCACCGAATCACCCGGCCCAATGGTTATCTTCTGTGTTTCGTATTCGACCGATGGATCGAGAAGGCCAGGCGGCATCCCCTGTATTTCCATCACGCGGCACCCTTGCGGCGAGAGGTGGAAGGGGCCCGGCATGCCGGCGCTGGAGACTTGCATCTGGTTCGTGCGGGGATCGAAAACGGCGTATTGCATCGCGGCGTGCCGCCGTGAGGCCCCGCGGAGCAAAAGCCTCCGGTTCAATGTGGACAATACGGTCGCGGGCGATTGCCCTGTTTTGTGTACCCCGCGCAAGGTTCCGACTGCCAGCGCCGCAAACATGGCCGCCGGCAGGCCCTTGCCGGACACATCCCCCAGATACAACCCAATGCAACCGTCGCCGAGTTCGAAATAATCCAGGAAATCGCCGCCAACTTCCGCGATGGGCTGAAATTCGTGGGAAATCCGGACTCCGCCGCGGTTCAGCGGCTCGGTCGGCAGCATGCCGCTTTGAATCGACCGCGCTTCCTCGAGTTCTTCCTCGCGCAATTTCTCAATCAAGCCGAGATCCACGGGCATGGTGATGGGGCTCATTTCATTTTTCAGACCGAGTGTGTCACCGGGAGGGGTTTGGCGCGGCACAGCCAGTCTACCAGCCGGTTTGCAGCCCGGCTCCCCAACCTCGACCGTTGTTTCCTACCGCACAAGCGCCAACCGCAACGTTGCACCGCGCGACGCGCCGCAACACAATGCCGTTATGCGTGTGCTAGCCCTGTTGCTCGTCTCCGCTGGAATGGCCTTCGGCATCTATCAGTATTCCCTGAAGAAGATGCCCGTCTCCGACCCCGGCACGGCCCCGACCCAGGCCATCAGCCTCACCGGCGTTCGCGGCGACCTGCTGCAAATTGCCCAAGCCGAGCGCAGTTTCACGGCCCTCAACGACCACTGTGCTTCGATCGACGAACTCATCTCTTCAAATTCCCTCACGATGCAGCGCCCCGAACGCGACGGCTACACCTACACAGTGCAATGCTCCGGCGGCGATTTCACCGCGATTGCCAGCCACCCACCGGCCGCAGCAGGTTCCCCCATCCGCTACCCCACCCTGGCCATCGACCAAACCATGCAAGTCCACGAACAGAACTAACCAGCAACAACCAATACCGTGCAGGGGCGGGGATTGTTTATCCTGAGTCGCGAGTGGCTCCGCCCGGCGCCGACCGCGGGCACAAAGCCCGGCGCGCGGCAGTAAATCTGCCCTCGAAAAACGCTCTCGGCTTCTATTCGCACCCTCAAATCGGTGGGGCGCGCTTAAGAGCGGGGAACTTTTCCCACTCCCTCCGCGTACCTTTGGATGACACAGGGCCCAAGCATCCGTTCCCCGGAGCAAGCGTCGCTGGCGCACAAAAACGAAGGAGCAATTATGGACGGTCACTTCATCGGTCTAGTCGCGGTAATCATGGGTTTAGGCATCCCCCTCGGTGCCATGTACACCTACTACCGTGTGCGCAAGCTGCGCACCGAAGAGCGCCTCGCCGCCATGGCCAAAGGCGCGGACGTTTCGATGGCCGCCGAACTCTCCGAAACCGCCCGCTCCCGCCGCTCCGGCATCCTGCTGGTCAGCGGCGCACTGGGCTACATCCTCACGTTCGCCCTGATCGCTCAGATCGAGCGCGAACCCGACACCTGGGTCGCCGCCGCCTTTGGCATCATCCCCCTGGCCATCGGCATCGGGTATTTCCTCGACGCGACGCTAATCCGCCGCGACGCCTCCGCCGCGCACTAGCCGTGAGGTAGGCGAGCGCGACAGCGTCGCGCCCTGAATAACTCCGGCTCGTCGTGGAGGGGATTCACGCAACGACCGGGATCTTGTAAGGGCACAGCGCTGCTGTGCCCCCGCCCGGCAAGGTGGCCTGCAAACCCACCCCTGATTTTTCGTCGCCGTCGATCTTCACCTTCCCTGTTCGCCCACCTGCGGATGCGAACCCGGATGCCAACCCGGCCCATCCAACCTCCCTCCCGTATGCTAGAATTGCCCTTCATGCATCCCGCCATACCCCGTTTGCTGGACCTCCAAACCGTCGACCACCACATCGCCGCCCTGCGCTCCGAACTCGACACCTTCCCCAAGCGCATCCGCGAAGCCGACCTCAAGCTCAACGGCGCCCGCGCCGCGGTGGCCGCCGCCAAGGAAGCCCACGTCAACGGTCTGAAAGAACGCAAGAAATTTGAGTTAGATGTCGATCAGTGGAAGGAACGCGCCCGCAAATACCGCGACCAGAGCGGGGCGGTAAAAACCAACGAAGCCTACAAAGCGCTGCAACACGAAATCGCCAACGCCGAAGCCGAAATGGCCAAAGCCGAAGACCGCCAGCTGGAGATCATGATGGCTGGCGAAGACGTCGAGCGCCGTGTCAAGAATTCCGAAGCCAACCTAAGGCAAGCCGAACAGTCCGTGACCATCGAACGCAAAGACATCGAAACGCAGCAAGCCGCGAAGAAGAAAGAACTCGACGCCGCGTTAGCCGAGCGCGAACGAGCCCTCGCTCCGATCCCCGAAGATTTGCGCGTACTCTACGACCGCATCGCCAAGCGCCACAACGGCACCGCGTTGGCCTTGGCACGCGACGGCCAATGTCGCGGCTGCGGCATGCGCGTTCTGCCCCACATCCTGCAATTACTCGTGCAAGATGCCAATGACGAGGAAGTGTTCCGTTGTGAAAGCTGCGGCTTGATCCTTTATTCTCTCGAGCCGGTCGTCCCGCACAATCTAGAAGCCGAATCCGGCAACGCGGCCTCCGCGTCAACTTCTTCCTGATGGCTAATCCTTGCGAATGGCTGAGTGCTCCTAATGGCTAAACGCGTGCCCACTTCCCCCGCTGCGGGACTCTTCGCTGACGGAGCGCCGGAGGCGAAAATCATGACCGCCGCCTATCGCGCCAATATCGACGGCGGCTCTCGCGGCAATCCCGGCCCCGCCGCCTACGGAGTCGTGATTCGCGACGCCAAAGGCGAAATCGTCGCCAAGCTCAAAAAATACATCGGCCGCATGACCAACAACGTCGCCGAATACTACGGCCTGATCGCCGCGCTCGACTACATGCAATCGCAAGGCATCAAAGCGCTGCGCATCGAATCCGATTCCGAGCTGCTGGTCAAGCAGATGCGCGGCCAGTACAAAGTGCGCAGCCCGGAGCTGCAACCACTCTACGAGCGCGCCCGCAAAATGGCCGCCGCCCTCGAATCGTTCCGCATCGACCACGTCTACCGCGAACAGAATCGCGAAGCCGACGCTCTGGCCAACCAAGCCATGGACGAAGTGGAAAGCGCCGCGCCCAAATCCGCCAAGCTCGCCGCGATCCCGACGCCAAAATCGGAACCCCGCGGGCCCGTGGGCGAAGTCCGCAAAATCCGCGCCCGCTTCCGCAGCGGCGTCCTCTACTTACTCGAAGACGTAGACCTGCCCGACGGCGTCGAAGTCGATGTCCTCCTCCGCCTCCTGCCGCCAAAATCTACCTGATTGGGTCTGTGGCTATTCCTGGCTGCCTAGGACGC
>Ga0210398_10006906_pt1 | contig 10359 bp, 11 predicted proteins | sample IncBWC4OmetaG_FD_161047 | JGI IMG/M metagenome (GOLD analysis project Ga0210398, IMG submission 161047) | Forest soil microbial communities from Barre Woods Harvard Forest LTER site, Petersham, Massachusetts, United States - Inc-BW-C-4-O | ecosystem: Environmental > Terrestrial > Soil >...
TTTGGCGTACACCGTCGGGCCGATGCGCTTGTAATCGTCGGCCTCGAGGGCATCGATGACCCATCGGTCCAGATGCATTTCATCGGCAGCTTTTTGCGCGCTCAGCCCGCGGCGCTCGCGTTCGGTCTTGAGCCTGGCGCCCGGGAGTGTCGCGGACTCACTCATCGATCGACGCCGTTGCGCATATTTTGCGCCTGCTCGGAATTCGGGAATTCAGTCTGCACGCGGCGCGCAAACATCGCCGCGGCCACCGCATCGCCGAGCTTGCGCTGCGCACGAAATCCGAGCCAGAGCACCTCGGGAGCGGGCGGATTCACCGCCAGATAGCGCTGCACGAACTCGAGTGCCTGCGCGGCATCGCCCCGATCGAATGCGACATTGCCCAATTGCAGCAGCGCTTCGGCGTAGTTCGGATGGGCTGCGAGTGAACGATTGAAGAATTTCTCCGCATTCACGAGGTCGCCCGCGCCGCGCGCGCACGAACCTGCATTGCCCAATGCCACCCACGGCGTCTGGTACAACGGATTGACCGCCACCTCGAGAAACAATTTCTCTCCGGCCGCCGTCTTGCCCGTGCGGCAAAGAAATACGGCATAGGCGTTTGCGATGTTCGGATCGCCCTTTCCCAGACGGTTGGCGGCATCGTAGGCATGCTCCGCCTTGCCCATCTCGTTGATCCTTTCGTATACCAGCCCCGCGGTCATCTGCACATCCGCGTTCGCGGAATCCTCCTTGAGCGCTTTTTCGATGCACTCGCGCGCGTTCGCCAGCTGCCCGAGCTTCATGTACTCGATGGCCAGCTGCATGTTGGCAACCGCCGCCTTGGCCGGCTCCTTTTTATAGGTGCTCACGGGACGCTGGTAGGGCGGCGGATTGTGGCTGCAGGCGCTCAAGATCAGCCCCGCCACCACGGCCACGGCCGGTAGCGCACGAAGCAGCTTCGGCTGCAGATTCATTGAATCTCCGCCGGCGTACGCGGCGTGTTGGAGAGTCTCGTGCCCAGCCGCACCAGGGTTCGATCCGTGACTCTGCCGGCCAGCTGGCCGCACGCCGCCTCGATGTCATCGCCGCGCGTCCTGCGTGTGGTCGCGATGACGCCGTGATCGTTGAGGATGTCGCGGAACTTCAATATCGCCGCAGCCGGAGAACGCCGATAGCGCGTGCCCGGAAATACGTTGAAGGGAATGAGGTTGAGCTTCGCCGGATGACCCTGCATCAGGCGCGCGAGCTGCCGCGCATGCTCTGGTTTGTCGTTCACCCCGTCCAGCATGACGTATTCGAAAGTGATGCTGCGGCCGTTTTGCTGATCGATGTAGTGCCAGCACGCAGCCAGCAGTTCGGCAATCGGATGTTTTCGATTGATCGGCACGAGTTCGTTGCGCAGCTCATCGTTGGGCGCATGCAATGATACCGCCAACGCGACATTGCACTCCTCGGCCAATTTGTAGATTTGCGGCACCAGACCCGAAGTGCTCAACGTCACGCGGCGCCGCGACAGGTCGTAGCCCAGATCGTCGAGGAAAATTCGCATCGCGGGCAGGACATTGCGGTAGTTCGCCAGCGGTTCACCCATGCCCATGAATACGATGTTCGTGATGCTGCGCCGGCCCTCGTCGGCCAAGCCCGCCGGGCGCGAGGCCGCCAGTTCGCGCTGTGCCAGCCAGACCTGACCCACGATCTCCGCAGCGCTCAAATTGCGGTTGAACCCCTGCTGCGCGGTGGCGCAGAAGGTGCAGTCCATGGCGCAGCCCACCTGACTCGATATGCACAGCGTGCCTCGATCGGGTTCCGGGATGTAGACGGTCTCGATCCCCTGCACCTCGTCCATCCGCAGCATCCATTTGCGGGTGCCATCCTTCGATACCTGCTCGGTCACGATCTGCGGGACGGTGATTTCGGCGATCGCTTCGAGCTGCGCGCGAAACTCCTGCTTCAGATCGCTCATCGTGGAGAAATCCGCGGCGCCGCGCCGATAGATCCATTTCATGAGCTGCCGCGCGCGAAAGGGTTTCGCGCCGAGACGCGCCGCAACGAACGTCTCGAGCTGCGCGCGGGGAAGCCCCAGTAAATTCACGCGGTCGCTCGACACTCAAATCCCCCTTATGCCGCTACGCTAACGCGTACGCGGGCAGAGCTCAATGCCACGGAAGAAGAACGCGATTTCGCCCGCCGCCGTATCCTTCGCATCGGAACCGTGCACGATGTTCTCATCGATGCTGGTGGCGAGATCCGCGCGAATCGTTCCCTTGTCGGCCTTCTTGGGGTCCGTCGCGCCCATGACTTCGCGATTCTTAGCGATGGCGTTTTCGCCTTCCAGCACCTGGACCATGACGGGACCGGAGGTCATGAAGCGCACCAAGTCCTTGAAAAACGGGCGCTCCCGATGCACTGCATAAAAGCCCTCGGCTTCGGCCTGGGATAGCTGCATCATGCGGGCCGCGACCACCTTCAATCCAACCTGCTCAAATCGTCGATACACCTCACCGATGAGGTTGCGGCCGACGCCGTCTGGCTTGACGATGGACAGGGTTCGCTCAATGGACATCACAACCTCGCTTTGAGTGCACTTAAGTCGCCCTGGGCGTAGGGCTGACAAAGACCGCGAAGTGTACTGGAGCAGGCGCGCTCAAGCAATCCGGGCGATTACCGAAGTCCCTGTATTACCTGGAAAAAGTCTTTAGGCGCTGCGCGCCAATATTTCCCGGGTCGAAGCGACCCGTCCGATAGGTTGCTTAGCGTAGCGAGCACAAAACTAGACGTTGAAGCTCTCGCCGCAGCCGCATTCACCCTTGGCTTTCGGGTTTTGGAACTTAAACGCCTCGTTCAGCCCCTGTTTGACGAAATCCACCAGCGTGCCGTCGATCAGCGGCAGGCTCAAGGGATCCACCACGACCTTGACGCCGCGCGCCTCGAAAACCGCATCTTCCGGATTGATCTGATCGGCGTAGTTCACCACGTAGGCGAAGCCCGAACAGCCCGTTTTCTTGATTCCGACTCTCAGACCGACGCCGATTCCGCGCTGCGCCAAATGAGTCCTGACCCGATTGGCCGCCGATTCCGTCAGTAGTATCGCCATGCTGCGCTGTACCTCATCAAAGATCAGCTATGAGGACCTATACATAACACGTAGAGGTCTCTCCCGCACGGAACCAAAGCGCGTTTTTTATTAATCCTGGTTCACGCTCTAAGGCGTCCGCACCATACTCATGTGGGTGCTCATTCGCGGTAGTCAATGGCAGGGGCCGCCGCCGCGCGCCAGGCATCTTCAATGATCAGGAGGCGGCCCATTTTCTCCACGGGCACTGCAAATCGGTCACGCAGATCCTGAACGCTCTCAGGCAGCGTGGCCGTGACGGCCTTTCCCACCGACTGCTCGGCGACCCAAGCCGACACGGCAATGGTGTGCGGGCACGCAAAGGCCAGGAATCGCACCGCCCGCAGCGTTCCGGATTCGGCCCGCAGGTCGAACTGCACCCAGGTGCCCTGGTCGCGGTTGCCCGCCGTGCCGCGGAACACCCCGGGGCCCGACAATTCCCCCGCGCTTTCCGGCGATTCGAAGTAGCGGCGCGTCAATTCGTTGTAGTTCACGTTGGCGCACTTAGCCTGAAGCGCTTGCCGGCACCGAGCCCGCGATCCGGCGCAGCCGGCTCACCGCTCCTGTCAGCACCGCGATAGCCGTATCGATATCGCCTTCGGTCGTGGTGCGGCCTAAGCCGAACCGCAGACTGCTTTCGCTCAAGCGCTCGCTGCGGCCCAGAGCGCGCAGCACGTACGAAGGCTCCCCAACCGCCGAGTTGCATGCCGACCCGGTCGATACGGCCAGCTGCGGGCGCACCGCGGCGAGCAGGCTTTCCCCTTCCACGCCGTCAAATGACACGTTGAGCAGATGCGGAACGGAATGCGTGGTGCTGCCGTTGCGCAGCACGCCGCCGATGGACGCCAGCCCCTGCCACAGCCGCCGCTGTAACTGCGCGATGCGCACGGTTTCCGAGGAGGATATCGACGCCGCCAGCTCGAACGCCAGACCCATGCCCACGACTTGGTGGGTGGCCAGCGTGCCTGCCCGCAAGGCCCCTTCCTGGCCGCCGCCGTACAACAGAGGCTTAAGCTGCACGCGAGCGCCGCGGGATCCGTCCTTGCGCTGCGCGACCACCAGGGCACCCACCCCCTTCGGCCCGTACACCTTGTGTCCCGACAAGGACATCAGATCGACGCCCAGGCCGGCAAAATCGATGGGGCACTTTCCGACGCTCTGCGCCGCATCCACGTGCAGCCATGCGCCCCCGTGGCGAGCGCAAATCGCACCGATGGCGCCGATGTCCTGTACCACGCCGATTTCATTGTTGACGTGCATGACGGACACCAGCACGGTGTCGGGGCGCAGTGCGGCGGCAACCTGATCAGGATCGATCAGTCCGTCGCGATCGGGAATAAGATACGTGATCTGCCAACCGCGCCGCTGCAGTTCACGGCAAGGATCGAGTACCGCTTTGTGTTCGATGCGTGTCGTGACGATGTGGCGGCCACGCTCGCGGTAGTACTGCGCGACACCAAAAATACCCAAGTTGTTGGCTTCAGTGGCGCCGGATGTCCACACCACCTCGCTGGCGGCGGCCCCGACGGCCGACGCCACCTGGCGGCGCGCGCGTTCCACCAGAGAGCCGGCCATGTCGCCATAGACATGGCTCGCCGATGACGGATTGCCGAATTCGGTCTCGGAATTCAGGACCTCTGCCATGCTCGCGGCCACTCGCGCATCGACCGGGGTGCTCGACGCATGATCCAGGTACACCGGCATGACCGCCTTCATTTGAGGGAGCGCCGCGCAGACTGGCCGCGCCTGCCCTGCACGGCGCTCAAAATACCGCGCAGGATGTTGAGTTCATTGCGATCGAGCTGCGCGCGGTTGAAGAGGCGTCGCAGGCGCTCCATGAGATGTCCGGTGCGATCGTCAAATTCGATCTCGTTCAACACCTGGTGCAGGTGTGTGTAAAAGTGCTCGACATCGCCCGAGGGAGCCAACGGCATTTCCAGCTGTGTGTGCGAATGGGGCTGCTCGCGCGCCATGAAAATCTCGTACGCGGCGAGCTGCACCGACATGGCCAGGTTCAGCGAGCAATACTCCGGGTTCGCCGGAATCCGCACCAGCACATTGCAGTGATTCAAATCCTCGGTCGCCAGCCCGTAGCGCTCCGATCCGAACAACAGCGCAACACGATTGTCCGCAGGTAACGCCACGATGCGGCCGGCGATATCGCGTGGCGTCGTGAACTCCCAATAGTACGACCGGGGCCGGGAGGTCGTGCCGGCGATGAAGGCGCAGTCGGCGATGGCCTCCTCGAGGCTGCCGGCGATGCGGGCGCCCGCCAGGATGTCGTCCGCGCCCGCCGCCAGCGCGTTGGCCTCGGCGTGCGGAAAGGAGCGCGGACGCACCAGCACCAGATCCGACAACGCCATATTCTTCATGGCGCGCGCGACCGAGCCTATGTTGCCCGGATGGCTGGGATCGATGAGGACGATGCGAACGAGTGCGGTCACAGGTGATATTCTAGCGCCACCTTATGCAACCCCTGCTCAATATCGCCATGCGCGCCGCGCGGCGCGCCGGCGATTTAATCGTCAAAAGCTTATCCCGCCTCGATTCGTTGAAGGTCGACAGTAAGGGTCGCAATGACTTCGTCACCGACATCGACCGCAAGGCCGAGGCGGACATCATCGCCACCATCCGGCGCAGCTACCCCCAGCACGCGATTCTGGCCGAGGAGTCGGGCCGCAGCGGCGAGGATGAATTCGTCTGGATCATCGATCCTCTCGACGGCACCACGAATTTTCTGCATGGTTTTCCCACGTTCGCCGTGTCGATTGCGGTTCAGCACAAGGGCCGCCTGCAGCAGGCGGTCGTCTACGATCCGATGCGTCAGGAGTTCTTTACCGCCTCGCGCGGCGAGGGTGCTCAGCTCGAGGGCAAGAAAATCCGGGTGAGCACGCAGCGAACCTTGGAAGGCTCGCTGATCGGCACCGGATACCCGTTTCGCACCGGAGCCCACGTCGACGAATACCTGGCGATGCTCAAGGTGATCATGGGCACGGCTGCCGGGGTCCGCCGTCCGGGCGCGGCCTCGCTGGATCTCGCCTATGTGGCCGCCGGACGAGTCGACGGTTTTTGGGAATTCGGCCTGTCCCCATGGGACACCGCCGCGGGCACGCTGCTGATTCAGGAAGCCGGCGGCCGGGTCGGCACGCCCGCCGGCGCCGAATATGCACTTGGCGCCAATATTGTCGCCGGCAACCCGAAGGTCTACGAGGCGTTGCTCGAAGTTATCGGACCCTTGACGCCGGCTTCACTTCGCGTCTGAGGGCTCGATGTAGTCCGGGTGCAGGGTGCTGCGTTTGCGGCCGTAGGCGGCATAGAACACCAAACCCAGCGCCGCCCAGCCGAAGAACACCATCTTGGCGAAGAACGACAGCAGCAAAAACAATGCCAGACAACCGATCAGCGCGAGAGGGCCTACCAGCCAGATGGCGGGGGTTCGAAACGGCCGTTTCCGGTCACGCTGAGTGCGCCGCAAGATCATCACGCCCATGGCTACCGAGAAAAATGCGGCCAAGGTACCGCCATTAGACGTGTCCGCGAGATTGCCGACCGGAAAAAACGCCGCGGCGCACATCACCACCGCGCCGGTGATCAGGGTCACCACATGAGGCGTGTGGAATCGCGGATGAATTTTCGTCAGCACGTCCGGCAACAGACGATCGCGCGCCATGCTGAAGAAGACGCGCGTCTGTCCGAACATCATCATCAGAATCACCGATGGCAAGGCGAGGAAGGCCGCCAAACCGATGAGCCGTGACGTCTTGGACCAGCCGATTTCCCGCAGCACATGCGCCAACGGTTCGTCGCTGCAGACCAGCGTGGAGAGTTTGGCCTGATCCACGCAGGCTTTCAGCATGTCCGGACCGCCTGGGTCGATGCCATGGCCCGCCGCGTCCAACACCGGCTGCGCGCCGATCGAGCCGATCGCGCCGCTCGCCACCAGCAGGTAGAAAATCGTGCAAATTACCAGGCTGCCTATCAGGCCGATCGGCATGTTGCGTTGGGGATTTCTCGTCTCTTCTGCGGCGGTCGACACCGCGTCGAAGCCGACATACGCAAAGAATATCGAAGCCGCTGCGCCGCCGATGCCGAGCCAACCCAAGGGTGCGAACGGTTCGAAATTTTCCGTCTTGATGACGGGCAGCGCCAGCGCGCAGAACAGCACCAAGGCCGCAACCTTGATGCAAACCAACACAGCATTCACAGTCGCGCTCTCGCGCGTGCCGAGCGCCAGCAGCGTGGTGACGAGCGCCGCGATGAACATGGCGGGCACATTGATGAACCCGCCCGCGAAGTAGCCCTTCGAGAGGTACAGGGGGATGTGAATATCGAAGCTATGCGCAATCAGCGGCACGAAGTAATTCGACCATCCCACCGATACGGCGCTCGCCGCGATGGTGTATTCCAGGATAAGCGCCCAGCCGACGATCCAGGCGATCAGCTCGCCGAGGACAGCATAGGAGTAGGTGTAAGCGGAACCGGATACCGGCACCATTGCCGCCAGCTCGGCATAACACAAGGCGGTGACCGCGCAGACGAAACCGGCTATGACGAACGAGGCCATCATTCCCGGGCCGGCCTTCTGCGCCGCCTCGGCGGTAAGCACGAAAATGCCGGTGCCGATGATGGCGCCGACCCCGAGCATCGTCAGCTGGAATGCCCCGAGCGAACGGTGCAGAGATCGTTTCTCGGCACTCGCCAAGATAGCGTCAAGCGGTTTGATGCGCCAATTCATGTCATCTCCCGTTTTAAAGACTGCGCGGACTTTAGCGGCTTTCCTACCGTGCTAGCAAACTATTACTTCATGCGCCTGCGCAGCCTTATGTTCATCCATTCGACGGTCGCGGCGAAAACAAACGCGAAATACAGGTAACCGGGCGGGATATCCAAGTCCAGCGATTGCGCCACCAGTGCCGCGCCCACCAGCACCAGGAACGCCAAAGCCAGCAGCTTGATCGTGGGGTAACGGTCGATGAAGCGGCTGAGGGCGGATGAGACCATCATCATCACGAGCACCGAGACCACGATGGCCGCAATCATGACCTCGATGTGCTTGGAAAGTCCCACCGCCGTGAACACCGAATCCAACGAGAACACGATATCGAGGATGCCGATTTGCAGAATGATCATCCAAAATTTATTCATCATCCCCGGCTTGCGGACGCGCAGCTTACCCGCGAGCATCCCGCGGATTTCCAGGGTGCTTTGAACCAGGAGGAGAACGCCGCCGCCGAACAGAATCAAGTTGCGGCCGGAAACGCCGGTTCCCAGCACCGCAAACAACGGTTTACGCAGCGTCGCCACCCAGGTGATGGAGAACAACAGCCCGATGCGCGTCAGCATCGCGAACCCCAAGCCTAAGACGCGGGCGCGGCCGCGCTGCACTTTAGGCAGGCGCTCGACCAAAATCGACAGAAAGATGATGTTATCGATGCCGAGGACGATCTCGAGCAGCGCCAGGGTCAGGAATGACAGCCAAGCCTGCGGATCGTAGAGCAGCTGCATCACATGATCCCGGCTCGTCTACCTCTCCGAGTATTCAGACAGGCTCCCTAGGGCAGGCCGTCGATTTCTTCGGGTTTCGTGGCTTTGCGTTCCAGCAGATCGTCGACGCGCAATCCCAGATCGAGCGCCAACGCCGAGGAGATGTAGATCGACGAGTATGTTCCGGCGATGATGCCGATCACCAATGCCGCCGAGAAACCGCGCAAAGTCTCGCCGCCGAATATCAGCAACGCCACGACCACCAGCAAGGTCACCAGCTTGGTCATGATGGTTCGCGACAGCGTTTGATTGATGGACTCGTCGATCACCTGCGCGATGGACAGCTTCCGAGCGGTGCGCGCCCGCTCGCGGATGCGGTCGAACACGATGACCGTGTCGTTCAACGAATAACCGATCACCGCCAGGATGGCCGATATCGCGGTGAGGTCGAAGGTCATTTGAGTCACGGCGAAAAAACCGACCACGCAGATCGGGTCATGCAATACCGCCAGAATACCGCCGAGCGCGAGTTTCGGCGTGAACCTGAACAAGACATAAATCAAGATCAAGACCAGCGTGGCGAACAGCGCCCAAGCGCCCTTCAGGAAAAGTTCCTGCCCCACCTGCGCGCCGACCACCTCGGTTCGCTGCAGCTTTACGGCGCTGTCGATCTTGCTGAAAACCTCCATGACACGTGCGCCGATTTGGTCGCCTTTGACATTCGGATCCGGCGGCAAGCGCACCAGAATATCCCGTGAACTGCCGAACGCCTGCACCTGCGCGCCGGCCACGCCGGCGGTGGCCAGCCCCGCGCGCAGCGCCTCGATATTGGGAGCCTGGGGAAAATTCGTCTCCACGACCACGCCGCCGGTAAAATCCACGCCCAAATTCAAGCCGCGAACTATCGCCAAGCCGAGCGAGCCGACGATCAACAAGGCGGACAGCCCGTACCACACCTTGCGGGTGTTCATGAACGGGAAGCGCGTTACTGTATGAAAAAATTCCATTGACTTATCCCTTAGATCGACAAGCGCTCGAGCTTGCGCCTGCCGCCGTATATGAGCTGCACCAGCGCATGACTGCCCATGACCGAGGTGAAAACGGAAGTGCCGATGCCCAGCACCAAGACGTAGGCGAAACCGCGAATGGGGCCCGAGCCGAACGACAAGAGCACGATGCCCGCAATCAGCGCCGTAAAGTTTGAGTCGGTGATCGCCGAGAGGGCACGTTCGAAACCCGCCGCGATGGCCGCGCGCGGCGTGACGCCGTTGCGCAATTCCTCTCGAATGCGTTCATAGATCAAAATGTTCGCGTCCACCGCCATGCCGACGGTCAACACGACGGCCGCAATGCCCGGCAAGGTGAGTGCCACGCCCACCATCGATAACAAAGCGGTGAGCAGCACCACATTGGCCGCCAGCGCGATGTCGGCGATCATCCCGAAGACCTTGTAATAGATCCCCATGAAAATGAACGCGGCAGCCATGCCGAAGATCATGGCCTTGATACCCTTGTCGATGTTGTCCTGACCCAGGCTCGGGCCGATGGCTCGCTCCTCGATCGGCGTCAGCGGTGCGGCCAGACCGCCGGCGCGCAGCAGCAGCGCCAGTTCCCGGCCTTCGATGGGGTTCACGCCCGTAATCTGGAAATTATTGCTGAACACGCCGCGAATGGTCGCGCGGTTGATGACCTCTTCGGTGGTGCGGTCGACTTCCACACCCTGCGCATTTTTCTCCCGCGAACGATCGATGAACACCACGGCCATCAAGTGCCCGAGATTT
>Ga0210398_10006907_pt1 | contig 10359 bp, 5 predicted proteins | sample IncBWC4OmetaG_FD_161047 | JGI IMG/M metagenome (GOLD analysis project Ga0210398, IMG submission 161047) | Forest soil microbial communities from Barre Woods Harvard Forest LTER site, Petersham, Massachusetts, United States - Inc-BW-C-4-O | ecosystem: Environmental > Terrestrial > Soil >...
GATCTGACGGACAAGAGCGGCAGCTTCGGCACAACGATTTTGACCGATTGCAAGAACGGGTCCGACAAGCCCAACGACAACACCATCCGTGTGACTCTCTTGCGCTCTCCTGGTATACGGCCCCCGGCCAACGGCGGCCCGTCGGGATACACCGATCAAGCAAATCAGGATTGGGGTCATCACGAGTTCGTGTTTGGATTGGTGGGGCACGCAGGCGACTGGCGCGAGGCTCAGACGGACTGGCAGGCTCACCGTCTCAGTGATCCTATGATTACGTTCGAAGCGACCAAACATCCCGGTTCGCTGGGCAAGAGCTTTTCGTTGCTGCACCTGAGTGATTCCCGCATCCGTGTACTAGCAGTCAAGAAAGCAGAGGGCAGCGACGAGATCATCCTTCGCATGGTTGAACTTGATGGGAAGCAGGCGCCTAGCGTGCGGGTCTCCTTTGCCGGGCCCATCGCTGCTGCGCGCGAGGTCAATGCCCAGGAACAGCCGGTTGGCGCTGCCACTGTTACCGATGGCGCGCTCGTCACTTCCTTCACCGCGTACCAGCCACGCACCTTTGCTCTGCGGCTTGGCTTGATCACTGAGCGGCTCGCTGGGCCTCATTCGCAGCCGGTGAGTTTAAATTACGATCTTGCGGTGGCTAGCAATGATGACACCAAAACCGAAGGCGGAGGCATCGATGGCAAAGGCGACGCCATGCCGGCCGAGATGCTTCCCTCGCAAATCAATTTGAGCGGCGTGCAGTTTCAGCTCGCTCCTGGCGGGACGGGAAAAGCAAATGCGGTGGTTGCCAGGGGGCAGAGTATCGCGCTGCCTGCCGGCAATTACAACCGCATCTTGATTCTAGGTGCGTCCGCGGACCAGGATCAAAAAGCATTATTCCGCGCGGGTGACAAAGCTGCTGAATTGAATATCCAGTATTGGAGCGGATTCATCGGTCAATGGGACAACCGCGTTTGGAAAAATCAGCCGGCGGAAAATTGGGCGATTTCCGCAACCCATGCGCCATGGCCGCCACCCAATGAGGGGCAGCGAGAAGCGCGCATACCGTCGCCGCGCTACCCCGAGGACTATGTTGGGCTGGAGGCGGGTTTTGTTAAACCGGCTACGCTGGCCTGGTATGTTTCCCATCATCACACCGTTGACGGGCTCAATGAGCCTTACCAATACTCGTACCTGTTTGCTTATACGATCGATGTTGCTCCAGGAGTGCGGACCCTGACCCTGCCCGATAACAGCAAAATACGCATTCTTGCCGTATCCGTAGCCGAGGATAATCCAGCCCTGAAAGCCGCCGCCCCGCTTTACGACACACTGAACCGGACGGAACCGCCGCAAACCATGGAGCAGGCAACTCACTGAGAACGGGGCCAAAGCAACGATGGATGCAAGGGAAATAACCAGAAGGAAGTTTCTTTTAGGGGCTGCCGCCGCAATTGGAACAGTGGCTGGCACAGAACTCCTCGGGCAAAATTTGCAGGGCGCGGCGCCCGGATCTCGCCGGGTTCTGCACGTCATTGGCTACTCTCATGTGGACGCTGCTTGGTTGTGGCCCTGGCGAGACAGCTCGAACCTGGTGCTCACGACGGCGCGGAGCGCGTTAGACAGAATCAACGAAACTCCTGGTTTTCGCTATTGTCATTCGTCGGCGATTCACTATCGTTGGATCCAGAAAGCCGACCCTGCTATGTTCCAGGAGATTCTGCATCGTATTCGCGAAGGCAGATGGGAAGTAGTCGGCGGCTGGCCTGTGGAGCCGGATTGCAATATCCCGGCAACAGAGAGCTTCGTTCGTCACGCGCTCTATGGAAAGGCCTACTGCAAAGAGGCCTTAGGCGTGGACGTGAAGATTGGATTTAACCCGGATTCGTTCGGTCATGCAGCCGGGCTGCCTACCATTCTCAAGCAATCGGGGTATGGCTACTACGTCTTCATGCGGCCAGGCGACCAGGAGCAGGACCCCGATAAGAGGTTGCCATTGCTGTTCTGGTGGCAGGGGCCGGACGGCTCACGTGTCCTCACACTGAGGATATTGGGATCGTACGACAGTGCTGCATCGCGAATTCCAACCGTGGCGGGAAACAGTTTTGCTCCTGGATTTTCGGATGGCGCGTTGTTCCTCGGAGTAGGCGACCACGGCGGCGCCGTGACCAAGGCGCAGATTCAGCAGGTACTCGAGATGCGCAGTGACACCAGTCTGCCTGAACTTCGCTGGAGTACCACGGGTGAATTTTTTCAGGCGGTCGAGTCTTCCGGTGCCATGGCAAAGCTGCCAGTCATCAGTGGGGATCTGCAACACCATTCCCGTGGCTGCTATTCGGCCTGCGGCGAGGAGAAGTACCAAAACCGCCGGTCGGAACGCGCCATGGTACAGGTGGAGAGCCTCTCATGGTTGACCTGCGCCACGCTCGGACGAAAATATCCCCAGGCCGCGTTCACAGACGCGTGGTGGAATATTCTCTTCAATCAGTTTCACGATCTGCTTGCGGGCACGGCCCTGTACTCGGATTATCAGGATGCACGCGATGGGCTGGGTTCTGCTTGTCAGATGGCAACGGCCACCAAGATAGAAGCATTGGAATCGATTGCCAGGCAAGTCAATACGGAGCAGGCTGAGGGCGGCCTGGTATTCGCGTTCAACCCACTGCCCTGGCGACGTAAAGCGTTTTTGCAATACATTCCCGGAAGACGCGAAGCGCCGATTACCTGCCTGAAGGCGCAAGATGGCAGCAAAGTCCCGATCCAGGTGCGCCCATCTGAAAGCATGACCACGTTCTATACTCGCTTGGCTGCCTGGGTAGATCTGCCTGCGTTTGGTTATCGGGTCTTCGCTGAAGGGTTCGACGCAGCGCCGGCGCCCTCGGCCTATGGATCTTCTATTACAGTTTCAGAAAACGCGTTCGGGATCTCTTCACTCAAAGCAGAGGGGGGCGCTGAACTGCTGGCTTCGCAGATCGGATTGGTCGCCATTGCCGATCCGAGCGATACCTGGTCTCATGGAGTCGATCAATTCCGTCAGGAGATAGGGCGGCCTGAGTTGGTCTCTTCCAAGGTGGTGGAAGATGGGCCGGTGCTCAAAATCACACGCCAGAGGCTCCATTGGCAGCAATCGGAAATTGCCGTCGATATCTTCACCTTTCCACAATCCGACATAGTCAAGCTGCACTTTGTCATCAATTGGCAGCAACATGAGCAGATTCTGAAGCTTGAAGTTCCCACGGCGCTGACCGATCCGAAAGTCTTCGCCGCTGTTCCAGGCGCCGTCACCGAAAAAGCCACGAACGGCAATGAAGAGCCGTATCAGGATTGGGTGGCTGTGCAGGGAAAGAAGAACGGGGATGATTACACGGTTGCGCTCCTGAACAATTCGACCTATAGCTATGATTGCCTGAATGGGCAGCTGCGGACCATCTTGATTCGATCCGCACCCTATGCCCGGCACAACCCAAGCCCGGTCGAGCCGGATAGTCTTGACGCCTGGCAGGATCAGGGACGCCAGGAGCGAATTTTCTGGCTTGTAGGACGATCCGGCATCTATGCCGATCTCCACCTCGACCAGTTGGCAAATGAGTTGCAGACGCCGGCAGAGTACGTGATGGATTCAAGGCACGGTGGCAGCGAAGGATGGGAAAAATCCTTTCTGGATGTTGCTCCGAGTACGATTTCGGTGCTTGCCATCAAACAGGCGGAGAATTCTTCAAGCGCGATGATCCTTCGGATGCAGGAACGATCGGGGAAACACACATCCGCGCACATTGAATCCTCTTTGCTTCAGCTAAGTCATGATGTCTCTTTTAATCCATGGGAACACAAAACACTGCGCATCGAATCGCAGAAACACGCCACAGCGAAAGTGCGCGAAGTGTCGACTCTCGAAACTTAGGTCTTCTCGATCACAGCTTCGGGATGTTGCGCGTATTCTGCCCAGGAGCCATCGTATAGGCTCACGCGATCGGCGCCGGCTATTTCGAGGGCGAGCGCGATGACCGCGGCAGTGACGCCAGAGCCGCAGGTAGTCGTGATGGGTTGTTTCAGGTCCACGCCCGTGGCCTCGAATACTTTATGAAGCTGTTCGACAGACTTTAGACGTCCATCCGCGACGAGCTCGGTGTAGGGGATGCTGGTGGCGCCAGGCATGTGCCCTGAGCTGATGCCCGACCGGGGCTCCGGTGCGGCGCCGGTGAAGCGACCGGCGGAACGGGCATCCAGAATTTGCCCGCGCCCAGCGATCAGCTGCTGCATCTGTGGGAAATCCCTGATCCCTTCACGGTCGAGTGTGGCGTGGAAGTTGGCCGGCGTGCGGTAAACGGGGCCAGAGGACGTGGGAAGGCCGGCCGCGACCCAGGCGCGGAGACCTCCATCGAGGATGGAGACATCGCGGGCGCCGAAGGTGCGAAGCATCCACCAGGCGCGCGGAGCGGAGAAAACGCCTTCCTGCTCGTAGATACAAATGGTCATGCGGTCATCAATACCCACTGCCGACATGTCGAGCGAGAAGGCCTCCGCCGTGGGCATCATGTGGGGCAACGGAGTGGAGGAATCGGAGAGTGCTTCAATATCGAAAAAGATCGCGCCGGAGATATGGCTGGCAACGTATCGCGCAAAAGTATCTACCGGTGGCGTGATCCCCACGGGAGGCAGGGTGGCGTCCAGGACAACCGTGCGCGGATCGTCCAGACGACCAGCTAACCAGGAGGTTGGGACGAGAGGATTCATGGAGTAAGCTTACTTCGTTCCCGGCCCAAAGGAGGCGGCAATCGAGGTGGCGTACTGCGCGGCCTTCGCCAGGATGGCGGGCTCATCGAGCGTGAGCATGTGTCGATCCTCCATGACGGGTTTGCCACCCACCACCGTGGTCCTCACATCGGAGGATTTGAGCGCATAGACAATCGCCGAATAGACGTTGTACATCGGCGTGGCATGAGGCGCGGTGGCGTCGACCACGATGAGATCTGCTTTCTTGCCCACTTCGAGCGAGCCGATTTGTTGCTCAAGATGCAGTGCGCGGGCACCGGTGATCGTAGCCATCTCAACCACCTGCAGGGCGGACAAAGCCCTGGGATCCATGCGTACCAACTTCTGCTGCTTGGCCGCCAGGTTCATCTCTTCAAACATGTCCTGGTTGTTATTGCTCGCAGCGCCGTCTGTTCCGATGCCAACGGCCACTCCGGCCGAGAGCAACTCCACGGCGGGCATCGAACCAGCTGCGGTTTTCATGTTGCTGGAAGGGTTGTAGGAGCAGCCCACGCCAAAGTGAGCCAGGGTCTGGATGTCTGCCTGATCTAACCAGATGCAGTGCGCGCCCAGAACGTTCGAACCCAACAGGCCAATACGCGCGAGATACTGCACGGTTGTCAGGCCATGATTGCGCCGGCTCTGCTCGATCTCGAAACCCGCTTCGGCCATGTGGATCAGAAGCGGCGCCTGATTGGTGCGGGCAAGCGCTGCAGCTTGCTTAAGAAGCTCCTCGGGGCAGGTGTAGATAGCGTGCGGTGCAACGGCGGGCGTAATCAGCGGGTCACCCTTCCAATGTTTGAGAAAGGATTCGGTATAGGCGAGGGCCGCAGCAGAGGTCTTGCTGTCGGGCGAAGGAAAGCCAATCAACGTTTCGCCCAGCACGCCCCGCATGCCCGCGGCTTTGGTAGCCTCAGCTACCTCTTCTTCAAAGTAATACATATCAGCGACGGTGGTTGTGCCGCCGCGCAGCATCTCCAGCAGGCTAAGCCGCGTCGACCAGGTAACGAAATCGCGGGTAACGTAGCGGCTCTCGGCGGGGAAGATATACTTGTGCAGCCAATCGTCCAGCGAAAGATCATCTGCCAGGCCGCGAAACAGGCTCATGCTCATATGTGTATGAGCGTTGATTAGTCCGGGCAGAATAAGCGCGCCGCGGGCGTCGATCACCTTACCCGATTCGTACATAGAGTCGATGGTTGCGCTTGAGTCGACGGCGATGATGGTGTCGCCCTGAACCGCCATAGCGCCATCCTGAAGAACGCGGCGCTTTCCGTCCATCGTCACTAAAGTGCCGTGGATCACGGTCAGATCTACTCGCTGCTTCGCCAAGGCCCGTGGCGAAGGGACGACTGCAAGCAACCCGCAGGTCAATAGCAAAGTGACGAGGGAAATGAAGCGTTTCAGTTTCGTACTCCTTTCCAAGTTCCGCTAGGGAACATTTTCTTCCATCACGGCAACGCCCCACGCGGGCAGTGAAAGATTGCTGCCTTGTGTCACGCGGTTACCCGAGAGAAGATCGGTGCCATCCGTGAAGGCGTATGCTAGCCGTGCAGGGTCGGCCGAATAGTTGAGAAAGTAATGCACGGGGTGTCCGTTCGACAGTACTCCACTGCGCACAATGGCGGGGAAATGAATCGACTGTTGCGGTCCCCAAAGACCGGCGCGTTTCACGGTGTCTTCGACAATCTTCTCGGTAAGGACGTCGCTGGGCATGAATCCGACGTAAGTCACTTCACCTTTACCATAGGTGTTTCGGGTTATGGCTGCATACTTACCCCAAACCGGATGGTGGTACTGAGCGACGACCGTTGCCGTCGTGGGCGTTAGTAGCTCCATCCACCAACGTGCAGTGTTGTCTGCAGCGCCGGCCTGGTAGGGGTCGTTCTCAAGAGAGACGCTTTCCGGGATGGTGAACTGGTTGTACTTCACACCGGCGGCCTCGGCGATGAGGGCCGGCTGAGTGCTGGAGCGTACCCGTACATTCTCGTCGCAGAAGCCACTCTTGAAGGTATAGAGCAAATGACCTCCAGCCTTGGCAAAGGCATTCAGCCGCTCGATCTCTGCGTCTGATGCAGAGTACAGTGCAGGTACGATGATCAGCTTGTAGGGGGAAAGATCGGCCGTCGACGGATCGACGAAGTCGACCTCGGCATTCATTCGGTAGAGCGCGTCATAGAAGGGGCGCAGCACGTCGTTGTAGGTGGTCTTCGAAGTCCAGCCGAACTTGAAGGCATTGAAGGCTGTCAGTGCGCGATTGCTCACGTAGATCGCAATGCGGTTCTGCTTGCGCATGTTCACCAGCTGCGGACCCAGCCGGGCAAAGTCTTTCCCAATGGATCCCGCCTCATCGTACGTGGGGTTGGGTTTGAAGTCCTGGCTCAGCAGACCGCGCCAGTAGGTCTCAATCGCATTTGCGGTGGTGCCCCAGTGCCAATACTCGACCATATTGGCGCCGGAGGCGAGGTGGCTGAAAGCCTGCAACCGAAGTTGGCCCGGATAGGGCGTCCACTCGGGAAAGCCCTGTGCCTGGGTTTCGATGACCAGGTAGTTTTGGCCGGCACGCATCGACCGCGCCAAATCGCCGCCAAAGGCTATTTCGGCGCCGGTGAGGTGGTCCTGAGTTGGATGGTAGATATCGATGCCGGCGATATCTACGGCACGCGCTGCCTCAAAGTGGTTGACGCCGGACTGCACCCCATAGGAATATCCACGCCAATCCATATCGAAGTTTTGGGTCACGAACTGACCCGAACGAGCATGGTTGCGAACCAGGCCAGCTTGCCACGCAAGATAGTCAGTGACGAGGCCACGCTGGAACTCGGCAAAGGCAGAGGTGAGGCTGGCATTGATGGAACCATTCACGGATGGAAAGTCATTCCAGTCGTTGACCCGGTTGCTCCAGTAGTCGAGGCCGAACTCTTTGTTCATCACCGCAAGATCGGGAAAGCGCTGTCGCATCCACGCGACGAATGCCGCCTGTACGTTGGGGCCGCTGGTGCCGTAGGCCTTGGTTTCATTGTCGAGCTGGTAGCCGATCACCGAGGGATGATCCTTTACGTGATCCACCAGAGCTACGATGACTTGCTCTGCTGCCTTGCGGAATGCGGGGTTGGTGATATCCATGTTCTGACGACGGCCGTACTCGGCCGGCCCCTCCGGAGTGATGACGAGAACATCCGGATGTTCGCGTGCCAGCCAGGTTGGGACGGCATAGGTAGGTGTGCCTACGATGACTTTGATCCCGGCCTTATCCATGGCGTTCAGCACGCGATCGACGTGGCTGAAATCGAAGACTCCCGGTTGTGGTTCGAGGGTGCTCCAGGTCGATTCCGCGATCCGGACGACGGTGATGCCGGCGGTTTGCATCATCTTCACGTCTTCGTCCAGACGATTGTACGGCGCGTACTCCTCGTAGTAGGCTGCACCGTAGAGGATGGTCTGCTGGCCCTTGGGTGCTTGGGCTGTGGCGAGTAAATTACTCATGATGATGAACGTGGCGAGGAGCGATACAGTCAGCAGGCGATTTGCTGTCATAGGTGTCACCTTACTTGACTCACGACAAAAGTTCACCAAGGGATGTTATCGCGTTAGGGCAGAGGTCAAAGGGAAAAGAAAACCGCAGATCTCTCCACTACGCTTCGCTCCGGTCGAGATGACAAAGGGAAGGGTCGTTATGTACGGCGCTGATGTCTAGGTATCGGGAACTGCGGATCTCTCTACTCGCTTAGGTTCGGTTGAAATGGCAAAGGCAGAGTCTGGGGCGAAAGGCTGTGGGGGCACCCGTGTGGATCTCGGATTACCGCAGCAGGCTTGAGGTGAAGGTCTGCGGTAGCCCACATCTCGCGAAATACGAGCGAGATGCCCGGATTTCCTGGACGCAGCTCTGGACAGGACCGCGTGAACGCCTTTCGTCAAGGAAAGGCTCATCAAGTTCAGGGAACCCACGAAACTACACAGGAAATCGGGGATTTGGGGCACCCGGCTATTGGTGCGGGGATAGAGCCTAAAAGCGCGTTCATTCCATCCGTGACTTGCTACTGGCAAGTCGTTTGCTTGAGATGACCGGGGTCTAGAGGGAAAGGAGCCGCTGCGCAAGGCGGTCTTTCTTGTTGGTGAAGGGGGGATAGCGCAGGTCAGGATCGGGCCACAAAGAGCGGCGCATCACCGCTTTGGAACGGGAGAAAGCATCGAAGGTGTACCGGCCGTGAAAGCTGCCCATCCCGCTGTTGCCCACACCGCCAAACGGCAGTCCGGACACGATCTGGTTGACCACCACGTCATTTACCACGACACTGCCTGAACTGGTGTCGCGCACGATTCGCGATTGCAGGGAACGATCCCTGGTAAACAAATAAAGCGCGAGAGGCTTTGGCCGCTTCCTGATGAAGGCTACCGCTTCCTCCATGGTTTGGTACCCAACCACGGGCAGAAGCGGACCGAAGATTTCTTCTTGCATGATGTCTGCGCTCGCAGGCAACTCGGTGAACACCGTCGGTGCGATATATCGATCCGCCGCGTCCCGGTTTCCCCCGATTGCGATCCTACCCTCAGCCATGAGTGCAACCAGCCGGGTGAAATGCTGCTGGTTCACAATGCGTCCATAGGAGGTGCTGACTTGTGGGTTGGGCCCATAGAATCGCAGAATTGCGCGTCCGAGAGAGTCGATTAAAGGGAGACGCAATGGCTCCGGCACAAGGATATAATCGGGGGCAACGCAAATCTGCCCGGCATTGATGAAGCGGCCCCAGGCAATGCGGCGAGCTGTCACTTCGAGTGGGGCGTCGGGAGCAACAAGGACCGGATTTTTTCCTCCAAGCTCGAGCGTCACTGGCGTGAGGTGCTCTGCCGCGGCCTTCATAACGATGCGGCCCACACGGCTTGAACCGGTATAGAAAATCTTGTCGAATCGCTGGGCAAGAAGTCTGGATGCCGTTTCGGGACCTCCGGTGAACACCATGACAGCCGCCGGATCAACATACCGCGGTAGATGGGTGGCCATCAGCGATGCGGACTGGATTGCGACCTCCGGCAGTTTGACGACTGCGGCATTCCCGGCAGCCAGGGCTCCGGCGAGCGGAAGGATAATCTGCTGAAAGGGATAATTCCAGGTCCCCAGAATGAGCGCTAAACCAAACGGCTCCTGATGCAGCCAGCTGTTTCCAGGCTGTGCGGCAAGAGGGGTGTGAACATGGCGTGGCTGCAGCCATCGGCGCAGGTTGCGCCGTATCAGCTTCAGCTCAGAACGCACCATGAGAATATCGGCCAACCGTGCCTCGGCTGCGCATCGGCCGAGATCGTCTTTCAGAGCAGCCAACATTGCCTCTTCGTGATCCGAGACAAATTGAAGTAAGCCGTCGAGTTGGGCCTGACGCCAGGATAGAGAGCGGTACACACCCTCATCGACGGTCTGGCGCAATTGTTGCAGTCGAGTCTGGGGAGAGCTGAGTTCTGCTGTCTCTGTTTCGATCGCGCTATGCTCCATGGGATTCGAAACCTGCTGCCACTCCCTAAGAGAATACCGCCAAAACATTTCATTTCGCCGGCAAGGTATGCTTTCCTATGCTTACTTGCCGTAGGATAGGCATCGTTCTTTCACTGGTTTTTCTGGCCGTGATT
>Ga0210398_10006908_pt1 | contig 10356 bp, 10 predicted proteins | sample IncBWC4OmetaG_FD_161047 | JGI IMG/M metagenome (GOLD analysis project Ga0210398, IMG submission 161047) | Forest soil microbial communities from Barre Woods Harvard Forest LTER site, Petersham, Massachusetts, United States - Inc-BW-C-4-O | ecosystem: Environmental > Terrestrial > Soil >...
ATTTCTCTCCTGCGCTCAAGGGCTATGTCGGGAACCGAAAACCGCCTTCCTCAGCCAGTTTTTTCCAGACCAGGTGAGGCAAAAGCGGACCTCCTGCTCGGCCGATTCCAGTCGTGGTCGCTGGCCATTTGAATCTGCGCACCAACGCAGTCACATCCTTTAAGGTGCGATGGACAAACAATTCCCAGGTTTCCGACGCCAAAGTGTCGCTTGAGTATCTGTAGGGAACAACTCCTGACGACGCTTGTATACGCGGCTGAACTGCGGCGTTCTTAGCGAGCCAAAGTGCGAGCCAAAGTTCAGCGCTATCAATCGCAGCTCCTCTTCCGAGGAGCCACTCTGCCACAACGATCGCGTCGTCCCTATACCAACCAAGCTCGCCGCTCGTCATTCGCCGTGCCATAAAAGTCATGTCACGATTATTTTTTCATTTCTGTAGATCCCACCAGAACCCTCAGAACCTCCTGGGCAAGTTTGCTGGCATCGGCGCCTTCCATGTTCGTGAGCACGACGACTCCCGCACGTTGCGCGGGTGCGATGGTAAACGCAGTGCTCGTCCCCTGCTGTCCGCCGTTGTGACCCACGGACGCGATGCCGTTCTCGTTGCCATTCCCCCACCCAAGGGCATACTCATCCTTGGATCCGTCCAAAGGCTTCAGCGGCGTCCACATCAGATCGCGCGTCGCTCGCTTGATCAGCTTGTCGTTCAGAATAGCAACTTCGAAATGAGCCATGTCTTCTGCGGAAGAAAGCCAGCCACCGCCCGGGATTTTGTAGCTGGAGTCAAGAAAGTCGGCATTCTGCACGGTACCCGACTCCGTCTTCTGAAAGAAACGAGTTCGATAGGGAATAATGGCAAAACGATCGTCGACTTGGGTGTGTTCCATGCCTGCCGGACCAAAAACATTCTGCCGCAAGAAGTCGACATAGTTGACGCCAGAAGCCCCTTCAATGACGCAGCCCACCAGCGTGTAGCCCTGGGTCGAGTAATGAAACTGTTTTCCCGGATCCGAGAGCAAGGGATCGTTCTTAAAGAAGTCTAACCCAGCCTGGATCGGATTCTCGAAGTGCTTCGTGTTGCCCACCTCGAGATCGTCCTGCGAACTCGATTTATAGTGCCGAATGCCGGCAAGATGCCCCATGACCTGCCGTGTGGTGATGAGCGACTGTTTCTGCGGAAACGACGGACAATATTTCTGGACGGGCGCGTCTAGATCGAGTTGTTTCCGCTCCCAGAGTTGCATCGCGGCAGTGGCCGTCAGTGATTTGGAGATGGATGCGAGGCGGAACAGGGTATGTTCGCTGACGGGCGCGTTATCTTCGGCATCGGCCAAGCCGAAGCCGCTGCCCCACTCGTACTCTCCGTTCTCCACCACCGCTAGCGACACCCCCGGAACATGCGACGAAGTCATGAACTTGCTGACGGATTCCTCGATTTGAGTACGCTTTTCCGGAGAGAGTTTAGTTTCCTGGGATTGAGAAAGGCAGGCAAAGGCTGCGCAAAATAGGACGGTAGCGCTGAACCATCTGAGGTTGCGCCTTAGTCGAAGAGAGAATTTTCCATGCAAGGTCATGGGCTACCTTCCAACAAAGTTCTCTATTGTAGGCTAGGTACGCCATGAACTGCCGACCCAGATCATGCTCAGAAATGAACTGCGTTGAGATCTGGGGTTATTGCGTGACGGTGGCCTGGTAGCTCACCGTTTGCCAATGACCTGTACGGCGGACCCACACTCTGGTATAGCGATACGGCCCGCTGAAGTCTTCCCCAAGCTGGTGGCCTTTCACGTCGGCCCGAGCCGTGACGACCGCCATGTCGCCGTAAACTCGCACCACCATGTCACTCACATCGATGGTGTCGTAGCGAAGCTGGCCACTCTTGCGAGCCGAGACCGTGTCCCGCTTCGTCGTGACCTGCCCCAGAGGACTGATGGCAACGTAGTCCTCAGCGAGGGTTCGCTGAGTGAATTCGGCATCGCGGTGGATGCTGGCTTCGCGTGCTTGCCGTTCCATATCCACGATCTCTTTGACCGTAGCCTGATCGGCTGGATCGATGGATGACCGAGGATGAACTGCTACATGCTGCGCTGAAAACGCCGGCGACGCTAACAGCAGAGCCCACAATAACACTCCACACTTGTTGATCACGATGAGACCTCCGCGGTTTGCGAGGGGACAGAGATCCGCCTGACCGATCTACGCATCGTTGGATGCGGTAGTTCCGTGGAAAAGTTCCCGAGCGCGACTTTTCTCTCTACATCAATATCCTGCGAATGTTCACAAGTCATGCTTGAAACCTTCCTCCTAGAAATACAGACTGCTCCCCAGCCTCTATCATTTGCATTTCTTGGAATACCGAGCGAAGACATGTCCTTGCCCCTTAGCGCAGCTGACATCCAACAGGGTTTCAGCGCAGACCTTTGAACAAGACACTGCAACTTCCGTTCCATGGCGAGCATCGCGCAACCCCTTGACAAGATGGACCCGACGCACTCGGCTTCGCGCCCTGTCATGTCCACTCCGGGATTGACTGTCCAGTTTTGGACAGATTGTTTTCGAGGTTATGCGCACGATCTCATCTTGGGTGCGTGGATTCGAAGGCGCACAGGTGAGGGCAGCATCTAGTAGAATCAAGCTTCCGCTCAAGGCATGGCTGACATCCGTCGTGGTCTGATCATCGTGAACACGGGTCCCGGTAAGGGCAAGACCACCGCTGCTATGGGGACCGCCCTGCGAGCCGTCGGACAAGGTATGCAGGTTTTAATGCTGCAATTCCTGAAAGGTTCGTGGCACTACGGCGAGCTCGACGCCGTCGAGGCCTTTGGCGACAAGTTTGTGATGAAGCAGATGGGCCGCGGCTTCGTCAAAGTAGGGGCGGAGAAGCCGGACCCGGAAGATGTCCGCATGGTCGAGGAAGCGTGGACCGAAGCCGATCGGGCGATTCAGTCAGGGCAATGGGACTTAGTGATTCTGGATGAGATCAACTACGCCATCAGTTACGGCATGCTAGATCCGGCCAAGGTGGTTGAAAGCTTGAAGAAGAAACCAGAAATGGTGCATGTCATCTTGACGGGCCGAAACGCGCACCCGACAATCGTCGAGGCTGCCGACACCGTAACCGAGATGCGCCAAGTGAAGCACGCCTATGAAAAAGGCGTGATGGCGCAGAGAGGAATCGAGTACTAGGTCTCGTTTCCCGGTTCTCAGTCTGAACATGTTTGTTGAGAACTGACAACTGAGAACCGGGAACTTCTTTTATGGCTTGGTTTAAACGCGAATCCGGCGAGTTAGACACTTCGGGCGAGAAAAAGGTGCGCACGGAAGGATTGTGGGTAAAGTGCGAGGGTTGTCGCCAGATCATCTGGAAGAAGGACCTGGAAGAGAACATGAACGTCTGTCCGAAGTGCGACAAGCACTTCCGGATTGACGCGCGGGCCCGGCTAGCCCTGTTGCTCGACGACAACCAGTATGAGACGTTCGACGGCAACATTTCCTCGACCGACCCGCTGAAGTTTGTGGACCTGAAGCCCTATTCCTCACGATTGAAGCAAGCGCAGAAGGATACGGGCCTGAAAGACGCCATCATCAACGCCCAGGGCAAGCTACTCGGACGGCCCGTCGTGGCGAGTGTGATGGAGTACGCGTTTATCGGTGGCAGCATGGGCGCCGTGGTGGGGGAAGCGATTACCCGGGCCGTCGAGCGGGCGGCCGAAAAGCGAATACCTCTGGTGATTGTCTCCGCTTCCGGCGGGGCCCGCATGATGGAAGGCGTCATCAGCTTGATGCAGCTGGCGAAGATTTCTGCGGCTCTGGCGCGGCTCGACAAGGCCAAGGTACCGTTTATTTCACTGCTTACCGATCCGACAACAGGTGGCGTGACCGCATCGTTCGCCATGCTCGGCGATTTGAACATCGCGGAACCGGGAGCTCTCATCGGATTTGCCGGACCGCGGGTCATCGAACAAACGATCCGCCAGAAGCTGCCACCCGGCTTTCAGCGCAGCGAGTTCCTGCTGCAGCACGGCATGCTCGATGCCGTCGTTTCCCGCAAACAACTCAAGCCTTACATCGCCCGCGCGCTGGATTTCATGGTGGCGTAAGCGGCCTTTAGCCGTTAGCTTTCAGCTGAATCCCTTGTAGCGACCTGTCATTCGCTTCGACGAACTGGCGCATAAACCTGCTGCCACACTCGAATACCACCAGATGATGTTGGTAAGCTAGAAGTTGGAGCCCTGCCCAGGAGAAGTCAAGAGCTGAAGGCTAAGAGCTGATTCATGTCCTACGAAAATGCAGTGGCGAGTATGTTCGCGCTTGGGCACGAATTGTCCCAGACGCCGTCGAACAAGTTCGATTTGGCCCACATGCGCGTGCTGCTGAAGGCGATGAAGCATCCCGAGCGAGTCTTTCCGAGCGTGCTCATCGCCGGGACGAATGGCAAAGGCTCAACTGCGGCGACGCTGGCATCAATTTTGCGGGCGTCGGGTCTGAAGACGGGCCTGTACACCTCGCCTCATCTGGTGCGAATCAACGAACGCATCCGCGTGAACGGGAAAGAAATCAGTGACCGTGACTTTGCGCGCCTGCATGGCGATGTGGACCGAGTGGCCGAGCACTTGATCGCACAGGAACAGTTGCCATGGCATCCCAGTTTCTTCGAGATGATGACCGCGATTGCGTTCGCTCACTTCGCGGCCGAGCACGTCGACCTGGCGGTGCTCGAGGTCGGCATGGGTGGGCGTCTGGATGCAACCAATGTGGTCGAGCCTCTGGTCAGCATAATTGCAGATATATCGTTGGACCATCAGAAGTTCCTGGGCAACACGGTCGGTGAAATCGCAGGTGAGAAGGTCGGCATCATCCGACCGGGCGGCGTGGTCGTGACTCTGCCGCAGCAGCCGGAAGCGAATGATGTGATCGGACGTGCGATTCTCGAACTGGTAGCGCGCGGAGTCAGCGCCGCGCAGTATGTTCCTCCCATATCGCCCGCAAGCACCGACTACCTGGTATCGAGTGCCGCGAACAAATCCAGAACGACAGCCGGCGAGGATCGGCAACCCTTTCTTTGCCGATACCCGCTGCACGTCATGGGCAAGCAGATTCTTGTGGAGACGCCTTTGGTGGGTCGGCATCAGTTGCGCAATGTGGCTTTGGCGATCGCCGCTGCGGAGGAATTGAGCAAGTTAGGCATCGCAGGAATTACGCCCGATTCGCTCGCGCGGGGAATTCGCGAGACGCATTGGCCAGGGCGTTTTCAAGTAATTCCAGCTCGGGCCGATTGGCCGGAGGTTGTGCTCGATGTGGCACATAATCCAGCTGGAGCATGGGCCCTCCGCTCCGCCCTTTCAGAGCGCTATGACGACCGTCCGCTGATTTTTGTTTTCGGAGCCATGCGCGACAAGGCAATCTCAGAGATGATGGAAATCCTGTTCCCTCTGGCTGATCGGGTCATTGTCACGCGGCCCGAGAATCCAAGATCGGCGTCTCCGGAAGAGATTCGGCAAGCGGGGAGCCGGACCGGAACTGAAATTGAAACAGTCCCCGAGATTGGGGCGGCTCTCGAGCGCGCTCGGAGCGTCTCCGGACTGGAGGCCGTCGTTGTGGTGACGGGTTCGATCTATCTCGTCGGAGAAGCGATGCGGTGGTTGGGAGTAGGCACATAAGACCGAGCGGACGGCTATCTATGTACATTTCTGTAGCACCAAGGTTCCGGCAGGAACACTGGGGAAGTCTTTCGTGACCCTAAGTAGTAGCCAAACGGCCAAGCCTTCGCCAGTCGTTTCGCCTAGAATGGAAGCGTGCAGGAAGTGAATTCATCGGTTGATCGAGTGCAAGCTGACCAGGTGGGAAACGGCCAACCGGCGATCGCGCCCGGAACGATTTCGCTCGCCCCTTCGCGGCGAAGTCCCCACCTCATTCCAGGAACGAATTACGGCTGGCTTAGCCGGCTGCGGTCGTACTTCTTCTTCAACCCCCTCATCTGGTTCTATACGCTGGGCATGGGATTAGCCGCCCTGCCGGGTGGGGTCTTCGACCGCACCGGCCGGCGGCTTCACTGGTTTTCGTCGACCTGGTCATGGCTGATCATGAAGACGATCGTTTCGCCTGTAACGGTCACCGGGCTCGACAAGATCGACACCTCGAAACCTCACGTCTATGCGGTCAATCATGGATCGGCACTCGACATTCCCGTGCTCTACGCGAATCTGCCGTTTCAGTTCCGGATTGCCTTCAAGAAAGAACTCCTGTCGTATCCAGTGGTAGGCTGGCAACTGAAACGGTCCGGACAGGTTTGCATCGATCAGCAGAATCCATCCCACTCGGTCAGCAGCATTCGAGCGGCGTTGAAGGGTCTGAAAGCCGGGCTGCCGCTGGTGATTTTTCCTGAAGGTGGACGCACGCCCGACGGGGAGATCAAGCCGTTTCTGCCAGGAGCATTTTTTCTCGCGATCAAGGCGCAGGTCGACATCGTTCCAATTGCGCTGGTGGGAACTTACGAATTGCTTCCCATGAACACATATCACATCAAGTCACGCCCTCTGGAAATGCGGGTGGGCGAGCCCATTTCGACGAATGGATTGAAGGCGCGCGATCTGCAAATGCTGTCCGCTCAGGTGCAGAAGGCCGTCGAAGACTTGTACTACAAAAAATGAGTGCGGGCTCCGCGCCCCTCAGCAGGCCGAGCAATTCTACGCGGCTCTCTTGTTCTCATCGCAGAGTTGTTGATAATAGTCCCGGCCGCGCTGGTAGCCCCGAGTAAACGCCTCTTCGACGTCTTCCCCGGGATGCTGGCGCTGAACGTCTTCTAGCGCAGCATTCATCGCGCCCGAGACCTGGTCGAACTCCAGGCAACGCGTCTTCGCGTGCAGCGCCGCCTGGAAGCCGAGCCGATAGAACCTCTCATCGTCGGCAAAGTTTTTGCCGGCTTTCGAATAGTGGCTTTCCTCGGCGCCACGCAGGCCAATCCACCATTGTTCGCGAGCGGCGTCAACCGACTCCGCCCCTTCTCGTTTCATCAGTTCACGCATCAGCGCCGCCGATTTTTCATTCTCCGCCAGGCCAATGACTACACTGCGGCCTTGTCGCAGAGCGTCTTCGTAGACGAAAATCTCATCTTCCGGCAGTCCCTGCGTGGTGGATTTCTCTATCTTGTCACCCACGGTCGCACCCACCGTAGCCCCAGCGGCTCCCACGATAGCGGCTCCGAGCAAGCCCAGAGCAGTAATGGGCCCCACTCCGGGCACCAGGGCGATCAGAAGCGAACCTCCCGTGATCCCGACGCCACCACCGAGCAGTGCGCCGATGGCTTTTCCCATGCCCGGTTGTTCTGCGCTATCTGTGGGCACAGAGGGCATTTCCTTTTCGATCTGCTCCATACTTCCGGGTGTCAAAAGAGTAATTTTGTCGGAGGGAATGCCGGCTTGCGATGCATCCTGCACGGTGCGCTCCGCCGCGGCTCGTGTCTTGAAAACTCCACTGATTGCTTCCATGATTCACCTCGTCAATGGCGACAGAGTATAGTACGGCCGGTGGCCTGAGAGCAAAAGCGCGCACGGCGCACGCCAAAATCCAGGTCTTTGATGCAGAAACAGAGCCAGGCGCCAGGTCGAAAATAATCGGTTTGAATTTTTCTTGCCGTAACCTTTCCCCTCGCCACAGCGTTACTCTTATGAAAGGCCACACCGCGGAGAATTCGTTGAAGGCTCTGAAGAAAGAAGCGGACGAGCGGCTTCTCATCGAAGCTGCGCAGCAGGACCCCGCTCGTTTTGCCGAGCTATACGAAATCAATTTCGAGCGCGTGTACGCCTATGTAGTAAGACGCGTAGGGAACCGGACTGAAACCGAGGACCTGACCTCCGAAGTATTTCACCAGGCGCTTGCCAATCTGAAACGGTTTGAGTGGCGCGGAATTCCATTTGCAGCATGGCTGTTCCGCATTGCAGCGAACCTGATTTCGGACCGCTGGCAGCGGTCAGGCCGGGAGGTCCCCGACGAGTCGGGGCAGATCGAGGCCGCACAGGTAAGTCCGGTCGAGATTGAAGAAGTGGAGCGGCGCGCTACTTTGTTTCGCCTGGTCGACACCTTGCCGAACGAACAGCGTCGTGTCGTGGTTCTGCGCTTCGTCGAGCAAAAAAGTATCAGGGAAGTAGCGCGGGAAATTCGCAAGACCGAGGGTGCGGTGAAGCAGCTGCAGTTCCGCGCGCTCAGCAGTTTGCGGGCGCGCATGGAGGGTGCCGATGCCTAAGCGCTCTCTGAATCCGGGGAATAACGATACGAACAAGATCGAGGAGCTCAACCGGGCTATCGAGACGATGCTGGCTGGGACGGATGGCAAGGCTCCGAAGGTGGCAGCTGGCATTGAACCACTGCTGCGAACTGCCTCCGATTTGCGCGATCTGCCGCGCGAGAGTTTCCGCGCACGATTGAAATCTGAATTAAAAGGGAGAAAGAATATGGCTATTGTTGCCGAACCCGTTGCAGCCGTTCGCACGACGGCATCCCCAAGTTTGTCGTTCAAGAATGCTGCCAAAGCGATTGAGTTCTATAAGAATGCACTCGGAGCGCGGGAAACTTTCCGCTTCGAAGCGGGAGGGCACGTCGCGCACGCCGAGATGGCGATCGGCGACTCGATCTTTATGCTCGCGGAGGAGTGGCCCGAGGGCGGCCGGTTCAGCGCCGAGACACTGGGAGCATCGCCCGTGCAGATGGTCATCCGCGTTGATGACGTGGATGCATTTGCGGAACATGCTGTTTCAGCAGGTCTGACCGTGAAGCGGCCCCTGCAGGATCAGTTCTATGGACACCGGGACGTTCTCTTGAGCGATCCTTTCGGATACACCTGGAATGTGTCGACGGTAAAAGAAGAAATGTCGGTCGAGGAGATGCACCGGCGGATGAAGGGAATGACGACGGGTCCCGAAGGCGGGCAGATGCCAACGAAAGGGCCTGCGGTGGAGCCGATTCCGCGCGGATTCCGCACGGTCACTCCATACCTGATCGCGCCGGACGGACCCGCGCTGCTGGAATTCGCCAAGCAGGTTTTCGGTGCGGAAGAGACCCACCGGGCCGTGGGCTCGGCGGGCGGCTTGCACGGCGAAGTGCGTATCGGAGATTCGATGCTGATGATGGGTGGCGGCATTCCGGGACGTGAATTCACGTCCACTCCGAATACCCATGCGTTGCACGTCTACGTCAAAAATACGGATGCGGTTTACCAGAAAGCGCTGACGGCGGGCGCGACGACGTTGCAGGAACCGGCCGACCAGGACTATGGCGAGCGTTCGGCCAGCGTAAAAGATCCGGCGGGCAACCACTGGTACATCGCCACGCGCTTGGAGGGAAACTATAAGTGGGAAGGTGCGCCGGACGTGCAGCCGTATTTGCATCCTCTGCGCGCGGAGCCTGTGATCAACTTCCTGAAGCGCGCCTTCGGGGCTCAGGAAACGGGACGCTATACCGCGCCGGACGGAGTGGTTCACCACACGACGATCAAGGTTGGTGACGCGTTCCTCGAGATGGGCGAGGCTCACGGGCCTTATCAGCCGATGAAGTCGATGTTCTACCTGTACGTACCGAATGTGGACGCGGTGTATCGGACAGCCCTGGCGGCAGGCGCGAAATCGATGAAAGAGCCTGCTGAACAGCCGTATGGCGACCGAGTGGGAGCTGTCGGTGACATCTTTGGTAATCAGTGGTGGATCGCGACGCATGTCAAGGACCTCGCCCAATAGGGTGACTGTCATCCTGACGTCCACGGGTTTTTGGCCGAGGGGCCAAGGATCTGTGCAATCCACCGGGACTGCTCCGACTGAACTAGTGGACTAGTTGCCGCGGTCGTCCAAACACCATGCAAAGCGAACCGACGTGAATTTCGAGTCTAGAGTTCATTATTATTCGTAGGAGCACGGCGTCTTGACTGTACGGAGCCATCGTCGATGTCGTTGATTTACGAATATTCTGATTCGTGTCGAGCGTAGAATTCGCAAGGTGCCGGAATGCCCGACGAACCAACCCGACCGTTATACGATCGGTTGGAGCGTCTGGAGCACGAACTTGAGCGTCTAACCGCTGCCGTCGGCCTGTTAGGAATAAAGCCCTGTTCCTGGTGCAAGAAATTTCTTCGAAGCTCCGAGCCAGCCACGTTTTTCAGTCGCGACACTCCGGTTTGTTACGAATGCGTTCCTGAATGGTGGCGCTACCAATGCAACCAACTGAGCGTCCATGAGAGGGAGGTCATCGAGCGCCAGCTGAAGACCTGGCTGCTCAGGTATCGTCATGCCGAAGTGGTGAGAGGTCCGGAGAAACTGCCTAAAGATCCGCCGCCCCACCTGCGGATTGTGGTCTCCTGCAATGAGTGCC
>Ga0210398_10006909_pt1 | contig 10355 bp, 11 predicted proteins | sample IncBWC4OmetaG_FD_161047 | JGI IMG/M metagenome (GOLD analysis project Ga0210398, IMG submission 161047) | Forest soil microbial communities from Barre Woods Harvard Forest LTER site, Petersham, Massachusetts, United States - Inc-BW-C-4-O | ecosystem: Environmental > Terrestrial > Soil >...
TGGGCCGACCACTACGCCGAAGCCGCAATGTATCTGCGCCTGAACGGTGTGTTGCCGCCGACCGCCAAGAAGTAAGAGTGGGAAGCCTGGCGTGCTTAGTCTTGGCTGGTCACATTGTCAAACTCGACGGCCAGCCTTGGTTCTGTCAGTTGGGTGCGAATCTAGCGACCGAGCAAGGGAAAAATGCCGCACGCGCCGTGGCCATCGATCTGATGGGCACACTTCAAGCGGCGGCCGGTGACCTAAACCAGATCAAACGCATCTTGAAGCTGATGGTGCTCGTGAATTGCACTCCCGCATTCTCCGAACAGCACCTGGTGGCGAATGGCGCCTCCGAACGTTTCGTGGAAGTGTTTGGAGATATGGGGAAGCATGTTCGCAGCGCTTTTAGGATCTTAGCTGCCTGACGTGAAACAACTCGGCACTTCGTGCGTATAGTAGATTGCTGGTGTTCGGAAGGAAGATCCTTTATGACCCGCAAGGTGGCACGATTCCCCGAAAGGAGTTTCATGAGCAAAAGACTCGGTCTTGTGTTTGTTGCATTGATGGCAGTTCCCATCGCTGTGCTCGGGCAGGAGAAACCACCGACGTCGTCCGCTCCACCGACGCAGTCCGCTCCGCCCCCGAACCCGATTACCGCAAGCGAAAAAGGTTTTTACTCGTTTGTAAGTAGCGCGGTCGTCGGTGCGGCGCAGAAAATGCCGGAAGAAAACTACTCCTTCAAGCCGACACCGGAAGTTCGCAATTTTGGCCAGCTCGTTGGCCATGTGGCCGACGCTTCCTATATGTTCTGCTCGCAAGCCATAGGTCAAGCAAACCCAGCAAAGGACATCGAAAAAACGAAGACGTCAAAGGCGGACCTCGTGGCTGCCCTCAAGGACGGAGTGGCATACTGCAACAAGGCATTCGACAGCATGACCGATGCAAAAGGCAGCCAGATGGTGAAATTCTTCAACGTCGACCTAGCGAAGCTGACGTTGTTCTCGATCAATACGGCACACACAGATGAGCACTATGGGAACATGGTGACCTATCTGCGACTGAAGGGGATCGTGCCGCCGACAAGTGAAACCCAGCCCGCACAGTCACCGAAGTAAGAGGCTCGAACCGCTTAACCCTCCGTGCGGGTACTGAAACGAACATCCCGACTCCGGGAGTTGGCCACTCCTAGCGCACAGCAAGAACCATTAGCTCCGCCTTAGTGAGCCGAACGCGGGGTTTCCTTGGCACTGTCCCCGCGAGGGCATTTGCTTCTCCCTTGACATACTTCTGCACGTCGCAAGAGATAGAGAACACCTGATCGACCGACGGCCCCCAGGAAGCGCGCAAGTGCGTCGGGGCCACGCTCGCGGTGCCTTTGGTCAGTAAGCACCTCTGACTGCCTGCGACAATTCCGCAACGGTTCCAGTGACTTTTAAAGAACCGGGAGTCAGAATGTACGCATGTTGCGCAGAGTCCCGAGGTGGCAGTTCCTCTTTTGCACTTTTGTTCTAGCAGGCCTGAGCTCGCAAGTCCGAGTGCGGGCCCAGAGCCCAGCTGACCCCATGGCTGATCTTCGAAGATCCTTCGAGAATCCACCGGACGATTGCCGAATCATGATGCGCTGGTGGTGGTTCGGACCGTCTGTCACCCGGGAGGAACTAGAGCGAGAGCTTCGAACAATGAAAGCCGGCGGTATCGGCGGAGTAGAGGTTCAGACAACCTACCCCCTTGAGCTTGACAATGCTGTCTCTGGCTTTCGCAACTATTCCTTTCTCTCGGACGAGCACTTGGACGCGCTTCGTTTCGCTTCCGGGAAAGCGCGCGAGCTGGGTCTGCGCTTTGACTTGACGCTCGGCAGCGGGTGGCCATACGGCGGACCGGGCGTCCCCGTTACGCAGGCAGCGGGGAGTTTGGGCGTTTCGGCATTTGCCGTGCCAGATGGGGCAACCTCTTTTGCCGTACCTAATATGGAAGGGGGTGAGCAACTGATTGCTGCGTTTTTAGTCCGCACCGCGCAAGGCAAGATCGTGACTGAAAATGCGGAACGTCTGTCTGATCCTCATGATGGCCACTTATGGTTGCCTCGTTTCGACGGACCACGCGTCGTGCTATTTTTCATCGCTGGCCGCACGGGCCAGCAAGTGAAACGGCCGGCTATCGGCGCAGAAGGATTCGTTTTGGATCATTACGATCGCGGCGCAATCGAGAACTACCTTCGGACAACTGGCGACCGCTTGATGCAAGCTTTTGGATCGTATCCGCCCTATGCCGTCTTCAGTGACAGCCTCGAAGTGTACGGATCCGACTGGACCAGTGACTTTCTCAAGGAGTTCCGGACGCGGCGCGGGTACGACCTGACGCCGTACTTGCCAGCCTTGATCGGTGAAAGCGGCTCCCTGGCCAGCGAAATTCGGCACGATTGGGGCCGAACTTTGAGCGAGTTGGCAAACGAAAACTACCTCATGCCCCTTCGTGACTGGGCCGCCCAACATGGCACCCGCTTTCGTTCGCAGAATTATGGCACGCCGCCTGTGACGCTATCGAGCAACGCACTGGTTGACCTGCCTGAAGGGGAAGGCTGGCAGTGGAAGGGTTTTTCGGCCGTGCGCTGGGCTGCTTCCGCTAACCATCTTTATGGTAAGCAGATCACGTCTTCGGAGACCTGGACGTGGTTGCACTCACCCGTCTTCCGCGCGACGCCGCTCGACATGAAAGCCGCCGCCGATGCATATTTTCTAGAGGGCAGTAATCAGTTGATTGGGCACGGATGGCCGTATTCTCCGGAATCGGCAGGCGAACCGGGTTGGCGATTCTATGCGGCCGCCGTTTTCAATCAGCACAATCCATGGTGGCTCGTCATGCCGGACGTCGCACGATACCTTCAACGAGCCAGTTATGTGCTGCGCCAGGGGAAGCCGGCCATCGATGTGGCTCTGCTGCTGCCCACCGACGATGCGTGGGCACGCTTCAACGCTACAATCACGGGTCCCGCATCAGAAGCGGCGGGCTCATCCCCGCTAGGGGGCACGATTTCCGTCAGTGAAGTCGAAGCCGTGCTGTTAGGCAACAAGGTAATCCAGCAAATTCTCGACTCCGGCTTCAATGTTGATTTCATTGATGCCGAAACAATCGATAAGATCGGGATTTCTTATCCTATTCTCGTTCTTCCCCACTTAGAGCGTCTGCCGCTTGCTACCTACCGCAAAATCGAAGCATACGTCCAGAGTGGAGGCGCAGTCATTGCAACGGGCAACTTGCCGCTGCTCGCTCCTGGTCTTAAGGAATCGGAGACTGACTCCCCGGAAGTCCAGCAGATCTCCCAAGAGCTCTTCCGGGAGCCTGGCGCGCCCGGTCATTTCGTTGCGGACGAAGCTGATCTGGGCCAAATGCTCGCTCGGGTGATGAAACAAGACATCTCGCTGTCGCCGTCTGCTCCGGATATTGGCTTCGTGCATCGAAAACTGCCATTCGCCGATATCTATTTCCTGGCCAACACCGGAAATCAGATGATTCGTACACAGGCAAGTTTTCGCGTTTCGACGGATCAGGCCGAACTCTGGGATCCTGTTTCCGGCAAGACGCAAACTCTGAGTGCGGTTTCTCCGGTGCAACTCACGTTTGAGCCGTATCAGTCGCGTATTCTCGTCTTTTACCACCAAGAGCAGCGCAGCAAGCGACCGAAAGTTTTCCCGGCTAAGCCCAACGCGCCGCTTCAAACACTCGACCTAGCATCGGACTGGACCGTGACATTTTCTGACTTGGGCCACACCGTTAAAATGGAAAGGTTGCATTCCTGGACGGACGATGCTGATACCAAGTACTACTCAGGGGCTGTTGTCTATGAGAAAAAGCTGAACGTTCCGGCGGTTCTGCTCAAACCTGGCATAAATCTCTCTCTTGATTTTGGCCTTGGCACACCTATTCCAATGCCCACCGCGCCTTCAGATTTAGGAGCAGATGGCACTGGCTCCGGCACACCACGTATGCAAGCTTGGCTCGATAGTCCTGTTCGCGAAGCAGCTCTGGTCTTCGTAAACGAGAGACTAGCCGGCACGGTGTGGCTCCCACCCTATCAAGTAGATGCGACCAAATACCTACATGCTGGCGACAATCAATTTAGAATCGTGGTGGGTAATCTTGCCATTAACGAAATGGCAGGCCGTGCTCTGCCGAGCTACCGCCTGCTGAACGACCGTTATGGAGAACGCTTCCGCGCCCAAGACCTGACCAACATTCAGCCCTTGCCTTCTGGGATTCTTGGGGATTTACGATTGGTGACTAGCACGGCACCTTGAGGTTTCGAGAGACGCTCTCACAACGCCCGCCGACCGGCCCTGCGGGCCGCACATGGACGCGATGGACTAGCGTGGGCGGCTGCGTTAATCAAGCTGTGGATCGACGCCTTCTTTGCTAGACTCGCACTTTGAGAGCAACGGGTTGACATGACTCCCGAACAAAGACGCGCTCTTGCGGTCTTTCTGCGCCAGAACTTGAGGAATCTGGCCGATATACAAATCCTGAGAGCTACTCTGGAATTGTCCCGTGAGCGAGGTTTCGTTCCACTGGACTGGGAGCAGAAGTTGGAGGCATTCGGCCAAACGCCGCAGTACCGTGCCATGTTGGAAGAGTTTGAACCGCTGATTGTTCAATTTGAACAGGGCGCATCTGAAACCGCTCTGATGGAGTTGCTTCAAAAAATGCTGAAGGGAAGGCAGGTAAAGTAGCGGTGTCGGAGTCAAGTAGGCAAGCTTTCGCGGGGAGATGGCCTTGCCTGAGAGACGCTCGATGATCCAAAGAAAGAAACCCTTGCAACCAGCTAAAAAACGTTCCGTCCGGCGCTGCCCGTTCGTCGCTTCTGCGGAGGTGACTGAGCTGGCTTCCGGAACGCTGATTTCAGCGCGCACCTCTGAAATTGGCCTCGGGGGCTGTTATGTTGACGCGCTTAATCCGTTTCCCGAAGGCACGCTGGTCGGTTTGCGGATTCTCAGAGATCAGGGCATCTTCGAGACCAAAGCTAGGGTAGTCTACTGCGACTCGGCATTCGGGATGGGCCTCGCGTTCACGGACATGACACCCGACCAACGGTCGCTACTAGAAGCCTGGTTGACAGAGATCGTTAGCCAACTCAGGCCGGTTTCGTAGGTTCACATCTGTAGAGTCGAGGTGTGGCGCGGTGGTTTAGATGGGACCTATCCGTTGCCGACCCTTTCCGTTGCCGGTGCCTCACTATTCCCGCCCTGCTTCCGCTCCCCCCCTCATCGAACCGGACGTGCAGATCTACCGCATCCAGCTCTCGGAGAAGACCCACGCAATCGCCATAGCGATTGCATGTGACGCTGTCTGCAACTTCTGTAAGAAATTCCGACCGGTTTCCGTTTCGATAAAGGATTTTGTCCGGAAACTCCCGCGAATTCATGTCCAATGAGGTATTAGTGTGTGGCCGAGTACCATTGTGGCGGGCTGGCGGCGCACCTAACCTTACCCTTCTGTGGCGGAGCGCTTTTCTTCGCGCACGATTGCGACGCGAATCGGGAGATCAACGGCCTGACCACCAGCGCCAAGGTGCACGCCGACGGGGGACGTTCAGATGAAAAGCAACAGGATATTTCCACTGGTGGCGTTTGCACTGCTTACGTTGGCTGGGATATCGGCGCTGGCAGCGGATAGCTGCAGCGTCTGGATGAAGCAGACGGACGGAACGTTCTGGAGAACATGCGTGGACGATAAGGGACATCAGTATTGCCAAACAGCGGACAGCAAAGGCAAGAACGTCACCAAGGTTGCCTGTAAGTAACGGAAGTTACGCACACTCAAAAAGGGAAACCATGAAGAAAACCATACTGATAGTGCTCCTTTTGATTTGTGGAGCCGCTTCGGCGAGTGACAAGAAAATCAAGCTATCTCCTGCGGACCTGCAGAAGAGGCAAGCGGTCATCGCATCTGCCCGCGAAATTGTTCCGGGCCGACGAATCGGACCCATCAGCCTGGGCATGGGGCAAGACCAGGTGCTGGCGACCCTCGGGCAGCCGGACTATGCGATACCGGCACAGGGATATGGCGGTTCCAAGTATTACTATGATTCCCTGAATCTGGTTGTCTTCTTCACGTTAGAAGCGGCCCCGAGCGTGAACTTCATCAGTGCGCAGGCTTTCACGAAAGGCGCGCGAACGCTGGGTAATACGAACTGGAAAGACATCCAGCCGGTTCAAACGAATTGGTCCGCCAGCTCAGGAGTCAATCTCGGGGCCACCTCTTTCGATGTAAAACGAGCCTACAGTGCCTACGGGTACGAAGACACCAGCGGAATAGTCATGAACTACAAAAGTCTGGGAATCAGCTTCGTTTTGACCATGGATCACATGGTGAGCTCGATTTCCGTAAAGCCATCCGAGTAGTTGGCATGCGCTCTGTCCGTTTTCCGGGTTTCTGGAAGTCTCCCACAACGCCAGTCACGTTCGGTACATCAGGCAGAAAATTCCGAACCATCATCCTGGCTGTGACGGAATCGCCTTTAGTTATGTATGAGCCTAGATAGATCCAACTGAGCTACGGGCGCGTTATGGCGATTCCAACCGCGGAGATATGATTTCGGCCAACGCTCTCTAAATTTCTGTATGCTGGCAGCCGGTGCTGACCCGTGGAGTAATTGTGAGCTTTGTGTGCTTGAGACTTGCGGCGTACTTTCTGATCGTCGCGGTAAGCAGCGGACTTGTGATTCCTGGCGGTGGGGCGGCGCCGGCAAATCAGGCGGGCGAAACATCGGCAGCAGACACTGATTTCGCAGGGACGGTCGATACTGGCAACGGCCGGAAGTTGTTTCTTGGATGCCACGGAAGCGGTTCACCAACAGTCATTCTGGAATCTGGTTTGCGAACGCGTGGCGATAACTGGACTCGCGCGGATTTGTTATCCCATGGTGGCGCTCCTGTAATGCAAGAGGTCGCCAAGTTCGCACGGGTCTGCACTTACGATCGGCCGGGTACCACGCTGAATCCCGGTGAAGTCAGCCGCAGCGATCCGGCTCCCATGCCGCGTACTGCTCTGAATGTGGTGCGCGACCTTCATGCACTCCTGAGTGCCGCACGCGTTCGAGGCCCGTACGTACTGGTGGGCCATTCGATGGGTGGATTGTTCATCCGGCTTTATAGCGCGATGTATCCGGAAGAGGTGAGCGGGCTCGTTCTGGTGGACCCACTGGCGGAGCAGATCAAGCCACTGTTCAAGGGGAGCGACTGGACCACGTTCGTGGGGCTTAATTCCGGGCCGCTGCCCGGCTTTGAGAATTATAAGGCGCTCGAAACGATTGATTTTGATTCGAGCTTCCAGCAGATGGAGCGAGAGCTGAGCAACGGGCCGGTGGAGAAGATCCCCGCCGTGATTCTGGTCCGCGGCCAGCCGGTGGAGCTGCCTGCCATTGCACCGCCAAAGTTCGCGAGTGTGCTCGAGCCTGCGTGGCGCAAATCCGAGGAGCAGCTAGCTTTAGCTGTTCCACATATTCAGTATGTCATCGCTAAAAACAGCGGCCACTACATTCAGCTGGACGAGCCCGCCCTCGTCGTGCAAGCGGTTCGCGATGTGGTGACGAGAACGCAACAACGTTAGTTGGCTGCTGCGGCCGTTTGCAATAGCTTCATCCCACGGTTTGCATGGCGGAGACTAATTCGGGGATATCGATTTTGATGAGCGTGCCTTGGCCGGGGCGGCTTTCGATTTGGAGGTGAAAGTCGGCGCCGTAGAGAACGCGGAGGCGTTCGCGGACGTTGCTGAGGCCGATGCCTTCGACGTAGACGTGGGGCATTTTTTCTTCGGAGATGCCGACTCCGTTGTCTTCGATTTCGATGTGGAGGCGGCCGTCGTGATTGGTGGTGCGGAGTTGGATTTTTCCGCCGTCGAGTTTGGGAGCGAGACCGTGCTTCAGGCAATTTTCGACGATGGGTTGGAGAAGCATGCTGGGGACGAAAGCTTCAACGGTTTCTTCGTCGATTTGCTTGATGATGTCAAGGTTGTCGCGGCCGAAGCGAGCGACTTCGATATCGAGATAGTCGTCGATAAATTCGAGTTCTTCGCGAAGGGGGACGAAGGTTTCGTGTTTGCGCAGGAGGCGACGGAGGATGTTGCTGAGCTTGAGGACGACGCCGCGCGCGTTGTCGGGATCGAAGCGGATGAGCGCGGATACGGTGTTCAGCGTATTGAAGAGGAAGTGGGGGTTGATTTGGCGGGAGAGGGCGTCCATGCGGGCTTTGAGGAGGAGTTGCTGGTGGCGCTCGAGGTTCATCTCGATGCGCGTGTTGTTCCAAATTTTCAGAGGCGCGGCAACGGACATCAGCGTGGCAATCACCGTCAAGACGAGCCACCAATCCCACTGTGGATGAATGGCAAAGAGCCACTTGGGCTTGGTGGCTTGCACTAGAGCCACACGGCCCAATTCCAAAATCACACAGACGCCTAGCGGCGCCATTTCCCAGGACAATTGGCCTTTTTTCAGGAGGCGCACGACGGCCTTGGGAATGTTCAGAAATGTGAACGGGCCGAAATTCCAGAGATCTTCCTTGTTGGGGATGGCTTGGCGGATCAATCCGCCAAGTAGCCCTGCCGTCGAGGCGGCCGGCATGGCTAGCCATTCGTGCGAAATGAGGGCGGGGATGGTAATAATCGCGCCGCCGATCGGCCCGACTACGCGGCCGCCGAGCAAGCCCATCAGAAAAGCGCCCTCGAGTGAAAGGTCCGCGAACTGGTAGGGATAACCGACGAGGCGTAGCGTGACGCCGACGATGAGCGGGGGAGTCATGAACAGCATCAGCTTGAGTTTTTGGTCGGGGTCGCGTTCTTCGGTAAAGAGCACCCGGCGGAAAGTGTTCCATCGCGCGAGGAGGGCGGCGATCGAGGAGGCCACGCCGACCTTGAGCAGCAAGGTGAAGAGGAGGTCGCGAACTGCGGTTGCCGTGTCCATCGTTGTTCAGCGCACACGGGGCTGCGTGCGCGCCTTCGCTAACGCTAGCCAATCGCAAGGGCGATGTAAAGCGTCCCGTAGCGTACCTGTTATACTTCTCGTTCCCCATGACGCCAAAATCAAATCCGGACAAACGCAAAGTGAAAAAAGACAAGAGCGTGAAGCTGATCGCACGGGCGGCACTGCCGACGCGCTATGGCCGGTTCACGATTTACGGATTCAAAGGCCGCGGCCCGCTGGATGAGGCCATCGCCTTGGTGCGGAGAAAACTTAGTGGCAAAACGGCGCCGTTGGTCCGCGTGCATTCGCAATGTCTGACGGGCGATGTGCTCGGGTCGCTGCGCTGCGATTGCCGGGCGCAGCTCGAGCTTTCGCTCAAGAAAATCGGCAAAGCCGGGTCTGGAATCCTGCTGTATCTGCCACAAGAGGGGCGCGGCATCGGGCTGATGAACAAGTTGCGCGCCTATCAACTGCAGGATGGCGGGATGGATACGGTCGAAGCCAATGAAACGCTGGGCTTCGCCGCCGATGCGAGAGATTATGATTTTTCGGCTCAAATTTTGAAGAAGCTTGGGGCGAAGAAAATCCGGCTGCTGTCGAACAATCCGGAGAAAGTTCGCCAGCTCGAGGACTCCGGAATTCGCGTGATACAGCGCGTTCCCTGCCAGCCTCGCATTTCGAGGATTTCACGCGCCTATCTTCAGACGAAAAAACGCAAAATGGGCCACATTCTCGAAGGACTCTAGGAATGGCTTCTAGAATCTGGACGAATGCTGAGGAACCTATTCGATGACTCCGACTATTTCGCAGCGCGTTAAGTTTTCCGCTTCGCCGGAGGCACTTTTCGAGATGTATATGGATTCGAAGAAACACGCGGCATCCACCGGAGCGCCGGCGAAATTGAGCCGCAAAGCAGGCGGAGCGTGGCGCGCGCACGGCGGCGCGATTGGCGGCAAGAACTTGCTTATTGTGCCGGGCAAGAAGATTGTGCAGGCTTGGCGCGCTGGATTTTGGAAAAAGGATGAACTGTCCGTCCTGATCATGACCTTCGAAAAAGTGCCAGGCGGCGCGGTCGTGGAGATCGTTCATGTCGGGGTCCCGCAGCACGACCAAAAAGGCGTGCGGAACGGCTGGCCTTCTTTTTATTGGGAACGCTGGAAGAAATATTTAGCCGCGCAAAAGAAGAAATAAGGCTTGGGTCTCAAAAGATTAACCGCCGCCGACGAATTGCACTATTTCGTAGCGATCGCCCGGTTCAACCGGGGTTAGGGTCCACGCCGGACGAGGAAGTATTTCGAGGTTACGCTCGATGGCTACGCGGCCCGAATTCAGGCCAAGCGCGACCAGCAAATCGGCGACCATCGCGCCGGGCCGCGCTTCGCGCTTCTCACCGTTCACAACAATCGAAATCGCCGTTTCCATC
>Ga0210398_10006910_pt1 | contig 10354 bp, 7 predicted proteins | sample IncBWC4OmetaG_FD_161047 | JGI IMG/M metagenome (GOLD analysis project Ga0210398, IMG submission 161047) | Forest soil microbial communities from Barre Woods Harvard Forest LTER site, Petersham, Massachusetts, United States - Inc-BW-C-4-O | ecosystem: Environmental > Terrestrial > Soil >...
CTTTCGCAATCGCTGATGATGTTCTTCATCGGCTTCTCGCGCTTCGACACCGATTTCGCCCAGGACCAGATCAAGAATATGAATAGCCGCAAGAACCAGCTGCGCATGATCCGAAGCCTGGTCGACGGCGCCGCCAATTTCCTGCTCGATCCGAGGACGCCACTACGCGATCTCGGCGAATTGATGCACGCCGGAGCCGTCGGGCGGCAAGCTTTTGGGCGCCGGCGGCGGCGGCTTCACAGTGCTGCTGGTCGATCCGGACAAGCGCGCACAGGTCCTTGAGCGGCTGCGCGAGCTGATCCACGTCAATGTCGGTTTCGACACCGACGGCAGCAAAATCGTCATCTAGCAGCCCGAGGAGATATGACCCCGAAAGGCCCCACTCTTTCATTGATTCAATTGATAAATCAATTGCTTGTCAAACGGCCGGTGGGTACCTCACGGTGCAATGGATAGCGCCGAGCTGCAACGAATTGAATAGAAACGTGTTCCGGTTCCACGACGGCTCGGGTCGCCAGCCGACCCGGGTCGTGCTAGGGGAAGGCGGGGCATCGGGGTTGATTGGGGGATCTTTCGAGTCATGAGTGATGCGGAAAAGGCGGGCGCAGACGGCGCATTGCGAATCGGCGTGATCGGCGTCGGCGTGATGGGCTCGAACCATGCGCGGGTGCTGTCGGAACTGTCCGGCGTCAAGCTGGTCGGCGTCGTCGATCCCGACCGCAAGACGCGCGAGCATGTCGCCCGGCACCTCAAGTGTGAGGCCTTCGCCGACCTCGACAGCCTGATCGCGCGCGGCGTCGATGCCGTCACCATCGCGGCGCCGACCCACCTGCATCGCGACATCGCCGTCGATTGCGCCGCGCGTGGCATCCATATCCTGGTCGAGAAGCCGATCGCCTCCACCATCGAGGAGGGCCGCGAGATTGTTGCCGCCGCGCGGCGCGCCGGCGTCACCCTGATGGCCGGCCATGTCGAGCGCTTCAATCCCGCGGTCGAGGCGATCAAGCGCGCCATCAAGGGCCAGAATATTCTGTCGATCGCCGTTACCCGGGTCGGGCCGTTCCCGCCGCGCATGTCGAATGTCGGCGTCGTCATCGATCTCGCCGTGCACGACATCGACCTGATCCGCTGGTTCACCGATTCCGAGATCGTCGAGATCCAGCCGCAGACCTCGAGCGCGGTCGCGGAGCGCGAAGACATCGCGCTGTTGCAGTTCCGCACCGCCTCCGGCGTGCTCGCCCAGATCAACACCAACTGGCTCACCCCGTTCAAAGCGCGCAACATCCACATCGCCACCCGCGACAAATATCTGATGGCCGATCTGTTGACGTTGCAGGTCACCGAATGTTTCGGCTACCAGCCCGACGGCTCTTATTCGATGCGGCACCTGTCGGTCGGCTACGCCGAGCCGCTGCGTTCCGAGATGCTGGCCTTCGTCAGCGCCATCCGCGGCGCCGCGCCGTCGGTGACCGGCGAGGAAGCCGTCGCCAGCCTCGAAATCGCAATCCGTTGTCTCAGCGCGCGCACTGCGCAGTCGAGCGTGCCGCGCAAGGGACCGCGCCGCGTTGTCGGCTGAGCGCGCGTGCAAGACAAGATGAATCAGCATACCCGCCTCGACGGCAGCCCGATCCCGTTCATCGACGTCGCCGCCCAGCGCCGCCGCCTCGGCAGCGCCATCGACGACGCGGTCGGCCGCGTGCTCGCCCATTGCCAGTTCATCCAGGGGCCGGAAGTGCGCGCGCTCGAGGCCGATCTCGCGGCGTTCTGCGGCGCCAAGCACGTTATCGGCTGTTCGAGCGGTACCGACGCGCTGCTGCTGGTGCTGATGGCGTGGCAGGTCGGGCCGGGCGACGCGGTGATCTGCCCGGCATTCACGTTTTGCGCTACCGCCGAAGTGGTGGCGCTCATTGGCGCGACGCCGGTGATGGCGGACGTCGAGGCTGACACCTTCAATCTCGATCCGGCAAGCTTTGAGCGGGCTATCGCGACGGCGAAACAGCGCGGCCTGAAGCCGAAAGCGGTGATCCCGGTCGATCTGTTCGGCCTGCCTGCCGACTACGATGCCATTATCGCGATCGCGACGGCTCACGGCATAAAAGTGCTCGACGACGCGGCGCAGGCGTTCGGCGCCACTTATCGCGGCCGCAAGCTCGGCACGCTGGGTGACGCGACGGCGACGAGCTTCTTTCCGGCAAAACCGCTCGGCTGTTACGGTGACGGCGGCGCCGTGTTCACCGACGACGACGCGCTGGCGGCACGAGTGAAAAGCCTGCGCGTGCACGGCGAGAACGCCGGCGACAAATACGATGCGCTCCATATCGGCATCACCGGCCGGCTCGATTCGATCCAAGCGGCGGTGCTGATCGAGAAGCTGAAGATTTTCCCCGATGAGATCGCGGCGCGACAGGCGGTGGCGACGCGCTATGCCGATGGTCTTGCCGGCGTCGCGACGACGCCGCGCACCGGCAATGAATCGACGTCGGTGTGGGCGCAATACACCATTCGCCTTGAGCCCGGACGGCGCGACGCGCTCGGCGCGGCGCTCAAGGCCCAAGGCATCCCGACCGCGATCTATTACGCCAAGCCTTTGCACCGCCAGGCGGCCTATCGCCATTTTCCGGTGGCCGACGGCGGCGTGCCGGTCAGCGACCGGCTGGCCGAAGAGGTGATCAGCCTGCCGATGCACGCTTATCTCGAGCCGCCGGTGCAGGATCGTATCATCGAGGCGGTGCGGCGGGCGCTCGCGGGCTAGCTCCTTCCCCTTTGTGGGGAAGGGAAGGGGGTTGGGAGGCGACGCGCTGGCGTCGACGCTGGTGTAAAATCTCTCGACCCCACCCCTACCCCTCCCCACAAGGGGGAGGGGAAAAGGCAACAATGCTCAATCGCATCCTCACCGTCGGCGGCTATACGCTGCTCTCGCGCCTGACCGGTTTCATGCGCGACATCATGCTGGCGGCGATCATCGGCGCCGGTCCAGTCGCCGACGCGTTCTTCGTCGCGTTCCGGCTGCCGAACCATTTCCGCGCTATTTTTGCCGAAGGCGCCTTCAACGCCGCGTTCATTCCGGCTTATGCCCGCATCCGTACCCAAGGCGGCGATGCAGCGGCAAAACTGTTCGGCGACCGCATTTTTACGCTGCTGCTCGCAACGCAGATCGTACTGCTGGCGCTGGCGCTCTTGTTCACGCCGCAGGCCATCGACCTGCTCGCACCCGGTTTTTCCCGCGACCCACAGCAATTCGCGCTCGCGGTCGGCCTGACGCGGATCACGTTTCCTTATCTTCTCCTGATTACATTGGTGACGCTGTGGGGCGGCATCCTCAACGCGCTCAACCGTTTTGCTGCCGCGGCCGCGGCATCGACGCTGCTCAATGTTTCGATGATGGCGACCTTGGCGGTGGCCTGGCTGTTTCCCAGCGGCGGCCACGCCGCCGCCTGGGGGGTGCTGATTTCCGGTGTGCTGCAAGCCGTCCTGGTCGGCGGCGATGCCTGGCGGGCCGGCGTGATGACGTCGTTTCATGCGCTGACCTGGGACGACGACGTGCGCCGCTTCTTCAAGGCGCTCATTCCGGCAACGATCGGCTCGGCCGGCACGCAACTGGCGCTGTTCGCCGACACCATCATCGCGAGCTTCCTCACCACCGGCGCACTTTCGGCGCTCTATTATGCCGACCGCATCGACCAACTCCCGATCGGCGTGATCGGTATTGCGGTCGGCACCGTGCTGGTGCCGGAGATGACGCATCGTGTTGCCGCCGGCGACCATGCCGGCGCCCGCTCGGCGCAAAACCGCGCCATCGAATTCGCGCTGCTGCTGGCGCTGCCTTGCGTCGTCGCCTTCCTGGTCATTCCCGGTACCATCATGCGGGGGCTATTCATGCGCGGCGCGTTCAACGCCGAGGACGCGCACGCCGCCGCCCTGACGCTCGCCGCCTATACGATCGGCCTCGTTCCGTTCGTGCTGATCCGCAGCGTCGTTGCGCCGTTTTTGGCGCGCGGCGATACCTTGACTCCGGTCAAGGCGGCGCTGACCGGCACGGTGGTCAACATCGCTTTCAAGATCGCGCTGATGGGCTCGCTCGCCCAGGTCGGGTTGGCGCTGGCGACCGCGATCGGGGCCTGGATCAACTTCATTCTGGTGTTGTGGTTTGCCGGTCGGGCCGGCCTGATCGCCGCCGATGCGACGCTCAAATCGTCCCTGGCGAAGCTCGCAGCGGCTGGGGTTGCTTTCGCGATCTTCCTTCTGATCGCGTCACCAATCGTCACATCTCTGTTATCGTCGATGTCCAGGTTCCGCGCTGAGTCGGAATTGCTGGTGCTGGCGGGGCTCGGTGGCGCCTTTTACGGCGGGCTCGTCGTCGTGCTGTTCGGCCGGCGTTGGCTGTCGCGGATGCGCGCTCAGGCGCAAACTGCGCCGTCAGCGCCGCTGGACGCATTCGAAGGCACATCGGCACCGGCCGCCGGGCCGGACGAAATTTAGCTTAAGGACAAAAGGCGATGCGCGTGACCATGATCGGCGCAGGCTATGTGGGGCTGGTGTCCGGCGCCTGCTTCGCCGATTTCGGCCACCACGTCACTTGCATCGACAAGGACGCCCAAAAAGTCGCGGCGCTTAATCGCGGCGAGATTCCGATTTTCGAGCCGGGGCTAGCCGATCTGGTCGAGGCCAATGTCCGCCAAGAACGTTTGCGCTTTGCCGTCGACACCGCCTCCGTCGGCAGCGCCGAGGCGGTGTTCATCGCGGTCGGCACGCCGTCGCGCCGCGGCGACGGCCATGCCGATCTGAGTTTTGTCTATGACGCGGTGCGCGAGATCGCGCCGCTATTGTCCGCAGCCGCGGTGGTCATCACCAAATCGACGGTGCCTGTAGGCACCGGCGACGAGATCGAGCGCATCCTGCGCGACAAGCGTCCCGACGCCGACATCCAGGTGGTGTCAAATCCGGAATTCTTGCGCGAGGGCGCCGCGATCCAGGATTTCAAGCATCCCGACCGCATCGTCGTCGGCACCGACGACATGCGGGCGCGCGCCGTGGTCGCGGAGCTCTACCGGCCGCTTTATCTCAACGCGTCGCCGATCTTCTATGTCAACCGGCGCACCGCCGAGCTGATCAAATACGCCGCCAACGCCTTCCTCGCCACCAAGATCACTTTCATCAACGAGGTCGCCGATCTGTGCGAGCAGGTCGGCGCCGACGTCAACGAAGTGGCGCGCGGCATGGGGCTGGACAACCGCATCGGCGGCAAATTCCTGCATGCCGGGCCCGGCTTCGGCGGCTCGTGTTTTCCCAAGGACACCACGGCGCTGCTCAAGACCGCGCAGGACCACGGCGTGGCGCTGCGCATCGTCGAGGCGGTCGCATCGGTGAACGACCAGCGCAAGCGCGCCATGGCGCGCAAGGTGGTGGCGGCGCTCGACGGTTCGGTGCGCGGCAAGACCGTCGCTGTTCTCGGCCTGACCTTCAAGCCGAACACCGACGACACCCGCGATTCGCCGGCGATCCCGCTGATTATCGCGCTGCAGGACCAGGGCGCCACGGTCCGCGCCTACGATCCGGCCGGCATGGAGCAGGCCAAGCCGCAGCTTAAGGGCGTGCAGTATTGCAGCGGTGCCTATGTGGCCGCCGAAGGCGCCCACGCCATCGTCATCGCCACCGAATGGGAGCAGTTCCGCGCACTCGATCTCAATCGCCTCAAAACCGTGATGGCCCAGCCGGTGATCGTCGACCTGCGCAATATTTATCGCACCGACGAGATGAAGCGGGCGAAATTCAAATACGTCGCCGTCGGTCGCGCCGGGGTGGATTGATTGTCCGCGAACCGCGTTCCACACTCGCCTTTAGCATGAACGACCAAACCCCCTTCATCGGCCGCTCCATGACGCGGCGCGAGGACCGGCGGCTCTTGACCGGCCGCGGGCAGTACATTGCCGATCTCGAATTGCCGCACATGCTGCATGCGGCGCTGGTCCGGAGCCCGCATGCGCATGCGCGCATCAAGGCGATCGACGTGTCGCGCGCCGCGGCGGCGCCCGGCGTTTTCCATGTGCTGACCGGGCCGGAGCTTGTCCGCGAGCTGCCGCCGGTGTCGGATACGCAACTGGCGCTGCCGAGCAAATGGACGGCGCTGGTGCAGCACAAGTTCATCAATCCGCAGCAGCCGCTGTTGGCTCACGACAAAGTCCGCCATGTCGGTGAGGCGGTTGCTGTCGTCGTGGCGGAGAACCGCTATGCCGCCGAGGACGCGGCGCAATTGGTCGAGCTCGATCTCGAGCCGCTGCCGCCGGTGCTTGATCCGGAACAGGCGCTCGAAGCCGGCGCCACCATCGTCCACGATAAATTCGCCACCAACCTGATCGGTGCCTTCACCGTCGGCAAAGGTGACGCCGATGCCGTTCTCAAACGCGCGCCGCGCCGGCTGCAGCGGCGTTTCTACCATCATCGCTATGTGGCGCTGCCGATGGAATGCCGCGGCGTGGTCGGCCTGCACGATGCGCGCACCGATACGGTGACGATCTGGTCCGCCACCCAGGTCGTGCATTGGCTCAAGCGCGAGGCGGCGGGTGTGTTGCGGCTGCCAGAGGCAAAAATCCGCTGCGTCGCGCTCGACGTCGGCGGCGGCTTTGGCGTCAAGGGCCACGTCTATCCGGAAGATTTGTTGATCCCTTATCTGGCGCGCCGGCTCGGCCGGCCGGTGAAATGGATCGAGGACCGTCACGAGCACATGCTGTGCTCCTGCCATTCGCGCGACCAGATCCACGACGTCGAGATCGGTTTCGACGACGACGGCCGCATCCTGGCGCTGCGCGACCATTTTGTCGTCGATTGCGGCGCCTGGAATCCGATCGGTGCCGGCATCGCCTATAACACCGCTGTGCACGTGCCGGGGCCGTACAAGATCGACGCCATCGCGATTTCCGGCCGGATCGCCGCGACCAACAAAGTGCCGAACGCGCCGTATCGCGGCGCCGGCCGCCCCGAAGCCGCGTTCGCCATGGAGCGCAGCATCGACCTCGTCGCCACCGAGCTCGGCCTGGAGCCCGCCGAGGTGCGGCTGCGCAACATGATCTCCGCCGCCGAAATGCCCTACGCGGTCGGCATGCCGTATCGCGACGGCCAGCCGATCGTGCTCGACGGCGGCGATTATCCGGGTGCGCTACAGAAGGCGCTGGCCACACTCGGCGGCGTCGGGGCGTTTCGCACCCGCCAGCGCGCGGCGCTGCAAGCGGGGCGCTATCTCGGCCTCGGCATCGGCTGTTACGTCGAAGGCACCGGCGTCGGCCCGTTCGAGAGCGCACTGGTGCGCATCGATCCGTCCGGCAAGATTTTCGTCACCTCGGGCGCCTGTCCGCAAGGCCAGGGCATGGAGACCATTTTCTCCCAGGTCGTCGCCGATGCCTGGCAGGTCACGCCCGACGACGTGGTGATCGCGCTCGCCGATACCGCGGCGATCGCCGTCGGCTTCGGCACGCTTGCCAGCCGCAGCACGGTGACGCTGTCGGCGGCGATCCACGGCGCCACGGAGAAATTGCGCGAAAAAGTGTTCTCGATCGCCGCCAACATGCTGGAATGCGCGGCGACCGATCTCGAATTGCGCCGCGGCCATGTCGGCATCGTCGGCGTGCCGGGCGCCGAAGTCTCGCTCGCCAAGGTGGCGGCGGCGGCGCGCCCGGGCTGGGACAGCGGCCGCCCGGCGGGCGTCGATGGCGGGCTCGAGGAGACTTATTACTTCGAGCCGCCGACGGTGACCTGGTCCTACGCGGCGCATGCGGCCGTGGTCGAGGTCGATATCGAGCTCGGTCGCGTCAAGGTCGAGAACTATGCCATCGCCCACGATTGCGGCGTGGTGGTCAATCCGATGCTGGTCGAGGGCCAGATTGTCGGCGGCGCCGTGCAGGGGCTCGGCGGCGCGCTGCTCGAAGAGATCAGATATGACGCCGAGGGTCAGCCGCTGACTACGACGCTGGCCGATTACATGCTGCCGACGGCCTGCGACCTGCCGCCGATAACAATCATCCACCAGCACTCGCCGTCGCCGCTCAATCCATTCGGCGTCAAAGGCGTCGGTGAAGGCGGCCCAATCGCGCCGCCGGCGGTGATCGCCAATGCCGTCGGCGACGCGCTGCGCCCGTTCAAGGCCGAGTTCAATCGCACGCCGGTGACGCCGCAGCAGATCGATCAGGCGGTCCGAGCGGCGTCACGCGCGCGGTAGCTAGCTGCGCTAGCCCCAGTGGCGATGCCAACCCCAGCCGCGCCAGCCCCAGCGGTGCCAGCCCCAATAGCCATAGTGTGGCCGCCAATAAGGGCCACCCCAATACGGGCCGGGACGCCCCCAGCAACGATACGGGCCGCACACCCAGCGCACCTGCTCGACGGTATCGGCCCGTTGCGTTGCGACCGACGCCAGTCCGCTGAGCGGCATGGCGGAAGCACTGCCGCTGAGCGCCCCCACGCTCAACACGGCGGTGATAGCTAATGCAGCGATGTTCAGATGACGCATGGCAAATCTCCTTTGCTCATCCTGTGCAATCGCTCGCCGGGACGAAGAATTCCACAGCGGCCATGTCGGGAAGCTGAAGATGCCGTTGGCTGTTGTTAATCAACGCGTCCGCAGCGCGGCGCGCCGTGGCGAAATTAAGGTTGATGCGGGCGCCGACGGCCTCAGAGCAACCGTGCGACGGCGGCTTTCCATGCGGCGAGTTTGCGTTCGCGCAAGGCGGTATCCATGTGCGGCGTGAAGCGGCGTTCCAATTGCCAATGCTCGGCAAAGCGATCCGGCGCGGGAAAAAATCCGGCGTGCAGACCGGCGAGATAGGCGGCGCCGAGCGCCGTGGTTTCCCGGATCTGCGGACGGTCGACAGTGCAGTCGACCAGATCGGCGAGGCGCTGCATTGTGAAATCGGAATTCGCCATCCCGCCGTCGACGCGCAAGGTGGTGAGCTCGCCATCGCGCCAATCCGCTCGCATCGCGTCGAGCAGATCGACGGTTTGGAAGCAAACACTTTCGAGCGCCGCTTGCGCCAATTCGCGTGGCCCAGTGGCTCGCGTCAGCCCGAACAGCGCGCCGCGCACATCGGGCCGCCAATAGGGCGCGCCCAAGCCGACGAAGGCCGGCACCAGCACGACCTCTTGGGTCGGATCGGCGGCTGCGGCGAGCGCGCCGGTTTCCTCGGCGCTTTGCACGACGTGCAGATTGTCGCGCAGCCATTGCACCGCCGCGCCGGCGATGAAGATCGAGCCTTCGAGCGCGTAAGAGCGCACGCCGCCGAGCTGATAGGCGATGGTGGTGAGAAGCTTGTTTTGCGAGGCGACTGGCGTCGTGCCGGTATTGAGCAAGGCAAAACAGCCGGTGCCGTAGGTCGATTTGACCATGCCGGGCGCAAAACAGGCCTGGCCGATGAGTGCCGCCTGCTGGTCGCCGGCTATGCCGTAAATCGGAATCGCACCGCCGAACAATTCGGGATCGGTCGTGCCGAACGCAGCGGAGCAATCCAGCACGTCGGGCAAAACCGCTTTCGGCACGCCGAGCAGCGCCAACAGCCGATCGTCCCAGCGGCCTTGGTGAATGTCGAACAGCAGTGTGCGCGAGGCATTGGTGGCGTCGGTGGCGTGCACTTTGCCGCCGGTGAGCCGCCACAGCAGATAGCTGTCGACCGTTCCGAACGCGAGCTCTCGGCGCGACGCCCGGTCGCGAATGTCCGGTGCGCAGTCCAACAGCCACGCAAGCTTGGTCCCGGAGAAATACGGATCGAGCAACAGCCCTGTCTTCCTCGCAAACTCGGCTTCGTGGCCCGCAGCCTTGAGCCGCGTGCAAAGATCTGCGGTGCGACGGTCCTGCCAGACGATGGCGCGATGCACCGCGTGCCCGTTGCTGCGGTCCCACAACAACGTGGTCTCGCGCTGATTGGTGATACCGATGGCGACGATGTCGCGCGCGCTGGCGCCGGCCTTTTGCATGGCGCCGCGGCAACATTCGACTGTCGTCTGCCACAGATCTTCCGGCTCGTGCTCGACTTCGCCGTCGGCGGGAAAATGCTGCGGAAATTCCTGCTGCGCGAAAGCCGCGACCGAGGTGTCGGCCCGGAACAGGCTGGCCCGGGTCGAGGTCGTGCCCTGGTCGATGCTCAAGACATAGGATGTCACCCGCGCCTCCCGGCCGACGCACGGGCTTCACAATACAATGATTTATCGGCATCGTGACCGGACGTTCGCGGGGGGAGCCGGTGTCGCAGATCTCGGTTCGGAACGTCAGCAAGGTCTGGGGCGCGACGCCGGCGGTCGATTCCGTGAGCTTTGAGGCCGCGGCGGCTTCGCTGGTCGTGCTGCTTGGCCCGTCGGGCTGCGGCAAGTCGACGAC
>Ga0210398_10006913_pt1 | contig 10352 bp, 9 predicted proteins | sample IncBWC4OmetaG_FD_161047 | JGI IMG/M metagenome (GOLD analysis project Ga0210398, IMG submission 161047) | Forest soil microbial communities from Barre Woods Harvard Forest LTER site, Petersham, Massachusetts, United States - Inc-BW-C-4-O | ecosystem: Environmental > Terrestrial > Soil >...
TTCCCGTGGAATTCTCTCTCAGACGAGAGAGCGTTACATACTAGCACCTTCTTCGATGCCCTTGTTGACAATCACCTTCACGTCTACCCGCTGATTAATGTCCCGACCCACAGCCGTCTGGTTGCTGACTGCCGGATGGCTGGCGCCATATCCAGCCGGGACGAGAATCCGCCTCATCGGTACATTGGCCGAGTCGCGCAGATAGTTTGCTACCGCAGTTGCGCGGGCATCACTGAGCTTCAGATTCTCATCGCGCGTTCCTGTGCTCGAGGCGTACCCGGCAATCTCAATCATGTAGTTCTGGACTGCCTGAGCATCGCTCGCCAGTTTGCTTAGCGCCGCTTTGTCATCCGGCGATAAGCTGTCCTGGCCGGCGGGGAAGAACAGATCCGCCTCCTCGACAGTCTTGTAGTCGGCGAGGTCGGAAACACGCTGATTCACCAGCGCGACTGCCTGCGCATCCGTGATGGCGACTGCGCCCACTGCCACAGCCGCCCGGCCAGCCTGGTTGGCGGTGGTTTGCGCCACATCAGCCGACACCTGTGCCACGTTTGCCGAAGTCTGGGCCTGTCCAGCCTCCGCTACGCCCTGGTTCGCCGTTGACTGCGCATGCGCGGTTGCGGCCTGATTGGCCTGAATCTGCTGCTCCTCGGCTACCTCGATCGCGAAGACATTGGGATCGAATGTGATCTTGTTCGCATCCAGTTGTCCTTTGGCGTTGCCCACGCCATCAACGTCGATTGTCAATCCCGGCACCATCGCGGTCACGTCCATATTCGCATGGCGCATTCCGAAGTCCTTGTCGCGTTCGATCTTCGTGTTATCGGTAAGGTTGACGACGGCAACGTCGCCTGTCTTTTTGTCTCGTATCTTGACCAGATCTCCACTACGCCACAATATGACCCCGGTTATCTTCGTCTTCTTGCCTGCCTCGAACTGCTGACCACCTGCATTCAACAGGCCGGTCAGCAGAACCAGGCAAACCGCACATTGCAGCATTACTAAGCGTGAATACCTGATGCCAAACTTCATTGGAGTTCCTCCTCTCGGCCGTCGCCGACAACGCCTTTGGGTTAGCGAGCACCTGCGCGCCCACGGGCCAGACAAAGAGCCTGTTCGCCCGAGTGCTACTTCACTACAAACGGGAAGAGGTGAACACTGTCACCTGCGACAGGGATAAGGAGTCACCACACAACCTTCGCCTAAATCGAGGCTTCAAACTAAGTCGTTATCGAACTGGAGACGAAGACCCGTCCCGCTAGTGCCTCATGAATGGCCGGAACCAGGTCGGTGGCGACGTCGGCCTTGGTGACATATCCGGAAGCGCCTGCGGACAGCGCGGCGTTGACGAAGTCCTGGGCTTTATGAATCGTGAGAAATACAACCTTGGTCTGTTGTTTCGCGGTGCGTAGTTGCAGGGCCGCCTGCAATCCGTTGAGAATCGGCATCGATATATCGATTATCAGCACATCAGGATTCAGCCGAAGCGCCCCCACCACCGCATCTCGCCCATTATTTGTGGTACCGACGATCTCAAACTCGTCGCCCAGCAGCCCACATACCCGTTGCAGAATTGCCTGATGATCGTCAGCGAGCATTACTCGAATCTTGCTCATAAGCTTTCCCGCATCTCGGACGCGCGGGACTTAGGAGCAGTTTTTCCTTTGCGGAGCGACCTGCCTACTGTCCGATGTGACAGTCGGCAAAACGTTTTTTCTGAACCAGTTTCGCGACAAATCCACTGCTTAGCGGAACGGGACAATCGAATGCTTGATCGCATACTGCACCAAGTCGGCATTGGTCTTGAGGCCGAGGTCCTCCATGATTCGGTACTTGTGATACCGCACCGTGCGGTGAGAAATATGCAAAATGTAGGCGATCTCCTTCATTGAGCGGCCCTCCGCCAGCATCTGCAGCACCTCACGCTGGCGCTCGCCAAGCTCCCTTTGCTGGCTCAGCGACCTCGGATCGCGGATGAACATCTCCTCCATCGCCTGCCGGATCTGGAGCGTGACATAACTCAACCCCCGCAAGGCATTTTGGACCGCCTGCAGTAATTCATCCCCCTCCGAACTCTTTAGAAGATAGCCCGATGCGCCAATGCGCAACGCCTCGTTGGCCAGCACAGGATCAGGATTCATGGTGAGGAAGATGATTTTTATCCTGGGAACTAATTTCTTAAGCTCTCGCCCCGCGTCCAGCCCATTCAATAGCGGCATCCCTACGTCAACGAGCACCAGGTCCGGTTTCAGGTCGAGAGCTGTTTTCACCAAGGAACGGCCATCTTCAACACGGCCAATCACCTCGTATTCGGGCTCCAGAAGCTTCTGGAGCGCCGCAGAGAACATCGCGTGATCGTCGGCCAGCAATATTGTCGTTCGTTTCATGAAATGAAGTGGGCGCGCCTGCTACCGAATTTCAAACCGCGGGAAATCGCACTGCAGTGTAGTTCGGATGCACTTCGTCTTCTACTGCCCCAAGTGACAGTAGAACCTCACACTGCCAAGGAGAACCATGGAGGCCAGAAGTCACACAAAGGCTTGTTCGGCCGGAGCTAACCATCTCCGGCCCTATTTTTTTGCCAGGCCCTCAGTGCTTGCCCACGGAAACTCCGCTCATACTGCCCCCGCCACACCTTCCGGTTTCCCCTCTGTAGATCCCTCCCTCTCACTCACCAGCGGCACGACCGCAAATATTCTCGTTCCCCTCCCCGGCTCCGATTCCACATGGAGACTTCCATGCACCAGATGCACCCGTTCCAGCATGCTCACCAGCCCCAGACCGCGCTTAACCTTCGCTCTTTCTGTGTCGAAGCCTCTCCCCGAATCGCTCACCGCAAGCTGAATCTCATCCTCCGTCGCCGTCAGCTCAACCGCATACTGGCTCACTCCGCTGTATTTCACCGCGTTATGCAGAGCCTCCTGCGCAACGCGGAACAGGCACAGCGAAATTTCTCTCGGCAACCCCGCGGGCACATCCCTGTCCGTAAACTCGATGCTGACCTCATGCTGCTTCGAAAACTCGTGGCAGAAACCGCCAATTGCCGCCACGATGCCCAGATAATCCAGCCTCGAGGAGTGCAGCGCATGCGAAAGAGACTGCACGTCACCGGCAATCTCCATGCAGTGCTGCCGGATCTCACTCAGCCGATGCTTCGTCACATCGCCGGACTCATTCATACCGCGGTTCGCCTGGTCCAGCTCCATCGACAGCAGCGCCAATCGCTGGCAGATGTCGTCATGCAGATCTCTCGCGATGCGGCCGCGCTCCTTTTCCTGCGCCTCAATTAGTTGACCGCTCACTTTTTCGAGCGCCTGCTGGGCAAGCTTCTGGTCTGTCGTATCGGTCCCAGAACCGATGAACCCGGCAAACGAACGATCCCCGTTCAATCTTGGAGCTGCTACATCGAGGATCCACCGATAGACCCCATCGCTCCGACGGAGGCGATACTCCATTGAAAATCGCTGCCGGGTCGTCAAGGCCTGGGAGACCGTATCCGATACGTTCTTCAGATCATCCGGATGGAGGAGCTCGGTCCACATGCCGTTGTATTCTGCGCTGGGATCCAAGCCACTAAACGCAAGCCGGCTCTCATTGAGATATGTAATCCCGCCCTTTGTGTCGCACATCCAGACCAAAGAAGGCGTGGTATCAGCCATCACCCGGAAACGCTTTTCGCTCTCGCGAAGAACAGCTTCAGCCTTGCGCTTTCTCGCCCGCTGCCACAATAAGCCGACAATCAGCAGAAGCTGAACGACAACGAGAATAACGCCAGCGATGATGTATCTCCGATATCGTTCCCAAAGGGTGGGCTGCCGATAGAAGACCAGACTTCCCGGTGGTAGAGCCGACTCCGGAATGTGCCATCGTTGGAGCTGCCGCCAGTCCACGCGAGCCCGGCTTCCGGAGTCGTGCATCACCGGGATGTCTCCCGGTCGCTCACCTGCCAACACTCGTCTTGCGATCTCTGCAGCCACAACAGCCTGGTCCTGCATATCGGTGCTGACACCGCCGATGCCACCGTGGTTGACACAGTGTATGGGAAAAATGCAGTAGGTCGGGAATTGCTGCCCCACCACCGCGAGGATCTCGTAGATTCCCATCGTCGGCTGAACAGATTCTTGTGGCGATGGCTGATACAAAATGATGGTGCGGGGCGGCAGTGAAGCAACCTTTTGAGTTAGCTGGTTCGATGGGAGCGCGACCAGATCAATCTCTTGCACCTTATCCTCATGACGAAGGAGCTCTTGGTGGACCGCACCCAACCAATATTTGTCAAAGTCCGAGTTATTGGTGATGATCGCGACGGTGTTTGTTTTTGGGTGAAGATGGAGAGCCAGGTTGATTGTCCCCCGGACATCCACGGTCTCTGTCACGCCAGTCACACCAGGCCAACTCTGCCCGGCGATTCTGGACGCGTCGAGCCCCCAGAAGACAATCGGCACACCAGGAAACAGCTGATTACGAAATTTCAGAAGGAATTGGAGTGCCGGATACGAGACCGCCAAAGCGAGGTCCAACTTCTGTCCGGCGTATTCAAGTTTCAGGGTATTTGATACGGCGTTCTCGTAACCATCATCACCTAAGCGCCAGCTCTCCAAATATTCGACGTAGTAGTTGATGGGGCCTGGAACGCGATCGCGCATCGCGGATTTTATGTAATTTACGTTATCAAGAGCGAGATCCGAAAAAGTGTTGAGTATCAGTACGTTCTTCGCATTGGGCTGTGCTGCGGCGGGGGCAACCAGGATGCAAATCAAGACGACAAGAGCCGTAAACCACACTTGCGTCTGGTGTCCCAGAGTGCCAAACCAATTGGGCCTACCGCGCTCCGCCTTGACTCGAACGGTCCCCATAAGATTCTTCACCCATATCAAACATTTGTTCTGAGTTGCTCTAATGCCTAGATTGAGGTCGGCACGAACCCGAGCGAACAGATACCGTCAATCGTGCCGAGGCAGCATGAAATCCGACATAGATGCACAGCAGGACAATTGCCTGCTAAGCTGCCAGGAAGTGCTAGAGATTGTAGCGCGCCGGGATGGCGCTTGGTAGGGTCTTCTGATTTACAGTTTCTCAGCACACTGGGACCGGATTTTAGAACATCAGCTTAACTGCCAACTGTGCCACGCGAGGATTAACGGAGGTACTGCTGATAATTCCGAAGGAAGACGATCCGAACGTTGTATTCGGATTCGAAAACTGGGGGTGATTCAGGGTATTGAAAAATTCCCCTCGAAACTGAAGGCTGCTGCCTTCCTTCGGCCACCGAATCAGCACTGACCGCATAACTCCCAAATCAATATTGAACTGTCCGGGCCCGTCCACGATTCCCGATCCGCTGTTTCCGAATGCGGTGCCAATCCCGTCTGCGCCGACAATCGGCGGCATCGTAAAACATGAGGCGTTGAAATATTTCGTCAGTTTGCTTTCAACCGACCCCGGAGTAACGAGATTCCCTTTGCCACACCCCGGCGCGAGTTGGGCCAGGTCTTCGCTTATGCCAAAAACATTGGTCGAATTGTTATATGCAATGGCGAGTGCTGTCCCAGATTGCAACGTGATGACCCCAGAGGTGGACCAATCGCTCAATAATGCCTTTGCCCAGTGCTCAGACGGTGAGGGAAAAGCGTATACACCGCTTAATACAAAGCGGTGTGTCCGGTCGAAACTTGTTCGGCCCCAGCGTAGCGCCGCCGAATCTTGATTTCCCCTGATTATTGTGGCTCCTGCTGAACTCCCGTTGACATTGCTCGGATCACTGTCCAGCGTTTTGGAATATGTGTACGAGGCTAGCAGTTGCAAACCCTTGCTTAGTCGTTTGTCCAGGCTAACTTCCAGATCGTTATATGAAGAATTGCCTGCGGATTCGACCAGGGCGATGCCGTCCGGCGTGACCCCGGGCACGGGAACCCGCAAACCGACGTTTGCAAGCGTATTGGAAACGATGCCTCGGATCGGGTTTGCCGGCGAGGCTGAAAGCGCTTGGTTCAGAGAGCGGGTCCTTAGTAAGTGGGTGCCTAGCGTTCCAACATACCCAACTTCGAGCATCCAGTTCCTGGCAAGCGCGAGTTGAAAATTCAGGCCATATTGCTGAATGACCGCAGGACGAAAGTCGGGAGAAACGGTGTCGATGGAGATTCCGCTTGTTGGCGAATATGAAGGGAAATGAGGAAAGAAGCTCGGCGTCGGAAACGGTTGGGGAAATGGATTGCTAAAGGTCGCAGCAGCGTTGTCTTGGCCAGTATTGAGGCGTACGAGGGCAAACGGTGCTCCAAAGACAGTTTGAAAAAACGTCTGTCCCGTCGGCTGCGAGAAGTAGATGCCGTAGCCCGATCGGATAACGACCTTGGATGTCCAGCGTGCAGGTTGCCATGAGAAGCCGATTCGAGGAGCTAGTCCATTTTGTCCAAGTCCAAAATTCGCAGCATTATTACCCGCGCGGATTACGCCCGCCGGCACAGCATAAGGGTAATTTGCAGCAACTATGTATCCTGCCACGCTCCCCGTAGAAGGAGGGTTTGGATTCGACCTATTAATATCAAAACTTGAGTTGCGGCCGAGGGCATCACCGAACTGACCGATTTGTTCGTATCGCAATCCGAAATCCAGTGTAAGTGTATCCGTCGCACGGAAGTGGTCCCCGACGAAGAACGACCCGTTCCAGCTACGGTATTCACGGTTCATCAATCCGTAAACGTCTATCGATTGATAGACATTGCTGAAGAGATTCGTTCCATTCTGCTGCGCATTCAACCCAAGCAAGAAATCCGGCCAGCTCAGAAAGTCAACAAATGTTCCGAAACCAGGGATGTTCACGTCATCGAGAATTCGCGAGAGAGAACCGCCCATCTCGATCAAATGCTCATAGTGCGACCAGGTGAACGTGTCGGAAACATAGAACCGCTTTTGATTGAAGGTGCGAGGAAACGCAGATGCCAGATTGATTGAGCCGACGATTCCAAGGCTGGGCAGCCCATTCTCGTCGTTCATGGTGCCAGCCGCAACGCCGAGATCAGACCATTGGAACGGTGCCCGAGCCGTACTAGCACCGAGAGTGTTCGTGTAGCCGAACCGCAGGTCATTAAGCAATTGTGGTTCTATGAGTCGTACCCAGGAAACCGAGAACACGCGAAAGTGATTGTCGATGTTGCTGTTGAAGCCAGAAATATTGCCCGTTCCATTGTTGGGATTCCCGGGGAAAGATATGTTCATTGCGTCGTTGGACCACATGAAGCGAATTGCGAGACTGGAATTTTGCGACAGGTTGACATCGAAATTTGTGAGAAATTGATCTTCGTCGAAGTGGCAAGGAGTACTGGTAAGGCTTGATCCCTGACTTGCTAGTGGCAATGAGGGATTGACGATCTGAGGAGTCGGAATTAGATAGGACCCGTTTGGCAACTTAAAGTTCAGAACCTCCAGTGCTACAGGATTAATGTTGGATCCGTCCGCCTTGACTGCCACGCCTCCAAAAGCGCCGCTCTGGCCGGCAAACATTGCGCCCAGCGCTTGCGCAGAGCGATCGTTGGTGAGGGGAGGCATGATAACGTCTGCAGTGCATGCGATCCGCACCTGCCCCGACGCCAGACGTTGATTTGCCGGGTTCCCTGGTACGATCCGAAATAATAAAAGCGATTTCGGCGAATCGGTCCTCCGGCCGTGAATCCGAATTGATTTTGTTTCAAGTCCGGGCGCGGTTGGCCTGCGCTTTTTAGGAAGTAATCATTCGCGTTTAGGACATTATTACGCAAGAATTCGAAAACACTTCCGTGAACGTTGTTGGTGCCCGATTTCGTTACGAGGCTCACGTTGGCGCCCGCGTGCTCACCAAATGGAACGTCATACAAGCCCGTCTGGACCTTGAATTCTTCAATTGAGTCAGGGTTGGGGATAGGAATTCCACCACTCGCATTGCTGCTGGCTTGAAGATCGGTGACTGGTACGCCATCGAATTCATAACCGTTGTCATAGGAACGCGATCCGTGAACGAAAATTCCATCATTGCTGGGACCAATTTGCGCCAGCCCTCCACTACCAACGCCGAGTTCACTGGCATTGTTCACACCACTCAGAACGCCCGGCGATAGATCGACAATCTGGGTGAAATTGCGCGTCGCGAGAGGTAGTGCCTGAATCGAGCGATTGTCGACGACACGTCCAAGCGCGGCCGAATCGCTCTGGAGTTGGGAGACATTCGCCTGAACTTCGATTCTCTGCGTGATGCCCGCGACCTTCATCAGGATCGAGATACGAATGCTTTCGGTGACAAGGACTTGCACCGAGATCGATTGCGCCTGGGAATAGTCAGCCTTTGTGGCCACTAACCAGTAGGTTCCAGGCGGAAGCAGCGGCAGCGCAAAGCTACCCTCCTCATTGGTCAAAGCCGAACGACTGATCCCCGCATCCGGATCCCTGGCCTCGACTGAAGCATGAATGATCGCCTTGCCGGAGGGATCCAACACTTCGCCAATCAGGGCGCCGGTGGACGCCGTTTGGCTGTAGCAACATGCAGAACCGAGCACGACGGACAGGATAAGGTGAAGAAACGCGGAGTGACATACAAAATTCGGCTGCGTGAAAATCTTCGGATTAAGATCCCTTGCGTGACCTGACCACTCGTTGGGGCGAGTGCGAGCGATCGCGAGACCCATTCACTTGCTCCCGAGCTCTCTGCGGGAAAGAGCGGCTGATTCACTGCGAACCAAAAAGGGAAAAAGCAATGACCAATGCGGGCCTAGTGAATATAGCACCAAGATTTAAGAAGCGGTAGACGATTCAGCGATAACCGAGCAACGAAAATTGAGGAAGCGGGTAAAAGCGCAACACCTTCTGATCGAAAGGCTTGATTCGCCATGACTTCTCCGATAACAGCAGGCAGTTCACTAAAAAAGTTCGCCCTCGTGCCGGATTGCCCCTCGGGATCCAGCTGTCGCACGGAGGGATTGATCGCAGAAGGCTAACTGTTAAAGTCGTTTTACTTGAGTATGACTACTTCGGCAGTACCGTTCCCGCACATTCCATAGATTGCTCCTGAAAGACAGGCTCCTGCGGAATGCCGATAACAGCCGGGAGTTTTTGCCGTCACTGTGACAGATTTGTCGGAGCCGCCGATGATGTCGAAAGTGTCAAAGGGGGAGTGCGGTCCCATATCCACGACAAAACCCTGATGCTTCGTGTCACTCTTCCACGTCACAGGTGTCCCCACCTTCACGCAAAAGATGGAATTCCCCTTGGCTCTGGGGAAAGCTGGGAGACGCGGACGCAGCATTTGAAGTCCGCTTCACATCGACAGAACACGAACCCGTTACAAGTGTTAGCCACGGTACAAAGAGCGGCCGGATCGGCCTCCTTGCAGGCGTATGAGTTCTTTTGAGCTTGGGCATCTGCATGCTGCATTAGCAGGAGGAGCGGTAGCGCAAGCATCGCGCCTCTGATCACAAGCCGATAAATGGTGATAACTTACCTCGCGTCAGAAAAAGGGTTTGTCAGCAAAAGGGTCTGTCAGCCCAATACAACAGGCCCTAGTTAATGCCCTGCGTGCCCTTCCAGTCGATAAGGTCCGACTGTCTCCAGGGATTCTGGTTCAAGTCCCATTGCAGTTCGCCTTGTTTGTCGAGAACCAGCTGCGCCGCCGGATAAAGAACCTTGCTTCCTTTCGGTGGCCAGAGACGGGATCGGAGTCTCTTTTACCCTTTAAAATCTGTAACTTACAAATTCCATATGATGAGGAAAATACAAAGTGACAGAATGCCCGGTTGTGCTTTCAACTTGCTTTCAAAAATCTGCTCTCTTGATGCCTCGGCTTTGTGCGTACGTATAACCCCTGACATAAAAATGATCCTGGGTCTCCTGTTGTGAAGCCGCCACCATCTTGGGACGGCCTCGAATCAATCAGCGCCGCTTTGATTGGAGTGGGATCTTTTGGACCTAGGCATATACCGTTCTCGCCACAAAGGAGTTTTTCCAACAGCTTACCGCCGGGGTCATCAACCACTTCGTTCTCCATATCAACCATGGCATGATGAATCTCTTTCGATTGGCAGACCGCCTTTGTATCGATTAGACGTGTCGGTCCATGTCAAAGTGAACGGCAAGGTTCCTTTCGCGGCTTTGCCGATATGCCAGATGTCTTGCGTATCTGTGATGTTCTTGCCGTTCGCGGCAATTCTCCCGGTGAAGATGCCTTCTGCGGGAAAGCCGTTGAATAGGGCCGTTGTCCTCCCATAAAATTCGACGGATCCGGCTTCCATGCCCTGAGCCAATAGCGTGCCCCGATGGCCGTTTGGCCGTCTCCGGTTCCGTCGTAGTGATCTCCAGTCCAGGCGAGATTGTGCAGCCTAGTTGACGCA
>Ga0210398_10006915_pt1 | contig 10350 bp, 10 predicted proteins | sample IncBWC4OmetaG_FD_161047 | JGI IMG/M metagenome (GOLD analysis project Ga0210398, IMG submission 161047) | Forest soil microbial communities from Barre Woods Harvard Forest LTER site, Petersham, Massachusetts, United States - Inc-BW-C-4-O | ecosystem: Environmental > Terrestrial > Soil >...
CCGGAGCGCTTTGACGCGGACATCCTGCCGGCGCTGCGCGGCGTGGGTGTCGGCCCGCAGCTGAGCGAAGCGCAGTTTGCGGATCTTCAGCGCCACGGCGTGTTTCGCGAGGAAGTCGAATTCAGTGCGGGACGCGTGCGCACGCCCGGCGGGGAATGGATCAGGGCGGATTTGAGCGACGCGGCCAGCTGCGCGCGCATGGCCGCCGAGTGTCTCGGACGGCAGCTGCGTAACGGACAGGTGCTGCATGCGGGCTTCTTTCTCGGGCCGCGCGGCTTTTATGCCGCGCTGCGCGAGCTCTCCGAGCAGCAGCGCTCGGAGTTCGGCATGCGTGGCGTGGGCTACGTCAATCAGCTCTATGGAGCGGACCTGGAACTGCGGGTGCTGCAGCGGCGCGCGGCGCGCTGTGTGAACACCACTATGATGGTGACGCTGCTCGGTGCGGCCGTGTCGGACACTCTGGAGAACGGCGAGGTGGTGAGCGGGGTCGGCGGCCAGTACAACTTCGTCGCCATGGCGCACGCGCTGCCGGACGCGCGCTCCATCCTGTGCGTGCGCGCCACGCGTACCCGCCACGGCCGCACGAGCTCGAATATTCTCTGGAACTACGCTCAGGAAACGATCCCGCGTCATCTGCGCGACATCGTGATAACCGAGTACGGCATCGCGGACCTGCGCAACCGCACGGACGCGGAGGTGATCGCTGCCTTGCTGAACGTGGCGGATTCGCGCTTCCAGCCGGCGCTGCTGGCGCGCGCCCAGGCGGCCGGGAAAATCTCCACGGACTATCGCATCCCCGACGCCTGCCGCGACAACCTGCCGCAACGGCTGACCCGCGCACTCGAGCGCCACCGCGCGCGCGGTTTCTTCAGCGAGTACCCCTTCGGCACTGACCTGACCGCGGAGGAGGTCGCGCTCGGGCGCGCGCTGAAGTTTCTCGAGGCGCACACTGGGTCACTGCGTGCGCGCGCGCGCAGCCTCAGCGCCGCCGTCTTGCACGGGGCACCCGCGGAGCGCCACGCTGCCGCGCTCAAGCGCATGGACCTCGCGCAGCCGCGCGGGATAAGCGCGCGCCTGCAGCAGCGCCTGCTCGTGATGGCCCTCGATGCGACGGGCGCCGACGCGCGCGCGCATCCGCTACAGCCGACCCCCTAGCGCTTGCGCGCGGGGCGGCGCCGCGCAAGCTTGCGCACGGGGCGGGGCACGGCCTTTTTCGGCTTCGCGCGCAGCGGGCGGCGCGCGCTAGTGCGCCGCGCGGCGGGGGGCTTAGCGCGCGCGCGTTTGGCCTTTTTTGCGCTCTTCCTGGGTTTGCCTGCCTTGGCCGCCGCCTTCGCGGCCGGCTTCTTCGGGGCGACCTTGGCGACTGATGTTGTCGTATCGGTGCCCCGCAGCTGATCCAGGATCGCCGGGTTCTCGAGGGTCGAGACGTCCTGGGTGATCTCCTCGCCGCGCGCCACGGATTTCAGCAGCCGTCGCATGATCTTGCCCGAACGCGTCTTGGGAAGATTGTCGGCAAAGCGGATGTCATCGGGCTTGGCGATGGCACCGACCTGCTCGGCCACCCAGTCGCGCAACTCCTTGACGAGCGCGCTGACGTCGCCTTTCGGGCGCTCCCCGCGCAAGACGACGAATGCGAAGACCGACTCGCCCTTGATCTCATGCGGCTTGCCAACCACGGCGGCTTCCGCGACCCGCGGGTGCGCCACGAGGGCCGACTCGACTTCCATGGTGCCCAGGCGATGCCCGGCGACGTTCAGCACGTCATCGATGCGCCCCATGATCCAGAAGTACCCGTCCTGGTCACGGTGCGCGCTGTCGCCGGCGACATAGAGGCGGTTGTCGAACTTTGCCCAGTAGGTCTCAAGGTAGCGCTCGTTGTCGCCCCAGATGGTGCGCAGCATGGCGGGCCACGGCCTGCGGATCACCAGGTAGCCGCCGGCATCAGCGCGCACGACACTGTTGCCGTGATCATCGACGATGTCTGCATCGATCCCGGGCAGCGGCTGCGTGCAGGAACCGGGTTTGGTCGCCGTAACGCCCGGCAGCGGCGAGATGAGGATCGCGCCGGTCTCGGTCTGCCACCAGGTATCCACGATCGGGCAGCGGCCCGCGCCGATCACGCGCTGATACCAGATCCAGGCCTCCGGATTGATCGGCTCGCCCACGCTGCCCAGCAGGCGCAGCTTCGACAGATCGTACTTCCGCGGCAACTCCTCGCCGAGCCTCATCAGCGCGCGGATCGCCGTCGGCGCGGTGTAGAAAACCGTGACCCCGTGGGTTTGGCAGGTCTTCCAGAAGCGTCCGCCGTCGGGGAACGTGGGCGCGCCCTCATAGATGAGGACGGTAGCGCCGGCGGCGAGCGGACCGTAGACGACGTAGCTGTGTCCTGTGACCCAGCCCACGTCCGCCGTGCACCAGAACACATCCTCGTCGCGCAGATCGAAGATCCACTGCGTGCTGAGCTTCGCCTGCAGCAGATAGCCGCCGGTGCAGTGCTGAATGCCCTTCGGTTTCCCCGTGGAACCGGAGGTGTACAGCAGGTACAGCGGGTGCTCCGCATCCACCCATTCCGGCTCGCAGGTCGGCGCCTGGCCCTCGATGACCTCGTGCCACCAGAGATCGCGCCCCGGCTTCATCGACACGGGCTTGCCCGTGCGCTGATACACGATCACGCGCTCGACGCTCGCGCAGCCACTGGCGAGCGCCTTATCCGCCGCCGCCTTGAGCTCGATCACGTGGCCGGCGCGCCAGCCGCCGTCGGCGGTGATCACGAGCTTGGCGCGCGTGTCTTCTATGCGATCCTTGAGCGCCGGGGCGGAGAACCCGCCGAACACGACCGAGTGGATGGCGCCGATGCGGTTGCAGGCGTGCATGGCCACGATCACTTCGGGCACCAGCGGCATGTAGATGATGACGCGGTCGCCGTATTTCACCCCCTGCGCCTTGAGCGCATTGGCGAAGCGGCACACCTCGGCGTGCAGTTCACGATAACTCAGGCGCCGCGTATCCCCCGGTTCACCCTCGAAAATGACCGCCGTCTTGTGGCCGCGCTCCTGCAGGTGCACATCAAGGCAGTTGAACGAGGCATTGAGCTGCCCGTCCGTGAACCAGCGATAGTTCGGCGCGCGGCTGTCATCGAGCGCGCGCGTGAAGGGCACCTGCCATTTCAGTTCGCGCGCCGCAAGCTCCGCCCAGAAGCCGACATGATCCTCGCGGGCACGCCGCCGCAGACTCTCGAGGTCGGCAGGCTTGATGCGCGCACGCGCGGTGAACGCGGCGGGCGGGGCAAAGGTGCGCTCTTCCTGCAGGATCGACTGGATGTTCTTGTTGGACATGGGTCTCTCGCCGTGTTGCTGCAACACACACCGGTGCGTGGGCATCAAAGCATAGCCGAATCGAGTGCCAGTGGCGTGTCGGCCGCGCTCAAGCCAACACTCGTTCCATCATTGCCCGCGCCTGCTGCACATAGCCTGCGCCGAAGAGGTTGGCGTGATTCAACACGTGGTAGAGATTGTAGAGCTCAAGTCGTGCCTGCCAGCCCGGCGCGAGCGGCGCGGCAGCGCTGTAGGCACGGTAGAAGCTTGCCCCGAAACCACCAAACAGCCGCGTCATCGCCAGATCCGCTTCGCGATCCCCGTAGTAGACCGCCGGATCAAAGACCACCGGCTCACCCTGAGTGCTGGTGAGCCAGTTCCCGCCCCACAGATCGCCGTGCAGCAACGAGGCGCTCGGGGTGTGACCAGCGAGCAGTGCCGGCACGCGCTCGAGCAGGCGCGTCCCCGGCTCCTTCAGCAAGGCCGCATGGCCACTCTGCGCCGCGAGGGTGAGCTGGGGCCGCAGCCGACGCTCGCGAAAGAACTCGGCCCAGTCCGAGGTCCAGCCATTGGGCTGAGGCGTGCTCCCGATCAGATTGTCGTGATGGAAGCCGAAACGCGTCGCAGTCACCGTGTGCAGCGCAGCGAGTTCCTCGCCGAGGCGCTCCTCGCAGCGCGCATCAGGGGCCTTCGACTCGATCCACTCCAGGGCGAGGAAGGCGGCGGTGTCGGCCTCCCCGTGCGCGATCACTTCGGGCACCCGGATCGCGCGGGCGCGCGCCAGCTCGGCCAGGCCCCGGGACTCCGCTGCGAACGCTGCCCGCGCGCCACGCGCGCAGACTTTCACGAACAGCAATCCCGAGCCGCAGCGCCAGGCATAGCACTCGTTGATGCTGCCGCCGGCCACGCTGCGCTCGGGTGCGGGCGCACACTGCAGGCCGCTCCGGGCGCTCAGCTCACGCGCAATGGCGGCAAAACGCTCCATCCTCAGTTTCACCCGAGCGCGGGACACGCGCGCAAAGTCATGCTCTGCGGGCGGCCGACACGTGTGTTTTCACCGCCAGGAGAACGCACACGAGAGACAGTACGTTGATGGAAAGGGTCCACTTGGGCACCCGAAGCTCGAGCAAGGCAAAAACCGACACCAGCGCCTGCGATCGCGACCGAAATGAGTGTGCAGTACAGCAACGTTTTTGCCTGGAATGCATCTGCCCCCGCGCGGCCAAGTCCGATCAGCTTCAGGCCAACGATGATGGTGCGCGGCGCGGCCCAGCGTGCGCAGGATCGCGCTTGACGAAAGCGAAGCCGACGCGCATACCCTTAGCGCGTCTAGCGATGGTAGGCGCTTCGCTTCGCTCCCATGCGTCGAGGCCGGGTGCTCGATCTCATCGCCAACTGCCAAAAGAGCAGGAGTTGCTATGCACACGTATAACCTTCGAAGTACCGTCTTGGTTATCACTCTGCTCGCCCTCGTGGCCGGTTGCGCGACGGCGCCGATGTCGGGGAACTCCCCGGCGCTCACAGATAAGTTACAAAGGGTGAGTGCCGATTATACCGGCTGTCCCGCGGGGGATAACGTGATCTCAGATGTCAACGTGCAACCTGGCAACAGCGGTACGTGGACCGCCACATGCAAAGGGAATGTTTTTAACTGCACCGCGTACGGTGTCCCGGGCGGGCATGATTCCTTCACCTGCCGTCCGGCGACTCATTAGCGCCAGAGCGCCCGTCAGCCTGCCTCGACGATCACCATGCCTGCAGCTTCTGGATCGAAGCCGGTGGGAAACACGGTGTGTGAGTTGAAGCGGGCGCCCTCCAGGTTCGTCCCCTCGAGAATTGCGTTCGTGAGATCTGCACCGAGCAAATAGGTGCTACCGCCGAGATTATCGCGACTAAGGTTGGCGCCACGTAAGTTAGCTCCTGCGAGCAACGCGCCGTCGAGGTTGGCACCGCGCAGGTCCGCACCTTCGAAGTCACAGTCGCGCAGGTCCGCACCTGCCATCATGGTCCCGTACAAAGAGGCGCTGCGGAAGCTCTTGCCGCGCGGCAGGCGAACCCCCGGAATGACAAACGACTCCAGGGGCGCCCCCTCAAATTCGACCGTGCGCACCGAGACGTAGACCGCCGCGCCCGGTGCCTTGTGCTCATCGATCATGTTGCCACCCGCGCTCGCGATGCGACCGCTCGACCGCTCATCTGCCCGCCCCAACTGTTGATCCGGTGTTGTTCCGCGCAGCACATATCTCGATGCGGTTGCCATCTGGATCAAGGATAACGGCCTCGTAACAGCCATCCCCGGTACGACGCGGACCGTCCAGGATGGGGATGCCCTCGTTCCTGAGTCGATTCGCAAGTGCGTCGACGACGTCCTCGGAGCCCACCGAGATGGCCAGATGGGTTAGCCCATAGGGCTGGCTTCCGGCTGGGGCCACAGACAGTGGGATCGAGTTTGTCTTCATCGCTTCGAGACGAGCGCCATCGGAGAAGCTAAGAAAGCAGGATTCGAAGCCCTTGGCAGGGTTCACGTAGTTCGGCGCAGCGGTTGCACCGAAGTAGGATGTGTAGAAGCGTTTGCAGCGATCAAGATCGTGCGTCCAAAGCGCGATATGGTCTATATGCACGAGTCGCCGCCTCGCGTGGAGCCTCAGCGACTTCGGGCGAGCCGCAAGTGCGCGCGCACGCGCACAAGGCGGATCCAAAACCAAAGCTCAAGCGCGACACCCATACCCAGGAGAATGACTCCGAAGGCGCCCGCAACGGTCCCGAAGCCGATGACCTCTAAGATGATCGCCGCCAGAACGAGCGCTACGCTGCTCAGGTGATATTTCATACGTACCTCGACGGGAAGCTTAATCCGAACGGCCTCTCGAGCCAAAAATGCGCCCGCGAAGCTAGACAGCAGGCTGCACCAGGGACGCTCATCGATTGGGCAAAGAGCGAGTGCACCTCGCATAGGCTCAGGGTTTCTGGCGCTCGTAGGTTGACTGAAGGGGAAACGTCAGCTTCTCACCGTCTCGGGGCGGTCGAACCAGCGCGAGATTCGGGGTGTATATCCGCAGCAGCAAAAAAATAACAAACGCGAAGACAACCACGAACAGAGCAGCAAGAGGTCTTTGCTGGAATACGGGCACGTGGCGACTGGTCCAATCCTCAAGAGACGCAGCAGTGCCTAGAAGCGCTGCCCAAATCAGCGCAAAGGCTATCCGAATGCGCGTCTGAACGACCCTGAACGTCGCGCCGCAGTTCGGGCACTCAATTCCAGGTTTTCCTCTAAGGAGCCCTGATCTTGTTAGGAGGTTACGCCCGGGGAGGACGCGCTTGTCGTTGAGTCGGGCGAAATCCCACAGGGCCTTCAGAGGCAGCGCGCTGCTGCAACCAAGGCACTGAGGTTCCTGCAAGAGCGACATCTAACGCTAGAGGGCCGGACCACCGCGCCTGACCAGCGCCGCAGGCGCACGCTGTCCGCCGGCGCCCGCGGCGCCACACAGACTACGCATCACGGACCCCCTCCAAGGATAATTAGGCGGCGTCATCCTGTTGCTGCGGCTCAGGTGAGGCCCCGGGGAGTTTGCCGGTCGCCAGATACTCAAGCTCCCCCTCGCTGAGGTCGGCGAGCGTGTCCGCTCGACTCCAAATGTGCCGCGCGCGGAGGAGGAATTCCGCAGGAACTCGGACCTCGGCGGTCGGCATTAAATCGCAGCTCGCCGGGACGGGAAAGACGAGCGCAGGGCAGTCGTGCAATCGCAAGTACTCCGCGACCGGAGCCGCCGAAGCCTCATCCGGACAGACCAGGAAGCACCGCCAATTTGGCAACGCGCCCATGACGCCAAGGGTAGACCAACCGTCGCAAAGAAGCTCGCGACGGCCTCAAAGAAGACGTCTAGCGGCGAAGTTGACGGGCCCCCCAGAAGCGTTGGATGAGTGTCGTAGGCGCCTCGTCGCGTCCTGATCAAGTCTCACGGGCGCTCCAAGCGTTGGTTATGAGGCACGACGATCGGATGAGTGGTTGATACCATCGCTTGTGGGGATGTCGGCAATGTCGAATGGATTCACGTTCTCAAGGCATCCAACGTTAAAGCTATACTGATCAGGATTGGAGCGACGCTGATGATGCGTATAGATTCCGCAGTTGGCGCAGAAGTAGTGCTTCGCGGTCATCGTATTGAATTGATATAGAGTAAGAACCTCACGTCCCTTGAGAATTCGCAATCCCGCCAAAGGCACTGAAGCAACAATCGCCCCTTTCCTTCGACATATCGAGCAATCGCATCGGTGCGGATCGACGATGCCGTCCGGTAGGTCAAGCTCCAAGACCACCAACCCGCAGTGACACGACGCCCTGTGTATCTGCCGAATCGCGGTAGGGCCTACTTTCTTAATCATGGCAGCGCATCTCCACGTGCCTCATAACGATGAGCTTGAGCGGCCGAGGGGTCCATACCCGGTTGTTAGGCCTCGACACACTGACTGACATGCAGCCGACGACAGCCGAGCCACTCATCCGGGCGTCTCCGGAGGGGTGTCCTTCGGGCGCTTGAACGGAGGCAGATAGCCAAGAACCCAGAATCAACCGCAGAGGGAAGTACGGGCGCTGCATGTCGAGGCCCCCTCGAAACGCTCGAGCGGCCGCCTGCCGCATCTGATGGCGCGCTGTGCGCGCACCATAGTCCCGGCGCGCGCAGCGCGCCTCGTTCGCTGTCACGGCCGCTCCAAGCGTTGCTTAGAGGGCACCTTGCCAAGGACCCATACCAGCACTGGCAGGACACCCACTAGCTTAATCTGGTCAAAAATCGTGACCACTTTCAACCGAGTGGGTGAGTCAGCGAGGTAGCGTAATGCGGGCAAAGCGAACACCACGAAAAGCGTGAGGGTCATTGCTAGAGCGACCGCGGGACCATAGCGCCCGTACAGTCGTTGGATTAGGTACGCGAACGGGACTGACACGACCAGCACTGCCACGGAATGGCATAAGACCATCCAGGTAAGAGTGGCGTGACCTCGAGTAGAGAACATTGACTCCCACCACCCTGGGTGTGGCTGCGCAAGCGCGTATCCAATGCCGGCAACGAGAAAGAATGAATACAGGTATAGCGCTACAAGAGCGATAACGGCTAACAGGGCACGGCGCATCGGTGCTGCCCTCTCACTGCAATCAGGCGACAGGCAGTTGCTTGAGCCGCTCGCCCTGGCGCCGCAGAAATGGCCCGAAGCCCAGATGATCATACAGCCCCGACAGCGCGGGCATATTGGGCGCGCGGCGGCGCAGTCCCTCCATACCGATGCCGAGCTGCAGATCACACGCGATGCGCGTGAGGCGCTGGCTGAGATACACGGCTTCGCGGTGCTCGGTGAGTTTCTGCGCCAGCGTGCCGGCGCCCCGCAGTTTCAGCTGCGCCACGCGCCCGAGATCCTCGTACATCTCATCGAGCGAGCCGAACGCCTTCATGAGGGAAGCGGCGGTGCGATGACCGATCCCGGGGACACCGGGAATGTTGTCCACATCATCGCCCGTCAGTGCCAGGTAGTCCGCGAAGCGCTCCGGGAGGACGCCGAAGTGCCGCTCGATATCATGATAGCCAAACTGCTCGCGCGCGCCGAAGTCCCAGAAGACGTCTCCGTCGCGCATCAGCTGCGCCAGATCCTTGTCGCGCGTGATGAACGCCGAGCGCACGCCCTCATCGCGCATGAGCGAAGCGAGTGAGCCGATAAGATCGTCGGCCTCGTACTCCGGATCGACGAACACGGCGAGCCCGAGGTGCCGGCACAACTCGCGGCAGCGTTCGAACTGCAACACGAGGTCCGCCGGCGCACGCTCGCGGTTTGCCTTGTAGAGCGGATAGATACGGTTGCGGTACGAATTCGCACGGCGCTGATCGAAAGCGACCGCGATGTACTTCGGTCGCACGCGCTCGATGAGGTCCCCGAGGAAGCGGGCGAAGCCGAACACCGCATGCATCGGGTTGCCGTCCCGGTCGCGCATGTCCGGCAGCACGGAGTGGTAGGCGCGAAAGACGTAGACCGAGGCGTCGATGAGGAAGATCAAGGCGGCGCGGTACTCCCTGGGGTGCGCGCCACCTTAACAGCGTGGCCCGTGATCGTCACGGGCGCTTACTTCAGGCCAGCCAGCGCTGGATGCGATCGTGCAGCGGGCTCGAGCGCGGGAAGTGCGCCAGCAGATACTCCATCTGGTCGGCCAGCACGCGCCGCCCCTTGAGGAAGATGTATTCCGCGTAGGTCGGCGTGAACGGCACCGCGATCAGCTGCATCTTGGCCTGTTCGGGCGTGCGCGAGGCCTTCTGGTTGTTGCAGCGCCGGCAGGCGGCGACCACGTTCGTCCACAGATCCGCGCCGCCCTGGCTGAAGGGGCGGATGTGGTCGCGCGACAACTCGCGCGAGGCGAAGCGCTGGCTGCAGTACATACACAGGTACGCATCACGCCGGAACAGCGTCTGGTTGTTGAGCGGCGGCACGTAGTCGTGACGCGTGTTACCCGGATTGCCGGTGTGGCCCACGGTGGCGACGATCGAGTTCACTTCGAGCATCGTGCGCCGTCCGGAACGCGCGTTGATGCCACCGTACAGCTCAAAAAGCGCTGAGCCGCACGTGTAAGCGACCTGTTCCTGGTGATACAGTCGCGCGGCTTCCTTGTAGTCGATCCACTCGAGCGGCATACCGGCAACGTCGGTGCGCAGTACAAGCTGCGACAGCCCGCGCGTGGCGGTCGCGACGATGCGCAGGTCCTGAATCAGACCGTGGTCAGCGCGCTCCAGATCGATGCCTAGCATGGCGGCGTGTAAGATACGGCACTTTTGTGCAAGAATTCAACAGCGCAAAGTATTAATTCGATTACAGATTTTTAACTGCGTGGCCGCTCGGCCACGTCCCGTAAGAGGCTGAGAATGCCAGCAACCATTGGCGCGCTTCGCGAGAGCGCACCGCAAGAGACGCGCGTCAGCCTGGTGCCCGAAGTGGCCGACAAACTGCTGAAGGAGGGCGCGCGCGTACTGCTCGAGCGCGGCGCGGGCGAGCGGGCGCG